>Ga0136560_1001239_pt1 | contig 13016 bp, 7 predicted proteins | sample AntRauMeHopE1497_FD_104925 | JGI IMG/M metagenome (GOLD analysis project Ga0136560, IMG submission 104925) | Saline lake microbial communities from Rauer Islands, Antarctica - Metagenome Hop E1 #497 | ecosystem: Environmental > Aquatic > Non-marine Saline and Alkaline > Saline | place... | reverse complement strand
GTCGACCTCGTCGTCCTCATCCGTCCGCCTCCACCTCCTCCAGCGCCCCTCTCCTCACCAGCTGCTCCACGTCGCTCCGCCTCAGCAGCAGCGTCGTCCCCGGCATCATCTTCACGCTCGCCCCCGACGGCAGCATCACGTCCCCGAGCGCCCGCTTGACCCGCACCATCACGTGCAGCCGCTTGGGCGGCTGCACGTCGGCCGTCACGTCCAGGTCCACCGACCGCATGTACTCCCCCAGCGCGTCCCCGTAGCTCCGGGCGTAGTCCTCCTCCTTCCGGCTCAGGCGGCTGGCCCAGCGGGACGGCAGCACCGCGCCGTACTCCCACCGCAGCTCCTCCACCCGCAAAAGCCGCTCGTGACTGCGAGCGCAGCTCAAGCCAAGCACGCTGTAAGGGCCGCTGCCAGCCCGAACTCGCCGCTTGCGCCCGCTCGGCAACCAGGGACTCACGTGTATGCCATGAGGCATCGCTTGATGCGGGTCGCGGTGGTGTGCAGGCTGACAAGGCCGCAAAGCTTGGGGAGCGTCGGCTTGCCGCCCGATGAACTGCGGCAAGAATTGGGACGACCAGACCGAGGACAGAGGCATGTTGGGACTCCAGGCGATCGATATCCGGGCGTCGGGGTCCTTGGGCGTGCCTCACTCGCTGCTCTCGACGATCTCGCGGTTGATCGCCCGAATCTCCTGGAGGCACCGCTTGACACCCTCGTCCTGTGCACAAGCGTAGCGTGTTCGTATGACCAACTTGGCACCGTGCGCCTGACCACACGACGCAGTGCCAAAGCGGGGACTGCTAGCAACGGCGGACGTTTCGAATATCCAAACCCCCTCACCGAGTATGCCGGAAGCGCGTCCGAGCTGTACATCTCGCGAACGAGGTCTCTTGCAGCCCCTCCAAAGCCCGCCGACATGGTCGGGTCGCGCGCGGAGTGACCGCCCCGCAAGTGCGCTCGCCTGCGGCCCTACCACGATGCACGGCCGCACAAAGCACACCCATACCCGCCACAGACCCTCATCGCCCACATTAGCCTCGTATTAGCCATGGGATGCGCCCAGCTTCCGCTACGTCGCGGCTTGAGCTTCGCGGCCTCTTGTCAGCCGGCTCTTGGCAGTGCTTGATCCAGCGAGCGCGCTCCGTCAGCAGCAGGCAGCACACGTTGTTCCCTTCCCCGCCACTGCCTGGAGGCGCGGGGCGGCAACCAGATGGCTCGTCATCCCACGGCTCCACCGATGCTGCCGCCTCCAACCCTGGCTCCGCCACGATTGATTCGTTCAGGATGCCCGCGCTGCGACACTGATGCTAGGATGGAGCGTTGTACGAGCCGGTCCTCGTGCGCTGGCCGTCGGCGTCTTCGCTTGGTGGCCCCGTCTCGGCCTCGAAGCGCTGACGCCCTCACGCCCGGCTGCCGCGCCTATAAAGTGGGACCTCTTCGTCGTTCGATGCTGTGATCCTTGCGCTCCCACGGCAGAAGCACAGGCGACGGCGGCGAAGTCCGGTCGCGCAGCCTCGTCCGATGTGCCTCCATCTCATCCTGCTCAAGACTGTCCTGAACTCCGCCCTCATCCTAGGTGCCTGCGAAGCGGGCACGCAAAGCCTCTCCAGCACTCCACGGACCAGCCTCCGCTGCGATACCGGGCGCGCCACCTTCGCCCGCTGAGGGACGAACACCACGCCCCGCCGGTGATTTTACGCGAACCAAGCGTCCGCTAGCATTAAAAGGCATCACTAAATGCCATCCCTGCGATGCTGATGCGCTTTTGGGCGGCTGCTGAAGCAAAAAGATCATGTCACCAGCGCCAGCAGCTCGAGTTGCCTCGCCTATTTTCTCGCTCAGCCAGGCTCGACGCCAGCATGCCGCCGATCACCGTGTGAGATGGCGAGCCAGTTTGGCTCAGCAAGCACCGCAGGAAGCTAAAGCCATGGTCTCATCTTCGTTCTCGGTTCGGCGAACTTGGAGCCGACGGCCAGCAAATGCAGGCCACCCCGGGGCTTCGGCACTCCAGTCTCCCAAATGCTAGCCCGCGCAGCAAAAATCATTCGCCCTGCCGCTCGGATGCTCCACGTCGCGGCTAACGCCGAGGCCAGCGGTATTGGGGGCTCCTTGCGAGTTGACATCGTGCCGATGTTTGAGGACAACTTCGCGTACATCGTGACCGACGAGGTTGCGATGCTGAGCGCTTTCGTGGATCCGGCGGACCCGGACGCCGTCATGCGGGCCTGGAGGAAGCTGGAGGCGTCCGAGGAGGTCGGGGAGCTGTCGGCAATTTTCACCACGCATCACCACGACGACCATGCCGGCGGGAACATCCGCTTGGCAGCTATGTTTCCCGGCCTTCACGTCTACGGTCCCGCTGGCGAGGTGATTCCCGGGCGGACGCTTCCCGTGGAGGGCGGCAGCGAGTTCACGCTCGGCACTCTGAACGTGTCAGTCATCTCAACCGGCGGCCACACGCGGGGCGGGGTGAGCTACGTCGTGGAGGGAAGCGGGCCGGCCAAGTTCCCGCCCGCGGTGACGGCGGGGGACCAAGGTGAGACGGGGGCCAGTGCGGCGCTGTTCAGCGGCGACACACTGTTCGTCGGAGGATGCGGGCGGCTGTTCGAAGGTGACGCAGCGCAGCTGCGGGCCTCGCTGCAGCGCCTCGCCCAGTTGGACCCAGCCACCCGAGTGTTCTGCGGGCACGAGTACACCCAGCGGAACCTGGCCTTTGCGGCGCTGATGGACCCGACGAACGGCGCGCTGGAGCGAAAGATGGAAGCCGTGGAGGCCGCCCGCCGCGAGGGCCTTGCTAGCGTGCCGTCGACGATCGGCGACGAGCTAGCCACGAACCCGTTCCTCCGCTGCGGGGACGTGGCGGTCGCGCAGACGGTGCAGGCCATTGCCTCCGCGTCGCTCCTGGAGCAGGTGGATGCCTTCGACCCCGATGACGTGTTCCGGGCGATGCGGCTGCTCAAGGACAAGATGTAGGGATTCGCGCCTTACCCTGGCCGCAGGCCGCAGGCCGCAGGCGAAACAGTGTCCCATGAGTGACCGTGGACAAGCCATGCCAAAGTCAATCACAGCACGCCAACATTGTCCGTATGCTTGCAGGCGCGACTCCCAAACTTTCATTTCCTGGCAGCAGGTAAGCTCGGGAACTCGGTCGCCAGTCAAGTGCACTACGGTTTCAGGTGGTGCCCGGTGTGGCCTTGCCATTGCATCGTCACGCCAGGGCAGCTTTGGGATGAACAATGGCGAAGCCGATGCACCCGCACGAATTGAACCGAGTGTGCGGCACTCGGTCATTGACGTGACGGAGCAACTGCTGGCGGGCGACGTGAATCTCGCTTCAGAATTTCACAAAGGAACGGCTGCCGATACGCCAGGCACAGCCGCCGCCTCAGGGAACGAACGTCTCGCAACTGGGCAGCCGCCCCTCAGCCTCATCAACTAGTGTCCCACAGTGACGGGGCCGTGATCCGAGCACTAACAGCGATCGGAGCGGCAGGCCCAAGCGTCGCCGTATCGATTCCGGACCGGGTTCAACGGGCATGTGCATGAACGTTGCCCCATCGACCGTTGTCGCCGGCACTTTCTCCGCCTCCCTCAGCAGGTCCGGCCAGGACCTCACGCTGCCCGTGCTGCCGCGGGCGGTCAGAGACAAGTCCCTGGTGAGCCGCCACATTGGCGAGTCTAGGCGTGTAGAGGCGTTCGCTGCGGCAAAAGGCAGCGACTCGTCGACGTCGTAGGCCATGACGGCGACGCCCCCGGCCAGCCGGACCCAGGCAGAGCCACCGCCGGCCACAGCAGCCTCGCCGACGAAGGAGCTTCCGGACACGCCGGCACCCGCCTGGGCCATAGCCACGGCCCACCACTCTGCCAGAGCTCGTCGCAGCGATGCCGCCCCGGCCCGTTTGACGAAGCCGCGGTCCTCGGCTGACCCTGCCGCAGCGCCTCTGACGACGTCACATGCACTGGCGACAGACGGAGGGGAGGCAGGCAGTGCCCCATGCTGTCCTTGCGCCGCGTCCCGGAAGCCGCATTCGGCTCGCCCGAGCCTCATCCACGTCGACGCTGCCGGCCGGCCTGCACACCCCGGCTGTCTCCCGGCATGGGAAGCTGCCTCCGCTGCTGCCTCTGCGGAGTTGCTCACCGCGAGCACGTCACAGCGGCCACCCTCTTCACCGAGTCGTAACGCGCGGCCAGCGAGCGCGCCGACGGTGGAGGGCAGGCCTGCTCTCGAGAATGTGCTGGTGCGGAGCGTCGACACGTTCATAGTGCCCCCCCCTGCTGACGCGGCAACGATTGGCGACGCTGCGTAGTCAAAGCGGGGGTCATGAGCGCGAGCGGCTGCTACAGCCAGGCCATGGACTGCTGGGGGTCTTGCCGGCAGCGGCAACGTCTCCCCTAGCCATCCTGCCGAGTCGGTCGCGAGAGCAAGCGCCGCTCGCTTCACGCCGGGAGAGGTCGCACCCCACAGCCACCGTCGCATCGTAGATCGGCGGAGCCGGGTCTCCTCCCACGACTGCAGCCATGGCAGGCGGCATGCCCCCGCCAGGCTCAGCACGACGGCATCGACCGCGATGCCGCAGCCGGGGGCTTGGCCGACGATCCAGCAGGCCGCAAACGGGCGATGCCGCAGCAGTTGCGACCACAGCCCCACACCGACCAGGCTGGTGGACTCCCGCATCACGCCGTCCGGGAGCGACGACCGAGTCACTCGCCCGCCAGGAGGCCCGCGGCCACGCTCGGCGAAGCCCATTTCCCCGTTCGACCGAGGCAGATCCCACCCGCCGTACTGCCAGATTCCGCGGCTCAATGAGCTCCCATCTGCACCCCAGACGGCGAGGGGGTCCATCAGCTCCTCCCAGAGTGCGTTGCACTCCCGACCGGGACGCCAGTCAATCAGAAGCGCGCGCCCAGTCAACACCGCCAGCCACCGCGCCCGTGTCATGATCCTGAGCCTGTTCGCCAGCCCGTGTTGGCCCAGGCTCAGAATGAGAACGCGGGGCGCAGAGGCTGCGGGGCGAGGAACAGCCACGCACGCATCAGTGGTGCGAATTACGGCCGCCGCCGCCGCTGTGCCGCCAAGCAGCACAGCGGCAAGCAGAGCGTTCATGCGTGGTGGGCCACGCGCAGTGTGCGTGCGGTCGTGTGCGCTCCGGTGCTGGCGCCCACTCTGCCGGCCTTTGCCCCAGCCCAGTGCGTCGAGTTCTCTTCTCATACAGTCACCCGGAAGCGAGTCAAGAGCGCTACGGGGCACAGTGCCCGTGCCGCTCACGGCGCGGCCTCCTCCTCCTCCTCCTCCTCCTCCTCCTCCTCCTCCTCCTCCCCGTCGTCCCCTTCGTCCCCGTCCTCGTCCGCATCGCCGACGGCCGCGGCCGCGCTCGCTCCCGCCCCAGCCCCCGGGGACCCCACCCCGTCCGCCGCCGCTTCGGCGGCCTCCTTCGCGGCCTCTGTCCTCGCGGCCTTGGCCTGCGCGAGGACACGCTTCGCCTTCTGTCGCACCCGCTTGTCGCCACCGGCACCGGCTCGCCTCACCACGCGCTTGCGCCCCTTGCCCCCCCCGCCGCCCGCCGCCGCCCCCAGGTCCGACGTCACCAGCACGGCGCCCGTCCTGACGTCGTCCCTGTCGGCGCTCCGCTCCACCTTGGACTGCACGTCGAGGTAGAACATCAGGTCACGAGCCTGTGCCTCCATCTCCGCCACCCGCGCCTCCGCGCGCTCCGTCGCGGCCCGCGCCGCCTTCTGGTGCCGCTCCACCTCCTGCCTCCACTTGTGCTGGTCCGCCGACAGCCGAGCGTTCAGCTCCCGCAGGTAGAGCACCTCCTTCTCCACCTCCTCCAGGCGCGCCGCCGTCACCGTCGACAGCTTGGTCTCCTTCCGCCGGGCCGCCTCCCGCGCCTCCGCGGCCTGCCGGGCCGATCGCTCCGACTCCAGCTCCCCCAGCAGCCGCGCCTCCCGCTCCTCCGCCGCCGTCTCCGCCTCGCTGCGCCGGCCCTCGAACCACTGCCGCTGCGCCTCCAGCTGTGACGTCAGCAGGATCGAGTACTCCACCGCGAGAGACTCGCGCTTCTCTTCCACCGCCTCGTGCGCCGTCGAGTCCGTCCCCGGGGCGACGCGCGACCGGGCCATGCCGTCCCCGCCGCCGTCCCCCGCCGCCGACGCCTCCACCATCTTCCCGTCGGACAGGTTCTCCAGGAGCCGGTGCACGTACCCGTCGCCCGCATAGTCCCACACCCGCTGCGTGCTTAGCTCCACCGCGTACGTGTGCCCCGTGGCCTCGAAGTGAGCGACGCCGTGCGACGACTCGTACCGGCCGCACCCCACGTGCCCGCAGACCAGGCACATCCACAGGCCCGACGCGCTCTGGCAGCTCTCGCAGCGCGTCGCCTCCTGGCTGTCCTCCCCGAGAAAGTGCCTGCAGACGGGACACGACAGGCCGGCCCAGGAGCGGAGGCAGTCGGCGTGGAAAGAGTGGTTGCAGGCCGTGGTGAGGAGACCCGATGCCGACGAGTCCAGGCGGTCCAGGCACACGGGGCAGGACGGGACCTCGGTGAAGCGGTCGCGGTGCCGCTCGGCGGCCGCGGCCGCAGCGGCGGCGGCACCAGCAGCGGAAGCAGCGGCGGCCCCGGCGGCGCTCGGGACAGTGTCGTCGCCATCGTCGTCAGGGCTGCGGCCGGAACCCGGTGCGGCAGCTGCCTTTGCTGCCGCGGCCGGCGGCCGTAAGGCAGCCCCCTCCGCAGCTGCCTCCGCCGCCGCCGCCTCCTCGGCGCTCTCTGCCCTGTGACCCACCGGCGTGATGGCGAGAGCGCCGGAAGCGAAGCCCAGCCCGGCCTCCCCGAACGACAGGTCCATGCCGACGAGCCCTTCCGCCCCAAGCGGGGCGTCCTCCCAGGTCGGGGAAGAGGCCGGCTGCCGGTCGGACGCGGTTTGCGACGCTGGTTCCCTCGGGGCCGAGGCGGCCACCGCGCTGCCGCCAGGGGCGGCTTCGCCAGTGGAAGCCGCCGCTGGGACAGCGCCCTCGGCGGGTGCCACCCACGAATCGGCTTCCGCGACCTCGGCTGATGTGCCGTCGCCGGCCTCGACGTCCACGCCGGCAACGTACACCATGGCGCACCGCTGGGTCTCGAAAACGTTGAATGACCTCCCATCATGCTCTCGGAAGCACTCGTCAGCGTCCGACTGCCTGTTGAAAAGCATGAGAACCATGTAGCGGCCAGGCTTCGCGTCCCGGACGACGCGCATGTGCCGGACCCGCTCATGGTAGGGCGCGACGAAGCTGCAAAACTCGGTGACAAGAATACGGCCGGGCACAGCGATGGCGCAAAGCATCGGGGACGGGCCATTGTCAATGCCCGCCTTGATTCGCTTCAGCCGTCCCAGTCCACGGCTCATCCGGAAGATCCGGACGCGGCCTCGCGTGTCGATGTGCGGGGGCACGCCTGTGGAAAACGCCGTCACGGCGACCCCTTCATCGCCGTCCGCGTCTGCAGCAGGAGCAGCAGGTGAGGCCGATGATTCCGGCGGCGGTGCGGCTTCCCCCGGCGGCTTCCCTTCCTTCGGCTCAGACACAGCCTCTGCCACCTTGATTGTAAACAGGGACATGCCCACGCGGGCGCCGCTTCGGGCGAGCGGCGGCGCTGCTGTGCCGTCGACAAGGCCTGAGTCGGTGCTTGCCAGGCGCTCTGCAAGTGGGCCGCGATGGGCAGCCTTGGATCATGGTGTTTGCTTCATCTTCTTCTTGTGCGGGGGTGACGGGGCTTCGGGGCCGGTGTATGTGGGGTTGGCGGATCCCTCGGCTTCATGACCCGGCGAGCACGTGTTATCCAGCGCTCAGTCGCACGTCCTTGCCTGTAGTAGGCTATTGTACGCACGTTCACGGTGGAGTGCGGGCCTGCAAGCTCGCCGTTCGGTTGCTGCCGAGGCTCGGGGCGGAGGGTAGAGCAAGAAACGGCAACTGACTCGCACTTGTGGCGCGTCGAGGCGGGCATGGCAGCTGCCTCGTCGTCCTACTCCGTGGACGAGGCACCTACGCTGGCATCGCTGGATCCGAGCCTGCGGGACGACTTCCGGCCCGTGTTCGACCGGGAGGTGCCAATCGAGAGGCGCCTGCAGTCGGACGACACCACTGTGGAGGAGATCGGGACCCTCGAGGCGCTCCGCGTCAAGGTCCTGGTGCAGGGCGATGACAGCTCGCCGTCGGCGGTGCGGATGGAGCTCACGAGGTGAGCGGCGGCGGCCGGGTGGGGCGGCGTTGCGTCCTGCCGCCTTGCGGCCGCGCCCCTGGCTCACGTTGTCGTTCTCTTTGACCGGCTTGCGAACCGCAGCGAGGGAGACCTCTTCTTCCACTTCACTCACACGGTGTCGGCGGGCGATTTCCCCCGCATCCTGGAGGAGCAGAAGCTGTGAGCACTGCCGCCCCGTTCCAGGCCGCGCCTCGCACTGCGGCACCCGAAACCTCCGCTCGTGTGTTCGTGCTGCTTGTTGCAGGATGATTGACTTCGCAGAGTACGCCAACGTCCTCTGCCGCGTGCTCAACCAGGCCATCAAGGATCCGCACACCTACCTGGCGGTGTTTGTGATGCACAGGGAGGGCCACGCGCGTCTCGATATCATCGAGAACGTGGCGTTCCGCTTCATCGAGCTGATCAGCTGCGATTTCTCCCGGTCGGAGGAAGACGTGACAAGGCACCACATCTCGTACCGCTACAACGCCCTCAAGAGCCGCCTGGCGCTGATGCAAGCGCGGCTGCAGGACGTGCAGAAGCTCGTGCAGGCCAAGAACCCGTCACTGCTGGTGCAGATCCAGAAGCAGACGGGCTCCCTTGGCTCCACGGCACGGTTCTGAGCCTCGGCCGAGAGGGGGGTGCGGGCGTGCGCCCGCCGCTGCGTGTGGCTGTGCGTGACTCTGCGCGGCCGGGCGCGATGGCAACGATTGGACAGCGCATGGCCACGGCCCGCCGCCGCGCCCCGTCGCACTCGCTCCCGCCCCCCCCGCGCAACGACGGACGGCCCTCTGGCAGCGTCACATGACGGAGCAGCAGGCGGCCTTGTCCTTGGATGCGGCGGCGGCGATATCGTCCGCGTCGTCCGGTGCCCCGAGCCGCGGTTGCCCCGCGGCACGCAGCGGCGGCCGGCGCATCGCAGCCGCCCTCGCGCCCCTGGGCGGCGCCTCCGCGCCTCCGAGCGTCCTCACCAGGCTGTCGCTCCCTGCGCCGCCTCCCCCGCCGCCCCTGGGCGCCGGAGCCGCCGCTGACGCGCGCGCCGCCTCCCGCTCCGCCCTGGCCGCCGCCGCCTCGGACGCCGCCGACGCTGCAATGCTCTCCCGCGCCGCCACCGCCTCCGCCGCGTCCTCCTCCGCCCTGCGCCGCCTCGAGCGCTCCTCCATCGCTCGTCGCTCCGCCTCGGCCGCCCTCGCCTCCGCCCCCTCCGCCTCCTCCCTCGCCGCCGCCGCCTCCCGCCGAGCCGCCGCAGCCCCCTTGGAGCTCGCCTCCGCCTCTGCCTTGGCCCGCCTGGCCGACGCCACCGCCGCGTCCCGCTCCGCCTCGGCCTCCTCCGCCCGCCGCCTCGACGCGGCCTCGTTGTCCGCAGCCGTCGTCGCCGCGGCCTCCGCCGCCCGGGCGCGGCTCCGAAGCGACGACGACGTCGCTTCGGCCACGCCCTCCCGCGACGCCGCCGCCGCCTCCCCTGCCCGCACCACCAGCGCCGACCAGAACTCCGCAGCGACCCGCCAGACCACGCTGGCGGGCCCCCTGGCCGCCGCCCCGTACGCCTCGGCGAGCGCGTCAACGTCGCCGCTCGTCAGCAAGGCCGCTCCTTCCGCCGCGGGGTCCGCGCCGCCGCCCGCCGCCACCGCCGCGGCGGCTCGGCCGGGAGCGGCGCGCAGCCTCGCGAGCGCCGGCTCTACGTGCGTCTCTCCCAGCCGCCCGAGCAGAGCCTCGCACGACCGCGCTGCCTCCTCCTCGTTCTTGGACCGGAGGCGGGCCGCCGCCCCCGCCGCGGCCGCGTCCACCTCCCCCCTTCGCTTCTCCACGTCACCGCGGCCACCGACGGCCCGGGAGTCGAACGCGACGCGCGCTGCCTCCCGGAGGCCCGCCGCCGCCGCCGCCTCGTCCTCGTCAGACAGCGGTAGCGTCGCCAGCGAAGCGTCCAGGGCCGCGGAGAGCTCCCGCCCGGCCTCCTCCACCGCCCTGCGGCACTGCTCGTCCGTCACTGCCTCCCACGCGCTCCCCACCGACGGCACCCCGCCGTCGTTCACCGCCGCCACATACGCCCTCGCCAGTCCGGCCAGCATCCGGCCGGTCACCCGCACACCGCGCAGCAGCTTGGGCGCCATGGTCGGCGGCGTCAGCAGCCGCCTCACAAGATCGTCCCGCCCCTCCACGAAGCCTGGCCGCAGCTCCGCGTCCCCCAGCTCCTCAAGCCGCTGTAGGTCCGCCTCCTCCTCCACCGGCACCATCAGCGTGTGGCACTCCCGCCGCCGGAAGAACGTGCGGATGGCAGCGCGCACGCGGTTCCGCCGCAGGCTGTCCCGGTCCAGGGCGCCGTCGTCGGCCAGGCGCTGGTCCATGTAGTCAGACGCCGACAGCGTCTCGCCGTCCGAGTCCACCAGCTGCAGGTGGAAGTCCCGCAGCACCCACACGAAGGACGGGAAGAGCTCCGCCAGCTCGTCGGGGCTCGAGGATTCGTCCCCGGACCTCGCCTGGATGTGCCTGCTCATGTTTGCGACGAAGGAAAGCGAGGCGATGGCGTCGTTGTTCACAACCCCGCTCGAGTTGTAAACCAGCACTGAAGCGAGCAGCGTCGCCAGGGCAAACACCCTCGCGTCGTACGCGTCCTCCCGCTCTGTGGAGCCGAAGCCCTCGGTGTCCAGGACGAGCACCGCAACCCGGGTCCCGTCGCCCAGCAGCGCCGGGATCGGGCGGCCGTGCAGCCAGATCCCCTTGGTGCAGCTCTCGATGGTGCTTCCCACCGGAAAGGCGCCGCGCTCCTCCGTTCCGCCGCCCAGGTCGGCGCCTGCCAGCTCCGAGGCGACGGCGGGCGCCCGGCGCAGGAAGGAGTTCAGGAGGTAGCTTTTGCCCGTGCGGGCCTTGCCGCACACCGCAATGGGAACCACAGGAACGTCAATCGCCTCCAGGACGCGGAGGGCCTCCTCGCCGAGCTTGAAGCCGTGCTCCCCGTCCGGCATGATCAGCGGCAATGCCTCAGCCCGTCCGCCGGCGCCCGCGCCGGCCGCACCAGCCGCGGATGCCATACTCGGTACAATTTCAGAGGTGCGCCGCGGACCGTCGCTGGCGTGGCGGTGCCGAGTGCGCCTGAGATGGCCAACAAGCGACAAGGGCGCAGAGACCCGCCCTGCCTCCGGCCTTGTTGGCCGTGCTCATGGCAGGCCGGCCTCGAAGGTTGGGCCGTAGCCTCGCTCCTGCTGGACGCACTGTCCGCTCGAAGTGCTGCAATCGTCTGCCGCCATCACTGGGCGAGATCGCGACCGGTGATGCCTTTCCTGAAGCGGTCGTCACCCAGCCCTGCGGGGATTCACGCGCGGCCGCGACATAACAGACGGCATACCATACGCTCACGAGTCTCAGCCGTGGCTCGGGGTCGCGCAACGGCTCGGAACAGGCTGGTGATGGCAGCTCCCTGCAGCAGTGCATGGGCCACCGACCGGGCGCGTGGTCATGCGAAGGAAAGCCCACGTGGCTGTACGCATGAACCTGTGTGGCGGGCTGCGGGGTGGACCGGGCGCACGGTCGGTCGGTGGGTGAGCCTCTGGGACAGGGTGCCGAGCACACTGGCACACACGCACACAGAAAGCGGGTTGGCAATCACGGGACGCAACAGGGGAGAGAAAGGGAGCGCGGGGGGCGGCCACTGAAGACGGCAGGGACCGCTGAGGCCGCTCTCAGGCCGAGCCGGTGAGGCTGAGGCCAACGACGATGCCGACGATGAGGAGGAGGGCGAGGATGATGACGGGGAGGAAGCGCTGCCACCAGGAGCGCTGGTCGGGGATGTCGGGCTCGCGGAGGAAGGGGTCCCGGTTCGGCTCCCCGCGGCCGAAGCCGACGGGCGCGATCTCGGCGTCCTGCCACGGGACGATGGACGCCTCCATCATCAGCTTGCCCTGCGTCCCGAAGGCGCCCGGCACCGCGGAGAGCCGCACCTCCGTCTTCTCCACCACCTTGGTGGTCAGTGCCTCGGCGGCCTCGCGGAGCAGCGGCCCCAGCTCCAGCACCGTCTCCGAGAGGACGCGCTCGGGCATGTAGAAGGGGCGCTCCTCCCAGGCGCGCATGCGGAGGCGGGGGGCGACGAGGAACGGCTCCTGGGCGGAGATGGGGGCGGTGAGCTCGAACTTCATGCGCCAGTTGAGCTCCAGCGTGCTCTTGTCGTCGCCCAGGCCCACCATGCCGGGGTGCGTCTCCGTCTGCTGCGCCACCTCGAAGGCGTCCTTGGGCAACCAGTCCCACGCGGACTCTTCCGGCTCCTCCGCGGGGGTCTGGAGGACCTCACCCGTGACGTAGATGGGCACGCGGGCGGAGCCGCGGCGCTGGCGCGTGGACCAGACCACGACGCGCAGCTCGAACTTCTGGCTGCCGTCGTTGAGGGCGCGCACGAGGGGGTGCGGGCGGACCTTGTGGCCCCAGGGGGTGAGGGAGACTGCCATGGTGATGGAGCCGCGGCTGAGAGGGGCCGCCGCGCCCGAGGACGACGCGTGCTTGGCACGGGCGTGCGGTCCGAGGACGATGGCGGTGACGTCCGAGCCGCCGCTGCTGACCGAGGCGAGGTCGCGAACCTGGTTGACGGCGGACATGTCGCCGGCCCGCTGCGCGAGGAGCGCCGCCCGCCTGACCACGACGTCCTCCTGGTCGGCGTAGATGGCGTCGCGCGCCGCGCCGGGCGGGAAGAGCTGCCGCGTCTCCATCGGAGCGTGGAAGGAGTGCACCACCTGGCGCCAGGGGAGGCAGCGCCAGCGCCGCTCCAGGTCGATGTGCGTCGAGCCGATGACCACGCCGCGCTCGACGCCGGTGGCGACGCCG
>Ga0136560_1001238_pt1 | contig 13030 bp, 20 predicted proteins | sample AntRauMeHopE1497_FD_104925 | JGI IMG/M metagenome (GOLD analysis project Ga0136560, IMG submission 104925) | Saline lake microbial communities from Rauer Islands, Antarctica - Metagenome Hop E1 #497 | ecosystem: Environmental > Aquatic > Non-marine Saline and Alkaline > Saline | place... | reverse complement strand
TGTGTTAGGATCATATCATGGCTTGCATCATGGGATGGTATGGTTGGATGGCACAGTTAGTATCCGCTTCTGATGCTACGTTTCATCTCATTCGTTTGCGACGCAGCATGGGCTGGGAAAGAAGAGCGTGGCACGGCCATCGTGATGACGGATACTGCGCAATAGATAGCAACACATGCAGGCACGCAATCTATGAGCACTGCACATATGGCTAAAACTTCGAGTTAGCAATCGAACGTGTCAGAGTCCCATGTTGTGGCGCGATCGAGGCCCCGGTCTGCTTCTGTGATGCTCTCCATCACGCCTTTGCCTTCAGATGCTTACTCCCGTTTGGATGCGGCACTGGCATACTTCTTTTTCCCCCCGCTGTACTTGTCGGGTCCCACGATCACTTTCAATTCGTTCGCGGCGCAGTTGAGACAGCCGAATCAAGTGGTTGGGTGGCCATCAGTGGCCGTGTATGCGCTGCGATTTGCCGCATGTGGGTTCCTCATGGAGCTCATACTTGAATACGTTCCTGTGTTTGGCCTAGTGTACCACAAACCGTATCGTGAGCTGGATGCGATCGGGTTTGCTGGTGTCGGACTTGTAAGCCTCTTTGTCCTATGGCTGAAGTTCCTGGTCATATGGAGATTTGCCAGGCTGTGGGCCCTTACGGCTGGAGTGGACCCCCCTGAAAACATGAAACGGTGCGTTTACAACAACTACAGCGTTCGGGGGTTCTGGAGAGGGTGGCATTGTTCGTACAATAGATGGGTGATGCGATACGTATACATTCCCATCGGCGGCGCGCGCCAGGGTATGGTGCGACGGCTAGTAAACACCGCGGTTGTGTTTACGTTTGTAGCGCTGTGGCACGATATGAACCCGAAGCTTCTTACCTGGGGATGGCTCATAGCGCTCTTTTTTGTACCAGAACTAACGTGTGCGTGGTACATTGATCGACCGGAATCCGCGTGGCTTACCCAGACCTGGTGGTTTCGTTTCATGGCCGGAGTGGCAGGGACGCTGCAGGTGCTCTGTCTCATCATTGCCAATGTAATTGGATTCGCGGTTGGACCAGAAGGCACACTGGCTGTGGTGCGTGGCATGACACAGGGGGGCGGGGGGTCCGACAGACATGGACCCTGGGGGCGAGAGGCTGCAAATCCAGCGTGGGTGCTGACGGGCGCATTTGCAGTTCTGTTTGCTGCGGTACAATTCATGTTCATCATCCGTGCCTTCGAAGAGGGGTGGAGGCCCTGGGCTAGAAAATAGGATGGAGATGCCGTGGCTGCCAGGACACCAACAGTCGCTTTCATTCCCAGTCCACTACAACCCAATGCCATTATAGGTGGTGGACGGAAGCAAGCGCCACGTGATGGGGTTGAGGGGAGGCGGGCAATGATAGTTTAGCATTCGACATGAGAGAAGACGTTGAGCTGGCAGTCACGGGTTCGCTGCTTCAGCTGTACGATCGACTTGTGAGATCTGAGTGCATGTCACACAGAGAAAAGCCTCTGGGTCTAGAGCAGGGATTAAGGATTCTGGCCTGGCTCTCCCGTGTCGGCGCATTGAAGTTCAGTATTAAAATGAAACTTCGGTGGATTTTCAAATGTCCTCATCCGGATTTTTGTACGCAACTGCTGCGTCCACTTTGTGAACCGTCGTTGTGAAGGACCTCAGCATGACCTCGCTGGCTTTCTGGATGTACCGCGGGTCAGAGTCTTCCCAAGTGGCAGGTACTGCAGCATCCTTATCGGCGTACACAAGTAGGTCGAAAGCGCAAGGTTCTTCAAGCATTGGCAGGAAAGTTACGCTCGCAGTGATCTGCCGAACTATGGCTTGAATTTCCTTCTGAATATCCTTGGCATCTTTCGACGTACTTGAAGCACCTGTCTCTCCTTTCGCTACTACTTCTCCATCTGTTTGAACATTAAACACCCACCTCTCCAACGTCTCTCCGGATTCTACCCCAGAGATAGCTACCACAAACTTCTGTACTTGACCATACAAGAGCCAGGCTGCGTGGGGATCCGTGGCATTGCATGGGAGCGGTGTGGGCATGCGAGCAATTGTTTTATTCAAATCTTATTCATTGAAGCAACTCACCACTGATTTGCTTGAGAACCTATGATAAATACGCTTTCAGGCCCTCGTCGCTTGACACTTGCATCGGAAGACCGTACTTCATCGCGGTTGCGAAGGAGTCCGGTGGGTAGATACCCCTTTGGTACAATATAGAATTTATGGCGAACCCAAAGAATTCGGTAACAGTTTCGACGCTGCCTTTCAGCGTGACTTCACTCCGCGCCACTGTTGATACAGCTGCCTGCAGATCAAAGGCAAAGCATCCTATGGAGCCAAAGAATGATCTCGCCAAATCGCAAGACTCCCAGCAAGCGCAATAGTTTGATAATATCTTGGTCTCACCATTCAACTAGTTGCTGGTCTCTTCTGAATCTGCCTCCCAACGGACGTGAATGCCTGGCCGGCTGCCGAACGAACGGCTTGTTCCGGTTTGGCACTGTGGCATCCAAACGGATGAAACTGAAGAACGCAATTAAGGACGCGACCGGGAAGCAATAGTACGATTAAACAGGCGGTAGGATTTTGATTCTATGGTGGAGTTTCGCAAGGTGGAGGAGTCGGCTTTGGTAAAGGCATGCGACATGTCCGCAGAAGCTCAACTGGAGGTAATTGATATAGTGACTGCTGCCGTGGAGAAGCAGCTAACGACCGAGAATTTTGAGGTATGTCATAGCTGAAGCTCATCTTTATATTCAATTTAATCCTTGCTCAAGCTTCTGCCGGAGCAGATTCGAGTTTCATCGTGCTTTTTTAGTACTATCGCAGAAAGCTTCTCAATCCATTAAAGAAACGATGGACAAGAAGTTTGGCGGTACATGGCACTGTTGCATCGGAGAAGGTTTTGGGTTCGAAGTGGAGCACGAAACGAGATCTCTGCTGTATCTGTAGTACCAAAAGAAGATCGGTATTCTTGTCTTCAAGAACTGAATTGAAGCCTCAAAAGAATATCGACTAACTTGCAAAGAGGACCACAGTCAAAATTACTGCACTAATCAGCGACTTCCGACCCTCCGCCTCTTGCCACCTTTTCCTCCGCGGCCGCCATCCCCTCGGCCTTGGGGCGCACTCGGCCCTGCAGCCGCTACTGCCATGCTTGCCCTTGCGGTCTCACGAGCTGCCATGCCTTTCAGCACTCCCATTGCCCTCTACTTCTCCCCGGAAGTGCTCTCGTTCGGCATCCGCCGAGCCCCAGGTCCTGCTCGTTTGCCCTTGCCACCCTTGGCTTTGGGTGCCCCCCGCACCTCCCTGTCGAATCTGCCCATTGAAGCAGTTGATGCTGATGCTGCCCGTAGCCGCTGCTTCTTGACGTCTACCCCTTCTCCCGAGGGCCGAGCCCTGGGACCCCGCCCCTAACCCGTGAGTCCTGACACATGCCCTTCCGCGACGGCCAGCTGCGCAGGGATGCCTGCAGGCACAGAGGATGGAGCTCCGGCACGTACTCCAGCCAGCTCTTTTGCCCGGGCATTTTTCTTAGCATTTGTGAGCCGTCGATCCTCATTCTGCAGAACCTTAACCTTTCGTGCGACTGAACGTTCTTCAAACGGGTCCGAGCCTTTCTCGCGATCAGGCGCGTCTTCGATAAGCCAATCTTTGGCAAGCTCGTTGGCCGCGCTCTTGTAGCCATGCCTCGGCACCCAAGCTTGTCTAGCTTCATCCCATACCATGCGAGAGCGTTTGCGCTTCACGATGCCCTTTTCGCGCGCATACTTCTCCCAGCGAGTCTCCTCTTTCTGGCTCGGGCAGGGCCGATAGCGAGGAAGGGACATTCGAGGATGAGGTAGCACTGCGATCACCCCAGCTTCAGTACTATCAATATCCAGGTCAAACAGCCTATTGACGAGCTACTACGCAATATCTCTTGTTGACTTCATTATGTGCGTCTCTCGGCTATCTAGAAACTTCATTTCGCTGGGTGATGCTTCTTTCGCCTTCAGTAACTGAAGCTCAAGCGGCTTGACAAAAACAGTGGAATCTTCCAACGACGGTCTCTCTGCCAAAAGTAGTCCAGCATCGATCTCAACTTCAATATCAGCTGGGACAGATGTCATGGCTAGTGATTGTTAGACAGTAGTTCCCGCGTAAACGTATGTCCAGTGTACCCCGGACCCCGGCGGCAATTGGATGTTGTTCCGGTTATTCGCCACCACCGATATTGCACCCAATTCCTCCAATAGCTGACTGAATATCCGTGCAGTTCAATTTTTTGTGAATTGTAGCATTCACGTTTATTGGTATAGTTGCGCATCCAGCAATTAGGGTTTGCTCACACCCGGGTTGCACGACGGTATTGGCAGTTTTAAAGCGCTAACGCACTCAGTTGTGAAGTTTAACACCTTTCGGGAGCCTACCAACGAATAAGTTGGTGCAGAAGCTCAGTGGAATCAGCATGAGCTTGGATATCGATGCTGTGAGGTCAGGTACGCGCTTAAAGTCAGCGAGAAAGCGCAGAAGGTCAATCCTGGAGGCCTTCGTGGGGTACATCGAAGACACCATTCCTCAGATAAGTGGTCTACTACCACATTCGTCTCCGAAGCTGCCTGTTGAAACATGGCATCCTGTAAAACATCAAGGCGAACTTGCTCCAAATTCATCCATTTCGGGCAAGCCGAAGTCTGCTATGAAACGTCCTCGGACTGCACGCTCATTGACCAAACCAGACCAGCCCCGATCAGCAGTATCCTTTAAAGGGGGCGCAGGTATCCAGCATGTCCAATTGTATTCCGGAAGCGGTCCTGTATCTAGTATTAGTAGCTCTAGGCGGTTGAATTTTGACAAATTGCCTAGCCGGTCTGGTCCAGTAGAGTCTGAAGTTGCAATTTAGCCCGAACAAGAGTTGGTAGCAGATTATTCTATTGATGATGAATCAAAACCCGAACGCCAGTCTGAACATAATGCATTGATATTGCAGGGTTCGATCAAACCTACCGCCGTTTCAGTTCCCCCATCAACAATGGTTGCTCTGCTACTCCCTGGTTATAGATCCCGTAGACGAAATAGACCTGTTACACTTTGTACAACCCATCAGGTCTCGAGTAGTCACGGCTCTGCATTTAACTTGGTCGGAAGAAAAAGAAAAAGTATCACGAGTCGAGACATTCATCGATATAGATTGGGACCAGCCCTTGTTGTTAGTTAGGACGACGGAGATCTTGCGGTAGCCGATATGATATATAGTTTGTCCACCGAGACGAATTCAGAAATTGCATCACAAGTTGCAGTTGTACCCGAGATGTCCGATTCATATGTTCCCCCGCTTGTCAAATAGAAGAGCATGAGAAAGTCTGGAGATCAATATATTTTTGTTGACCCTTTGAGGCTTGTGTCCCCGGGTCGATGTAGAAGTGCTTCAAGTTTTGAGTTCGGCAAATAGAAACTGTTGGGTGAAGATTGACTCTATTCATTATTCATTTACCTGCAATCGACCTACACATTCACATCAGTTAATCTATATTATTGCGAAGCAGAACGATCAACTTGTGAACACTTCAGATCTCTGTATTTCTCCGTTTACAGATAATTTCATTATTGCATAAATCAGAGGTATATTATTTGAAAGTGGATTCCGACTTAAAATATTCTTAAATAAACATGTGCAATGATGAGAGAGTGGATTGTGAATCAATTTGTGATTCAGATATGTGCTTATCTCAATTTCTCAACAAATATTCTTTAAGAAAATATCCACAAATTAAATTATCATCTTGACTCGAAATGCGTGTTAAAGCGAGTTAATTCAAGTAAGTATCATGTCGCTTGTCTAGTTATAGACTAAAAACGAGCTTTTCATAGTTTCTGAAGGAGTTAAGACAGATGGTGAATCGTCGCCAATTGATAGCAATTCCAACACCCCGCAAGATTGCACCGATGCTATCGTCACTCGTATGTTTCCCCACCAACGATCAGCACTAACTTCGTCGCTATCCATTTGCAACAATTCACATGCGTGATGTGACCTTAGAGTGTCGAAATCCCTAATCAACTATTCAGCGGTACACTCCCTTCCAAAATAGTTAACAGTTGTAGAACTTAAAATTTCAGGCAGCACAAGCGAAGACACAACAGTGTGTTTATCTCCTTTGGATTTGACTTTTCTTTTTTCTTTGCTCGCAGGCTTCCCTTTCGTCTTCTGATCTTCAACAGCAGTCGTAGAGCCGATAACTACAAACGTCTTTCCAAAAGTAGATAAGATTGAAAGCACAGAAGAGAGAGCGGCCATATGGGGATCTGCGGTTGGCATACTCTACTTTTCGCAGATAATATCTGGCACTAGGAAACTGTCGCCTTTATTCGATTTGATCTGGATGCATCCGTGCTCGTATAACATTGTCTGCGGAATGAATTTTGAAATAATACTTATCGACCGAAATTGCTGCACATATGTAAATAATGACGACAACTTCAACATTTCAATGTGTGGCCGTTCTTACCTGACATTTCTGTCTAACTGTTGCAAATGTATAGCTCTTTGATGGGCACAACACTCCAATATATTTTGCACATATACTCTGGTAGCCTGGAACATGAATCTTGTAATCAGGGCTGCTACTACAGATAACATTGTAAATGTTTGTCGAAGGCTTACGCTTGGCTGATTGAAGATTATCCCATATTTCTATTGCTTTTCTCTCAAGCTGTTTAGCCGATGGTGCTTGAATGTTCAAGTGCAATAGCTGTGCATGCGCTGCAGCTTTGCAGTAAACATGGGCTACAGCTGTTGCGATTGGCTCATCGAGTTCGCTACCAAAACGAAGTAAGAATCTTCGGAACTCTGCAGCATTCAACAGAGATACCCCTCTCAATTTTGCGAGTAAAGTAGACTGCGCCTCTTCATGAGTAATGTAGTCTTCGATTCTGATACTGCACAACTTCGAATATGTGCATACAGAGGAAGCAATTTCAACACTAATCGTTCGCTTTTCACTCGATGTCCCCACACCTGATCCTGCCGCTACTGATGTTGATACTTTGGATGCTTCCGTATCTAGAACAGCTGAACTACTGGTACTTGAAGCCGCCGGAGCAACATCTATTTGTAGCGTTGCTGCGTCATCGCTTCTACGCGTAGAAGATTGCAGCGAGCTCTTACAGTGCAGTACCCCGGAAGACCCAATTAACTATTTGCCCAATGCGGCATGGATAAAGCGTACAGGCGAGTCAGGTCGCTCCTTGATCACCAAATCCGACAGCTACTGAAACAAGGCTGGAATTCTATGTTGCTTCATAAAGTCCATGCCTCTCATGTCTGCTCGACGGAATTTTCAATTGATAGTGGTCGACCCGAAGATATGAATTGAACGTAAAACGTAGTCAGTTGATATAACCCAAACAGATTGCTGCACCAACGGATCCATCAAGGATCGCACATTATGATTCCGGAGTATACTCCGAAATGCGCGGCGGCAGCGGATCCTCACGCTCCAGCTCGCCTTGTTGCGAGCACGCCCTCACTGTCCTTATCGTACGATTTTGTGCCTGGCGTGTGCAAAAACAATCAGACACCCCACCTACTTTTTATGTTGGACGGTATAGCAGAGCAAGGCGAAATGATCGGCAGCGCTCCGGTGCGTATTGAACTCGAAGTCCCTCCATAGTTCAATGAAGCTGAATTAGTAAATATGTGTTTGTGAGTTCTGCAGATGTATTGGCGTTCAGAAGTATGCTCGATAGATCTTCAATTGGGTTGTGTGCACATCGGGTTGCTCTCACACCGCAGTTGCTCGAGAGCTCCGGTTTGGGCTGCACTGCCACAAAACAACCGGCTAGTTACCTCTAAATACACGATAGCCAGTTTCATTCCAAAGAGTTTGTGGGAGCAGTTTAGAAAGATTTCTAACGTGTATTTCCTCCTTATATCTATTTTGTAGCTCACTACCGGATTGTCGCCAACCAATGAGTACTCTACGGTGCTGCCGCTGCTTGGAGTCATTGCAACTTCTATGGTGAAGGAGGCTATTGAAGACTGTCGTCGACACGCTGATGACAATCTATAGAACAACCGGAAGTGCTATATTCTGCGAAAACATAGTCCGGTCGCGGCTGCTGCAGATCTAGAACGTTCAGCGATTGGACCACGACACAGTGCCACTTCAGTCGCGCCAAACCCAGGAAAACCATCGTGGCAGCCGGCACGGTGGCAAGATATCAAACCCGGAGATATGTTTAGGCTCCGCAAGGATGAAGAAGTGCCTTGTGATGCAGTACTGCTCCACAGTTCAGACCTGCATCAAGGAGTAGTTCATGTGTCCACGTCCTCTCTTGATGGCGAGACTTCCCTTAAACCCCGCCAGGCGATTTTACACGTAGGAGCCTTAGTTGACGCAGCACAAAGTCTCGTTGAGCTGAGTGGACAATTGGTGTGCGACGCTCCGTGCGCCCGACTGTCTGAATGTTCCGGAACGGCCCGTATTCTACTACCCTGCCATGTGGATGTAGAACGTACCGGCGTTGCCAACTCTGGATACAATAATTCAGGACCAACTACGGGATTCGCAATATCGGCTGGTCTCAGGCCAAAGCATCACGGCTCGGCTACGGATTCTACGAGCCTTACGGCTATAGATGAGCTTCCCAGTGGCATGAATAGTCGCATGTCTAAGAGTGTGAAAGCCGCGGCTGGCGGCGATCGCACAGTACATTTTTCGTCAGACAATGTAGTTCTTCGAGGCAGTACTATTCGCAACACTGAATGGTGTCTTGCAGTCGCAGCATATACAGGTTCGGACACTAAGATCGCGCTTAACTCGTCAGAGGCGCCATCCAAGCGATCATAGGTGGATGAGATCATCGACTCTGGAGTGCGCATCGTATTTGTGCTGCTACTGGGTTTGGTGCTACTGTGCGGCGCAGCCTATCGGACATGGTCAACAATGACTGCAGAGGGAAAACAGTAGTACCTGCCGTTCTTGGCTGAGTCTGCAAGCACTGCAAGTCGGGCAGGTCAACTGGTGACTTTTCTGATCTTGCTCAACAACCTGGTTCCCATTTCGCTCTCCGTCACGCTTGAGCTGGTCAAATGGTGTCAAGCTCGTTAGATCGAATCAATGGAGAACAGTTACAATGATAAAGAAAGCACCGAAGGCGCAGCGAGGCTTGAGGGGATGGAATAGTGTGTAGCTCGGACCTCAAATCTGTCGGAAGACCTCGGCCGTGTCACGCATGTGCTGACAGACAAAACTGGGACTCTAACAGAGAATATGATGCATATGGTTGCGTGCAGCATAGGTGGAACAGCATACGGGTTGGCTTCAGTAGAAGAAGAATCAACTGACGCGGCAATATCAGGGGAATTTGTACAGGACCAGATATGCGCATCCATCTCAACCGCTTTCAAATCACCTGGAATCGTGCAAAAGATACGGGAAGATGATCAAACGGTGAGATCATTTCTGCAAGCAATCAGTCTATGTAATACCCTGCTTCCTACGGTTTGTTCTTTTGCTGCTTTGGACTCAAGTAAGAACGCTAACCCCAGTATTGCAGACCCGCCTGTGTCAGATGCCAGGCAGGATCCATCGACGTGGTATCAAGGCACGAGCCCCGATGAAGTGGCTCTAGCCATAGGGGCGCGGGCAATGGGATACGGCATTCTAGAGAGGCAAGGCAAGACAGTTTAGGTTGATAACTGGTCGATAAATAGTGGCGGTTCAATGCATCGCAACGACCCAACCCGATGGGAGATCCTGGCCACGAATGCATTCTCATCTACGCGGGCTCGTATGAGCGTGCTAGCCAGGGACAAAAATGGTGGTACGTACCTGTGGTGCAAAGGCAGCGATGCAACGGTTCTACCCCGGGTGCTACAAAGCTCGCCAGACCAACGAGGACTGCTGCGTACTACGCAGGAGCACGCGAACGCTTTCGCAAGTTCTGGACTGCGCACACTAGTGGTAGCCTTTCGAGAAGTGCCGCCAGATGAATCACAGATTTGGCTCGAATCTTTCAGCGCTGCAAATGATCTTCATGGCGACAGGCGAAAACATAGACTAGAACAGCTGGCAGATGAACTTGAATAGAGTCTTGAGATTCTAGGAGTTGCTGCAATTGAAGATAAGCTCCAGCGAGGAGTCGGAGCTACCATCGAACGGCTTCGGCGCGCTTCTTGTCGCGTATGGATGCTTACAGGCGACAAGCGTCAAACTGCAATCAGCGTAGGCCTCTCCAGTAAGCTGATTACTTCGTCAATGCGGCGTTTTGTCATCGATGGTAAAAGCGTTGACGAGTGCTGGGAGTAGTTCGCGCAGATTCGAGCAGAGCTACGGTCTGAAAAATTGTGGACTCAGCAGTCCGTGATTAAAAATACCGCAGTAGTCGTGGAAGGTCGTGCATTGGCGCACATGCTGGAATCTGGCAGAGCAAATCGTCCCCGCGGAATTGCACTAGAATACTCAGACATGCCAGGTAAGAAAGATTCAGAGATTGCTGGGACAGAGTAGGACGACACTGCAAGACCGTCTGGTGATACTAACATGGCACACAAAGATATAAGTGACCCTGATCTTGAGCTGGAATCTGTCCATAGTCTTGAAACGCCCAGACACGCAGCTTCTAACTTGAGGGCCAATCTTTAGCTTAGATCTCCTGAAGAGCTTTCGTCCCAGAGTACCGGCGCAGACAATCTTCTTCCAGTAGCCCGAGAGCTTTCATAGTTATTAGAAAGCCCTTCAGTTAAAGAGAAAGGGGACATTGAGCTATCTGTTGATGCCAATAGGACTAAAGATACGCAGGCAAGCCAAGCCTTGCACATGTAGATACCGCTTTCGGATGAAGATCTCAATTCGGATCTCGCAAGTGATCCATCGGAGAACCGCGAAGGTTTCAACCAAAATCCAAACAATGTGGATACTTCTGTGTACTACGACACTTCGCCATTCCTCTATAGAACATGGGAGAATTTGGAGAGCATGTTCGGGATCGCATGGGCATCTCAATTCGAAAGGCGAGCGGAGCCCGAAGAATTGACAAAAGCACGACGACTTTACAGTCTACTTCGAAGATGCGAGGCTGTAATTGCATGCCGATTGACGCCTGGCCAGAAGGCACAGCTTGTTGGATGCGTACGTGCTTGCGATGAAACTGCTACCTGCGTGGCTATCGGCGATGGGGGCAATGACGTCGGCATGATCTAGACTGCACATGTTGGCGTGGGAATCATGGGAGTCGAAGGGCGGTAGGCAGTCAATGCGTCCGACTTTGCAATCCGGACATTCGACATCGTGGGCAGACTCATTCTATTCCACGGCAGGCAGAACTACAAGCGGATATCGCTTGTGGTGCTGTACTCCTTCTACAAGAACTTTGTACTTGTCTTCACGCTGTTTCTGTATGGATTCGATAACGGGAACTCGGGAACTACTCTGTTCGAATCATTTCTTGGCACCGGTTGGAATGTTGCCTTTACTGCTCTACCAATCTTTGTTGTGGGTGTTCTTGACGAAGATTTTGTGGCCCGTCTTTGCTTGCATCTTCCGGAAGTGTATCTGCCTAGAACATGCGGTGAGACTTTCAGTACCAAGCGGTTGATATCATGGGCATCGAATGGAGTTGCCCACGCATGCATATGCTATGTAGTATCAAGATTTGCAGTACTAGATACAATGGCAAACGATGGAATGGCATCTGGATTGTTTCTCGATGGGGTTGCTGTCAATATGTGCATCGTGTCGGTGGTCACGATGAAGCTGCTGATAGAGGTGCAAATGCATACAGCTTACTTGTACGGCAGTATTGTGTTTTCAGCTTCCATGTGGTTACTGTTCGTACTGGTGTACTAGCACATGTATGCGTGGACGCAGGTGGGTGCATTTCGAGATTTTGCTGGGATTGGTACGCGCGCACTTCTCACTCCAGCAGTATGGCTCAACTGTATTGCTGGGACGGCACTCGTAGGTGCACTAGATATTTCGTTGAACTACATGGATAGACAAGTGTATCCAACGCTCGCCATCATTGCTGAAGAAGCCTACAAACTAGGGGGTGCAGTGCCTCCGGACGGTCTCGATTCTAGTGATCAACTCAAGGAAAAGAAAATGGGAAAACTTGTAGCCCGGCGAGGATCATTGATTGCCCAAGACTCATGGGTAAATCAGGCTATGAAAGAGGAAGCACCAAGCAGCATAAGTGGTGGCGATATTCCCCTTACTGGTCCTATGGTACCTGGACAGCAGCAGCGAGCGCCAATGCGTAGAGAGGAGCAGCATAGGAACGATATCAGTATTCTGCGGGATGCTACGATGCAAAGGTAGAGGGCCGATAGGGCAGCCGGCATCCGCTCGGACAGCCTCACTGCAGTAGATCAACTTACTGGTGCCGTCACCGGAACACCTGGAGCGACTGAAATCATGTCTTTCAAATCCGGCTACTGGCAAAAGTACTGGATACCGAAAGCCATAATTTTGAGCCGGGTAGCACTATTCTTAATGTGCGGATTGTCTGCCATGTACATTGCATTAGAGATAGAGCGGAACCGTGAGCTTTCTGGTGCAACTAAGGTACGACTAGTGTTGTTGGCACTCGGCATTGCCCTTGCCATTATGTCCTTCTCTAGTTTGTTCAAGTCTTATTATACCCCGGTCGTCATGATAGCTACGCTAGCCGGCACTATCGGGACTTCACTGGTAATAAGTGACACGGGAGTGTTCGGACAGACACTGTTTCAGCTTGGGGTGTTTCTGGTCATCCGATTGCCATTCCTAAGCCAGCTTGTTTGCTCAGTCGTGGGACTAGCTGTGTGGGTTGCAGTTGCAAGTGCTTCAGGCCTTGCAACGTCTAGTTCGACCGCAAACGACGATGCGGGTGGAATTTTCGAGTTTGTCGTGTACCTCGCGTTCGTGGTGGCGTTTAGCGCGCTTGGTGCGCGTAATCTGCACAATGCTATGTATGGAGATTACACTGAGCAAAATCGGCTCCGACAAGAATAGAACGCATTCAATGACGTGCTTGGGAACATGCTGCCGTCCCATGT
>Ga0136560_1001237_pt1 | contig 13030 bp, 6 predicted proteins | sample AntRauMeHopE1497_FD_104925 | JGI IMG/M metagenome (GOLD analysis project Ga0136560, IMG submission 104925) | Saline lake microbial communities from Rauer Islands, Antarctica - Metagenome Hop E1 #497 | ecosystem: Environmental > Aquatic > Non-marine Saline and Alkaline > Saline | place... | reverse complement strand
GGCAGTGGGGGGGAGCGGGGCGGGGCTGCGCGGCGCCGAGAGGGGAAGGGGGGGCGCGGCTGCAGCAAGGGCGGGCAGCACCGGCGCGCCGGGTGCGGGGGCAGCCTGAGTGGACGAGGAGGACAGGGGCGAGGGCACCGCACCCGGGACTGGGGCGACAGCGGTGGTACGGGCCTGGCCGTCCGACACGGCCGCACGCGGGACATCCAGCCACGGCAGCGGCGCGGCGGCGGCGGCGGGGGGCGCGGCGGGGGGCGCGGCGGGGGGCGCGGCGGGGGAGGCGGAGGCGGCTGCCTTGCGCGGCCGGCGGAGGCGGAGTCCCGAGGGGGGCGGGAGCATCGGGAGTCGCTGCCTGCCGCCGCCGCCTGTCCTGGGATTCCCCGTTCGCTGGATGGCAGCGGTGAGGGATCGGAGGTCGATGGCAGAGACCGAGGCGGGGCCAGCGCGGGAGAGGGGCCTGACCGACGCGGCCGAGGGGGGCCGGTGCGGTTGGAGCAGCGCGGGGGACGCCACGGGGCCGCTGCGGGGCGAGGACAAGGAGGAGTTGGCCTCAGAGCCGGCGCGGGACCGGGGGCCCTTGCCCGCGCTGGCGCCGACCGTCCCCGCGGCCTCCTCCGCCTCCCTGGCCCGGCGCAGGCGCCTGCCGACGCCGGAACGGGTGCCCGACGTGCCTAGGGACTGCACGATGACGCGCCGACGGTGGCCCTCGGTCAGGGCAGACCTCGACATCTGCTCCGACAGCTCTGCCGGGGTCATGCGCTGGCGGTGCGGGGAGCCACCGGCCTGGGGCCTGGGTCGCTTGGTGGCGCGGGGGCGGGCGGGGTCGCCGTCGCCGTCGCCGTCGGCGGCTGCGGCTGCCGAGGAGGAGGAGGAGGAGGAGGAGGAGGAGGAGGAGGAGGCGGAGGAGGCGGCCGGGGGCGCCCCCCCTGCAGTCGTGGGGGGCACATCGGTGGCGGCTGCAGCGGCTGGCCGGGAGGCGGCGGCGGCGGGGGGCTTGCCAGCCGCGGCGATGGCAAGTGCGGCGGCGATGGCTGCGGGGCCGGGCGGCTGGGCGGCCGCCAGCGTGGCCGGGGGTCCGGCCGCGGGGGAGGGGGCCGGTGCCGTGGCGAGCAGAGCCCCGGCCGGGGCGGCGAGCCCTGTCCCGGCGGGGAGCGACGCGGCGTCCATCGGCCGGCGCATGGGCACGGCAGGCGCCGGGGCGGGGGCGCTCGAGGGGGCAGGCTGGCCGGCCCGCTGCCGCCACTGCGGCCGGGCTGGGCCCGGCTGCCCGCCGAGCGGGGGCGACGCCGGGGCCGAGGCGGAGATGCCGTGGCGCCTCTGCCGCTGCTGCTGCTCGGCCGAGCGGCGGTCCCAGCCGTCGAGGAGGCTGGCCGCCGCCCCGAGGGCCTCCAGGGTGTTGCCCGGCCCTGGCATGGACGTCGGCTGCCCGGGAGACGCCTGCGCGACGGGACGGACAAGGCCCGGGTGCTGCGGCGACGGCGACCCCGCGCCCCCGACCGACAGAGCCGTCGGGACGAAGACAGCGGCGCTGGCAGAGCCCGGCCTGCCCGACGGCCCGAAGCGCACGGCGCCCGAGGCGGCCACGCTGCTGCCTCCCCCGAGGATGGGCGGCGACGGCGGGGCCGGGGTGCCGCGGGACCCCCTGCCGTCGTCGATACCCGCCACGGCCACGCTCCCCCCGCCCCCGCGCCCTGGCATCATCGCCATGACAGAGTCGGGCGAGGCCGACGCCGCCCGGTCGATGGACGCCGCGCCGCTCGCCACGCTGCCGCCGAATCGCCGCTGCGACCGGTACACCAGCGCCGCCGCCGACGTCGGCGTCACCTTGCCCATGGGCCCCGTTGCGTCGCTGTAGGGGCTGCCCCCTGCCTCCATGCCCGGGTGCGCGTACGTCTGCGGGCCCGCGCCGGCGTGCATGTAGGCGCCCGGACCCCACAGGGAGGCGCCCGGGCCGACGGGGATGGGGCTCGACGGCGCAGCGGCGCCCATGGCCGCGTGGTGGTAGAGGTACGGCACGGTGCCGTAGGGGGCGCCGAGGGAGGGGCGCATGCCGGCAGACCGCGCGGCGGCGGCGGCCGCAGCGGCGTGGACGTGGTGGAATGCGGCGGCCGAGGATGATGATGATGATGATGATGACGAGGCCGGCTGTGGGGTATTATGGGGCGACGCCGTGTGCGTGAAGCTTTCTGGAAGCCTCGGGAAGGCCGGCGCGGCAGCCCGCTGCCGCTGCCTCTGCCCCTGCCCCGCCGCCATGGCAGCCCGTACGTCAGGGAGGAAGACGGACAGGCTCTCCGCCGACCCGGCATCGGCGGCGCCCGCCTCGGCCTGCCTAGGCCCGGAGAGGAGTCGGCAGCGCCAGGTGTCGAGGGCGGCCGAGTCGGGGCATCGGCCGAGCGACGCGGTGACGGCCGCGTCGCTCATCGTGACCAGGTCCTCCGCGCGCTGCACGGACGCGCCGCCGGAGCGCTTGACCGTCTTGGCGGCCTTGGCTGCCCGCTGGATGGGGGGCACGACTCGGCGGGGGAGGTCCTTGGGCTCCTTGGCTGAGACGCAGAACTGGCGCGTGGTGACCACCTCGGTGCCGGCGAGGACGAGGGCGAGGAGGAAGGGGCGGTTGGCGTGCACGGTGGAGATGGGCAGGGATTTGGGGAGGAGCGAGACCTGGAGGACGGGGGTGGGGTGCACTTGCAGGGTGACGTCAGCGGCCGGGAGGGGCACGGGGTGCACCGCGCCGCGGCTGCGGTCGTCCTGCGGGGAGGGAGCGCGTAGCGGGTTGGGGGGCAAGCACGGTTGGGGAGGGTGGAGGGATGTGGCCAGGGAGGGGCGGCGGCCAGGCGGCGCTGGGCTAGGGGGGCGGCGGCCAGGCGGCGCTGGGCTAGGGGGGGCGGCGTGCCGGGTCTGCCCCGCTCACCTCGCTGTCGGTGAGGAAGACGGTGGGGATTGACCCGTCGAAGTACAGCACGTCAACGGACACGAGGGAGGCCAGGGGCAGGCCGCCGGGCGTGTACGTGAGAGACTCCGCGTCAACCACCACCGAGTCGGCGCCTGCCACGCCATCGCTGGAGCTGTAAGGGAGGTTTCTGGCCGTCGCCACGGCCGCGAGCATGTGCACAGGCGAAGCAGGGGCCTCCTGCGCTCCCGGCGACACCGCCGATCGTGTTGCACCCGACAACGACGGCGGCTCGGACCCCCCGCCACCGACCCCGCGGCGTTTCCTTCTCCGGCCGTTGGACGCGGCCTCCGGCGCAGCGGTCATTCCTGGGGGCGTCTTGGTGCCACAAAAGAAAGGCGCCACTTGAGAGCCGAGGGCGATCTGCGCAGGACACGGAGCGAGTGCGCACATGGCCGGGCGCCCGAACACGAGACCCTCGCCCCTTCTTCGATCCCTTCTCAGGGCATACCGCCCCTCCGGCCCGAGAAAGCGGCGTTTGTTTGCGCTCTGCAGGCCTCAACCAACTTGACGCCGGCTTGCCCGGACGGCTGCCCCGAGCGACCCCGCCCCGTGCCCCGCATGCTCTGGCATCCGTGGCTGGGGATGAGCCCGCCCGTGGCTTTGGAGTGGGCGGGTGACTTGGCTCGGCGTTCAAGGACGCACTGGGCCTCGTCACCATTGCGTATGGCGCAAGCGCACGCTGACGAGGGGAAAACTGCGTGGGCTCGCCGAGCGTGATTGCTCACGTAGAACACGAAGCGCGTGCGGCTGTCGAGGCGGCCCCTGTCATCTCGCCGGGAGTTGTAAAGCGTCGGAGGGAAAGGCGTCAGAATGACGGACGATTCCCGGAAGGAGCGCTCCATCCCGACCTCCGATGGTCAGCACGCAGAGAGAGCTCCAGCGTTCCGGTCGCCCTAGCCGCGCCAGGTGAGGCTGCAGCAGGCGTGTGGGCGACTGCCCCGCTCGTGCCACTCTACACCCGGCGGTCGGCCGCCGCTCTGCTCAGCGCTCCCTGGCAAACGTCACCGCATCAGGTTGCCAAGGGTTTGTGCAGTTGCCGCGGCGGACCGAAGCCCTGGCCAGGGAGCAGCCACGACGGCCCGGAAATCCAGTTCCTGAGTCCTCCTCCTCGACGCCCGCCGTGCAAAGCCCGGTGCCAAGTTTCCTCCCGGACACCGAGCCTGGCAACACTCGAAGCGGGGCCCGCGACGCGCCTTCCTGAGGCCGGAGAGCGACGAGCGAGCCCCGTCGCTTGGCTACGATGCTGAGCGACAGGCTGACGCCACTGGCACATCCAAGGGCAATGCTGCAAGCGATCCTAGAAGACAGGCGTGCCTATGGCTGCGAGCTGGTGACTGTGGCCCCGTGCAAGCTAGCTGGCCGAGTGATGGTCGAGGCGGCAGCCAGAGCCTCACTGAGCGCCGCCGACGTGGGAAGCGAGCACTTTCCGCGACAAGCCCAGTGAGGACGTGCCTTTCAGCTCGTCGGCATCAGCCATCGCCGGTCGGTTTGCTTCCGGCGGGCGCGGCAGCCCAGGATAAGGATTTTCTTTCCCGTTTCTTTTCCACGCGCCTTCCGCAGGCCGGGCGGGCGGCGATGGCAGCCAGCGACGAGCGTGCTAGCAAGAGACATGAGCGGGTCGACGGGAGCCCAACAGACGCTGATGCGCTCGGGGCCGCGGTGTCCAGCGGCCCGATCGGAGCGGCTGCAGCAAGCGCCGTGACATGCCCGATCACCCTGACACTCGTCAAGGACCCCGTGTTCGCGTCAGATGGGTTTGTGTACGAGCGCGACGCCATCACGTCTTGGATGGCTGCGGCGAGCAGGCGAGGCATCGTCTGCAAGAGCCCGATGACTCGTCGGCCGCTCTCTGGCCTGGTATTCCCGGCACCAGCAATGCAATCGCTGGCAAATGCGCTACGGGAGGCTGTGGGTGCGGCGCTGGTGGCATCGCCTGCCGTAACAGCCCGACCCTCGTCGGCGTCGTCGGAGGAGGTGTCGGCAACGGACGAGGAGGAGGACATTGACATGCTGAGGGCTGCAGACCCGCGGCAAAGCAGACGGGCGCGGCTTGTGGGTTTGACAAGCAGCAGACCTCCCGCCAGGCGGGAATCGCGCGCCCAGGCACAGAGCGCGCGTCGTGTGCGCGGCTCGGCAGCCGGTGACGCTGGGGGGCTCGGCAGCCCGAGGGCTCCGCGGGCAGAGGGTGCCGGCGCCCGGAGACGTCCCGTCGCCCGCGGCAGCCCCGTGTCCCGTGCCTCAGCCGCGGCGACTGGAGCTGGCACTGAGGGACGCAGAGCTCCGCGCCCGGTGAGCTCATCACGGCGTGCGGCAGAAAGCACTGCCGAGGGACGCTACGCCGACCGCGCACGGCCCAGAGTCTCAGGAGCCGGTGAAGGTGCCTTTTCCAATGGCTTGAGGCTGAGCTCCCACCGAGCCGCACGACTGGGCATGGCCGCACCACCTCCTGGAACGCCGGGCACGGCGGGAGAGAGCAGCCAACGTCGCCGACCTCGGGCGGCGGAAGCTGAGGCGTCCACGAGCATCCTGGGTTCTCACCGGGCGGTCTCCGAACGAACGAGCCACCTACAAGCGAGAGGTGCCAGGCCAGCCGGCAGTCCGCCGGCCCGTCGCGTGAGAGCGGCAGCTGGCGGCAACTTGTGATGCTTGGACTGACCGATCTGTGTTGAAGCACGCGGGCCGTGTAGCTCGCTGGCATCAGCACACCAGCATCCCTGACTGCCCTGTCCGATGTGGTGCAAAAGCGGGCGCTGTGCCGTCCCGACTCTTGTGCCTGCGCGACAGCGCTGCGGCACGCCCGCAAGTGAGGTCACTATCACCTTTCGCAGCCTCGACCACAGTACCAACCTGAACTGCTCAGTCCGCACATGCTGGCTTTCCAGTGATCCCAGCCAGGGGCGTGCTCGTTTGGGCTGGGGAAGCCACAGGGCGTCCCGACGGCAGTCTGTCAGCCTGGGGTGACCACGATCGTGCTTGCCATCGGGCTCGGAGGGCACGACAGGGACAAGAACCTAGGTCGCACCAACCGTGGTGGCGACGAGCGCCCTCTTGGGCAGTGGCGGCGACGCGGTGGTTTCGAGCAGAGCCGCAGCGAAAAACCACAAAAGCAAGCACACCGTTGGCCGGGCACGCTGCCGCCAGATCCGGCCCCGAGCAGCATGGCCTCGCCGGACGTGTGGATTCCTGCGTGGCACGACCCTCTGGCCTCGCTGACGCTGTCGTCGTCCGAGTGCCTCGCGCTCGGCTCGTTCGGCCCTGATTCCGTGGCTCAGCTAGCAGTCGCCTGCGACGACGCTAAGCTCCGCATGATCCGCGATACTCAGGTGACAGATGCGAGGAAGCTGGCGGGAGAGCCAGTCGCGGCTTGTGCGGTACGCCCGATGGGCGTGGCTTCGGCGGCTTCGTGCATTGCCGTCGCCTCTGGCACGTCGGTGTTCGTGTACCGCAACCTCCGGCCGTTCTTTAAGTTCTCCTTGCCCCAGCTCCCGGTCCACCCCCAAGAGATGGCTCTGTGGGATGCCGTGGCCAAGGAGGAGATGAGCACCGATAAGGCCGCCAAATTCGCCTCGGCTTTGCGCGATGACGGCGGCAGCCTCTCCGACGCGGCCTCACGGCTCGCAGCAGCCGCAGATGGCACTTCTGGGGAGGATACGGACACCATCGTCGAAGAGCAGCTTGCCCTCGGTCCAGCAAAACGACACGACTTGGTGACCGCGCTCAGTGCTGTGGCGTGCGAAGCCCAGGCATCGGGGACGCTGGGCCGATCCACGCTGGCTGTGGGTACTGAGAGTGGCTCTGTTCTCGTCCTTGCTCGCGACGGAGTCCGCGTTGAAGACACAATCCGGCTCGGCTCGGCACCGTTCCGAATCCGGTCGTGGGGCTCACAGGCCGGCGATCTTCGCCTCGCTGTGCTCTGCCGAAACGGCGCCGTATTCATGATCAAGAATGGGCGAGTGACAACCCGCATCCTGCCCGCTCTTCCACCCGCGGATGTTGCTCTGAGCCAGTCGGTGGTGATCACGGTGTCGGCGGAGCCGTTCTCTACTGCCGCCCAGGCCGCGCTGGAAGGGCCCGCTCCGCACGCGGCCGCCTCGGCAGGAATGGCCGAAGGCTTCAATCCCAGGAACGGTATCAGGCTGTGGACCCTGGCACTCGAGGCAGCGCCACTTTCAGCGTGCTCCATGGGTGATGCCCACCCGGGCGCGGTTGCGGTCGCCCTTTCGAACGGCGGACTCATCGTGGTGAAGGACGGCGCTTGCGTATCTCGATCTGTCGTCGCCCCAGCCGATGACAAAGTTGTCGGGCTGCAGTTCGGCAAGTACGGAAGGGAGGCCGACACCCTTGTCGCCGTCCTTGCGTCTGGGGCGCTGGCGGTGCGTATCCTCAGGCGGTCGGCACGGCTGGACGGATCATCCGCCGGCTCGGCCTCGGCTGAGGACTCGGCTGCGCCGCCGCTGCCGATGCCAAAGCGCACTCGGCTGCACCTCAGCCACGTGCAGCGCGAGCGGGACAACGCCGGCTCATTGTACAGGACATTCTCGCGCGACGTCAGGACACTCTCGCTGCGCGTGAAGCGCGCATACGTCCAGCTGCTGGCATCCGGGGCCGACACCACGACGGCCTCTGGCAGGAGCTCGGGAAGCTCGAGGCCGCAGGCAAGGCTGGATGCCGACGTGCACGGCGTCGGGCCGTCATTCAGGGTGCTTGTTCGGTTATCCCTTGCTGCGCGCGAGCGGTCCAGCCTTGCTGGGGCAGTCCTGGAGGTGGTCGACGAAACTGGGGACTACGCCGTCGAGACTGGGCTGGTTCCGGTGCCGACCGTGGCTCCAGGATCCACCGTCACGTTCCCCGTCGCTGTTCGGTGGGCCGCAGAGGTTCCGGCGGTCGGCCGGCTTCGCCTAACGTTGATGAGGGGGAAGGACGAGACCCCGCTGCTTGTGGCGCGAGCCATGCTGCCCCCGTCAGAGTTTGACGATTTGTGAGGTGCGGTCCCCCCCAATTGCGCCTGATCGGCGTGGGGTTGTGCAACGGGCGCAGTCGCAACGGCGCGCAAGGCGCTCTGTCCGGGGCGCCTGTCGCCGCCACGACTGCGCGCCCTGGCCAGGCTGCTGAGCTGTTCCGGCGCGAATGCACTCTTTGGCTTGCAGCACAGCAAGCGCAGAGACACACGGCTCACATGCTTTTCGCTCGCATCACGGTCATGAGGCGCGCTGCTGGAAAGGGGCTTCAGGGAGCCTCTGTCATGCGCACGGCCGCTCGCGCCGCGGGCGCGGTCATCCCGGGCGCGCTCGTGAGGATGAGCGGTGTCGTCGGCTTCCACGTCGAAGATGACGATCTCATGGCGCAGGAAGACTCGCTGGGTCTTCAGCTGGGCGTCATGAACCTGTTTGACCTTCTCACTTTGACTACGCGCCTACGACAGCGGGGCGACCCACGCCCCGCCATGGGATCATCTCCCTTTACCACCCTCCCGAAGCCTGCCACGGCTTTGGGCACCCGGAGCTTCTCCACGACGTCGAGCAGCGCTCGCAACGAGTCCACGACCTCCGGGATCGCTGCAGCCTCCGCCGGCTTCGCCGCCGCAGCCTGCGCGTTCAACTGCACCGTTCTGCCGGTGCTGTCCGCGGCCCTACCTGCCCTCGGCGGCGCGGCCTCGGCCTCGTGCGACGCCTCCGTTCTCGGCGTCTCCGTCTCCACCCTCAAGGCCGCCACCGTGAGCCCCCGGTCTGCTGGTTCGGCACGGCAGCGCGCATTTTTCGTGGGGCCAGTATTGTCAGCCACTCGCGGGTCCTTACCGCTCCCCTTCCCGGCCACTTGCCCCGCGCAAAGGCTCGCGCAACAACCGCCGCGCCCCCTCGGTCCCCACCGATCCCTCGTCGCAGTTCTTCGGCGTGGTGCCGCTCGGCGGCTTCGCCGTCTGGCAGTCGTACAAGCAGCACCGCTCACCCGCCGTCGCAGCGCTCGGCTCGCTGGGGGTGGCGTCCGTCGCCGCCGTGAACGCCCCGGCCTGGGCAGCCCCCGGGCTCGCGGCTGCCATGCACGCCGGCATCGAAGCCACGCCGTGGCTGACAGAGCCGGGGGCAGGACTCGGCGCCGCTGCGATCATGGTGGCCCACTTCGTGGCTGCCCGCCGGGCCACGGCGCGCCGCAGCGCCAAGTCCTGCTGCTCGTCCAAGTGACGGCCGCGCCTTCCCGCCGTGCTTGAGTGAGCGAACGCATTGGCGGCACGGCAATCCCAACCAGACCTCACAGTCGGGCGGCTTTGCACTCTCTCGTGAGCGCGGAAGCGTGTATGCTGGAGTGCGGCTCTTGTGCCAGTCACACTCGTTGAGGCAGCCCGCCCCATCGAGCGGGATGTGGTCAAAACGCTGTCAAGATTCACGCAGTCTTCGTGGGAACACGAATTACACGCATCCGTCGCGGCTCGGCGCCCAGGGGTTGCCGCGGCGCCCCTCCAAGTCCGCTCAGACGGCAGACTTGGACTGCAGCTCCTTCTCGCCGGCCTGGGGCTTGACGCGGGACATCTCAAAGGCCTTCTCCTCGGCCTCCTCCTCGGGCGGCTCGAAGTCGGGGTGGGGCTCGGGGCCGATGAGGGAGAGGACGACGGGGAGGAAGATGAGGCCGTGTGAGAGGCCGAAGATGACGGAGAGGAAGAAGACCTTGAAGAAAACGGAGAAGATGTACGACGACGAGCCGGCGAGGACGACGACGGCGAGGAAGGTCGAGAAGCCGCCGTTCATGACCGAGACGCCCATCTCCGACAGGGCGAGGGCCACGCGCTCGTTGCGGGTGCCGTGCTTGTGCATGAAGGCGTGGGCGATGTGGGCGCTGTAGTCGACAGAGAGGCCGATGGCGAGGGTGAGGTTGACGACGGATACGCCGTTGAGAGAGACGTCCCACCAAGTGAAGACGCCGAGGATGTCCACGAGGACGAGGCCGACCGCGAGGGTGGTGAGCAGGGCCGTCACGGGGTGGGCGATGAAGATGAGGACCACGACGAAGCAGGCGGCGATGGCGAGGCCGATGTTCTGCACCGCCTCCGAGGGGATGACGACGAGCTGCTCCCAGTTGGCGAAGACAAAGGACGAGGCGAAGACGGTGCCATCGGGCATGGCGTTGCGCTCGCCGACCTTGATGATGTCGGCGCGCAGGGTCTGCATCGCCTCGATCTCCGCCTCTGCGGTGCTGGTGCCCACGTAGAAGGCGTTGACGCGGGCGGCGCGGACGTAGCCCTTGGCGGCGTCGCCCCAGACCACGGACGAGTTGAAGCGGACGTTCTGGGGCCGCGCGAGCCAGGTGCGGGCGCGGGCGTGGAACTCGTGGTTGGAGATGGTGGCGCGTGCCGAGGCGTTGACCTCGTCGGCGAGGAAGGAGCGGTACCAGTTGGTGACGCCGAGCTCCTTGTTGATCCACTTGTTGCCCTTCATGGCCGACTCGACGTCGAGGAGGAGGGAGCGCTCGTCGCCGAGGGTGAAGTTGACGGCGTAGCCGCTCACGGGCACGCCGTTGGCGCCGAAGTAGGTGTTGCGGACCTTGACGAGCTCCTGCAGCGGGGACGACGCGGGGATGAACCACTCCTCGCGGAATTCCTGGGAGGTGAACTGGGACGCCCAGCCAGTGGCGGCGGCGAAGCCGAGGAAGATGGCGAGGAGCACGCCCTTGGAGATGGGGTGGAGGATGATGGGGGCGTAGACGTCCTTGATGCAGCCACGGGTGCCGGCCTCGGAGCAGCACCCGGTGTCCTCGGCGTCCTCGGCGGCGACGGCAGCGGCGGCGGGGGTGGTGATACCGGCGGCGGCCGATGCCGGTGTGCCGGCGGCGGGGGTGGCGGCGGCGGGGTTGGCGCGGGAGGCGTCCTCGACGGCGTCGGCCTCGACTGGCTTCTTGCAGACGAAGCAGCAGCAGACGTCGGCGCGGCCGGCCTCCTGCCTGGCGGCGTCGATGACGACACAGGCGGCGAAGAAGGTGCAGGAGAGGAGGTAGACGCCGAGGATGGCCATGCCCGCCCACTGGCAGAAGGCGCTGAAGGCGGGGAGGACGGTGGTGGAGCCGATGAAGAAGGCGAGGAAGTCGGTGAGGGTGGTCACGGTGATGGAGGGGCCGGCGTGCTTGAGGGCGTCGGCGAGGCGGAGGCGGGCGGGGAGCTTCTTGTTGGTGAGGGCGTACTCGTTGGTGACGACGAAGAGGTCGTCCACTCCGATGCCGGCGAGGATGAAGGGGAGGATGCTGTGCACGGTGGTGTAGGGGGCGATGAGGGAGCCGATGCCGTAGGCGAAGCCGAGGGAGAGGCCGACGGTGAGGCCGCCGGCGATGGCGAGGCCGATGCGGGAGCCGACGCAGGTGCAGTCGACGCGGAGCTGGATGGCGAGGAAGACGAGGATGATCATGATGGACGCGCCCACGAAGGCGAGGTCGCCCGTGATGGCGGCGGAGCGCTCCTCGCGGTCCGACGCGGGGATGCCGAAGAGCACGCGGGCGCCCGAGAAGGACTGCTGGTCGGGGTCCACCACCAGCTTCTTGGCGAGCGCGAGCTCCCACGCCTCGGCGGGGGGGTCCACGTCGCTGCCGGCGGCCACGTCGCGGTAGGCGCGGTTCTCGAGCTGGAAGGTGAGCACGGCCACGCCGGCGCCCGTGACGTTGCCGCCGGCGCCGAAGCGCACGCCGCCAAACGTAGTGTTGAAGATGACGGGGCGGCCGGTGCGGGGGGAGAGCATGGTGCCGTTGGCCGACGTGCGGAGGGCCTCGTTGAGCACGTCCACCACGGAGCGGCCCGCGGCCCTGTCGGCCATGGCCAGGGTGCGGTTGCCCGCCCAGAGGTCAGTGAGGCCGGACATGAAGCAGACCGACTTGCCGGCCGCGGGGGGGCCGCCGCCGGCCGCGGGGGGGCCGCCCGCCGCCGGTGCGATGGTGTTGGGGGGGCGCTGGGCGTCCACGAGGAAGGCGGGGACGTCGACCCGCTGGCAGAGGTTGTCAAAGTTCCACGTCACGGTGTTGTCCTCGGGGCGGTACTTGGCGTCCGCCGTCGTGGAGTTGATGATGGCCTCGAACTCGAACATGGTCTCAACAACGTCCCAGTTGAGGGCGCCGATGCCGGAGTCGGCGGAGCGGCCCTTGGGGAGCATGTAGAAGGTCGACGAGCGAGCGGACACGGGGAAGATGTCGCGGACGGACCGCAGCTGCTTCAGGCCGATGCTGTTCTGGGGCACCCACAGGTTCTCGCCGTCGTTCTCGGTGGTGTACTGGGTCAAGCCGGCCAGGCAGGCGCCGATGAAGAGCAGCGAACAAAGGATGGCGAGCCAGGGGCTGGTGCCGACCATGAGGCCGAGGTGGTAGAAACCGGACTGCATCGAGCCATCCACGCAGCGGCTCGCGCGAGCGAGGCAGTTGGTCGGAGGGGCGGCCTTGGTCGAGTCGTCGGTAGCCGGCGTCGACGAATCCGGCTTGTCCGCGACTCCGCCCGCGGCTGCGGCAACCAGCAAGGAAAGGGGGGAGCCAGGTGTGAGAGACTGACATGATTGTGCAACATCGAGGCGAAGGAACAGTCCTGGGCCACGGGGCCGACGGGCGCGTGCACCGCGCGGAAAAACCACCCCCGGAGACGTCACTTGCGACGACGCAATACGTTCCCGGTGCCCGAATCGCTCCCCCAGCTGAGCATGAGCCCGGCCAGCCACATCAGACTCCCTGTGTGCGTCCGCGGTCCCGGATGCGCTCATTACGGAGCCCAGGCGGGGTGACGGCGCGTGACGAATCGGCCGCAACGTCACACGCCGCATCCGCACCCCTGTGCCTGCGCTTGGCCTTGTTCTCACCCTCACGGGGCTTGTCAGGAGATGGCATGACTGGTGCACGAGGCGTGGTGATAGAAGGAAGGCTGCCTGTGACTTGGCAGCGATCACTTGTGTGCTCAAGTCGTGCGTCCAGTTGCGCATCTTCGCCGACTGCAGAGCCCCTCAGCGTCAAACGAATTTGGCAGAGGCTCAAATTCCTGACCCTCCCACTGGCCTCACAAACGAAAGTAGACTGCCTCAGTCGGCGAGACAGTTGAACGATGATCAAAGACTCTGTTCACGCGCT
>Ga0136560_1001236_pt1 | contig 13037 bp, 1 predicted proteins | sample AntRauMeHopE1497_FD_104925 | JGI IMG/M metagenome (GOLD analysis project Ga0136560, IMG submission 104925) | Saline lake microbial communities from Rauer Islands, Antarctica - Metagenome Hop E1 #497 | ecosystem: Environmental > Aquatic > Non-marine Saline and Alkaline > Saline | place... | reverse complement strand
GTCGGCGAGCTGACACACCACGGCGCGGGCGACGTCCCAGAGGTCAGACGCCTCGGGGGGTCGCTCCGCGGCGGCGGCGGTCAGGGCCGCGAGGTCCGACGCGAGGCGGCGTGCCGTTGACACGAAGAGGCTCTGCCGCGTGACAGGGGGACGGGGGCGGGGCTTTGGCCTGGGGGGCTCGTCATCGGCGGCGCCCTTCTTGCCGCCCTTCTTGCCGCCCTTGGCCGACGCCTTCTTGGCCGCCGGCTTCTTGCCGCCCTTCTTGCCGCCCTTCGTCCCCGCGGCCTCGGCGGCCTCGATCGCCGCCGTCAGCGCCGCCCGCGTGGCCTCCCGCGCCCCCTCCACCGCGCGCTCCGCCTCCGTCTGGGGCGCCGCGAGCGACTCCAGGCCCGAGAGCGACGCGGTGAGGGACGCGAAACGGCCGTCCCAGCGGTACGACTCCGCCGCCCTCGCCGCCTCGGCCGCCGCCGCACCGGCCTCCTCCTCCAGCTGCCCCGCCGCCGCCGCCTCGGCCGCCCTCGCCGCCCTCGCCGCCGCGGCCTCCTCCGTCTCCGCCCCCAGGGCCTCCGCCTCCGCCTCTAGCCGAGCCGCCGCCTCCTCCGCGGCCGCCTCCTCCTCCTCCGTCGGCCCCGCCTCCTCGCCCCCCGCCGCCGCCTTCTCCCGCGCCGCCCGGGCGACCATCGCCGCCTCTGCCGCGCCGGTCAGGTGCACGCCGCCCGTCGCACGCAGCGCCGCCGCCTCGGCCCCCACCGCCTCGATGGCGTCCCAACGGCTCTCCGAGTACACCAGGCCCCGGCAGCGCGACGCCCACGCCGCCCTCTGCGCCGCCCGGCGCTCCTCCGCCGTCGGCGGGGCCGGGGCCGGCCTCACGCCGGCAAGGATGGCCTCCACTGCCTCGGACGCGGCGCGCTCCGCGGCGCGGCGCCGAAGCCGCGCGTCGACGGCCGCGCGGCGTGGCGCCGCCTCGTCCGTCTCCGTCGCCGCGCCGCGCAGCGCCACTCGGATCCTCCCGGTGCCGTTGGCCGGCGGCCGCGTGTCGAGCGTCCACGTCTCGCGGAAGACGCCAGCGTGCGCTGACCGGAAGGTGAGGGGGACACGCGCGGCTCTGCCGGGGAGGACGCTCCCGGAGGGGAGAGCGCACGCGAAACGGCGGGGAACGGCGACGCCGGGGGTGGGGGCGGCGGTGCTGCTGCCGGGGGAGGCGGCGTCGAGGGGTCCGAGGTCGAAGTAGAGCACGGTGGTGCCGGTGTTGCGGACGAGGAGGGTGGCGCCGCACTCGGGACCGCCAGCGATGACGTCAAAGGTCACCCGGGGCCAGCCGCGGGCGGCGCCGGCCGCAGAGCCGCCGGCGGTGCCGACCGTGACGACACGGCCGGGGGCGGCCCCGAGCTCGGTGTCCTCCTCGGTGGCCCGGCGCACCCCGGCCTCGAGGCCCGCGGGGGCGTCGCCCTCGGCCACCGTGGCGTCGCGGAGGACGCTGACGAGGACGTGGGGGCCCTGGATGGGGGCCCCCGGGTCGGCCTCGAGCCTGCCGGCGCGGGGGCGGGAGGCCGCGGCGGCGGAGGAAGGGAGCTGGAAGGAGGGTCCCTCGGCGAAGCCGGGCGGCAGCGGTGACGGCGCGCTGACCATGCTGTTGGGGGAGGGGCCGGGGACGCCGAGGGGGGGCGGCGGGGACGGACTGCGCCTGCCGGAGCTGCCGACACGGTCCCCAGCGGTCCCTTCGCCGCCCCTGATCCCCGGCGAGGCCCGGCCCCGGACCGCGGCGCCCTGCCCCGCCACCGCCGGGACGGGCGGCTCCTGCCGGGAGCGCTGCCTGGACCCCTGCTGGAAGCGCGGAACCTCGAGGGCGTGCGACCGCCTCGCCCACTCGAGCAGGTCCTCCCCCACCAGGCAGAGCCCGTCGGCGGCGTCGGCGGGCACCTCGTGCGGCCGCAGCGTGTGGATGCGGCCCTTGAGCTGCCGCCGCCGCCGCCGCAGCGCCGGCGCGTCCCGCCACCCCTTCCCGTACGCGAGCTGCCCGATGGCCTGCGTCGATGTCGTCATCTGCGAGTGCGCCGAGGCAAGGGTGGCCGGCGCGCGGGGGGCCCCGAACCGCAGGGGCCTCCGCACCACCTCGGCCATGGGGGCCCCCCGCTCCTTGACCGGCACGTACAGCCCGTTGAAGATGTTCCCCACCAGGATGAACCGCTCCCCGCCGCCCCGCAGGCCCATGGCCCAGCCCTCCGCCCCCTGCTTCTCGTCCGCCGGGGCAGCCTTCTCAAGCAGGTCGTACTCCTCCACCACCTCCCGCCACTCGTCCGCGCGAGCCAGCACCGTCTTGGACTCGTCGCGCCCCGTCGCCCGCGCCTGGCGCCTCCGCAGCGTCGTCCACTCCCGGGACCGCCGCCCCCACAGCGCCCTCGCGCGCTCCTCCCGCTGCAGCGCGAGCCGTTCGTGGGGAAGCAGCTTCGACAGGTGTTTCTCCTTGGCGCGAGCCTCCTTCTTACGCGCAGCGGCAGCGCGACGGTGGACGTCGGCGGCAGAGGGGGCCTCGCTGCCGCCGCCCACGCCCGACCCGACGCCCGATCCGAAGCTGCCCCCCGACGCCAGCCGCCCGCGGCGACGCCCCGGCCGGACCCCCGCCGACCCCGGCACCGACGCCTCGGCACCGACGCTGCGCCACGCCGACGAGTCGTCCGGCACGTCAAACCCCACGCCGCCGCCCGGCCCCTGCTTCCGCTCCTCGTCCTCTTCGTCCACCAGCCGCGCCGTCGCGTCGAGGCCCGGTGCGGGGACGACCACGGCGCGGCTCGTGTCGTCGTCGGCGCGCAACGGCCTGGCCACGGCCACAGATCGCTTGCCTGCGAGCGGCAAAGGCGGAGGGCAGCGTCGGCTCGCTGGCAAGCGGGCGGAACGTGACTGCATCTTGGTGTTTCTTGCACGCGGTGCGCGTTCCGGGGCCGAGACCGGGGGCGCCCGAGCGGCCGCGTGAGCGCAACGGCCACGACTGCCGCCCAGCCACAGACCGCCCCGGAAGCCGCCCTGTGAGCCACCTCGTCGGCAACGGGTACCATGTATCGGTCTGTACACACGCCAGTGGGGCTTGCCGCGCCGGCGTGGGCAGCAGCGCAGCAAAAGGCGGACAGGCGTGCATGAGGCGCGGCTGCTTGCCAGCCGGGGCTCACTCATCCGGCGTGCCCCGCTTCGCGCCGAAGGCTTGCCGATCACATACGTCCTCGGGTCGCCCGGCACCGTCAGGGCGTCCATGGCCTTCGAAGCCCGGTGCACCCCCGCTGAGCCGGCCAGATTGGTGCTGGGTTGTGGCTCTGCCCGGCCGGGTCGCAGAGAAGGCAGCATCTTCACCCCTGCCTTGCGCGCTGTCCGGTGATCGCGATATGCGGGGCCCATCACAAATCGGCCTGCCTGCCAGGGCGGCTGGCTTTTGCACCCCGGCTCCTGAGCGGCAACAGTTCTGCCCGGTGGAGAACGCGCGAAGCAAAACCCCAGCCCGCCCCACAAACCTCCAAGCTGGCACCAAGCCGCACAAAATGATCCATCCTTTTCGCACGTGATCCGATGATTGGCTTTGCAGCGTCTGATTGCCCGTTGAGCTTTCACGCCTGCTGCCGATTTCTCATCGACCACCCAACTCGACGCTGGACCCCCGATCGTCAGGACTGGGAGGCCAGTCCACGTTCAAGCACAGCTCCATATCACTTGAATACTTTGATCGCTGGTTTGCGGAATGAACTGCCCCGGTCGACTGGCCGGCGGCAGCTGGCTGGTCACAGCCTTTCCGTCGGTGCTTCCAAGCACGCCGAAGACATGATGGAGCCACCCTGCGCCCGACGATGCTCGGCTTGCAAAATACACTCATCGTGGAAATGCGGGCAACGAGGGACATGCAGCCAAGCAAGACGAGGCCATCCAAAAACACGCGCGGGCGCGCTTCGCCAAGAACGCCGCTTCCGCCCGCTCGAACGCTTCACAAAGGATACGTGCAGAACACAAAGCTTCTGAGGCCAGCCCAATGCCAGCCTGTGCTTGCTCTTGAGCTGAAAGGCCCAACGTGGTGCTGCATCTGACACCTCGGAAAACCGGACAACCGTCCCAGAAGCTGTCCCCCGCTCCAACGGGCCTTCAATACCAGCGCAGGTCCGAATGGCCCGCTCAAATCGTTGATCACTGTCGCCTGGTTGCGAAAACCACGCAGAAATGCCAGCCAAACCGTCGTCTTGGTTCCTTGACGACGCCGAGAAGGCGATGCAGGCCCGCTCCACTGTTCCGTGTCGCACCGACGCACCATGGCACGCGCCGTGGGTGCGGAGGAAAACGCCTCCGAATCAAGGCACCGTAAAAGGCCTCCTGGCCAGGGCGTGTATCGGCAAAACAAGCGCATCCGGGCAAACCCGATGGCGCCTTCGGGCAATCTCGGGTGGCCAGGCCCTTCCGGAAACCGACAGTCGTTCCCTCTGCGAGGGTCAATGCGTCGCCCTCAGATCACTCGGTTCGGCACTCCACGCCCCGATTCTGCCGGCGTGACCACCCCCAGTTGGTCTGAGGTGCCGCTTTCTCCTAGTTGGCGGCGAGCCGGCGGGCGGCCATGGGCTGTGCGGCCTCGCACAGCGCCGGGGCGTCCGTCGCCCCAGCATCGCTCCCGGCCCCATTGCACGCCCCTGGGGATCACGGGATCGCGTCCAGCGCCATGGTTTCTGCGTCTGGCTCCCCCCGCCCCCCTGCAAGCGGAGCCGCACCTCTTCAGCGCACGACAATCGCGTTGGGGATGTCGCGCGCGATGACGAGCATCGAGTCGGCCGCTCTAGCCGGAATGCCCGCCGACCCGCTGCTAGGAATCTACCCGCATTTCGTCGTGAGCGGCATGCTGGAGCGCGTCCTCGACAGCCCGGCGGAGATGTCTGCGGACGCAAGGGCGGCCAAAGCGTGGCATTTCCGCGCCTCGGCAAGCTCAGGCGGCTTGCGGGACGGCACGCGAGGTCCTCCAGCCGCCCTGATCGGGCAAGGGCGCCTGGGGTTGTTGAGCGACGGTCTGATCCGACGTATGGGCTGGCCAGGCTTCGTGGTGCGGGTTTTGGTGAGCAAAGCAGCAGCTACACGTGCTCTCGACGATGAGGCACGCAGCGCCGCGCTCGCGGCCGGGGCCGCATTGGCCGCCGCAGTGCTCGTGGACATGGGGGACGGCACCCATTCCGGCCTTGTGTCGGTCCTCGACGGGGCCTGGGCCATCAGCGAGCGGCTTCTGGCGGCGGCAAGTGCTGAAGCTGCCAATCCACAGGCTGTCAATTCTCCCTCCTCGGCAAGTGCATCCCCCATGGCTGCCGTCATCGCCGAGGCCGCAGCGGCCGCCGATCGCCTTCCCTCTCAGGGTCGCCCCGTGGACAAACCCGTCGCTGGGCCGTCTTCGCGATGGAGAAGGCGGCGCGCAGGCAGTCACGGCTCGACGACACGAGCAACCGAACCGACGTCCGCCTCACACCCAGGACCGGGAGCCCTCAAGGCCCGGCCGCTGCCCGCTGTTCTGGAAGGGGCCCTTGCAAAGCTCCTGCTGGGTCCCTACGCCAAGCAACGAGCCCGCTCAGCCAGCTTACAGGAGGCGACGGGGCAAACCAACGCCCGCTCCGCAACGGCCGCCCGCTCGTGCCCGGAAGCCGGTGGCTCCCTCAACATGCTCGCTGTGTATCGAGCCAGCGTCGCCCTGGTCGGCGCTGCAGCCGCCCTCGTCGCGATCCGCGGGGCATCCCGGCGCCTGACCATGGTCGCCGTGGGCGAATCCGTGCTAGCCTGGGCCATCGGCGCGGTGTCCACCCACGAGGTCACCAGCACGCCGTGCCTCGCGAACCAGGCCGTAGGCGACGTCCCTGACCCCATGTTCCAGCCCAAGGCCGCCCCGCTTGACGTCATGCGGGTCTGGCCGGCAGGGGTTGCCGCCACGTGGCCGAGGCCGACGCCCGGCTGCCGTCGCTACCGGGTCCCCATGGCACCAATGCTGGCCGGCGTCGCGGCGGCCATCGAGCACCGCTGGCCCGGCGAACCGCCGTCAGCGCCGCCCAAGACACCGCGCTCTGGACCGCTGGCGCCGGGGGCCGCCTCCGCATGGGGGAAGGCAAAACCGGTGCCGGCATCCTCGCCCTCAACGCCCATGGAAGTGGCCGAGGCGGACGCGGCCGTCCACGCGTCGCTGCGCCTCGCGCTCGCCAGGCGCGACGCGACGAGCCCCAAGCAAGGGAAGGACCCCGGACGGCGGTCCACGCCGCTTGCGGACATTCTGGCCGAGCTCCGGGCGAACCCCGTACGGGGCGTGTCCGCCCCGGCGAACTGGCCTCCCCTGGCCTCCCATCGCGCCTCGTTGGCCGTGGACATACCCGCCTCGTTCTGCCGCTACCTGGAGGCGCTGGGCGACCTGGACATCACTCGCTGGGCGGTGCAGGACGGCGAGGCCGCCGCGCCACCCCTCACCGGCGTGTTTCACTGGTCGGGGTCCGCGCCCCGGGCGTGGTACGCCACGCCGGGCAGCTCGGCCCCGTCGCAGTTCGTGGCATCGGCTGACGGGCGGAAGGCTCGCTCCCGCATCGTGACCCTCGCCGACCTCCGTCAGCTCATCTCCGCGCTGGTGGACGAGCACCCGGCCCTGGAGTGGCCGTGGCGGCACGACGCCCGCCTCCGCAGCTACTACGTCACCGTCGCGGTGGTCTTCATCGTGTCCAAGGCCTCGGGCCCCCACGCGCGGTGGGTCACCACGGCACAGCTGCGCGCCATGGGCCTGGAGGAGCTCCTGGCCACGGTCCGGCAGATGGACCTGGAGGGCATGGTGCCCTTCGACCCGCGGTACGTTCTCGCTCACGTGCTCCGCTTTGAGGCGCTCGACACCGACGGCGACGGCCTCCTCACCATGCACGACCTCCTGTTCCGGCCCCGGACCACGCAGGCCCCGCAGACGCACTGGGCAGCGGAGCCGCGGCCGGGAACGCCCCTGGGCGCAGACGCGCCGCCCTGTCCGACGAGCCCGACGCGGCCGGCGGCATCACCGCCGGTGACGAGAACGCAGTGGGGCGACGCGACGCGGCTGAGCACGACCGCTGGTGGCTTCTCCTCGGTCCGTGCCCGCGCCCGCGCAAGGCGGCAGCAGCAGTCCGGCCCCGAGCGGTCGTCCCCCGAGCCGGAGGCGCTGCGTACCCCCATCCGCCTCGCGGACCGCAATGATGACGGCAAGGTCCCGCCCTCCTGGCACGACGAGTCCGCGGACCTGGACGACCTACCCCTCGTCAACGCCGACCTGGAGCCGTCGCCGCCGTCGGCAGAGCCGGAGCCGCAGTGGGCCGGCGCCGCCGACGAGGACAGGCGCACTTGGACCGTACAATCGCTGCGGGAGGGGTCGCTCCGGCCATGTGACGACGACGCGGCCGTGTCCCGTGGCGGCGCCGCACCGCCCGCTCTGTTCGCCGGCACGCCCCGCCCGGCCGGCGCAGCCCAGCCCGACCCCAGCCTGCCCCGCGGCCGCCCGTCGGTGGGCGTACCGTCCCCCCGCGGTTGGGCGCGGTCCACCGCCTCCCGTGTTATCGCCGCCGCGGGCCCCGTCACGCCGCCGCCCGAACGCAGCAGCCGCCGCGTGGACACCCCCGCGTCGTCCTCGACCACCCGCTCCAAGCGCCGCTACCGCGCCGTGGCGTCACGCCCCACCGACCTGCTCCACGCCGCCGGGGTCACCTGCCAGAGCGTGCCCATAACCTACGAGGAAACGCCCTTCGGGCCGGCCTGCATCGTCCCCCTCTTCGTCCTGCAGCGCATCATGATGTCGCCGGGACACATGCTCCCGGCTAGCGGCTGCCCCGGTGTCTTCAATTTCGAGGATTTCGTGCGGTTCTCGCTCGCCCAGGCGGACCGCATGCGGACGACGTCGGCACGGTACTGGCTCCGCGCCATAGACCTGGACGACGACGGCGCGGTGGGGCCGGGAGACCTCGAGCGGGTGCACCGGGAGCGGCGCGTGGAGGCTTACCTTCGGTACGGGTCGGCCTGGGCGGAAAGGCTGGAGCCGGGGCCGTGGGCGAAGCTGCCCGTGGAGGCGTTCCTCCGGAGCGTGAGGGTCCTGCTGCGGGGGGCGGGCCGGCAGGGCGGGCCGGCGGGGACGCCGCCGCGCCGCGGGGGCGGCTCGGAGGACCCTGTCCGGATCACGCCGGCGCTGCTGTCGCGGCGCGGCTGCGACCAGAGCGAGCGGGGGTGGAACCTCTTCACGGCCGTGCTGGCGGTGGACGCGTGCGGGAACCTGGGGCGGGCCCTGCGGTTCCTGCACCGCCGGGAGGAGGCCGCGGCGGCGAGGGCTGCCGGCTACGTGTCGCCGCGCGTGGATCAGCTGTCGCAGACCCCGCCGCACGACGTCGGCGAGAGGAGGGCCGTGTCCGCCTTCCTGGAGCGATGGGAGAGGTCCGTGTCGGCGGGCGGGAGGCCGTCCGTCGCTGCCGCCGGCCTCAGGCGGCGCCCGATGCCACGGTCGGCCAGCGCCGAGGTGGCGGGGCTCAGCGACGACGACGACGGGCGGAGCCGCGCGGGCGGCGGCGCATCCAAGGCGGAGGGCCGAGGACGGCAGCCCCCGGTGACCGCGTCGCCTCGCGCGTCGCTTCGGCCCTCGACCACGACGCCGTCGAGCGCCCGCGGCCGCCTGCCCAGCGCGGGAAGGGGAAGGGGGGCCGCGCCGCGCGGTCGCCGCCCGTCAGGACGGCGCCGCCCGTCCAATTTAGCGCCCCGCGTCGCGCGGCAGACGACTCTCTCGGCGCTGCACGACGCCGAGTCCACAGTGCAATGGCACGAGCAGCAGCAGCGCGGCGCCGCCCGCTCACCCTCCCCGCTCGCCGAGGTGCTGCCCCCTGTCGCTGCAGGGGCGCCGGATCCGCCGTCAGAGGCCATCGCCGAGCTGGACACCGCCCTCGGCAGCCTTATGGCCGGGTGGTCCCAGACCGATTCCCAGATCGGCGATGTCGGGTCCTACAGCTCGCCCACCGCCGCGCAGCTGGAAGCCATGACGCGTCGCGAGCGCGCCAACGGCGGAGCCCCAGAGTCCTCGCCGCTGGCACGAGCAGCCAACGCGGCAGCGGCCGCGGACGGCTCGGATCCAGCGTTTGCGGCTCAGCTGCCTTCGGCGAGCGGGCTCCTCCTGCCGCCGTCCGCGCCGCAGCCCGCCAGCAGCAGTGGTGGCGACAGCTTAAGGGCGGTCCCGGTGCCCCAGCCGGAGGGCCAGCCCTCCCTCGTGACCGTTGCGGCATCCGCCGCTCCAAGCATCCTGCTCCCGGCTTCCCTTGGGTCGTTCGCGAGCCTGGCCAGGGCAGGCTCCGCCGGGTCTTTCGCCGCGGTCATTGCGGCGTCGAGCGGGAGCTCACCCTCCATGGCCCGGTCCACGGCCTCGGCTTTCTCGGCCTCGCTTCGCACTGGCACGCCGTCTCCTGCCGTCTCCGGTCGCAGCCCGTTGTCCGCTGGCGTGGTCAGCATCACCGCGGACAGGCGCAAGCTTCCGGTGGTTGACGCGCAGCCCACCATCATGGAGACGGACGAGCTCTCATCTGCACGGCGCCGATCGTCGGCGGAGTGACCGGATCACAACCCTTTCGCTTCCTCAGGCGCATTCGTGCTCCAACTGTATCCTACATTCTGTTTCAACTGGCTTATATTGAGTGCTTCGGACCGCATTTGCGCAGCGGGGCGGTGGCCCTTGCATGCATTGCGATCGAATGACACAGATGCACCGGTCCGCGCGGGAGGAAGGGCCCCGGCAACCACGCGAACCGCTCGGCGGCACTCAGCCCCGCTCACTCTGCCTGAGCGCTGGCCGCCGCCTGCGCCCCCGCCGCGGCCGCTGCCTGACGGAGCTGCTCGTTGAGAGCGACGACCATCTCTCCCATCTGCTCGCAGGTGGCCACGCTGACGACGTCGCCCTCAGGGGCGTCGTCGGCGGGGCGCGCGGCGGGCCAGCGCTCCGCCGGCACGACCCTGAGCTCTGTGGGGCGGGCGAGGAGGGTGTCGAAGGCCTGAGAGAGCTCGAGGCACCCCTCGAAGACGGCCCGGCGGCCGAAGACGTACAGGCCGAGGCGGGCGCGGGAGAGGCCGACGACGAGGCGCCTGACGTCGCGCAGGTGGCCGACGGCGCGCGTGCGGACGAGGGAGAGGAGGACGTACTCGTTCTGGGACCCCTGGTACTTGTCCACCGTCTCGATGGCGTGCGGCTCCCCGAACTGTGGGAAGGGGGCGCAGCGCTTGGCGACGACGTCCCGGATGAGGGCCTTCTGCCCGTTGTAGGTGGTCAGCACGGTGATGCAGCGCGCCGGGTAGCCGAGCAGGCGCATGAGCTGGAAGGTGGCGACGACGAACTCCGCCTCGGAGAGGTTCTGGTAAAAGTGGGCGCTGGGGGTGGATTCGCCGACGCCGCCGAGGTCGGGGCACTCGACGAACTGGAAGGTGTGGGCGAAGCCGGCGTTGGCGAGGGCGTGCGGGGCGGGGGCGGGCGCGGTGACGTTGGGGAGGTCGGCGAGGCTGCGGTAGCGCCAGCTGTAGAGGGCTGCCATGCCGGGGCGGGCGCGGCCCTGGGCGTCGAGCTGGACGTGGGGCACGCCGAGGCGGACCAGCCTGGCGAAGAGGCTCTGCTCGAGGCGCGCATAGCGCTGGAGGGCCGCGTTGAGGACGACGGGGGGCAGCTGGTTGTGGTCCCCGATGAGGGTGACGCGCTTGAGGCGGCAGCCGCGGTCGTCGGGCCCCGCCGACGGGTCGATGTCCTGCAGGAGGAGGGGAGTGATGGTCTCGACCTCCATGACCTGCGCGGCCTCCTCCATGACCAGGGTGTCGAAGTGGAAGCCGACGGAGAGGAGGCGGCGGCGAGCCATGGCGGCGTGGGTGCACGTCATGGCGACGATGCGGGCCTGTTTGATGAGCATGAAGTCCACGCGCTGGCGCTGGGTGCGGAGCAGCTCGAAGGGGCGGAAGGAGGCAGCCTCGTCGAAGAGCTCGTCCACGTGGCGGAGGCAGCGGACGGCGGCGGAGGCGTCGTCGGCGAAGGAGGACGCCCCGAACAGCGGCCCGGGGCCGCCGTGGACGGCCGCGACGGCAGGAGCGGACGAGGACGAGGCGGCTCCCACTGCTGAGGCCGCGGCAGCTGCCTCGGATGAGGACGCAGCAGCTGCCTCGGACGAGGACGCATCAGCTGCCTCGGACGGGGGCGCATCAGCTGCCTCTGCGGGCGCCACGGCGGGGACGGCGGGGGCGGCGAGGCCTCCCGGGACATCGGCGAAGAAGGCCGGGAAGGGAAAGAGGCGGAGGGGGGCGGCGGGGTCGCCCTCGGCGCGCGCGGCCCGCATCGCTGCGGTGAAGGCCGCCACCCGGGGCGCGACGTGCTTGGACCGGAAGTACTCTGCGTGCTCGCAGGAGTAGGAGGCGTTGGCTGCCTCCTGCTCCGAGAGGCCGAGGGAGCGGGCGAGGGCGGCGATGCGCTGCAGGGCCGCGGCGCGGAGGCTGAGGGCGTGCTCGACGCGGCCGCCGCGGCTGTAGTCGCCCTCGGTCTTGAGGTCGCGCTCGCCCCGGCCCAGGCGGAGGAGGTGCCTCGGGTCGACGTCGCCCCTCTCGGCGATCTTGTCGAAGAGGTCGTTGAGGGCCTGGTTGCTGTGGGTGACGAGCAGCACCGTCTCGGTGGGGTGTGACCGGTACAGGTTGGCGACGATCTGCACCGCCACGTCGGTCTTGCCGGTGCCGGGGGGCCCAACCACGACGTTGAGGCCGGGCAGGACTCCCGCGCGGATGGCCTCGACCTGGGTCGGGGTGAAGGGGACGCGGTTCCCGGGGCCGGTGGCGTTGCCGTAGGGGCCAGGGGGCCGGCGGGGAGCCTCGCGGACGATGACGGGTCCGCCCCGCTCGGCGGGCAGGATGACGCGGAAGGGGCGGTGGATGCGGGCGTCGGCCTCGGCGAGGGGGACGGCGTTGCCGCGGCTGTCCTGCAGCTCCACCGAGGAGGCGGAGGGGAAGGAGGCGGCGGCGTGGGAGGCGGAGACGAAGGTATCGTGGAAGGCGACGGGTCCGCGGGGGGGCGTGAGGGCGCTGTAGTGTGCGCTGCCGGGGTCTCCGCGGCCGAGCAGGACGTCGGAGAGCCAGCGGGGGACGGCGCGGTTGACGGCGGCGTGGTTGATGAGGTCCCGCAGAGTCTCCAGCACGGCCTTGAAGTTGTTCCCGCGGGCCTCGCGGCGCATGAGTACGTTGACGGAGGAGTAGGGACCCTCGGCAGCGATGCCGCTGGGCGGCGTCCCGTCCTCGTCCTCGTCCTCGCCGGCCTCCATGGGGCCGAGCCCCCCCGCGGCGAGCATGTCCGCGTGGTACTGCGCCGCGTCGAGGCGGAGGATGACGGTGCGACGCCAGCGGCTGCCCCTGGGCTTGGACGCCTTGTCGTCGTCGCCCCGGCGCTCCTTGCGCTGCCCCCCGCCGCCCTGGTAGCCGGCCTTGGCCGCGGTGATGCCGCCGTAGGGGTCGCTGAGGACCACCCCGTCCTCGTCGCGCACCTGCACCACCTCGGCGCCCCGGACCACGCGCACGCCGTGGGTGCGGGGGAAGAAGGCGGTGGCCTCGCCCCGGCGCGGGCCGCCGTGGGAGCCGGTCGCCGCGCGCTCCTCGGCCTCCAGGGCCGCCCGCTCCTCGGAGCGCGGCGGCCGGATGCCGAGGAGGAAGACGGCGTCGCCCTCGCGGAGGGAATCCCACTCCTCGCGGATGAAGGCGGCGTAGGGGGCGAGGTCGATGTCGAGGCGGGCGCGGACCGAGGCGGGGTGGTCGTCGCCGAGGCGGGGGGGGCGGACCTCGATGATGTGCAGGCCGGGCTCTGCCACGGGGACCGCCATCTTGCTCCAGCCGGTGAAGCGCGTGCCGTCCTCGGTCCTGCCGGCGGAGGAGACGGCCTCGGTGGGCTCTGCCTTGAGGCGTCGCACCGACTCGACGATGTCGTCGCGGATCTGCGGGGAGGGCAAAGGAGAGAGAGAGGGGCGGAAGGTGTCGAAGGGGGGGTGGTCGGGGGAGAGCGTGGC
>Ga0136560_1001233_pt1 | contig 13062 bp, 8 predicted proteins | sample AntRauMeHopE1497_FD_104925 | JGI IMG/M metagenome (GOLD analysis project Ga0136560, IMG submission 104925) | Saline lake microbial communities from Rauer Islands, Antarctica - Metagenome Hop E1 #497 | ecosystem: Environmental > Aquatic > Non-marine Saline and Alkaline > Saline | place... | reverse complement strand
GCTTCGTGCGGCCATCCCCGAGCCGATGAAGGTCATGTGGTGAGACCGCGAGAGCAGCAGTTCCGTAACGGGCCCGGCCGCCCCGGTCCCGCGGGCCTCGCGGCCGCTCGCGACTCGCCGCCCCGCACCGCGAGCCTCCGTGGCCACCGACAAGCCAAGCAAGTTGCACCGCGCGTGGCGCAGGTATACTTGGGTGGTCAGCGTCGTGGCCGGGGCGTGCTTCGTCATCTCCACCCTGTTCACTGCGGGCCAGAGCCGTGAGTTCCGCGAGCTTTCGCCGCCGTTGCAGCGGCGCCAGGCGCGCGAGGCTGCCCGGCCGCATCCGTGCGTCCCCGCCCTGATGAGGTGTCCTGCTGCACCGCGCCGCGCAGTGTCCTCGGCGTACGGCTTCTCCGTGGTGTTCGAGGGCCTGAGGGTTCTTGCGTTCTGCGTGGGCGGCTCACTCGTGTTCAAGACCGCCAAGTACCGGACGCCGCTGGCGATCGGGTTCATGATCGGTCTGACGTTCATGTTCACGACGGAGATGCTGGTAACGGCGGTCCAGGCGGGCGCCAACATGGCTGCGTTCCCCAAGGTCAGCGCTCCCGCCCCCGCCGAGGGCGCGACGCTCGCGTTTTCCATCATCCTGTTCATGACCTACGTGAGATGATGCTGCCCTCGCTGCCGTGTGCATTGCTCGCATGAGGGGCCCCACGCCGTCGCGCGCCCCGCCAAGCTCGCCTCCGCCCCGCCATGCCCCGCAGCTGGCTCTCACGGTCTTGATGGTGGTGTTTCAGGGCGTGCTTGTGCAGCACGACGCGCTCGCGGCAGCCGATGACGGCTCCTTCCCTTCGAGGCAGGTTTTCACCGACGGCGAGTACGCCGCCGGCGGCGACGAGCCGGCCGCGACTGGCGAGTACGCGGGCGCCACGGCGGGCAAGGCGGCGTCGTCGGACGGGGTGGACGTCGGGTCTGGGGCCCCCGCGGTGCTCTGAGGGCGGGTATTGCCGCGCACGGGCCTTGGCCTCGAAATTCGTGCCGAGACGGCGGCGGCGGGCGAGCACGTGCCACGCACCCACACACGCACGCACACAGCCGAGATGTAACATGGGCTCATGCCCTGTCGGAACTGGCTCGGAGCGCCTCCAAGGCATCGGCCAGCGCGCCGTCGGGAGCGGCCCGGCCGGCCTGGGCGGCGAGGGCCGACGCCAGCGTCCTGGCGGGGCTGCCTGCCGGAACCAGATCTGCCGCAGCTGTGGCTGATCGGAGCGCTCGCAGCAGCGGTGCGTGCCTCGTCGCCTGACGGCACGGGCCGGCGCAGGCCAGGACGGCTCCCGTGGCGCACAGCAGCGCGGGGGCGTCGGCCGACCGGCAGTCCCCCAGAGCCGCCGCCGACAGGGACGCCCAACGGGCGACGGCGGCGTCGGGGGACGGGAGCACCGCCGGCGCCGCGGCGGCCGCCCCCTCGCGTCCCGCGTCGGCCCCCGACGCGTCAACGACGGACTGCAGTGCGGGCGCCAGGACGTCGGCCCAGCCGCTGGGCGTCGCGGCGGGGCTTTCAGGCGCGTTGGTCCATCGGGCGGCGTCGGCCGCGGCGGTGGCGAGCGCGGCGAGGGAAGCGCGATCATGGCCGGGCCCGGGCGACGGTGACTGCGGGGACTCCCCCACACTGAGCAGCGCCGATGCGATAGCCGAGGTCGCGGCCGCGCCGTCGGCTGCGCCGAGGGCGGCGGCGGACGAGGCGACGAGGCCGAGTGTCGCGTCGGCGAGCTCCTCGCCCAGGGCGCTGCGGCCGAGCAGGAGCGCGAGGAGCTCTGCCGGCGGTGCGGGGCGACCGCTCTGTGCTGCGTGGCAGGCCTCTGCCACCACCGCGGCGGCTGCGATGTGGCCCGCCGAGGCGCCGGGCCACGACGACGCGGCGGCGGCGAGCCCGCCCGCGCTCCCCGATGCCGCGCAGGAGGCGGCGACGGCACGCTGCCAGGTCACCCAGCGCGGCCCAGAGCGCCCTGCCGACGGCAGAGCGATGCTGGCCGGCGCGGCGGAGGCCGCGAGGACCCAGCAGGGGAGGGCGGGCGCCGCGGCGGCCCCGCTTGCGGCCCACAGCTGGAGTGACACGCGCGCCTCCACCGCGGCCGAGGCTGCCGTGCCCTCCCCACGCCCCACGCCGCCTGACGCCACGCGCTGGGCGCACCTCGCAACGAGCGAGGCGGACAGCCTGCCGCTGGCGGCCCTCGCCGCCGCGACGCCGTGGGTGGCGTCCTGACCCACAAAGGAGAGCGCTGCCCCGGCGTACATCACGTCCGCAAGCTTCCGCCTCGACGAGGCCGCGCCCGAGGCGGCGAGCCACCGCGCAGCCGCCGCTCCCGCGTGCTGCCCCGCGGCCCCTGCCTCGCCGTCATCGAGCTCGGCCCATCCCTCCGCGATGGCCGCGCACTGGCGGGCGGTGGGCCGCACCGTGGCCAGCCCCCCGTGGCCCGCGGACAGGCACAGCGATGCGCAGAGGGCAGCCTCGGCCAAAGCCCCACGGCCCACCCGCAAGCCGGGGGCACACTTACCAAAGCTTGCGCTCGCGGCGCCCGCCGCGAAATAGGCCGCTGTGAGGGCGCTGGCAGCATCCGAGGCGCCCAAGCGCGGGCTGGCCTCGATCGACCGCCGCATGGCTTGCAGGGCCGAACGCACCGCCCCGGCCTGACTGGATGTCACCGCGCTGCGGCAGGCCCCGACGGCCCTGGCAACAGCCATGCACGGGACGGCTGGCCGTCGCCGGACATGCAGCCGAGTGACCGACTCTGGCACGGAACTCTGCTCTGCCGATTAGACTGTGATGGGAGCAGCGCCAAATGCGGCCCTGCCGACCGGTCGACGTCGTCTTCACCATTGGCTCTCCCCACGCCTCACAGCCTCGCCGGGTGCTGCTTCAAGAGGTGAGGACCCGGGATGGGGCTTTGACGTTGTTGCGGCAAATTGCACGCGGGCGAGCCGGGGCTGACCGAGCCGCTCTTCAGCTCGGGGCGGCGTCCGGGCCACCGTCACGGCGGTCCGTAGCCTGCGCATGGCGGCGGTCGGGCCGCGCCTGTGGCGCCGTTTGCCGCGCCAGAACCTGCGTTCGTGTACGGATGTCGGCCACGCCGCTGCCTTTCGCTGGTCCCGCCCACTGCGTGCGCAGAATGACCGCGTTCAGGCGCTTCGTCCAGGTTGGGCGCGTTGTGCTCATCAACTACGGCCCCGAGGAGGGCAAGCTCGCTGTCATCGTCGATGTGGTGGACCAGAGCCGCGTGAGCCCGGCCCGGGGCGCAGCTTCCACCCGGCACCGGCGCAGGTGGACACGGCCACTGCGAGCCTTGTGCTTCTCCGCCAGCCCCGGCTGACGACGCGCAGCCACGCCGCCGAACTACCACCGCCCCTTGTTTCGTTCGTTTGCCTGTCCTGACCGCCCCGCAGGTGCTCGTGTTCGGCCCCAGCGAGTCCGGCGGCGTCACCCGCCAGGTGATCAACCTGCGCCGCGTCAGCCTCACCGACATGGCCTTCAAGCTCGGCCGCGGTGCTCGCGCCAAGTCCGTCAAGGCCGCCTGGGCCGCCGCCGACGTGGAGGCCAAGTGGGCCGCCAGCAGCTGGGGCAAGAAGCTCGCCGGCCAGCGCACCAAGGCCGCCGCCTCGGACCTCGACCGCTTCGCGGCGATGCTCACCAAGAAGGCTGCCGCCAAGAAGGTGCGCGCTGCCCTCGGCAAGTGAGCAGTGTTTGACGACGGTGGGATTCGAGTGTCGGTGGTGAAGGAGGAACGAAGGTCAACGGCGAGGCACACCGCGCGGCCGCCCGCGCGCCCCACTCACAGGCCCTCGAGCACCTCCTCCAGCAGCCGCACGGCCTCCTCGATGGGCGGGCGCATCGACGGGTCGAACTCCCAGCAGCGCAGCGCCAGCGCCGTGTAGCCCGCGGGCACCTCCTCCGGGAAGGGAGGCCTCCTCCCCGACTGCAGGGCGGCGCAGTACCGCACCGGTGGCAGCGCCGACAGCGTGTTGCCCCCCACCGGGTCCTCCGCCACCAGCTCCCACAGCACCACGCCCAGCGAGAAGACGTCGACCTCGCGGCTCCGCCCGTCCGCCCCGTCCACGCCCCCCAGCACCTCGGGCGCCACGTACCCCTGCGTCCCCGTCTGCGTCCACGGCGCCTCCCGCGCCTCGTCCATCAGCCTCGCCGTCCCGAAGTCCCCCACCTTGGCCCGCAGCTCCCCGCCGTCGACGTCCAGCAGCACGTTGTGGCTCTTCAGGTCGCGGTGCACTCTCCCGCACGCGTGCAGGTGCGCCACGCCGCGGGCCACGTCGAGGCCGAGCCGGACCCGCGTCGGCAGGCCCAGCGGGTCGGGTTCGTCCCCCGCCGCCCCGGCCCCGCCCCCGGCCCCGCCCCCGGCCCCGTACCGCGGCGGGGCGCGGCTGCGGAGCGCGGAGTAGAGGTCCCCGAAGGGCATGTACTCGAGGACGAGTCGCAGCTGCGGGTGCGTGCACGCCCCGAGCACCTGCACCACGTTTGGGCTCGCCGGCACCTCCCGCAGCGCCCCCAGCTCCCGCATGAAGGCCTTCACCTGCGCCTCGGGGCGCAGCCCGGCCCTCGCCGCCGTGAACTCCTTCACCGCCACCTCGGTCATCGCTCGCTCCTCCACGTCGTCCGACGCCGACGCCGACCCGGGGGCGGCGCCACGCGGGGGGGAGGCCCCGGCCTCGGCCGGCTGCCACCACTTGGCCTGCCGCACCACGGCCGTCACGCCGCGCCCCAGCACCCGCCCCAGCTCCAGCTGCCCCAGCGGGATCTCGCGGAACGCCATGCGAAGCTGCAGCTCCTCGCGGGCGGGCAGCGCGAGCTCTGCCCCGCCGTCGAGGGCCCGCATCCACGCCGCGTTGTCCGCGGGCGCGCCGGGGGGTGGGGGCGAGCTCCCCGCCACCTCGGCCGACGCCACCACGCGGCCCACCCGAGGGCCGCCGCGCCGGGGCGACGAGGGCGGGGACGGGCGGTCGGCGGCACGGGACGCTCGGCGCTCCGCCGCGGCGCGCAGGCCCGCGGCGAGCCCGCGCGGCTTCCGCTGCGCGGGGTCGAGGCCCCCGCCGGGAGCCACGCGGAACCGAGGCCTCGGCGGCCGCCCGATGGCGCCGGCGCGGCGGGCCGGCGACGCGCTGCGAGCGCGGGTGCCGCCCGGGCTGCAGGGCGGCGTCCGCGGCGGCCCCGGGCGGCCGGGCGGCCGGGCACCCCGGGCCCGCCCGGCCGGGAGCGCCGGCGGCCTGAGCTCACCCCGGCTCCACGACGGCTCCGCGCTTCCCTGGCCGGCGCCGCCGCCGGACACGGAGTGGGAAGGCACCCGGCCGCCGTGCTCCCCCGGCCGCCGTACGGCGCGCGCCGGCCGGCCGAGGAAGGACCCCGTCCTGGCGAGGACATTCGCCAGGATGGCGTCGCGGTCCCGAGGCGTGCTGACCGCGCCCCGGCCGACGACTCGCTTCACGCGCTGCGCGTGCGCCTCCCGCGCGCGAGACAGCACGGCGTTGGCGTCGAGCGGCTGGCCGCGTGACGACGACGACGACGACAGCGGCGACGACAGCGACGACGACGACGACGGCTCCTCGCTCCCCGCGGCGGCTGCCGCCCCCGCCTCGCCGCCCGCCGTCGCGACCGCGAACACCGTCTCCCCGTCCTGCAGCGCCCTCCGCAGCGGCGCGGCGTCGTCCTGGAGCAGACCCATGAGGGAGCGGAGGCCGCCGGACGGGCCGGCACCGCGGGCCGCCGTCGCGGCCCCGAGGCCGCGCGCCGCGACGGCGGCCGCCGCCGCCGCCGTTGCGCCCTGGGCCGCAGTCCCCTTCGCGGCGTCGTCCCGCGCGGCGGAGAGCGGGAGCTGCCGGAAGAGGACGAGGCCTGGGGCGGCGTCGGGGTAGCGGCGGGCGAGGATGGCGCGGAGGTCGCCGACCGAGGCGCCGAGGGGCAGCCTGACGCGGAGCTGCACTCCGCCGGGGGGCAGCGACCCGGCGCCGCTCATCTCGACGGCGAGGGTGATGCGGTCGGGCGGGTGGAGCTTGCGGACGGCGGCGACGATGTCGCGCGCGGGGATGGCCGCCGCCCCCTCCCCCTCCCACGCCGGTCCCTGCGACGCCATGCGCCCCGGGTGGTGCAGGGGCCAGTCGGCCGGGCCCTCGGCGGGCCAGCCCATGCCGTGCGCCGCCACAGTGACGTGGTGTGCGAGGAAGGACGACACCGCGGTGCGGTGCGACGCGAGCGTCAGCCGCGCACGGAGCAGCGCCTGCGACGAGGCCGAGAAGCGCTCCCACCCCGCAGGCCCCGTCCCCCTGGGGGCGTGCGGCGCGAGGACAAAGGTCGCCTTGCGGCTCCTTCGCTCCTCCGCGGGGGCCGCCGCGTGCGTCGGCGAGATGTCAGCCTCCGTCAATCGAAGGTACAGGTAGGCCGGGCCCCAGCCGGCGCGGCGCAGGCCGGCCAGGACGCTCGACGCCGTGCCGGCCGAGGCGGGCGCCGCCATGGCATCGAGCGCCGACGCCCCCTCGGCCAGGACGACGAGGCGGCCGGACCGGGGCACGCAGGCGGGGGGGGCGCCGACGGCCGGGCGGGCCTCGTCGGGCCCCCCCTCGTCGTCGCCCTCCTCCTCCTCCTGCTCCTCCTCCTCGGCGGTGGAGTCGCCGCCCGGGCCCGCCCCGCGCCTGCGCCCCGGCCCGTAGCCGAGCACGATCCACGACGTCGCCTCGTGCTCCGAGTGAAGCCGCGCCACCGCCGCCGACAGGCCCGGGTCGCCCAGGTCCAGGGGCGGGGCCGCGATGGACCGCTCCCGCGGCGCCCCGCGCAGGCCCTGCCCCTCGGTGGCGCTGCGCCTGGGGCTGCCGACGCTGAGGCTCGAACGCTCCGACCGCCGCAGCGGCCCCGCGTCGGGGGCGGCCGCGGCGCGGTCCAGGAGGCTTCCCGCCGCGGCCCGCACCGCGCCACCGGAGGTGGCAGGCGTGGAGACACGAAGCCCCGAGGTCACGCCCGCACGGGAGGCGGCCGCGGGACGCGCCGTCGCGACCTCGGGGCTTTTGGACGCATCGCCCGCCGCCCCGGCCCCTGCCTCGCTGGTGGGCTTCGAGTTGCTGCGTCGGACGATTGGGGCCGGCGCGAGGTTGTCCAGGGCGGCGTCGGCGTGCACGGCGGAATAGTGTGACCGCAGGATCTCCGAGCTCAGGGGCGGCCAAGGGGCTGAGCTTGCCGGCGACTGGGCAACCCTGTGCAGCTCCAAGAAGCAGTGTGACCTGCTGCGCACGGCCTCGACCGCGGTCGGCCCGACCGCCATGAACCGGGCCTTGATGGACACCTTCGCCCGGGCGCCGACCTGCGTCCATCAGCGACGCGGCAAACGGGACGGTGACAGGCCCACATTCGTACATGGTCCGCGTTTTGTGGCCCTGGCGCGCGGAGGCCTGCTCGCCCGGACGGCGCGTCGCGCACCGGCGGGCGGAATCTCCGGCCCGATGACAGGCTGGCTCACCCACACGAAGCCGGCCACCACGAAGCGATCCTGCGCTGCTTCGACTCGAGCGATACCTAGGGCGATGTTGTCCTCGGCCAGCTGGGCCCTGGCGGCGTCCACCGAGTCCAGGCGGACCGGGTCGCCGACGCCGCGCGCCCCGACGTGCCAGACGCACGAGACAGGGCTGCCGGCCTCCACATCGCACGAGTCCAGGCTGGCCTCGAACCCTGCCAGCGCCATCCGTGCCGGCGGCGCGGCGCGCGAGAGTGAGGCGTGGGGCGGCCGTCCGGCAGTCGCTGCCCGGCCCGCGCCCTGCCGTGTGAAGAGTGCGCGGAGGCCCGACGGCGTGCCGTGCCGCGCTCAATCCCCGCTGTGTGTGGCTGTACGCGCGGTCTCACACAACCCTCGCGGCGGCGACGGCGGCCCTGGACCCGGCCCCGATTATGCCTGCCCACGCCCGCACGGGCAGGGAGCGCTCGGCCGAGGCCCCGAAGCGCCGCGCGGCGTCCTCCTTGTGGTGCACCTCGTCCTCGCGGCAGCTGCGAACGATCGCCACGAGGCTCTCGAAGCCCGCCTGCGTGCCCCCCGCGCCGGCCGCGGCGGCCGTGGCCGTGGCGCCCGAGGGCGCGGCCATGTACTCCAGCTGCTCGTCGTAGTGCTCCTCCACGAAGGACTCCACGGCCTCGATCGTGGCGTACAGCGCGCGTGGGCCCAGCACGGTCGGCACGAACCCCAGGGCGAAGCCGCACACCTTCCACAGCGGGAGCAGCCTGCTGTGGTCCTCCGCGTCGAGCATCTCCTCGAAAAGCTCGAGGTGGGACTCCTCCGTGCCGAGGTGCTCGCGCACAAACGTCAGCGCGTCGGCCGGAAGCGGCCGGAGCCCGCTCGCCGCCAGGGCCCCCTTGTAGATGTAAACCGCCCCGGTCTCGCCCGCGTGGTCGCTCCGGAGGTCGGCCGTGAGCGCGGGGCTCCAGGGGCGCGACGCGCGGGCGGCCGCCACATCGAGCGCTGACGTGGCGGCCGAGCTCATGCGCCTGGCTGCTCGCTGCATCGTGTTGTTTCGGCGGCTTCCGGTGTGCCGGCGCGGCGCGGAGTGGGGGCGAGCCGGTCCGAGGGCAGGGACGTGCAGAGGCGCTCGGGCGTCCACGGCGGGCCGAGCGCCACCTGGCTCCCGCGCAAAACACAACACAACGCGCACCACGCGGCGACCTCGGGTGCTGGGCGCGCCCGCGGCAGCGGGAGGCCCGTCCGAAGCGTGCGCGGCGCGTCAGATCACGTCCGCGTCGCAGGTCCATAGGTCCCCGATCTCCACGCACGAGATGTAATCGCAGAAGGGGCACCAGTCGTCGGTCTTGACCTGCAGGTAGAGGGCCACGGTGAGCACGAGGGCGAGGAGGGCGTACAGGCAGCCGCCGACCCAGGCGCAGCCGAGCTGCCACGCGCTGGCCCCCTGGCGGTGCTTGCGCGGCCGGATCATGACGACGACGCCGACGCAGAGGCCGCCGAGCATGCCGAAGACGTGCGCGAAGTTGTCGACGAAGGGCATGAGGCCGAGGGCGAGGTTGAGGGCGGTGGAGAGGCCGAGGCAGAGCACCATGACGGTGCACTGGCAGCAGCGGCCGGAGGAGTACATGATGCCCCAGTTCTGCAGAAGGTCCGCCCACACCGCCCCGATGATGGCGAAGCACGCCCCCGACGCCCCCACGCTCACCAGGTCGGGCAGGAACACGGCAGACGCCACGGCGCCCAGGACGCCCCCCAGCACGTACACGGGGACGAAGCGGTGGCAGCCGGCCTCGCGCTCCATCGGCCAGCCGAAGCGCATCAGCACCGACATGTTCACCGCCAGGTGGACCAGCCCCGCGTGCAGCCACATGGGCGACAGCAGCCGCCACCACTCGCCCCCGTCCACGATGAGCGGGGTGTCCCGCGCGCCGCTGGCGACGAGCGCCTTGAGCCCGGGGCCGACCATCATGTTCACGTGAAGCGGCTCGATGGCCCAGCCGTTGGCGTAGATGCTGTACAGAAGCCCCGCCACGCACCCCGCGAGGATGATGTACCCGGTGTACGGGTACTTCTGCAGGTAATAGTCCTCTGGCCGCGGCGGGGCGCCGGCGGCCTTATCGCCGGCCGCCTCGAGCAGCGACGACCGCTCCCCGGCGACGTCGCCCTCCTCGTCCGCCCCGAACGGAAGCGCCGCCTCGCTGGGCACCTCGGACGCGGGGGAACCGCGGCCGCTGATCTCCAGGGCATACTCCGCGCTCTCGGCCGCCGCGTCCGCGAGGCGCAGCTCGTGCGCGACATCATCGTACGCCGAGGTCGACCCGATCACTGCATGCCTCGAGATGGCGGTGGCCCCGTACGCCGGGCCGCCGTCGAGGCGCCGGCTGGAGCCGAGATCGCTCCTGCTTGAAGCCATCGTTCTGACGGTTCCCCGCAACGCGCGAATCGCAGGAAGCGGCCCGACAGCACCGCCTTGGTGCCGCTGCTGCGTCTTTACCGCGGGCGAAGCCTCCGGCCGGCCCGGGATCGCGCCGGTGGCGCCTCGCGGCGGGCAGATGCGCCGGCCGGCAGAGTGAAACGCAGCCACGAGACGAGGCCGAGCAGCGCTGAGCGCCGTTGTGCGCGCCGGTATGCGTGCGGCCACGGCTCGCGCGCATGTGCGCGATTGTGCAGTGCGGGGGGGGCGCGCCGTCACGCGGGATCAGCGAAGAGGCTTGCGGGCCGCGCCGCCCCTGCCTCGGCCGCCGGGCGACTTGCCGGCCGTCGGGCGGTTCGCCCGGGGCACTGGCCCCCACACGCTCCTCCCCCTGGAGCGCTGCCTGGTCGTTGCAAAGGCTGACTTGACGGAGGAGACCTCGAGGGCGTCGTCGGGGTCGGGGCGCAGCTCGTCGTGGGCGATGAGAGCGCCGGGCCCGAGGTGCGACGCGCGCTTGGGGGAGACCGTCGCCCCCACGGCGGCAGGGACGGACGAGGCCGAGGCGGCGGCGCCCCCAGGGCCCCGCGCGGCAGGCTGCGACGAGGCCGACGCCGGCGCCCCCGCGCTCCCCTTGCTGACGTCAGTGCCGGCGACACGCCACCGCGGGGCGGAATCGGCCTCGTCCCTGCCGCCCGGCCCGGCCGCAGATGCCGCGAAGAGCTCGGAGGAGGACCCGGCGCTGAAGGAGCCAGCACGCCTCGTCGCTGCGGTGCCCTCCGTCGATGACACGCGGCGGCCGGGGCTGAGAGACGCGTCGCGAGAGGCGCCGGGGGGGGCGCCAAAGGCGGAGCGGCGCGCTGCGGACGAGGAGGACGATGCCGACGACCGGGGGGCGCCCCCGGCGCCGACGCGGCCCCAGACACCGGCGCCCAGCCGGCCGGGGTCGGCGCCGACGTCGCCCCCAGCGGCTCCGCTGTGCGCGCCCCCGCCCGCGCTCGTGCCGCACGACGCCTCGGCCTCGTCGTCGGCGCCGCCGCTGCCCTGGCTCGAGGCGCCGTCGCCGGACGGCCAGGCCCCGCGGCCGGACGCGGGCGCTGCCGCGACCGCAGCCGCCTCGCCGTCGTCGGGCCCGCCGCAGCACAGATCGGTCTCATCGACGTCGACGTCGTCAGTGTCCTCGTCCTCCTCGTCCTCCTCGTCCTCGTCCTCCTCTCTGTCCTCGTTCTCCTCCTCCTCATCGTCATCCTCCTCATCGTCACCCACGAGGCTCGCGGGCGGAGGCACGAACGCCCTCTCCCCGCGAACCGGCATCGGAGCCCACGCCCCCGACCGCGACGGCACGCCAGCCCCGGGGCCCGCCGCCGCCGACGCGCGGAGCGCCCACGCGCCCGTGGCTGCAAGGCCCGTGTCCGCCTCGGCGCCCGGCAGGCCGGCGGCATCGGCTCCGCCCGACCGCTCCGCCCAGGCATCAGCCTCGTCCCCGCCCTCCGACGCCGCCACCGCCAGCTCTGCATCGGGACCGACGTCGACGCCCCAGTCGGCGTACCCCTGCACGCGGGAAGCGGCCTCGAGGCGCGACGACAGCGCCGAGGATCGGCCGTCCGACCCGAGGTCCCTCCACGCGCTGCAGCCCTCGCTGCCGTCGCTGCCGTCGCTGTCCTCCTCCTCCTCGTCCTCCTCCTCGCTGGCTTCCACCGAGGCCGCGCCGAGCCGGCCGCGCGGCGGCGCATCGCCGCCTCTGCCGCCCCGGCCGTGCCGTCCCGGCGGCGGCGAGGCGTCGGCCTCCTCCACCACCGCGAGGTGAGCGACGCCGGCCTCCCCCGCCCGGTGCGCCCACCGTGCCGAGGGCCCGGGGCGGGGCTGCCGCACCCTGTGCCCCGCGCTGTGCGGCGCCAAGGGCCGCGGGAGCGGGGCCGAGCCGTGCCCGCGCCGGTCCGGCACCGCGCGAGGCAGGAGCGACGGGGAGGACGGCGCCTTGGGCAGCCGGCGGGCGCGCCCGGCGGGACCCGGCCCGGCCGCCGCCGCGGCGGGTGCGCCCCTCGAGGGCTGCGCGAGTCGCCTGACCGCAGCCTGCTGCTTGCGCGCCCGCTCCCGGCGCTCGGCGGCCTTGGCGCTGTCGGCGCGGAGCTTGCGGCGGCGGGACTGGGACGGGGGCTTGCGGCCTCGCCTGGCGTCGGCGTAGGCGGGAGAGGACAGGTACGGGTGCGACCGCTGCGGGTAGGCCCCGGGGAGGTGCCCCCCGGGGGCGTTGGCGGTCCGGCGTGACTGCCTGCTGGCCCCGGCGGCGGAGGCGGAGGAGCCGGGGAGGCCGGCCCTCCTGCCGCGGCGGCCGCCGTTGGCGGAGCGGACGGAGGAGGAGGGCCATCGGAAGGAGGAGTGGGAGGGGTTGGAGGCGGGGGAGCAGGGGCGGGGGACCGACGCGGCGTCCGAGGCGTCGGAGCGCTCGCGGCGGAGGATCGGGGGAGCGCCGAGCGACGCGAGAGAGTCAGCCGCGAGAGGCTGCGGCGCCGCCCGGGGGTCCGCCGCGAGCGTCCGGCTGTCGGGCGTCGGGCTGGCCGTCCCGGGGCCGCGCGAGGCCGCGAGGGGGCAGCCGCCCGAGGCCCGGGAGGCCGCGCCCGCCTCGCCCGAGGGTCCGCGGCGGTGGCCGGCCGGCGGGTGGGCCAGCGCGAGCTCCGGCTCGTCGTCGTCGGCGTCCGAGGCGCCGCCGGGCACGGCGTGACGGCCGGCCATGCGCGGGCCAGCCCCGGCGAGCGTGCCTTCGCGGGTGTCGCGTGCGGACGTCGGGGCGTCAGGCTTCCGGGTACGGCCAGCCGGGTGTGGCGGGGCGGGGCCGGCGGCCGCTGCGGCAGGAGCCTGCGCCGTGGATGGCGCGGCCGCGGCGCGGCGGGGGACGGGGACGGGGGCGGGGACCGGCTGGTGCGCGGCCCCGGGCGCCGGGCGCCGGTGCTGCAGCACGGAAAGGGAGGAATGGCCGCGGAAGCCTGCGGCCGAGGAGGGGGAGGTTGAGGAGGACGAGGCACGGCCCGGGGAGAGGCCGGCGGCAGGGGCCACGGGGGGCGGGGCGGGGCGGCGCTGCGCGGCCGAGGCCGAAAGCTCCCGGAACCCGGCGCGGGGGGCGTCGTCGGGTCCCGGCGCGACGGCGAGGGGGGATGCCACCTGCCAGCCGAGGCCGGG
>Ga0136560_1001232_pt1 | contig 13068 bp, 10 predicted proteins | sample AntRauMeHopE1497_FD_104925 | JGI IMG/M metagenome (GOLD analysis project Ga0136560, IMG submission 104925) | Saline lake microbial communities from Rauer Islands, Antarctica - Metagenome Hop E1 #497 | ecosystem: Environmental > Aquatic > Non-marine Saline and Alkaline > Saline | place... | reverse complement strand
GCCGAACGTGGAGCACACGAAGGCCGCCACCTCGCAGGGGCTCCCGGCCGCGGGGCGGTTGGCCGGGCCCCGCCCGAACTCCGGAAGCGACCGCGCGTCGCCCGCCGCCTCGGCAGCACCCCACCGGTCGGGCCGGGTGGTGCCGTTGAGCGGCGCGCCGGCGGCCGGCTCGGCACCCGACCGCTGGAGCAGGGAGCCGGCGGCCGCGCCCCCTCCGTTCGCGGCCGCCACAAAGTCCGCAAAGCCCATCGGCCCCGCCAGCGGGCAGCCCAGGGACCGCGCCGCCCGCACGGCACGGCTGGCGTCGCCGAGGTCCCTGCCAAGCACAGCCGCCACGGCACCCCCCTCGCAGGTCGATCCCACCAGCTCCAGCGTCGCGTTGCACAGGCGCCCGAGCGTCTCGTCCCGGCGCTCCAGCTCTGCCGCCGGCGTCCCCGCGAGCTCGCGGCCCGCCGCGTAGACCTCACCGAGCGGCCCGCGGAGCGCATTGCCCGCGCGCCTCGTCGCGCGGCGCAGCACGTGCAGCCGGGCGATCTCGGGGGAGACGTCCGCGCCCTCGCCCGGCCCGGCAGAGCCGCCGTACAGGCTGGTGTTGAACGGGGTCGAGGGGCCGGCCAGCCGAGCGAGGGCGGCGCCGGCGAGCTGCATGGCGTCGAGGCCGATCTGCTCCGACGAGGGCAGCGGCCGGGCGGCGCTCGCGCGGAGCGACAGCGCGTGCGCCGCCGCGTCGGGCCCGAGCGCCGCCCGCATCGCTCGCTGCTCCTCCACCGGCACGCCGAGCGCCTCGAGCGCCTCCGTCCTCGCGTCGAGCGACCGTACCGACGCCAGCGGCTCGCTGAGGTTGGAGCTCGCGAGGCCGCGGGCGAGACCCGACGTGTCGGGCGCCTCTGCCGGGGCGAAGAGAGCCGCGCGAGCCCCGGCGGGGAGGTCCTCCACCGCCGCCAGGAGCGCCCTGCCGCGGCCCAGCGTCATGCCTCGCATGTCATCGTCCCCGTCGGGCAGCGCGGCGCGGAAGGCGGCCTCGGCGTCGCCGCCGGCTGCATCCGCGGCATCCACCGCGGCGCGAAGCTCGGCCAGCGCCACCTGCTTCCGCGCGAACTCAGGGTCGGCCAGGGGCGGCACCTGGCCGTCCTGGCTCAGTCCCGGGACCTCCGCTCGGCCCATCCCGTACCGCACCCACCCGGCGCCCCCGCCGGCGGCGTCGGGGCTGCCTCCGCCGCCCCTTCCGGCCTCGCTCGCCGCAAAGCCACCCTCCCCGCCACGGAGCCCCGTCAGGCCTTCCCCGAGCCTGGACAGGGATCCCGCGCCCGGGGCCTCCCGCGGCCCGAGCCCCTTCCCTAGCAGCGGGTGCCACACGCTGCCGCCCCCCAGGGGCAGAGACCGGCGGCCCGGCGCGCCTGGCACGCCGGCCCGGGACGCCGCGTCGGCAGGGCCGATCGGGGGCGCTGCCAGGCCCCCGCCGTCGCCCGATGACGGCACCTCGTCCGGCCGACCCGCGGCGCGCTGCAGGAACGACGCACTGCCACCTGGCAAAGGCTCATCGGGCGCCCCGGGCACAAGCCGGAGGCCGTGGGGGAGCGCCGCCGGATGCTCGCGCCACGACGCGGGCAGCAGCAGCGACGACGGCGGGGCGATGCACGCCACCGACCGGTACGCGTCGTCCCACACCCCGCGGACCACCGACGCCCCCGTCCCTGACGTGTCACCGAAGCGGCAGAGCGGCGCGAGGCCCCTCACCGGGGCCACGTCGAGCGGGACGCGCACCACGACGTCGCCGGCCGAGGACACGGCGCCGGGGGCGGGCCTCCCCGCGCGCGGAGCCGCGTAGAACTCGAACGAAAGGTCCGTTGCGGCGAGCACCACGAGGGGGCGCGCCGGCTCTCCGCGCTCCGCCACCGGGCTGGCGGGGTCCCTGGCGTCCTCCCTGCTCACAAACGTCCCCCGGGCGGCCGAGCGCGTCCGGGAGCGCTCCTCGTCCCTGGTCAACCCCTCTTCCAGCGCCTCTGCCGCCTTCCCCATCACGGACGGCAGGGAGTCCGACGGCAGCAGCCCCTGCAGCTTCCTCCGCAGCGCCTCGACTGCCCTGTCGCGGCGCACGGCGGCGGACGCGCCCCCGGCGGCGTCCCCGCGCCCCCCGTCGGCACCGCCGTCGCTCGCGGCGTCGTCCCTCACTCGGGACCGCTTGCCCCACCCCGCAGGCACCACGCGGAACCGCACGCGGCCTGGCACAGCGTGCAGCGGGGACAGGCACACCAGCGTGTCGTCGCCGACGAGGCTCGCGTGCCGCGCCGGGCGGGGCGCGTGGGCCGAGGCCGCCGCCAGCAGCGACGCGGCGTCCTCGCCCGCGCCCGCCCGCTCCAGCTGCCGGAGCGTCGCGGTCCCGCGCCGGCTCAGCCACCCGGCGTCCTCGTGGTGGCCGCGCTCGGCGGAGAACGCCTGCAGCAGAGACGCGCCCACGGAGTCGTGACCCGACGCGCTCGTGACGCCCGCCGGGTCGGACTCGGGGGAGCCGGAGTGCGCGGCGTGAAGGGACCCCTCGGCCGGCCGCGACGCCCCCGCGCGGTCGGCCGCGCGGTGGCCTCGGGCCAGCCGCGCGAGGCCTTCGTACAGCCCGGCGTGCCCCTCGGGCGCCGCACGCTCCAGCTCCCGCAGCGACATCATGCCCCGGGCCATCCCGCGCGACGCCCACGCCGCCGTCGCCAGCCCCTGGCCCGGCCCCTGACGGCCGGGCAGGTCCAGCCCGGCTGCCGCGTGGCGAGCGCCGCGCCACCCGGACGCCTGCAGCAGCACGGCGGCGGGTCCCTCTGTGTGGTTCCCGTCCTCGACGGCGTCCCCGTGTCCCGGGGCCTCGGCGGAAGCCTCGGCCTGGTCTCCCATCGGGGCGTGCGGCGCGTGCACCGGGGCGAGCCTCGCCCCCCTGGCCGCGTCGCTCGCGGACGACGCGGCCCCCTCGTCCCCCCAGACCTCCGACACGAGGACGGCTGGCACCCTGCGCGTCCCGAAGAGGCAGTCATACGGCACGGCGCGGGAGAACCTACCCCGTACGAACACCCGCGTCCCGCCCAGCGCCGGGCCGGCGAGGGGCGCCGCGCGGCGAACGCGCGGCAGGGACAGCGCCGGGGAGTAGAGCCGGAACGGCACCGGCGCGGAGGCCGCGTGGCTGACGCGCTCGCGGCTGTGAGAGACGATGGCCACGGTGAGCGTGACATCCCAGGCCGACACGGGCATCGCCGGGGCCGACCCGTTGGCTCGCTCCGGGCCGTGGCCCATGTGGATGGGCGGCACCACGCACGTCACGACGCCCGACTGCGGGTGGAACGTGGCCGGGGCCGTTGCCGTGCCGAACGCGCAGCGGTACACGTCCCCGCCGCCAAGGTTCCGGCCGAAAACCGTCACCATCGTCCCGCCGGTGACGGGGGCGGCAGGTGGGGCCACGTGGGACACATGCGGCGTCCGCTCTGCGGCGTGGCGGGCAGCGGACAAGGCAGTGGCGGGTGCGCGTCGGGAGGAGCGGCGCAAGCCAAGCCGCGAGGGCGCTTCATCCTCGAGCGCGGCCTGCGATGGGGCCGGCACTCAGCACGCGATGCCGCTCACCGGCGTGCTCGGCGAGGCGTCTGGCTTGGTCGGGAGACGCCGCGGCCCTGACTTTCAGCGCGTTCGCAACCGAGAGCATCTCCTCGTGGCTGCGCTGGCGGCGCCGCATCTCCAGGAGGACGCCTCCATCTGGCATGTCGCGGCGGTGCTCGATGGGGTCGTGCCGCTCCCTGTGAGCCTGGGCCATCATTCTCGCCTTGGCCGCGGCGGCCGCTCCAAACTCCTGCTCCAGCGGGTCAAGCGGCACAGGCACCGCGCCCGGGACGCACAGCACCAGCATGGCCGCCCAAAGGGCTGGACGCATGGCCGCGCTTGGCCTCTCGAGCGTGTGCGGCGAACGAGCAACCCCGAGTGGCTCTGCATTGCGACCTTGCGCACGCGGACGGGACCAGCGCCCAGCGGTGACCCAAATACACCCACAACCCGCAATTTATGGGACAAGCAGACTTTGGGGCAAAGGCACGGCCCGCCAACGAGCTTCCGGCGTCAGCCCTGGGCGTTCAGCCCGATTTGCACGTCGCCGGTCGCAAGGTTGGTGATGTTCGCAGCCCCGGTGAAGAGATTGGAGCTGATGACGGCACGCTTCACGTCCTTGCCGAGCGCGACCTGCCCTCCGGCCTGCTGGAACTCGCAGGCGGTGACGATGAGGTCGCCGCTCGCCACCGAGATGGCCGCGTCGGCCTTGTCTGCCCACGCATTGAACAGGCACGACGTGAAGCCCACCGAGCCGGTGCCCTGAATGTTGGCGATCTGGGTGCTGGGGCCCCAGAACGCCGAGTTCACGAACCTGCGGGGCGGGGTGGAGCGCGCGCTCACAAGCATGAGGCCGCGCACCGGGCAGGATGCACTGCGCCCTCCTTCCGGCGGCGGCGCCGCGGCATCCAGGAGGTGCCTGGGCCCATGCGAGCAGGGGTTCCGCTGGGACCGTGCGGCGAGCCCGGGGGCTGCGAGCGCGACCTGCCACGTTCTCACCTGACGGCCCCCTTGTTGGACGGCGTGACCACGACCTGCGTTTGCAGGCCGGAGGAGTTGCCAAAGTTCTTGTCGATGAAGGAGGTGAACTCGCCGTTGGCGATGAGGATGCCCCAGGGGTCCGCCGCCTCGACGAGCACCGAGGCGTTGGGGCACATGTCCGCGCCGATTCCCACGAAGTTCCCGTTGCAGGAGCCGGTGCTTGACTCGACGAAGCGGTAGCCGACGGCCATGCCGAAGACGAAGGTGTTGAGGAAGTACTCCCAGTCGCTGCGGGCCACCACGAAGGCCTGGCCGTAGGTGAGCTGGTGCTGCAGGTACGAGTGGTCGGTGCTGTACCACGGGTTGAAGTGCACGTTCTCCACGCGCCCGATGTCGTACGTCTTGTCGATGAAGATGCCGGTGTTGGTCGGCTGCCCGTACACCCTGGCGATGTAGTGCCTCGCCGCCCCGACGGCCCGGATCCCGTTGTACGAGTTGAGCAGCTCCGAGTCCATCACCGCGGTGTCCTCCCCCACCATGTCCACGGTCCACGGGTACGGCTGCGGGGGCGCGTCCTGCACCTGGTCGGGGTAGAAGAAGAGCACGCCCTGCACGGCGGCGTTGTCCGTCAGCGTCACGAAGGGCGTCCCGGTGAGGTTGCCGCGGGAGGCCCTGGGCATGAGCACGGACCCGGTCGTGGGCTGCACCCCGCTCTTGCCCTGGCCAGCGTTGTGCGCGGACGGGGAGGACGCCACCCCCTTCAGGACGACGGACGTCGGCACCACCAGGGTCCCGTCGAAGGCGAAGCGGCCGGCCGGGACCCACACGACGCCTCCGCCGGCCTGGCCCGCTGCCGATAGCGCAGACGCAAAGGCGACGGTGTTGTCCGTCTTGCCGTCGGGCACCGCCCCGTAGTCCAGCACGCTGAAGACCGTCCCCCACGTGGGCTGTGCCTCGAGGGAGGGCGTCCCTGCGGGCGAAGCCGCCCACCGCGGCTGCCACTCATCCTGGCGGGCGCGGCCGCCCGTCTTGCCGAAGCTTCCCTTGCCGGGCCTTGCCCCGGGGCGAGCTGCCGCGAGCGCAAGCGCTGCTAGGAGCGCAACAGACACACGCATCCCCGCAAAACCGAAGGGTGAGTGCGGCCTGGGCAACGTGTTCGTGCGCAAGTCGGCAGTTGCAGAGCGTGCGCTGACGACGGATTCCGAGGGACAGAGACGTCAAAGCGGGAGCTTGTCGGAAAACATATGCACTGTGATTTCACCCGTTGACAATGCTGCAGATTGGAGGGCGCAGCGGGCGCTGCTGTTCGCGGGGACTCTGAACTAGCACGCGACAATGGCCTTGCACATGCACACGGACGTGATCCGAACCGCCACATAGCCCTCCGAGTCAATCAGTGCACGCATTCGGTCTTGGAGCAGCGCAGTTTTGTCCGCGAGCTGGAGGTCCGAGCGGAGCGTCCCGTCCGCCATCTTGACCTTTGCAACGCCGTCCACGCTCAGACCCACAAGCTGAGCGTGCGAGACGCCGACCACCTGCAGAACGGCCAGCGATTCAGGGTCCTGTGCGATGGGATCAGCCCCGCGATTCACCCTGGGTGCTGCCGCGCCAATGACCACCATTCCGGCCATCGTCTCACGGGCGCAGCGACGGGCTGACTCGGGTGAAAGGTGACCGTGTGCTCCTCCTTGGTGAGGACTCCGACTCCTGTGAGGGGCAAGCTTTCAACCGTGGTGAACTGTGATGCCCGGGCTTCAGCGGCACGACCCCGAGGGCTCTTGCAGGCCCAAGCGCACCACCGCCCGCTCTCACCGGTGGCACGGATGCATGCATGGCCGTGCTTTCCGGTCTGCGAGGGAAGCGCGCGCTAGAACCTTCCGGCGGGGGATCAATGCCAGTGCGGCCCGCACGTCGGAACTGGGCGCGGAACCGAGCGAGGCGATCCGAGATGCCGCTCGCCGCCGGAGCCTACGGGACGAACCAAGGCAGCGACTCAAGTCTCAAGCGCGTAGCTCACCCTGAAGGCGTGAACCTGCGCAGGATGGCCGGCAGACGAGTCCCGACACTCGTGCGCTCGCGCCCTCCGCGCGAGGCCGAATACCAATGGCGGTGCTGAACCTCTCTCACACGGGACAGCTCGCATGGGCAGCCGTCGAGAAACGCGTGAGCTCCAGCGCGGAGAAGCCGGGCGTCTACCCAGGTGACTCTCAGCTCGGGCGACTCAGCCGCGGCAGCCATGGACGTGCCTCCAACCAGGAGTGCACGGATGCGACCTAAACCGCATGGATGCTCTGCCGAAGCGGCACGAGAGTGGAAGCCGGCCCGAACGGCCGCCGCTTTCCGTGTGTGGCGATGCCAATGCCTGAGCGTGTGAGCGCAGGGAGACTGTGAGACGGGGAGCCACACTTCAGCTGCCAGCGCGCCCACGCACAAGAACTCGGCCCAGGTGCGGGGCTGGCCCAGGCCTGACGGTGCACAGTTCAGCCCGAGGTGGGGAAGATCATCTCCCGGCCCATGGCACCGACGACGCGCACGTCGCACTCGCTGTCCTCGTCGAACTTGGCCATCACCTTCTCGTGGGCGGGGTACTTGGCGCGGTCGAGGTGGAGGTCCTCGCGGGTCTCACCGTCGTCGGCCATGAGGGTGGCGAAGCCCTCCTCGTTGATGTCGATCATGGTGTAGTTCTTCGTGACAACGAACTGCAACAGAGTTAGGCGGGCGCAGGCGGAGGGGCGTGGGGGAGGCGGCAAGCCCGAGAGGCTGCCAGCAAACGCAGATGCTGTCCAACTGCTTGTGCAGCACGCTGTCTCACGGGAGCCTCCATGTTGTGGGAGGTCGGGGAGATGTCCTCGTGCTTGGAGCCCTCGAAGATGTGCAGGGCTGCGAACGGTTGAGACGGCGGCATCAGGACTGGTAGCAGACAGCGCTCAGCATTCGCTGGCACCATGCCTGGCAGGTTTGCGACAGACAGGCCGTGCCTCGGTGCTCACCGGTGATGTTAGCCTTGGCGTGGCCGTGCTTGCCAGTCTGCGAAGGGGTGGGAACGGAGCTCGGAACGCAGGCAGGAACGGGTTGGCCAAAGCGCGGGGTCGCCCATTTGGTCTCCACCGAGCTTGGCACCAGCTCCTGTGCTGCCGTTGGCTGCCAGCTTGTGCTATGTAAGGCGAAGAGGGCGCGGATCTGCCGCACGGAACCCCGAGCGGCACGGCTCGGGCAGCCAAGGCGGCCAGAATTCGGTGCAACTGGGCCAGTCCTGCTCACCTTGGAGGTGGTGACCTGCAGAGAACGAGACAGAGGGTGCAAGCAGCAAGCGCTAGCTGGCAGCGATCGGCCGGTAGCGGCCGGAGGCGGCCGTGCGGGGCAGAACACGCGCGTTCAAGGCGGCTCACCTCGATGACCTTGCAGGGGAAGCCCTTGATGAGCACGTGGGTGCCCTTCTTCACCTCACCGGCACGGATGGGGAACGTCTGAGCGGCTCCGGACGCGGCCATTGCGGGGAATCGATTCGGGGAGTGCGTGGGAGCGGCGAGAAGTCAGGGCGGCGCAAAGAGCAACGTGGCTTCACGGGAGCTCTGCCATCAGAAACGGTCGGTGCAATTTGCCGTCGATTCAGATTTGGCGAGCGTTGCGTTCATCGCGCGGCGCCACGGTTGGTGCATCGGTGTAAAACAGCTCGTTCCACTTCCGCGGCGAGACGGCAGCCGAGATTGGCGTCCCTTGGGGTCAGGAATCGAGCCCGAGCTCCGCGTCCAGCCCTGTCAGCTCCTGGATGAGGCCCGACACGATCAGCGTCTTCTTCTTCTTCGGCGCTTTGCGACGTTTTGTGGACATCGACCCGCCGAGCGGGATGCGGCCGTCGGAACCTCCCTTCGCGGCCCGGCTCAGCCTGGCTGCCTTGCCCACCAGCGGCGCAGCCGCCTCCTCTGCGGAAGCCGGGTCGCCCGCACGCCTGGTGGACACGGCCTCCATGTCCGCCCCGGCAGGCTCCGACTCGTCGACGTCCAGCCCTGCGCGGCGCCTGGTGCGGGCGTCGACGATGTTGGCCACGTCCACCGGCCCTGCGAGCCCGGCGCTGGCCAGCATGGCATCCGCGAGCTTCTCCGGCGCGTCGAATCTCCTCATGCGGCCTGAGGCCTCGAGCGCGGCGAGCCGCTCCTCCTTGACCTCTGCAGCGCGGCGCTCCGCCTCCTCCAGCGCCATGCGCTGCAGCCGCTTGCTCTGCCGCGCCTTGGGCATGGTGAGCGTGAGCGCCCCCGTCGCCGAGGACCGCTGCGCCCTGCCCCCCGACACCACGACCTCCTCGGGCCACGCGAGGCGGAAGAGCTTGCCCCGGACGACGATGCTGACGTGGCCGGGGTGCGCGTCCACGTCCACGAGGCTGCTGTCCAGGAACCGCGGCAGCTCGAGCTTGAGCACCACGTTGCCGCTGCCGTCCTCGTCCACCAGCGAGAAGTCCAGCTTGGCCTCGTTGCGCGCGCGCACGCGCACCCCCGCCCTGGCCTCCTCGTCCTCGCGCGCCCGCACCTCCTCCAGCCGCTCCCGGTGCTCCCGCGCGTAGTCCCGCTCGGGGGCCCGCATGTGGTCGTGCTTCTTGTCGTCCTCCGCCTTCTGCGCCGCCACCTCTCGCGCGATCTTCACCCGCTCCTCCGGACACCACGGCGAAGACTCGTCCTCGTCGTCGCCCGCGGCCCCCGCCGCGCTCACCGCCGCCGCCGCAGCCGCCGCCGCAGCCGCAGCCTCGGCTGACTGACTCGCCTTCTCGTCGCGCCTCGCCGCCGCAAGCGGCCGCAGCTCGGCCGTGAGCGCCGGGAGCCGTTGCAGCGCCCGGATGCGCTCCGTGCGCGTGACGTCCTCCCCGTCCAGCCGGCCCAGCTGTGGCACCATTGCGAGCACGTAGGGCCGGTAGCCGTCCCAGTCGGTGCACGGGTTCCCCGTCAGGTACAGGTCGCTCAGCGACCTGAGCCCGCTCATGTGCACGCACGACGCCTCCAGGGCGTCGATGTCCACGAAGTTCACCGTCAGATCAAGCTTGTTCAGAAACTCGCAATCACTGCGCGCATGGTGAAGGCGAGGCCGCGGTCAGTGGCTGCGGCGGGAAGCTTGCAACGCCTTGGAAAAACGAACGCCGACGGGCGCGGTCTGGCGGCCGCACGCCGCGCCCCTTTCGTGGCTGGTGCGAGCTGGTTGGTACTGTGGACGCATCTTCCTGCTCGCCCGCGCGCCCATCGGCGCCAGCGGGAGGGCCGGCTCGCGCAACGCTCACTCGAGGCCTTGAATGGCGGAAACGTTGTTGAGCGCCAGGTTCAGGTACTCCAGGTCCTTCATGTGGCTGAGGCCCTCGATTCTCGGGATCACATTGTTCTGGAGATACAGGATGCGGAGCTTTCGGCACAGGGAGCCGATGACCGCGATGCGTTCGAGCTCGCACTGGTGAAGCGAGATTTCTTCGAGGTCCGCGATCACGCCATCGTGATGCTCGGCCTTCCGCCGAATCAGGTCCTCCGTGAGCTCTGACATGGCGGGCGTGTGCAGTCTTCGAGGGCGCAGCCGTTCGGCCGACGCACAAAACTCTGGCCCGCGGTGAGAGCTCTGCCAAGTTGGACGGCCGCCCCGCATCGGTCGGGGGCGCGGCAGGGGGCACCGTGCCGAGGATCCGGAGGTCATGTTCGCCGCAGCCGTGAGCCATGCTTCCCCGAGTGGGGCGCGGGGCTCTCTGCGCCCGTTGCTGGGCGCGGCCTGACGCGCTTGCGTCATGTGGGCGGAGGCGCCCAAGCAGTCACGCGGCGGTCGTGGGCGTCTGGGCGGCCCCTGGAGGGCGCAGTTGCGGCACTCCCGCGCTCTTTGGGTCGGCCCGTATGCAATCCTTGCCGTGGGCGAGATTGGGTTGCTACGGGTGGCAGGCCTGCGGCCTGGGAACGACCTCTTTGCGAGCTCGCCTCATCCTTTCTTGCTTCCCCGCCTGCCGCTCCCCGCAGCTGCGGGAGTCTGCCCGCATCGCCCTGCCCGTGGCAGCGGCCGTGACCGGTGCCGCCGCCCTGGCCAGCGCTAACGACGAGGTCGTCCCGGCGCCCAGCTACCCCTTCGCCCACAAGGGGCCGTTCTCTTCCTGGTGAGCTCCCCACCTGCCGCCGCCCCGCCGGCCCCACTGGCGTGCCCCTGTCTGTGTGGCGGGTGCATGCTTCTCTACTACAAAGCCTGGGGTGGATTGGTGCCTTGCTTGGGGAGGCTGGGCGTCCCGCGGCCCGCGGCGCAGTGAGCCGCACCCCCACGTCTCGGTCGCCCTCCCTTCTCCGGCCCGCTCTCCGCAGGGACACCAAGTCCATCCGCCGCGGGTACCAGGTGTACAAGGAGGTGTGCGCGTCGTGCCACTCGATGAAGTACATGCACTACCGCGACCTCGTGAACGTGTGCTACAACGAGGACGAGGCCAAGTTCCTCGCCGAGCAGATCGAGGTGGAGGACGGGCCCAACGACGACGGCGAGATGTTTGAGCGCCCGGGCAAGCTGTCGGACGGCTTCCCCGCGCCGTACGAGAACGAGCAGCAGGCCCGCTCCATCAACAACGGCGCCCTGCCCCCCGACCTCAGCCTCATCGCCAAGGCCCGCCACGGCGGCGAGGACTACCTCTTTGCGCTCCTCACCGGGTACCGCGAGCCCCCCGCGGGCGTGACGGTGAACGAGGAGGCCGGGCAGTACTACAACCCGTACTTCCCCGGCGCCAAGATCGGCATGCCCAAGCAGCTCATCGACGGCGCCGTCGACTACGACGACGGGGTCGCCTCCACCGCCTCCCAGATGGCCAAGGACGTCTGCTCCTTCCTCGCCTGGGCCGCCGAGCCGCACCAGGACCGCCGCAAGAAGAACGGGCAGCAGCTCCTCGTCCTCCTCAGCATCTGCGCCGTCATCGCCGGGTACAACAAGCGCTTCCGCTGGGCGCCCATCAAGAACGCCAAGATCTCGTACTTCCGCTGAGCGCGGCCGCCGGCTCGCCGGCCGCGGTGGTGCGCCGCTCAGGCTCGGCAGGGCGGACCCGCGCCCCCCGCCCCCCGCACCGTCCCCGCGCCCACCTCCATCCCCACCTCTGTCCGGCGCGGGTGGCGGCGCGGGGGGCGCGGCGCGCGTCGCCTGCCGGTCTGCCTCAGCGATGCCGCGTGCTCGCTGCGTGCCGTCTCGTCGTTTCCATTCTTCAGGCTCCCTGCCCGCCGACCGCCCTTCACGCACCGCACACGCCACCGGCGCGCCCACACTCCCACCCCTGGCTCCGCACTTACGGCCGCTCAGCAGCCCTTGACCACGTGGTGGAACGCGTTCCTCTCCCCGTCAGCAGCCCTTGACCACGTGGTGGAACGCGTTCCTCTCCCCGTCGGGGTACCATCGCACCCCAAGCTCGAGCGCCACGGACGCCCGCCCCGCCTCGCCGCCGCTCCCCCTGGGCCCGCACTCCCCCCAGAGCGCCCCCTGGTCCAGCCCCAGCTCCATGTCGTGGTGGAACAGCACCACGGCGTCGCCCGCCCTCGGCCGCACCGACAGCACGCCGGCCGCCTCGCACCACGGCGACGGGTCCGCCGCCCCCAGCGCCTTGCGCCCCCGCGGCAGAGCCGGCAGCCCGTCCGCGGCCTGCATGGCCCCCTCCATCTTCTCCCTCGTCGTGCCCCCGCCCGGCGGATCCCGCGCCTCCGTGAAGGCAATGCCGAGCTCCGCCCCCTCCAACGCCTCCCACAGCGCCACGTTGCCGGCGTGGCCGCCGCCGTCGAGCAGAGCCCAGGGCCGCGCAAGCTCGAGCAGCCGGTGCTTGAGGTAGCCCTGCTCCGTCAGCAGCGCCCTGGGGAAGACGAAGCCCGACGCGTTGCTCGGCGCCGACTGCAAGAAGAGCCAGACCGTGGCGAGGCGGCCGGCGCGCATGGACGAGCCGAGCGAAAACCCGCCCCGCGGCGACGAGGTGAGGTTCCGGACCGCAAGCGGCTCCGTTGTGGCCGAGCGGGCCGTCGCTAGAGCGCGCATCAGGCTCAGAGCCCAGGCGAGGTCCTGGCTGCTGGCCGGGTCCGCCGTCCAGTTGGTCAGCCGCAGCTGCTTCAGGATCCTGAGCCCCACGGTGGCATTCACCGCCGAGGGTACGACGTACAGACGCTGCGGCCCGCCCACGTGGTCCGTCCCGTGCTCAAACGCGACCTTGGCGGGCAGCCGGAGCGCGTCCAGCGGGAGAGCGACCGGCGCCTGCTCGGCCGGCGCAGCAGAGGCCGGATGACGAGCAGGACTGGATGCCTGGCACAGCTCCAGCGCGTCGGCCAGGCGGCCGTGCTGCGCCGTCAGGGATCCTAGCTCGGCCGCGAGCGCCGCGCTGCGTTGCTCGCAGCCTGCCTCGCCGGCGCTGGCCATCGCCATGCAAGCAGCGGCCAGGAGCATCGCAGCCAGCGAATGCATCGCAGCCAGCGAATGCATCACAGCCTCGCAGGTTGTCGCGGGCGAAGCCGCGCGAGAGTGCGCGGGGCCGGGGGCGGACAGCGGCTGCAGCGTGACTGG
>Ga0136560_1001231_pt1 | contig 13071 bp, 10 predicted proteins | sample AntRauMeHopE1497_FD_104925 | JGI IMG/M metagenome (GOLD analysis project Ga0136560, IMG submission 104925) | Saline lake microbial communities from Rauer Islands, Antarctica - Metagenome Hop E1 #497 | ecosystem: Environmental > Aquatic > Non-marine Saline and Alkaline > Saline | place... | reverse complement strand
TTCAACGCCGCCGCCTTTCACGCCGATGGCGGAATAGAGTCATCTCGGGTTGGGTTTGATCCGGAAACGCCGCTTCCCGAGGGTTTCCACATTCTTCGGGACCCACATGAGAGGGACGATCCTGGCGTTCTTGTGTCACCTGACCCAGCAGAAGAGGAAAGAAGGTTCCACTGGTCGTCCTTTTCATTCGAAAGAAGCATCTCGGACATTCTCCACCCCGTAGTGGAGATTTTTTTTGATGATGGCCAGCGCAAAAAATTTGTTTTGACTGTTGCACCTTTCCGCCGGATGAGCGATCATTCAGTCCTTTTCACCACGCCAGAGGGCGAGTACAGGATCGAATGGGTCTCCCTTGATGGAGAATCCGACGAAGACTCCGCCCCCGCCGAAGCGAGCGGCCACATGCCAAGAGGCCCATGGCTAGGGCACAGAGGAGATCCTCTGACACGGTCTCCTCTGTATAACTTTTCTGTGGTGGGGAAGATGCAGACTGCTCTCACCGCCGCATACCTGCAGCGGGACCCTGATGAACGCAGGCCCCTTGAGCAACTAGAAATTAGTTCCCGATTGGAGGTGGGGTTAGCCCTTAGCTTGACCTACTGCATTGGGGTGCGTACAAATTGGCTGGATGGTTCTGATGTCAACTGGACACGGGTGGATGGAGCTTGGCAGGAGGGCTTTGTGCTTCCTGCAGGGCAGCACTACGACCGATGTTTAGCTGCGCTTGTAAAAACGGACCAACTCGATCCGAGGGTACCGCCGGTTCGATCCGCGCTCATTGATTCATGTAACTCCCCCGTCCAACCGTGGGCGACAGAGGCAGTCCTCGAGTTGTGGGACGGTCGGCGCCCCTTTCTCTCGGTTTTCTCCCGCCTCGCGGCCGCAGAGTCAGGGGAATTGGTCAATATCGACGATTTGGAAGCTGCTGAATTAACAGAGCTGGAGCTCCTGGTTTCGCGTTTTTCGAAAGACGTGTATCAGCCAGAGGGTCCAGAATCATTCCAACTCCTCCAAGCTTTTGCCAGAGGAGCATCGCTGGTAGCGGAAGATTTGTTGCACGCTGTGGTTGACATCTTCCGGAACTAGTTTCTCTCAATCCGCGTCAGTGGTGAGAGATATTCTTCGACGTGCGGAACGCGTCACCGCGGTTGAGTGATCAGTCAGGGTGACCACAGGGTGAAGGGGGAATCATGGAGGTCAAAAACGCACCGCAGGTGTATTCGTTCACCGTGCACGATAAGGACGCAGACGCTTTGACCTATGGCTGTGTTGCGCAATCTCTAGAGCATGCCAAGAAACTCGCTGCGCTGGCGGGCTTGCAGGAACTGACGTTGCTCGAAGTGCGAGGACTGGAGGGTGTTGAGCTTGCTACTGTTGCGCGCGCAAAGGCGCTTGAGGATCCATTTATTGGCAGCGAGTGGCTTCCCCTGATTGACTTTATGGGACGGAACCTATCTTTATTCAGGCCAGAAAGGTGCTGGATTATGGATATTTTTCAGCACGCTGATCCGCTGAGTTCCGAGGGCCCGTATGCGCAAGCATTACTCATTCCTGATGGAAGTCTTCACGTGGAGATAGGCCCGACGCCCGAGTTGCTCGAGCTGAGCGCTGACAACAGCGAGCTCGCAGAACTGTTGGGGTGGAAGAAACCTATTGACGGAGGCATGCCCAATTTCTTTCGATTTTTCGACCCCGGCTGCACCGGGGAATATGTGGCAGCCACCGTGCTCCAAGCTCTGTCCCTACTGTTCCAGATTTCTCTGAAGGATGGTTTTTGTTTCCGTCATCCTGCCGGTGAGTTTGCCCCTCCGCCCGGCTTGGAGCGCCTCGAGCCGCATGGTTTTCAATTCTATTTTCCCGTTTTTGGCATCGCTACCCATCATGATTTGCGTTTTCCTCCGATCAACTCAGAAGCATGGTCCAACAGATGGCGGAAGTACAAAGATTGATTCAGATGTCAGATCATTGCGCCGATTCCCCGGTGATTGTCCTGGCCCCCCATGCGGGCCGTGAAGTGCCAGAGGATGACCGAGAAGCCTTCTCCATCAGCCGCTCCGAACTTGAGGCTGAGCAGGACCGTCTTGTTGACCACCACACTGACTTCTTGGCTCGTGGCATCGGTGAGGCTGTTAACGCAAGTGTCGTGGTCAACACACTCTCGCGCTTTGTGGTCGACGTGGAGCGTTTCCCTGATGAACGAGAAGAAATGAACGCGGTGGGGATGGGTGTGTTCTACAGCCACGGCAGCCTCGGGCAACCGATCCGATCTCTGGAGGCCATCAACCGCGAGCGCCTGATGGCCTTCTACGAGCATTACTCTCTCACCGTCGAAGACCTCGTGGCACGCACTCTGGATGTTCACGAAAAAGCGCTCATTATTGACATTCACTCCTACCCCCCACAGCCACTGCCATACGAGCTCCGCTCCGACGAGCGCAGACCAGAACTCTGCCTCGGTTTTGAGCAACCTCACGAGCCAAAATCTCTCGTCGACGCCCTTCACGCCTGCCATTCCTCGCTCGAAGTTGTCGACAATCAGCCCTTTCACGGATCGTATGTTCCCCTTCGATTCTTTGGGCTTGAGTCCCGGGTCAGCTCGATAATGCTGGAGATTAGAAGAGACATCTATCTCCAACCCACAACTCTTGAACCAAGAGGGGGCGCTATTGACAGCCTGGTCGAAAAAACCTGGCAGGCACTCGAGCAGTCCGGATGGGCGTGAAGTACGTACACAGCTCTGCCATGGCACATGCGAGAAACACCCCTCTTCAGCGCGCTCATCCTGCGCCGCCCGGAGAGCCCCTCGGGGTGCCGACAACCGCGGCCCCACACACCGTCCACGACCAGCTCGTCGGTGACTTTCCTTTGGCCTTTCGTACATCTTTTCTTGTCAAGAGGATGTTGCAACAAACCCGGGGAGCTCCAAGTTTTTCCCTTGGTCGATCGGGGGAAGGTCGGTCTTGTAGGGATACCCTAAATCGCAGCTTAGAATTTATTTTTGCTGCCAGAAGGCTGGCTAACCCTGACTAGAACGGCCCTGCGAGTGAGGGTTAGCCGCATCTTCAGTTTTGCCCCAACTCCTGCACTTCGAGGGAGAAATGCGGAGGGCTGACTTGCATCCTCCCCACTTGCCTCTCGTGGCCCCTTGTCTCTTCTGTTCAAGGTGGACCTTCGGGAAGTCCATCATTTCACGGCACGAGGAGGTGCGGCGAGCGCAGCTTCGGGAATGATTGCGGCAAGTCCAACGAGCGTCGGTAATACAAAAAGTCCGAGCAAGAGGGGGATAAGAGGGACAAGTGAATCTTGGGGGAGTGCTAGGACGCTGGCGGTAAAGACTGCAAGAAAAACGATGGGCGCGAGACCGGCGCCGATCATCCATTGATGAAATGCGCTCCGGGTACGACTCCACCACCGTGCGGAGATGAGGGAGAATCCAATGCCCAAGGTGAGCAATGTCAGCAGCATCATGACAACCGTGAATTCTGTCCTCCGCTGAGGTTGACGCCACGTTTCGCGGTTATCTAAATATAAGTAGCGGGCACCGCCCCCAAGCCAGGACCCAAGAAGAAAGCTCAATGGCGTAATTAGCCCATTCGGGATTGCAGCCAGCCATCCCGGCCTGGTGAGGCCACCCACTGAGGGTGCCGTTGTCGGCCCGCTTTCACGCGGTGGTGAGGTGGGTGCGGTTTTCATGGATTCCGGGGGACCCAACGGCTCCCGGCCTTTTCCTCGCCAGTCGGCAACGGCTTGCTCTTCCATGCCAGAGCGACAAAATATCCTCCAAAGAGGATCAAAAGAGTCAGCGAGAGTGGTGTGAGACTGGCATCTCTCAGTCTGCGCACCGTCGCTGCGATGAGTGGGAGCAGAAAAACAAGCAGCGCTAGAAAAGCCAAGTTCGGTTCAATGCCTGCCACGAACGAAATGGTGAGGAGGACGAAGAGACCAAACCACCAGAATTCGGAGCGAGATGCTCTGCCTCGGAAGTCAGCGCACTTGAAGAAAAGCGACGTTGAGACGGCTGTGCCGAAACCAACAAAATTGGATGCAGGCCTCGTCGGGGTGGACGATTTCTCCCTCCCTGCCACGAACGAAATGATGAGTAGGAGGAAGAGGGCATACCACCGGGGCCGGGCGTGAGATGCGAGGGCTGTGAAGAAACCAACAGAATTGGATGCAGGCCTTGTCGGGGTGGACGACTTCTCCCTCCGGGCAGGGTTGGCACCGGCTAGCGCTGCGATGAGTGAGAGCAAGCCAACAAGCAGCGCTAAAAGAATCAAGTTCGGTTCAATGTCTACCACGAGCGAAATGGTGAGTAGGACGAAGAGAAAAAACCACCAGAATTCGGAGCGAGATGCTCTGCCTCGGACGTCAGGGAACTTGGAGAAAAGCCACGTCGAGACGGCTGTGCCGAAACCAACAAAATTCGATGCAGGCCTTGTCGGGGTGGAAGATTTCTCCCTCCGGGCAGGGTTGGCACCGGCCAGCGTTGCGGAAGCACTTGCTGCTGCCGGCGGCGCCTCTGGTTGTTTTTGTGAAGTCGCGGTGGTCACTGCTGTCGCGGCGGGTGGAATCTTTCCCTCTTTGAGGTCAGCTAGTTGCTCTGGTGTGGCTGGCCAAAAACCCTGAGTCTTCATTGGCTTCCCGTTGTTCCCTCAACATCATTTTTCGACAACAACCCTCGGCCCTCCTCGACCCCTGTTATTTAAAGAAGGCTACGGTCCGGGGCATTTATGCCGGTCATTTTCTCGGCAGAAAATGTCCATTGGGATAGGGCAATTTGTGGCTTAGGATGAAAACTTAGCTTAGTTACGAGCGGCTGCAAAACCGGCCGAGATGGGGGAGACCGTGGATTCAGTTGAGACATCAAACGGGACTCCCGTGGCCGGGGAAAAGATTTTGGAGTCTCATCTGGCCCTCGCTTTAGAGAGTTGGAAGATGTCCACGTTGTTGTTGACCGTCGTGTCTCAGCTGGATGTGTCTGAAAGTCAAAAATATCTTGCGAGAGCGCGCTATTTTCGAAAACGGATTTCCGAATCTCTCGACGACGTGGGCTTGCGTCTTGTCCACCTTGACGGACAACCCTTCGATTCCGGGATGGCGGCCACAGCTCTGAATCTTGAAGATTTTGACCCAGCAGACGAGCTCCTCGTCGATATTGTCATCGAACCTCTCGTCATGGGCCCCAGAGGGGTCTTACATCCAGCGATAGTTTCACTTCGAAAGGAACTCCCGTGACAACCTTTGTCGGAATAGATTTGGGCACCACTAACAGTGCAATCAGCACGTTCGATGGCACTGCGGTTCGTACGTATAAGAGTCCCGAGCAGAACGACGTGACGCCGTCTGCGCTCTATTTTGCCAAGCGTGGTGGTCTGATTGTCGGTCAGCGCGCCTACGAGAGTGCTGCCCGTGACCCGGGTGCATCGGCGATGCACTTCAAACGTATTTTAGGAAGCAGAACGCCCGTGCGCGTATCCACAAGCGAAGGGCAAAAGGAGCTCACGGCAGAGGAGTGTTCCGCTGAGGTGTTGAAAGCGCTTTTCGCTTACCTTCCAGAAGAAACTCGCAAGGGTGGCGACATCGCCACCGTCATCACCGTTCCCGCTGCATTTAATACGATGCAACGAGAGGCGACGATGAATGCGGCTCACAAAGCCGCGCTGGGCCGGGTCCGACTGATGCAAGAGCCGGTTGCCGCGGTTATGAGCGTCATGCGGGGAAACAATGACAACGGAACCTTTCTTGTTTTCGACCTGGGCGGCGGCACGTTGGACATAGCGATCGCGGAAAGCACCAACGGGCGAGTCACTATTCAGTGGCATGGGGGCGTTCAGATGCTGGGGGGCCGCGACTTTGATCGGATTCTCGTTGACAACGTTGTCAAGCCTTGGTTGAAAGAGAATTTTGATTTGCCTGATAATTTCTCGGCATCGGATAAATACAAGGCACTACTGAGGGCAGCGGCGTGGTCGGCCGAGAAAGCCAAAATCGAATTGTCCTCGAAGGGGGAATCCGTGATTGCTCTCGACGAACAGCAAGTTGCAATGAAGGACGAGAGTGGCGCAGACATGTATGTGCACATTCCACTGTCCAGGGAGACTCTCAACGCTCTCATTGAGCCGAGGGTGCTCGAAGCTGTAGAGGCGACCAGGAAAACTCTGTCTGATGCTCACCTTCAGCATGACCAAGTGGAACGCATCGTGTTCGTTGGCGGGCCCACAAACTACGCACCACTGCGTGAGCGAGTGGTGCAGGAGCTAGGAATTAAAGGAAGCACCGAAGTGAACCCCATGACGGCCGTCTCTGAGGGTGCGGCAATTTTCGCTGAGTCCACTGAGTGGGAGGATGCTCCTGTTGAGCCGGCAAAACCGTCCACCGGTAACACTGATCTGGGACTTGTCTTGAAATACGAGAATCGCACAGCAGACAAAAGGACCCTGGTGCTCGTGCAGTTTTCCGCCGATGTCGAAGGCTATGAAATCAGTTTTTCAAATCTCGACAACGGCTGGGTCTCGGGACGGCTGTCTCTGAAAAACAATCTTGAGCTGAAACTTGACCTGCCTAACGCCGGAGATAACAACTTCCGACTCGAGGTTGTTGATGCTTCAGGTTTGCCAATACCGGTGGAGGCCGAACATTTTGTTATCAAGAGGACAGCTGCAGTTATTGACTCGGTTCCCGCGTCACACCGGGTGGGCCTCCAAGTTCAAGATAGCCGCGGGAATGCAAAGCTTTTGCCCCTCGTGGAGGCGGGAGAGCCACTTCCCAAGTCTGGTCGGTTTGAAGTGAAGGCACTCGAAGCCGTCAAGGCAGGAGAGGCGAGGGCCATTCGATTAAGACTGTGGGAAGGTGAAATAGATGCGCCGGTGGAAGACAACAGGCCGGTAGGGATGTTGAAGATATCTGGGGCCGATTTTGACTCGGGGGAAATTGGTGTCGGGTCTGCAATTGTTTGTGAATACACGGTGAAAGAGTCAGGGGAAATTTTCCTTGATGTCGAAGTGCCTGCAATTCAAGGTTCCTTCAACTCAGCGATGCGCAACCTTTACTCCCGTGAGGATGACGAGCAAAATTTCGAGTCTGCCGGCGAGGAAGTTGAACGTCAACTGGACCGCACGTCTCACCGTATTCACGAATTCAACGAAGTTATTGCGCACCCCGACCTCGGCAACGCAATCGAAAGGCTGAGCGCTGCGGGAGAAGCAATCCGTGACGGCGATGTGGAATCAATCCAGGCAGCACGCGAGCTGAACTTACAGGCGCTGAAAACTCTTGCTGCGGTAACGAAGGAAAACCCTGGGGTTATGCTCCGTATTAAGCTCGCGAACCTGAAACAACGCTATGCGACCGACATCGAACCAATAGCCTCAGAAAAGGCGAAGCAAAAAGTCGACCTCCTTTTCTCCGCGCTTGACGAAGACCTCGTCGACTCAGTTGACTACTTTGACGAGCATTACAGCGAGCTAAAAGAGCTTTTTAGTACTATTTGGTTTTCCGATTTCAAGAACCTCGCAGCGCACTTTCACCGGCTTATCAAAAGGTCGCAAAATTTCTCCGACAAAACTGAGTTCGAGCGGCTGGCTTCGGCGGGGGAGGCAGCTATTTCTTCGAAAGATCATGAAAAACTCATAAGGGCGGCTTTGGCTCTGGAGAATTTGTGGCCTGACCAGGAGACCGTTGACGAAAACTTCTTCCTCAGTCCGACAAATGTGGGCGTTTAGGAAGAGGCAGTGTTAGTCCTCGGCCGAGCAGGTGCCCTCCGGAGTCCCGTTCTCTAATGCTGCGAGAGAGCGCGTTTCATGCGCTAGGAGCTAACCCTTTCGACGACCGAGAAAAGCTTGACGATTTACTGTCCCGTGCTCGACTGATGGGCAAGACGGAACAAGCACAAAAGGCGCACACCCAGCTTGTCACCCCGAAGATGCGTCTTGGCGAGGAGTTGCGGTGGCTGTCCGGCGTGACTCCGCAGCAGACTGATGCGGTCAGAGCCGCACTTGAGGACGGCTTCACTACGGTCGCGGCGTTGGATGAGATGCCAGCGCTTGCTCGAGCAAACTTGATGGTGACGCTGCTTCCGACTTCTCTCGCGGCTCTCGTCCGACATGTCTCGTTTGGAGACATTCTCTCTGATGCCATCGATGTCGTTGCCGCCATTGACGGTCCATCCGTTCTTGTTTTAGTCAACAAGGATCGTAAAGATGGCGGTTGGCCCCCTGTGCAAGATATTGCTCAGGTCCGCGAGAAACTCGCTTTGGTCGAAAAAGACCATGCCGGGCTGCTCGCAGGGATTCTCAACGAACTCCCGGTGGAGGAGCAGTCCGCAATTTTGACCCCTCTGCTCGAAGACCGTATTGAGGGCGGGGCGAAAAAAGCACCTAGGGTCCTGATTTCTCTTGTGGATGCATACGAGAAGACCGTGACAGCTGAATTACTAGTCCGCCAGGAGTTGATTGATCAACAGGTCGGAGCCTGTCACAAACTTCTTGATGCTTCGGCGCAATCCCAGAACTTTGGCCCCTACGTCTCCAAAATGGTCGCGGGGATTTATGCGTGGGACACGATGGCCCAACCAATCCAGCTATGTCGTCGAAGCCAAAAGCTCAAGCATCAGCCCACGGTTGATCTTGCAAAGAAGGTCCTCCAAGTCGCCGTCAGACTCCATAACGATGGTGGGCATACGAAAGCATCCTTGAAGCTTGTCAAGTGTGTCGCGGACGCATTTCGCGAAGAACGCAACGTTGCAGATGAGGCCCACGGACACCTGGAAAAGATTGAGCAGCTCCTTGACAGCAAGCGGCCGCATAACCAGAAGAACGATTCAGGCTGGCGCAAAGCAGTTACGTGGGAGTCGAAGAGCCGAGCAGGCCATCTACGCATATCCCCAGGTGGCGTGGAATACGGCAGCCGTAGTCTGGCCCTCGACCAGATTAGAAGCGTGAAGTTGTTGGACGGTGACTCTTTTGGTATCCAGTTGGGTAATCACGCGGAGACTATAAGAATCGCGACACCCAGCGCAAAGACCCTCAACGCGTTCGTCGACCGTTTGATTACTGCCGTCGCTAACGAAATTTTGTTTGAGTGGGGCGAAGCGTTGGCTGAAGGAAAGAAGATACCGATGGGGCCGGTCCAGCTTGTGGACCGCGGGCTCGTTGTGTTAATACCCAAATTTTTGCGTGCCCCGGAGATAGTGGTCGCCCCCTGGCGAGACATCGAAGTATCCCGCGGGGGCAGAGGACTGAGTATTTCATTTTACAGCGGCAAACCGCTCCTTGAATTCCTCTCTTACTTCGAGGTCGAGAACGCCATATTCTTGGGAATTGCGGTTAAGAGGCTCAAGGAGAGCGGCACAACCCTGATTAGCGAACTCTTTTAGAAAGAACTATTCCCTCGAATGAAGGCGCCAAAAAATGTTGCATCCCATTGAGCAGAAATCTTTCGAGCTTGCCGCAAGTTTGAGCCACGATCGTGTTGTGGAGCTTCATGTAGCAGTCGCGTGGCTCCAACAGCCCTCGTGTCCAGAGTTCGAGGGTAGAGACACGATGCGCGTCAATGCCCACATCTTGTTGCGCGAGCTCTTGGTTGGGGGGAAAGTCTCGAAAGGGGACTCCCAACACATCGCCGTTACGGAACGGGCGCGCTATTGGATTGACCGAGCACTAGGTGAATCAAGCTCTGAAGATTCAATCCGGGAACTAGTCGCCGAGCTCGGCTTGAGTGGCGAAGCACTGGTTACTGCCGGGCCGCGGGTGAGCGACATGAGCAACAAGAACAAGGAAGTAGACCAGAAGACACTGGACGAAGTTCTGAGGGAACTTGATTCTCTCATCGGACTTGAATCGGTGAAAGCACGGGTGAAGACGCTCGTGCAGCAACAAAAGGTAAACGCGAAAATGCGAGAGAAGGGTGCAACGCCGCCACACTCAGGCTTAAACCTCATCTTTACCGGAAACCCAGGGACGGGAAAAACCACGGTAGCAAGGATCATTTCCCGCCTGTATAAGGAGCTGGGACTCATCTCTAAAGGTCACCTGGTGGAGACGTCCCAGGTGGATTTAGTGGGCCGATTTATGGGTGAAACGGCCCAGAAGACGGACGCACGGCTCGATGAATCTCTGGGAGGAACCTTGTTCATTGATGAAGCATATTCTTTGACTGAGTCACACGGGAGTTTTGGGCAAGAAGCGATTAACACCCTGGTCTCCAACATGGAGAACAACCGCGACAACCTTGCGGTCATTGCTGCCGGGTACACCGAGCCGATGCAGGAATTTTTGAGGGCCAATTCTGGCCTTGAATCTCGCTTCACCGCAACGATTCATTTCGACGACTATTCCGCCAGCCAACTGGTTGAGATCGTTGGTCTTCTGGCGACTGAGCACGGTATCCGCGTCACGAAAGATGTCAACGCGGCAGTGTTCCGGCACCTCACGCGTAACCGAACCATTGGGGCAAACGGCAACGGCCGTTACGCAAGAAAGCTGTTCTTGCGAATGTATGAGCTGATGTCCCTCCGCGCCATGGAGGATGGCGTGATTGAGGACCACGAAATTGAAGAGTTCCACGTCTCTGATGTGCCAGACAATCTTGAATACGGCGAGAAAGCCGTGACTATTCAAGACGTGCTTCAGGAACTTGATGGTCTGGTCGGTATCGACGATGTCAAAAGCCATGTGAGGAAGCTAATAGACCGAATGAGGGCACGGGTTGTCACCGACGCGCAGGGCCGGCCGAGCGTCGACCTTAATCTGAACCTGATTTTTGCGGGAGACCCGGGTACTGGAAAAACCACGGTCGCACGGCTCCTTGCTCGCGCTTACCAGGCTCTAGGAGTGCTCCCGCGAGGCCACCTCGTCGAGGTGGGGAGGTCTGATCTCGTGGCCGAGTATCTCGGTCAGACTGCTCTCAAGACGAAGAAGAAAATCGAAGAGGCGATGGGTGGGGTCCTGTTTATAGACGAAGCGTATGCGCTCACTCATTCTGCGGGAGGAAACTCCGGCTCCTACGGGCAAGAGGCCGTCACAGCGCTGGTTCAAGAGATGGAAAACAATCGTGGAGGTTTCGCTGTTATAGCCGCAGGCTATCGGGAGGATATGAAGTTTTTTGTAGAGAGCAACCCAGGTCTAAAGTCGCGTTTCGACGAACACGTTCTGTTTCCCAACTTCTCAAAAGACGAGTTATTGCAGATCTTCTTGACCACAGCGCGTGACAAGCAGATTGAGGTGTCTGAGGACGTTCGAGAAGCAGTTTTTGCTCACTTGAATAGAAACCAGACAAGTGGCGACAACGGCAACGGGCGTTACATGAGGAAGCTTTTCGAGAAGATGTACGACAGCATGGCGACACGTGCCGCAGGTCACGAGTTTGAAGGTGACGCACTCTTCCGATTTGACGCGAGCGATGTGCCTGAGAAAATCGGAGATCAGAGCCGGCCCGCAATCGGCTTCGGATAACGAAGCGCAGCCTGTCACTGGTCTCATTTATGCTTATGCCAGCATCATGAGTTGTAGCCATAGGTACCTAGCTGGCTATGCGGCAACCCGCTTCGTACGAGCCGGGTGCCCTAGGGAAAGATGTGGCCCCGAGCTAACCGGTCTGGGGCAAGTCGTCAATCGTGTGGCCAGTCTTTTGGCAGCAAGATTCCCCTCCGCTGATGCGGGAGTAAGGAGAAACCATGTCAACACAACCCCTATCCGAGGCATACCCGCTGGTGAGCTTGCTCTATCACCCGGGTAACCCCGGCAATCTGCACTGGATCTTGGAAGATTCCCTGCCCGATGAAACGGTGGTCAGAAGCTATTCCAGGCAATGGTTCCGCTTCACCTACGAAGGCCAGCACTATGCGCTACGGCCCACGGACTTGGCAGTGAACCCGTATAACGGGATGTGGCCCGGAGCGGGCCCTGTGCCCCAGAGCCTGATGGATCGGTTGCCTCTGTTCATCATTGGTTACTGGCACTCCGGGGGTAAACCCAGTGATCTACAGAGCCGCCACACCCAAGAGACGCTCGCTCGCCTGCTCGCGAGCGACTCTGGAGCAACCTTCGTGGGGGATGCGGTCACATTCCAGAAAGACTCGAGGTGGGTGGAGCCGGCACTGTTGCTGGTCGGGGTAACGGATGCCGATGCTGCCCAGATGGCCCAGAAGCTTGGGCAACCGGCCTATGTGAAGGTGGGGTCTGAACGCGCTGAGTCCCATTTTGTGGGTGACCACAGCGCCAGGCGCAGCGGCGGGTACGCCTGGCAACTGAGTGCCCTTGATCGGGAGCCCTGCCCGATGAGCCTGGGGTGCGAAACGGAAGTTTCCCCCAAGCGTCAAGGTGGGCCCTGGGGCTCACAGGCGATGGCTGTGGCGGCGATGTGGCAGGCCCACTTTGCCCTAACCCATCAGCTGGTGGGATGTCATCCGTGCAGTGGTGGCTCAAACGGTGGCCGGGCGTCAGAGAAAGGGCGAGCCCTTGCTATGCATGAAATCCTGCCGGCAAGCCGGTATGGGTTCATGCGCTTCCCCGGCTCTGCCAGGGATCAAGAAGTGCTCCTGGACATTCCCCCGGGCACCCCGAGCTTGTAGCGCAGAGTATGTCAGAGGTGACCCACACTCTAGGGCGAAGGCGCTCAGTCCTCTGAGAATGCTGAGCTACGGACAGCAAAGATACGCATCACGGCGTTGGAGAATGAGCTGCAAACCGTTCAGGACGCTGCAGCCTCGTGTGATTTGGTGGTGGTGGTTGACGGGGGAGAAGGCGATCCCTCGCAAAAAACGTCGTGCCGGTTGGCCATTCCATCAGGAGAGGGACCAGAGTGTGCGGTGTGAACCGGTCCACGTTTGTGTTGTGGACCAGGCCACGCCCTCCGGGAAACCGGCGGTCGGTTACCGTTCCCGGTCGGCTTATGCGGAGGGACACCACCAATCACCCGAGTGTCGCCAAAGTGATGACCGAGCGCACATTAGGTGTCCACCGCGCGGGCTGCAAAGGTTTCATTCAACCCTCGGCAGAGCCCAACCCCATTCCCGGTGAAGGGTGGATACGGTGCGGGAATGAAAGACGACTTTCCCCAAGTCCTTGCAGAATG
>Ga0136560_1001228_pt1 | contig 13078 bp, 12 predicted proteins | sample AntRauMeHopE1497_FD_104925 | JGI IMG/M metagenome (GOLD analysis project Ga0136560, IMG submission 104925) | Saline lake microbial communities from Rauer Islands, Antarctica - Metagenome Hop E1 #497 | ecosystem: Environmental > Aquatic > Non-marine Saline and Alkaline > Saline | place... | reverse complement strand
GGCCACTTATCACAAAACCCAAAGCGGCAACGCTCCATGGCATACCACTTGCGGTTCCCGTATACTGTAACCGCTCCGTACCCATGGTCTTAAAAAGTTGAAGGCTAGACTCTCGGACAGCAAGAAATTCTTCGGCAATGTCCTCTTTGGTCCTGTTTTTACTATCACATTCCCTCACATAATCGTCTTGTTCAAATCCCGGTACCGGTGTCTGATCTTTTCTGGAAAACCGAAAAGCCCGGTACTGAAAAATTCGCTCCGTATCTATGATATGAAGCAATACTTCCGCAATACTCCATTTATGGGGCGCATAGCTGAATGCCATCTTTTCCTTTGTCAGTCCTGCGGTATAGTCCATAAACCATTCCGCACTGCTTGTTAAGGCTTCAAGGAGTTCTTCATCCTTTACCCTATTAAGGTAGGCGGCGTAAAAATGGTTGAATTCGTTTTCTTTAAGTTCCGATAATCTCATAGAGAACCTTCCAGTTTGATGCGAACTAAAAAGCTCAATTGCCATATTGCAATTGAGCCTTCGTCAATAATTTTTTTTACAATTCGTTGAAGATGGTATGCATTAAACGTTTTTTGTCGTTGAAGCTTTCTTCCAAGGAAATCATAGTTTCCGTTCTGCTAATACCCTCAATATCATCTATTTTAAAAATAATATTCTTGGCATGCGTAGTGTCCTTTGCCCTGATTTTGCAGAAAATATTGAATTTTCCGGTGGTAATATGCGCAATGGTAACATTGGGAATTTGGTTTAAACGCTCCAAAACAAATTTTGTCTGGTGCGTTTTTTCCAAAAAGATGCCTACGTAAGCTATAAAGGCATAACCTAATTTCACATAGTCCAAAGTAAGGGAAGAACCTTGAATAATTCCGGCTTCCTCCATCTTTTTCACACGCACATGTACCGTGCCTGCGGAAATCAAAAGTTTTTTTGCAATATCCGTGAAGGGAGTTCTGGTGTTGTCTATCAACATATCCAAAATCTGGTGGTCTATTTCATCTAATTTAACTTTACCCATGTTTGCTTAATTTTTGGTAAAATTATAAAATTATAAAATTAAATGTAACGAATTCTAAAATTTTTTAAAGAAAACGTAAGCCTAATCGTGTTTTAAATGTAAAAAACGGATAAATTCTAACTAAAGAGGGCCAAAATACCGTGTTTTTCTAACCACAATCTATCTTTCCTATTTGAGGCATCCTTTACCTCGTGACCAAAAAGTACTTTTTCTGTCTCTCCCAAGAGTTCAATGATAGGTCTAAAAACGATGTGCTGCCCCTCTAATCTTTCTTGGAACAGTATTCCCGCTTTTGCATCTGGCTTCAAGGCAGCATCTAAAATTTGGACATTGGTAATAAGGACATCGTAAAGCATTTTACGATTTTCGGGTATAGCGAGATAATCGGTAACCGTGCATTTTTTAAAATCCCCATTTGAAATGGTATTAAGTGCTTCCATTAGCGCCATATATAGGTACTCCCTAGTGGTTTCCCTTTGGTAGTCTTTGGGGAAATGTCCAGCTTCAAACAAAATGGTAGGCGTTTGAAGCATTTGAAAGGCATCGCCTACACAATTGGAGTTAAAACTATCGTCGTACCTCCCTATTTGTCCGGGGATGTGCTGTTGCAGTTTTTGGTTCATGGCGTCTATGACCTGCATGCTTTTCTCGCGGGATTCGGAAACGTTACGGTCTATATCAAAAGCGGGCGCTAAAAAGGAGACCGTTGCAGGTTTTTCCGTTTCCCCAACATTAAAAATAGTCCTTTGGTCGTGGAGGTTAAAACAGTAGTCCGGCTGAAAGTCGTCATACGCGGTTCTAAGAATTTTACTTTCTTTTTGAGATTGCTCTTGCGCATCCCTGTTTAAGTCGATTCCGTTGGCATTCACACGCGTATACGCTTCCGCGCCATCCGGATTTAAAATAGGTATAATATGCAGGGTACAGTTTTTTAGGATGATTTTGGATTCGCCCAATTCCAATTTTAGGTAGTTGATCAAATCCAAGACCGCTTTTGTGGTGGTAGCCTCATTGCCATGCATCTGGGACCACATGAGAATACGCCTTGCACCGCTGCCCATAGTGAGTCCATAAATGGGTTTGTCCTTTTCGGATGTGCCCAGCACCTTTAGATTGAATGACGGATCTAAGCGAGAAAGGAACGCTTGGAGGTGGTTATTGGTTAGGTATCTCCCTTGTATTTCGGTCACCTTAAATTCGGGGTATGTTATTTTTTTAGACATATACTATAACTTCTCGTGTGTAAAAATACAACGGTTAAAAATTAGATTTGTAAACAATTAATTTACATTTGTAACATTTTGTAATCAATTATAAGTAGCGAAAAGTGGCGCTTTGTAACCACAATCATATCAATCTACTTATTACTATTTTATATATTATAAATCAAGGGTTTAATGTTGATTAAATAAAGCTTAAGTTTACTTAATTTTGCTGTAAATCGATAAAATAATATATCTATTGTGTGTGAAATATTGGAAATTATGTAACTTTGTAAACTAATATGGATGTCGAAAAAATTAACCATCGCATAGCGGAAATTCTAAAGCATTATGAGCTGTCCGCTGCTTCGTTTGCAGATAGTATCCAAGTACAGCGTTCCAGTATCTCGCATTTGCTCAAGGGCCGGAATAAGCCAAGTCTTGAGTTTGTAACCAAACTGGTGCATACCTACCCCGAGGTGGACTTGTACTGGTTGCTATACGGTAAGGGAGATTTTCCAAAAAAAACAGTAGCGCCCAGGGCGGAAGAAATAGACAAGGAGCGCACCGGCAAAGTAGTTTCCAGAACAAGCGATGCCGTGGTGGAAAAGGTGTTGATTTTTTATAGGGACGGCACTTTTGCATCCTACGAGCCAAAGGGCTAATTTTTCATAATTATTCTGACCAAACTATTCCGCATCCGCCCTAATTTGATTATTTTGCATACATGATTAGATATGCATTTTTTACCTTTTTGGCCGTTGTTGGTTTGTCTTCCTGTTACCAACCAGAGCGTGATTGTAATGCCTATAAAACTGGAACTTTCTTGTTTAATTACGAAGTTGGCGACACCATTAAAACCGGAAGATTTGTTCGGGGAACGGAATACAGTGTAGACTATTATGAAGGAAAAATAGATAGCGCTACCATAAGATGGTTCAACGACTGTGAATTCGTGCTGAAGGACATCAATAGCAAGGCGGCCATACACTATAAAATTGTCAGTTCCACAGATAGTTCGTATACGTTCCAGTACAACCAAGCGGCAAAAGACCCGAATAAGGAAAAAGTGGTTAGAATAGGTACCGCTTACAAAACAGAATAACTCCGTTCCCTTTTTGTAGCCGACCCGAGTCTTGGATGGTATTTGACAGGCTTGTCCTTTTTTAGGTTTTTGTACGTCTGGAGTAACTGTTCAGCCAAATATTAGCACTTATTAACAGGTTCTCCATTTTCTGCACAATGGTCTATAGTCTGTTTTTGAAGATCAGATGTTTTGTCAACAGGGGTTCATAAGTCAATGATAGCTTTTATTTTTATTTTTTGGTACTTCTTTATTAGTTGAAGACCTTTAAGAAAAGCAATCTATTTTGACTGAGGGACAAATAATACGGCAACTACTAAAAGACTTTGAGGCCCTGAAAAAAGAGAATGCCCGTTTGGTCTTGCGCGTTGCCGAACTTGAAGATAGATTGTCAAAATACGAGAACCCCAAGAACAGTAAAAAAAGTAGTGTTCCACCTTCGCAGGAATCAAATAGAGTTACAAAAAAAAAGTACCTTCCTGCCAAACCAACCTCAATTAGGCCTGTTAAAAGCTACCTCGGGGTTCTTGCTTTTTTGCTCTTCGAAGAGTCGCTGCTGCTGCTTTACCGTCATAGTGCTACCATCATGGCTCCAGCCGGGAGGGCCAAAGATATACATCAACTTATCGCCTAGTTTTTTGGACTTCTTTGTATCAATATAAATATCCTTGAACTCGTGGGTCAAGATGACGATAGGGTTATTTGAATTTGGTGCGTGGATTACGCCATACTTCACATCTATGGAATCATCCAACTCCAACCAAGTCCCGAACATTCTATCAAAAATATTTAAGAAACCACCGTGGTTCTTGTCCAAGTATTCTACATTTTGGGCATGATGTACTTGATGCATGGTATGCGTATTCATGAATTTCTCAAAAATACCGAGCTTTGGAAGTAGTACCGTGTGCAGTTGAAATTGCCATAAGGCCTCTATCCCCAAGCAGAACACGACCATTTCCGGGGCAAAACCAAGGGCTGGCATCCACATATAGAAAAAGGGTTTGTAAAGTAAGGTAAACCAGCCATTGCGCACTGCGGTGCCTAAATTGAAATTATCGGAGGAATGATGGACAATGTGCGCCGCCCATAAGATGCGTATCTCATGGTTGGCCCTATGAAACCAGTAGTAGGTAAAGTCATCTGCCAATTGACATAATAACCAGACATACCAAGCATAACCAAAGGATTCATACCCCAGAACATGGGTGCGAACACCATCCACCATCGGATTAAATACATCATAAACATAGGTAAAAATGACTATGGCGGATACAATTTTTAAAAGAGCGGCAAGTATTGCGGAGCCAACGCCCATAAAACCGCTTGCAAAAAGATCCTTCCAATTATACAGATCATGATGCTCATCATGATGTTTGCTGTAGGTAAGCTCCAATAATATAAATATTATAAAACAAGGCGCACCATACACAAGGGGGTTTGTCAAATCCATTTCGTAAATTCAATTTTTTTTATAAATATAGCGTATTATGCCGCCTTGAAACAACTTGTTTAACCTTTAACCTTGCAATTAGAAGGATAATCTACGTAGTCCTAAACAACTTCTTATTCTTTTTTGTTTTTTAGAATTTCATTTTGCTCCGTCATTAGTTTTTCCAGATTGGACAAGAGCTGTATTTGCTTGGGCGTTTCCACTTCTTTGTTCTCAGGGTCTTCGGCTTTATCCTTAAACCTGTTTACCACTTTTAGCACCATAAAAATGGTGAAGGCAACTATGCCAAAATCTATCATTACTTCAAGGAATTCCCCGTAGCCCAAGGCCACTTCCTCCATGCCTTCGGCGGCACTTCTTAAGACCCACTTTTTATTGCGAAGGTTTACTCCGTCCGTTAACAGCGATAAGGGAGGCATCACGATTTTTTTGACCAAGGCATTGACCACATTGTTAAAAGCGGTACCTATTATAATACCTATGGCCATATCGATCATATTGCCCTTGACCGCAAAATTCTTGAATTCGTTAAATAGGTTTTTCATGATATGGATTAGAAAAGTGTAGTTTGACCCTCTCCGTCGCCTTCGTTTTCATCGGTTGAATCGGAACTATTTTTTGTTTTGGGAGTGTCCCCTTCAGCGGTATTCTTGCTGTCGGATATATTTTCCTCATCCACCACTTCCATGTCATTGGCTTCCTCCACCTGCGGTTCTTCATAAGGCAGTGCCTCTAAAGAATTGATACTCTTTACCTTCTCCGATGTTAATTGATTCCCTAAAGCTTTAATTCCTTTGATCGATATAAAATTCTCTATATCAACAGGTTGATTTTCTTTAGGGTCTTTGCCCCTTACTTTCGTAAATTCAATTTCTATCATGGGTCGCCAATCGGTGGAAATAAGCTCCAAGTAGGATTTTGGATGTTCGGATATGAAGCCGTCTTCCTTATTTTCATTTTCGATAAGAAAACGTTTCACATAAAAACGTTCTTTTTCACCCTCCCAATAAATAGCGGAAATGGGTTTGTTCGGGCGCCATTTTTCCAGAACGATCATATCGTCATCAAAATGCGCCGTGAGTACTGGTAAAATGGTCTTCGCCACCCCTTTTTGAGTGATAATAAGTAGCAGGTCATCACCCTTGAATTCTCCAATGAGTTCTCCCCTGCCATCCACATTTAGACGCCTGACAACATCATCGAACCAAATTTTTCTTGGTTTTAAGGTAGAGACCCCCTTTTCTTTCAGTTCTATGCGCTTAACAGTGTATTTGGTCACAATATTTCCTTTGGAGACACGTCCTTTAATACGCACATCGGCAAAATCGAAATCCCATTTCAGTTTTTTAATACTTCCGGCCTGGCGTAGGTTTACCGTAACCACTTCCGCCTCCCCGTTAGGGTTTGCCGAAAAATAAAGCACATCCGAGTTTGGGCTGCCCGCGGTAAGGTCATACTGCTTATCCCTAGTGATAGAGGTAACATTGAATCTTTTAATATAGGTAGGGCCGCCTTTCCCGTCCTTGTACATCATGTTATAGATGGTGCGCTTGTCCTTTTTCTTGAACACGGCCACATGGATGATGTTTTTGCCCACAAATATCTTGGCATCTACTTTTGCTACCTGCATTTTACCGTCCTGTGTAAAAATGATAATATCATCGATATCACTACAATCGGCAACGTATTCATCGCGTTTTAGGGAGGTACCCACAAAACCTTCTTCGCGGTTTACATAGAGCTTGGTATTTCGGATAACCACCTTGGTGGCTTCAATATCATCAAAAACACGAATCTCCGATTTCCGTTCCCTATCCTTTCCATATGTAGCTTTCAGGTTCTTGAAGTAGTCTATGGCATACTCCACAAGGTGGGCCAAATGGTGCTTTACCTGGGCTATTTTATCCTCAAGGGTATCCAAGAGTTGCTGCGCCTTATCCAAATCGAACTTGGAAATACGCTTAATCCTTATTTCCGTAAGTCGGACAATATCCTCCTCGGTAACCGCCCGTCTCAGATTCTGGATAAAGGGTTTCAGCCCTTTATCGATGGCTTTTATGACGCCTTCCCAAGTTTCCTCTTCTTCAATATCCCGATAAATCCTGTTTTCTATAAAAATGCGTTCCAAGGAAGCAAAGTGCCATTGCGCTTCCAGTTCGGACAATTGTAGTTCCAACTCCAAACGCAACAATTCTACCGTAGCTTCGGTAGAACGTTTTAGCATTTCCGTAACACCGATAAATAAAGGCTTATTGTCCTCTATTATGCAGCCCAAGGGAGAAATAGAGGATTCGCAGGCCGTAAAGGCATAAAGCGCATCAATGGTTTTGTCCGGCGAGATACCTGGGGGCAGATGCACTAAAATTTCTACGTCCGCAGCCGTATTATCCTCTATTTTCTTTACCTTAATTTTTCCTTTGTCGTTTGCCTTAAGGATGGAATCTATTAAAGTAGAAGTATTGGTGCCGTAGGGTATCTCATTAATAACCAATGTATTCTTATCCAGTTGGTACATTTTTGCCCTTACCCGAATTTTTCCACCTCTTAGACCGTCGTTATAATTGCTTACATCTATGATTCCCGAGGTAGGAAAATCTGGAAATATAGTAAAACGCTGCCCTTTCAGATGCTTTATGGAAGCATCGATAAGTTCTATAAAATTATGTGGAAGAATTTTTGTGGAGAGTCCCACCGCAATTCCTTCGGCTCCTTGCGCCAATAATAAAGGAAATTTGACCGGAAGGTTTACCGGTTCCCTTTTACGACCGTCATAGGACTGCTGCCATTCCGTTATTTTTGGACTAAAAACGACCTCCAGGGCAAATTTGGACAAACGGGCCTCAATATATCTAGACGCTGCCGCCCTATCCCCCGTTAATATGTTACCCCAGTTCCCTTGCGTGTCTATCAATAGGTCTTTCTGGCCTATCTGCACCATGGCATCGGCGATACTGGCATCTCCGTGTGGATGGTACTGCATCGTATGCCCCACTACATTGGCAACTTTGTTATAGCGACCGTCATCCAGCTCCTTGAGCGAATGCATGATCCTGCGCTGCACCGGTTTAAAACCGTCCTCAATGGCAGGTACGGCGCGTTCAAGAATTACGTAGGAAGCGTAATCCAAGAACCAGTCCTTGTACATACCGGAAACCCGTGTTAGGGCATCGGTCGTATCTTGGCCAGTATTCTCCCCTTCTGGGATATTGTTAATTTGTTCCTCGTTCAGTTCTTCACTCTCTTCCATTAAAAAGGAATCGTATTTGCTTGATTATGTTTGTTTTTCCTCGATTAGGTCAACCTCTACTTTAAGATTTTCGATAATAAATTCCTGCCTATCGGGTGTATTCTTACCCATGTAAAAACTGAGTAATTCCTCTATGGACATCGCCTTATCCAACATCACGGGTTCCAAGCGGATATCATCGCCGATAAAGTGCTGGAACTCGTCCGGAGAAATCTCTCCCAGTCCCTTAAAGCGTGTGATTTCCGGTTTGCCCGATAATTTGTTCATCGCATGCTGTCGTTCCTCCTCGCTATAGCAGTAGATGGTTTCCTTTTTATTTCGCACCCTGAACAAGGGAGTCTGTAAAATATATAAATGGTTTTCTTTTATCAGTTCCGGAAAAAATTGCAGGAAGAACGTAATCAGCAATAAACGTATATGCATCCCGTCCACATCGGCATCCGTTGCGATTACGATATTGTTGTATCTAAGGTCTTCAATGGACTCCTCTATGTTTAAAGCAGCTTGGAGCAAGTTGAACTCCTCGTTTTCATATACGATTTTTTTGGACATCCCATAGGAATTCAAGGGCTTTCCACGGAGACTAAAAACAGCCTGCGTGTTCACGTCCCTGGACTTGGTTATGGACCCTGAGGCGGAATCCCCTTCCGTAATGAACAAGGTGCTGTCCAGACGATTTTCTTTCTTCATATCGCCCAAATGCACCCTGCAATCCCTCAATTTTTTATTATGGAGGTTCGATTTCTTGGCACGGTCCTTGGCCAATTTTCGGATTCCCGAAAGCTCTTTGCGCTCTTTTTCCGCCACAATGATCTTGCGCTGTAATCTTTCTGCCGTATCCTGATTTTTATGCAAGTAGTTGTCCAGATATTTCCCTACAAAATCGTTGATATAGGTACGTACCGTAGGCAGATTGCCGCCCATATCCGTTGAGCCTAGCTTGGTCTTTGTCTGACTCTCAAAAACAGGTTCCATGACCTTAATGGCAATGGCGGATATGATAGATTTTCGAATATCGGAAGCATCGTAATTCTTCCCATAAAAATCACGAATGGTCTTTACCAAAGCTTCCCTGAACGCGGCTTGGTGCGTACCGCCCTGTGTCGTATTTTGCCCGTTGACAAAAGAGTGATATTCCTCGCTGTACTGCGTTTTACTGTGTGTAATGGCAATTTCTATATCGTCGCCTTTTAGATGGATAACAGGATACAGCATATCGTCCATGTTATTGTTCTCCTCCAACAGGTCCTTTAAGCCATTTTCCGAAAAGAATTTTTCTCCGTTAAAGACTATGGTAAGCCCCGGATTCAGATACACGTAGTTTTTGAGCATGCGCTCTACATACTCGTTACGGTACTTGTAGTTTTTAAAGATGACCTCGTCCGGAGAGAAGGTTACTTTGGTGCCTTTTCGCTTGGTAGACTGCGTGGGCCCTTCTTCCAGCTCCAAATTTCCACAGCTGAATTGCGCTGTTTTTACTTGGTTGTCGCGGGAGGATTGTACTTCAAAGAAACTGGACAACGCATTCACGGCTTTGGTACCGACACCATTAAGTCCTACCGACTTTTTAAATGCCCTGCTGTCATACTTGCCGCCGGTATTCATTTTAGACACCACGTCCACCACTTTTCCCAAGGGGATTCCCCGGCCATAATCGCGAACTTTTACGAGTTTATCCTTAATCACAATATCAATGGTCTTACCGCAACCCATTACGAACTCATCTATACAGTTATCTATTACCTCTTTAAGAAGTATGTAGATACCATCATCTGCGGAAGAACCGTCGCCAAGTTTTCCAATGTACATACCTGGCCGCAATCGGATATGTTCCTTCCAATCGAGTGAGCGTATATTATCCTCTGTATATTGAGTGTCTTGGGACATTTGAATAAGTAGTTTATGAAATGTTAAAGATAATACGACTCGTAAAAAGAACAAACCTATAAGGCCTAAAGTAATTAACAATGAATTAGGGGGATTTGTTGATAGCTACGCCATTAGAATTAAATCAATTCCGATGAAATGGTATTATTTTTTGATGTTTTTAGATTCGTAAAAAACTTGGGGCAAGCCCTGTTCTGCAAGAGGGTCAACCCATGAGGCATTAAAAGTAAAATGACTTTTTCAATTTTCGATGCAAGCCCTGTTTTGCAACAGGGCAAGCTTACTAGGTATTGATCCCAATCTAAAATTGGGACAGGCTTATATATCCCGTTATATGCTGAAACCCCCGAAAATTCGCGGCAGCACAAGAAGCGGGATTGGTTCAACTATCTGCTTTAAATTCGTTGCCAATCTCCCGAATTGTCGGAATTTAAAACAGAGTTTCATTAATAAAACCTGATGCAAATCATTGCACAAACAAGCTACTTTGTTTACCTTCCAAATCGATTTTGAAACATATGGATTTTATAGATTATTATAAGGTTTTGGAAATTGATTCCAAGGCCTCTCAAGCCGATATAAAAAAGGCATACCGGAAATTGGCGCGCAAGTTGCATCCGGACCTAAACCCCAATGATGCAGAGGCACAACGGAAGTTTCAACAGATAAACGAAGCCAACGAAGTGCTCAGTGATCCGGAAAAAAGAAAAAAGTACGATACCTATGGCAAGGACTGGGAGCATGCGGATGCTTTTGAGGAAGCTAAAAGAAATCAGCGTTCCTCATCAGGCGGCGGTGGAAGGCGCTATACGTCAAGCGAAAATTATGGTCAGCAGGACTTTTCCGACTTTTTTGAATCCATGTTCGGTGGCGGTGGTTTTAACACGGGCGGCAGAAGCACGGCACAGTTTAAGGGTCAGGATTTGAATGCAAGCCTAAGTCTAAAACTTTCGCAGGTGTTGGAAGATCAAAAACAAACCTTGGATTTAGGCGCAAAAAAAATAAGGATTACCATTCCCGCCGGTGTCGAAGATGGGCAAACCATTAAAATTAGCGGTTATGGCGGCGCAGGCGTCAACGGTGGCCCTAAAGGCGATCTGTACCTCACTTTTCAAGTGTTGAACGACACGGCCTTCCAGCGCGTAGGAAGCGATTTGTACATGACCCAGACCGTAGATCTATACACCGCATTATTGGGGGGCGAAATAAAAATAAATACGCTAACCGGAAAAGTAAAACTAACCCTAAAACCAGAAACCCAGAACGACGTAAAGGTGAAGCTAAAAGGCAAGGGCATGCCCGTCTACAAGAAAAAGAATGTTTTCGGAGATCTTTATGTCACCTACAAAGTTGAAATGCCTACCAAACTATCCGATGAAGAGAAAACCCTTTTTACACAACTCTCACAATTACGAAACTGATGGAAAAAGAAAACCTAATTTTGGTAAGTCACTATTGCCAGCAGACCAGAACATCACTTGAATTTATAGAAACCCTAAAAGATTATGGGTTTATACAAGTACTTTTAATCGAGGAGCATAACTATGTTCAGCCTCAGGATATTGTGGAAATAGAACGCGTAAACAGATTACAGGAAGAACTAGGCATAAATCTAGAAGGAATAGACGCGCTTAATCACATGTTACGGAAAGTAGACCACTTGGAAAAAGAGCTCAAAATGCTAAAGGATCGTTTGCGCATTTATGAACAGTAGTCAATTAAAATAAAAAATGTTCTAAACTTTCAACAACATTTTACACATTAAACCTAAAGTGCATCACATCCCCATCCTTTACAATGTACTCCTTCCCCTCTACCCTCATTTTACCTGCTTCCTTTACCTTGGCTTCGCTGCCGTAGCTTACATAATCGTTATAAGCTATGACCTCTGCACGGATAAAGCCTTTTTCAAAATCGGTATGGATTACTCCGGCAGCTTGGGGCGCCGTAGCACCGATCGGAATTGTCCAAGCACGCACTTCCTTAACGCCTGCGGTAAAGTAGGTTTCCAGATTAAGTAATTTATATGCGCCACGAATCAGTTTTGCCGATCCCGGCTCATCCAAGTCTAGATCTTCCAAGAACATTTGTCGCTCTTCGTAGGTTTCCAATTCCGTAATATCGGCTTCCGTACCTACGGCCAAAACAACTACTTCTGCATGTTCATCGGCCACGGCAGCTTTTACCTTTTCTACATAATCATTTCCAGTTGCGGCTGCATTCTCATCCACATTGCAGACATACATCACAGGTTTGTCGGTTATAAACTGTAAGGGCGTTACAAATTCTATTCTGTTCTCTTTGGAAATCTCTAAAGCTCTCACAGATTTCCCCGCCTCTAGACCCGTTTTTATAGTAAGCAAAACCCCTTCCTCTTTCTGAGCATCTTTGTTACCTGTTTTTGCAGCTCTTTTAACCTTTTCGAGCTTTTTTTCCACCGTCTCCAAATCCTTCAGTTGCAATTCCATATCAATGGTCTCCTTATCCCTGATAGGATTCACGCTACCGTCAACATGAACAATATTGTCGTCGTCAAAACATCGGAGTACATGAAGAATGGCATCGGTTTCGCGGATGTTACCTAAAAATTGGTTGCCCAGGCCTTCGCCCTTACTGGCGCCTTTTACCAAGCCTGCAATATCTACGATCTCCACGGTTGCAGGTAATACGCGTTCCGGATTTACCAAACTTTCCAATTTTTGCAATCTGGCATCGGGTACGTTTACCACACCGATGTTTGGCTCAATGGTACAGAACGGAAAGTTCGCGCTTTGTGCCTTGGCATTGGACAAACAATTAAAAAGTGTTGATTTACCTACGTTTGGCAATCCTACGATACCTGCTTTCATTTTTTTAGACCTTAGAGGCTAGACGTTAGACGCTAGAATTTTTATTCGGGCGCAAAGATAACTTTTACTACTGATTTCAGTATGAAAAATGCGAATAGAAATCATCTTTGCCCGATTAAAGACATAAGACCTCCGAAGCGCAATTAGACATAAAACTATACTCATGCTTAATGATAACCCGAAAATTTTGACAATTTTATTTTTGTCTTTGCCTAGGCACGACACAGCGAAAGCTGTGGGCGAGCCGTAGCGATGGCGAAGCATAGCCGTAGCTACGGTTTATAATTTTAACGACGGCAAAGGGAAAAAGAAAGAGACAAAAACTCGG
>Ga0136560_1001227_pt1 | contig 13087 bp, 14 predicted proteins | sample AntRauMeHopE1497_FD_104925 | JGI IMG/M metagenome (GOLD analysis project Ga0136560, IMG submission 104925) | Saline lake microbial communities from Rauer Islands, Antarctica - Metagenome Hop E1 #497 | ecosystem: Environmental > Aquatic > Non-marine Saline and Alkaline > Saline | place... | reverse complement strand
TTTATTGTATTTATGGTCAGCTCTTCCGGTTTGGTCAAGATGGTCTGTACGCCATGGCGTTGCAGTTCTTTTTGCATCAGTTTTTTATCCAGGGAAAATTTTTCGGCAATGGTCTTATGGTAGATTGCCTGTAGGTTTTCCGCGTCGCTGGCAATAAGCTTTTCCAGTTCGGAATTCTCAAAGAATATGACCACGAGTACATGTTTTTTTGCTAATGCCAACAAATACGGCAGTTGTCTTTTTAAGGCGGATATATGCTCAAAATTGGTGTACAGCAGCAAAAGGCTTCGTTGATTTATTTTACGTTTTACATGCCCGTACAACATACCAAAATCGGAGTCGGTAAACTGGGTGTCAATGGTGTAGAGTTTTTCCAGAATACTATTCAGATAGGTGGGTTTTTGAACGGCCGGCAAATATGTTTCTATCTGCTTGGAAAAGGCCACCAAACCGGTTTTGTCGTATCTTTTTAAGGCCACATTGGAAAAGGCCAAGGCACTATTGATGGCATAATCCAATAATTTAAGCCCGTTAAAAGGCATTTTCATCACACGCCCCGTGTCGATGACCGAGTACACAGGCTGTGATTTTTCATCTTGGTATTGGTTCACCATCAGCTGGCCCTGTTTTGCCGTGGCTTTCCAGTTTAGGGTACGGATGTCGTCTCCCGGCACATATTCCTTGATCTGCTCAAATTCCTGAGTGTGGCCAATTCTCCTTATTTTTTTAAGGCCGATGTTGGACAAGCGGTTGTTAATGGCCAAAAAATCATACTGCTGCATTTGTATGATAGAAGGATACACGGGTACCATCTGGTCTTTTTGAAATAAAAAACGCCGTTTTACCATGCGCAAGGGCGATGAGGCGTACAGGTTTAGGTTGCCAAAGACATATTCCCCGCGGTCCACGGGCCTTACGCTGTATTCAAACACCTGTTTCTCATCTTTAAGGATGCTGGTGCGATGTTCAAAATCCCGTTTCTGGAACTGCTGCGGAAGTTCATCGATGAGGCTGATTCCCGTTTTAAAGTAATAATGGCTACTGAAGTGTATTACGATCGGGTTCAAGTCGCTATTGGACAGTTTTTTTGGGAGTAATCTCCGGGCTTCCAAACCTTTTCCCGTGCCGTAGAGCAGAAAAATATCCAACAAAAAGGCGGCTATCAAACCCCATATCAGCATCCATGCGATAGGGTACAACCATGAAAACCAAAACGATAGGATAAAACAGGCACTCAGCAATGCCAAGTACCTAAAAAAAGTGTTGTGTATGTAGAACGATTTTAAAAAGAGCATTTATCGGGGTATTTCTACACTTTCGGTAATCATTTGTACTACATTTTCGGTGCTCATGCCTTCCATCTCCCGTTCCGGGGTCAGGATTACCCTATGGTTGAGGACGGGCACCAAGGCTTTTTTTACATCTTCCGGCGTTACAAAATCCCTTCCGCTTATGGCCGCAAAGGCTTTGGCGCTGTTCAGGGCCGCAATGGATGCCCTTGGGGAACCTCCCAAATATAAATGCGGATGTTTTCTGGTTTTTGTGATGATGTCCGCAATATACCGGAATATCCTTTCCTCCACCACAATCTCCTGTATCTGGTTCTTAAAGCCTAAAAGTGCCTTGGGTGTCAACACATTTTTTATTTGTTCTTGGGGCTGGTTTCCCTTGCGAATGTGGTGGGTTTTTAAGATCAATACTTCTTCATCCACGTTGGGATAATCCACTTTTACCTTAAAAAGAAAGCGGTCCAACTGGGCTTCGGGCAGGGCATAGGTACCTTCTTGTTCTATAGGGTTTTGGGTGGCCAAAACCATAAAGGGTGCGGCCATGGGGTAGGTGGTGCCGTCCATGGTCACTTGGCGTTCTTCCATGGTCTCGAACATGGCGGCCTGCGTTTTTGCCGGTGCCCGGTTTATTTCATCGATCAGGACGATATTGGAAAAAATAGGGCCTTTTTTAAACTCGAATTCGGCCGTTTTTACGTTAAAGATACTGGTGCCCAAAATATCGCTCGGCATCAGGTCCGGTGTAAACTGTATGCGGCTAAAATTGGTCTTCAGGGTCTTGGCAAAGAGTTTTGCGGTAATGGTCTTGGCAACGCCGGGCACTCCCTCTATCAATACATGGCCATCTACCAATAGGGAGACGATCAAAAGTTCTATGAAGTTTTCCTGCCCTATGATCACTTTGCCCAGTTCGGTTTTTATAGCGCCTACCGCTTTTTGGAGTCCTTCTAGGGGAATCCTGTTGTTAAAATCCATATCGTTGGGGTGCGCTTCGTTATTTTCCATCGGCTTTAGCTTTAAATTTTTGTATGTACGTATTTAGTTTTATCACATCGGCGTCCGTGAGCTGTTCGCTATTTCGTACCTGTTCCATAAAGGTGAACAGTTTGGTCACGAACTCCAACGAATTGCCGCTGCGACTGGCAATATTTCTATAAAAATCATCTTCTTTGGTAATGCTGCCCAGATAATAACGGCTACGCAGCCAGTCCAAAAAGTAATTTATTTTATGTTCGGTGATCGCTTTCTGGTCGCTTCGCACAAAATACATATCGGAAATGGTGCGTGTAAAATCTAGGGTACGGTTCGCCAGCGGTTGTAGCACCGGAATGGCCCTTTGTTTTCTTTTTCCTTCAAAGACTACATAGAGCAAGGCACCGATCAAGGCAATGTAATAGGCCCATTTAAGCTCCTTGGTGTTCAAAAAAATATACATGGGAGAGCTGTAGAACGTTTTTCCGCTCTTGTAATGGTTGTCCAGATAAATGGGTTTGGTATCGTCCAGATAGGATAGGAGTCCGGCCGTGTAGTCCTTATTGTCGCTTTTGAGTATAAAATAGTTGGTAAAGGCCTCCGGAAATGTAGAGAGTATGATGTTGCCTTCCCCAAAAGGCTGTTGTAGTACGTTGATCTCTTTTAATGTAGTGATGTCTTTTTGCGTTATTACTTCCCCAAAAACTGTGGTTTGCAACGTGTCAAACACCACAAAATATGGCGTGCTGGTATTACGATCGAAAATAACGGACTCCGAATGCCGTAGTCGAGGATTTACGAGCTGATGTCGCTGTTTTTGGCTTTTTTCAAATCCACCATAGATATTGGCCACACCCAAACTTAGGGTATCCAACAGTTCTTCTTCAAACCTTTGCGAGGCCAGAAAAAGGGTATTGCCCTTGGCCGTCCAATCCAGTAGCGTATGTAGTTCCGCTTCATTGAACTGTAGTTGGTCGTTTACGAACAGATAGGTGCCGCTTAGGGTATCGCTTGAACTTAAAAATTCAAAAGGAGGGGTATATATCTGTCTGAGCTGATCAGAAAAAAGGTCTTCCATAAGGGTAGTTGCCACCACCGTGCCATACGGAATCTTATGGGTGGCCACATAGGACGGAAACCAACTTATTTCCTTGGGTTTGTTGTATTGCAGTAGCATTAGGGCGCCCAAGGCCAACACTGCTATTATGATGTACGTAGTTCCCTTTTTACCCATTTGTGAGAAGCTTTTTTAGGGTAAGGAAGTTGGCTTCCGCCTTGCGGTATTTGGTTTCGTCTATAGGGAATTCTCCGTACCAGAAGTAGTTGTACAGTCGCGTACTGGCGGCAAATGGCTGTATCAGTTCTTGTTTTTGTAGTTCCTTGGTATAGTCCTCGTTCGTTTTTTGCAACTCCCAAACAATGAGTTCCTTTTCGCTCATGAGTTGCAATAGGTATAGATAGTAGTAGCGCACCGCCAGCCGATAATCCTGTTGGCCAAGCGCATTTTGTATCAACTGCTGAATATCCTCGTTCTTTATAATATGCTCTTCCTCGGATAAGGTAACAACGGATTTATTTTTTTTTGCGTGCAGTACGGCCCTCGCATTTACGTTCATAAAAAACTTGATGAGAATAAACAGGAGAAGCGCTAAAAGTGCATAGGGAATAACTTCAAGAAAAGTACTAAAAGCACCCGCGGCCTTTTCTATCCCGAACAACCATTCAAAGAATTTTAAAAACATATTGGCCAATCCGTTCTTAAAGGCAATCCACCAGTCCGGAGCGGCGCTTTGTACCACTTCATAATCAAAATCGGGATTGTCCCTAAATTGTTCTAATTGACCTGCATCAATAGTTTTAGGACTAATGTCCGATGTATCGTTTTTAACGGTCGGCGTGCTTTCCTGGCCCCGGAACGGGCCTAAGAATAGAAAATACATCGATCCAAATAAAAATAGGTGCTGCATCCTTAGTTTTCCGGTATTTCCCCCAAGTTTTCTATACGCTCGTAGGTGCCGGTAAAATTCTTTTTTTCATTAAGATTGAAGTAAATGAAGGCGCCCGCTATAATGGTGATCAAGTTGAGCAGAAAATTACCGAGCGTGCTTATAATGTTCAATAGGATATAGATCGGATCTTTAAAAATATCCAACACACCTTCTGCATCCAGCTCTCCGGAAAAAACACCCATTTTTATCCATTGGTAAATCGCCGAGGGTATCGCAAAAAAATAGGTGGCAGTACCTACAATGATACCTATGACGAAGATAGTGGCAAAGGTCATCCACCATTCATCCCTCACTAGGTTGAAACTATAGCTGTACGCCTCCGAAGTCCCTAGGCGGTTATACACCAGAACACAGAAGGAAAGCGATAAGGGCACATAGAGATATACGCCTGGCACAATACAGAACATAAGTCCCAGGGCAACGGAGAGCGCTACGATAATGCCCAGACCAATAAAGCTCCAAAAACTGGCATACACTTCTTTTTGTATGGTGTCAAAATGCGTTGTTCCCTTGCCGTTGGCATAGGATTTAATATAATGGAGCACAGTGGATTGCGACATGGTATATACCGCTATGATGGACAAAGCGTACAGCAGTCCAACACTACCTACAATGGCAAAGTTGGCGACATCGAAATACGAGTCGAACACCATGGAATTGAAGACATTTCCGGCAAAATAGAGGTAGAGTACCAGCGAAACCAACATTACTGCCAAAAAAGGCCCCACGATCTTGAAATAAGTGCTAAAAAATGGATTGAACTCGTTTCGGAAAAAGGCAAAGGTATCCGATAATACTTCGCCCAGCTCGCGCTGTTTCTTAAATTCAATATAATTGGTTTTCATAATTTTTTTGGTCGACTTTTATCGTTTAAGTATTCAATTTTTATTAGAAATAGCCTTTATAGTTGCAATGCCTCGCAACCCCTTCATTAATATTTTTTGTAATCCGACAAAACATCTATTCAATAGTTCCGGAACTTGGTAAGCCATTTGCCAACTACCTCACTTATGCGTTAATGCAGTAACCTAAGAATACAATCCCGAAAATCCGATCATTTTTTCCCTGACCCTAAAGGGAATAATCGGATTTTCTACGTTTGATTCAACTTGAAACATTCATAATATCAGTTTTAACAAAAATAGCAACGCTAGATTAAACTAGAGCCTTGTTCAATTATTAATGTCCCGTACGATATTTATAAAGGCGGGTCAATAGTCGTAGTCGCAAATGGTTGCATCAAAAGCAATCCCTACCCGACACCTCAATTTTTAGATTATACAGTATCAACTAGATTTTTTATTTGGATTATACTAATTTTCAGAAATTTCATCTAACATCTAACATCTAACATCTAACATCTAACATCTAACATCCAGTATCCAGTATCCAGCATCCACATCCAGTATCCAACGTCTATCCACTGCCTACTACCCTCTAACATGTACCCACTTTTTTCAAACACAAACACAAACGCAAAAATCAAATTCAAAATAGTGGACCGCTTAATACTTATTTATTTCCCAATTCGTACTTCTAAAATCTTAATTTTCTGCATCCTACATCCTACATCCTACAGCCTACCCACTACCCTCTACCGCCTACCCTTTAACTCGGAATTCAACCGATACGGATAAACAATATAGTAAAATATAATAAGCGCCAGTGATGCGCAAATGATCAGTATCGCCAGCCAGTCGGGCATTTGCGTCTGCCGGGTAACAAAACCTTCCAAGAAACCTGCTATGATAAAGAAGGGCACGGTACTCAGTATTATTTTAAGTCCGTTCTTAACGCCGCGTTTAAAGGATTCCAAGCGGGAGTAGGTACCGGGAAACAGCATGCCGTTGGCCAACACCAGACCTGCGCATCCCGCCACGACGATGACCGAAATTTCAATGGTGCCATGGATCCAAATGGTGCGCATGGATTCCCACAACAGTCCTTTATCATAAAAAAAGTATTGGAAACTACCCAGCATGATACCGTTCTGCAGCATGATCATAAGCGTGCCGATGCCTAGAAAAAACCCGCAGACAAAGGCCATAAGGGCTACCCGGATATTATTGATGGTAATGCCCAGGAACATATTAAATTCGCCCATTTGTTTGTACACCGCCATGGGGTCCCCCTTTTCAATATTTTCCAAGGTCATGTTCACATAGCCGTCGCCCAAAATGGCACGGACAAAGTCCCCTTCGTTGGCTGCCGAAAAAGCGCCTACAAAAGTAAAAAAGGCAAAAACGAGAAAGGCAATGAGCAGTTCCCTATGGTGCTGTTTGAACATTGTGGGGAATTCCGTTTTCCAGAAACTGAGGATCCTGTTCTTGGATTCGCGTTTGGTGCTATAAATTTTTTGATGCGCCTGCGAGGCCAAGGAATTCAAATAGCGCTCTGTGTTGCTGGCGGGATAAAAGGTCTTGGCATAACTGAGATGGTCCGTTATTTCAATATATAGGTCGGACAGTACATTCGGAGCTAAATCCGTTCTGTTAGCCAATGCGCTTTCAAAAGTTGACCATTTGTCCTTATTTTGTTTTACAAAGGCGGCTTCGCGCATTAACTTTGAAGTTTACATCAAAGAAACAAAAGAATGGAACAATTTCAAATAGAAACGGCTCAAAATATTAGTATAGAACAAAATACCGCGCATCTGGGAGATCGCATGCTCGCTTTTATCATAGATACCTTGGTCATCGTTATTTATTATGTGCTGATGATCTGGCTGTTGTTGGCCGTAAATGTGGACCCGGCAGATGGGTGGGCCATTTTTATGATCATGGGGCTGCCCGCTTTTCTCTACTACCTACTGTTTGAAACGTTTATGGACGGCAGGACCATAGGCAAATACTTAATGCAGATCAGGGTGGTGAAATTGGACGGTTCCAAACCAGGGTTCTCCAGTTATTTCATACGATGGATTTTAAGGATAGTAGATATTTCTATTAGTTCTGGCGGGGTAGCCGTTTTTACTATTTTAATGCGGGGAAAAGGGCAGCGCGTTGGGGATATTGCCGCGGGAACCACCGTAATAAGTGAAAAAAAGCGGGTTTTTCTAAAAGATACGCTGTTGCGCGAGCTTCCCGCGGATTACGTGCCCCAATTTCCGCAGGTTACCGTTTTTAAGGATAATGAAATGGGGGCCATCAAGGATATGTACGACAAGGCAAAACGCAACGGGAATCATAATGTTGTCCTATCTTTGAGCCTTCGTATAAAAAAGGTAGGGCAGATCACGAGCGACCTTCAACCCATGGATTTTGTGGATATCGTGATCAAGGACTATAATTATTACACCCAACAGCTTTAGTATATGTTTTATTTGACAGTTGATATTTTGGGCACCGTGGCCTTCGCTATTTCCGGGGTCTTGGTGGCCATGGAGAAAAAGTTGGACCTTTTTGGCGTCTTTATCATTGCCTTTGTAACTGCTGTAGGCGGCGGCACACTGCGCGATTTTTTGATCGGAAGTGCCCCAGTTGGCTGGATGATCACACCCGTGTATCTCATTACCATTACCGCCACTGTAATTGGTGCTATTTTATTTGTAAACCAGCTCAGGTACTTAAGAAAATCCTTATTTCTTTTTGATACCATAGGCATTGGACTCTACACCATGGTAGGGGTGGAGAAGGGGCTCAATGCCGGACTCTCCCCTGTAATGTGCATTATTCTGGGTACCATTACCGCAAGTTTTGGGGGCGTCATCAGGGATATTCTCTGTAATGAGATACCCGTTATTTTTAGGAAGGAAATTTACGCCACGGTCTGTATTGTGGGAGGTATTATTTACTTCGTGCTCATTCAGTTTCCCTTTGATACCACCTATGCTTATATAACCGCTATACTTTCCATTATTGTGATGCGCTTATTGGCCGTGCGTTTTAAGATTTCCTTGCCCAATATTTATAAGGATTGATTTTGATGCTCGGTGTTGGAAATAGTGTAAAGCCGATTTGGGTCTGTATATGAGTTTCATATTTGTGTTTATTGCCTTGAACCTGAAACCTAAAACTGTCACACTGGGCGCAGTCGAAGTGCGAAACCTGAAAGCTTGAACTACCCTCTACAAACTACTCCACCACTTCCGCCTTTTCTATATACGTATTCCGCATAGGCCAATCTCCTTTTCCTATGGGCTGACTATTAATGTCGTCCACTACGTCCATGCCTTCCACGACCCTCCCAAAGGGAGTAAAGTCGCCATCCAAGTGGTAGGCGCCCGGATCGGTGACCACAATAAAAAATTCGAACGGCGAGGCCAACATATGCGGGTTATTAATTTCGCTACTGGGCATGGAAATGGTGCCTCTATGATGCTTGTGTCCTTTACGGGTGTCGGGCGGCAAAAGATAGCGGCCTATGGCACGGCGTTTTTTTGAGGTTTTGGTATCGTCCGAATTACCGCCCTGTATGATAAAATCCTTGACAACCCTATGGAACTGCGTGTCGTTAAAATATCCTTTTCTGGTCAAGTAGATGAAATTGGCTTTGTGGTAGGGGACATTGTCGTAGAGTTCTACTACAAACGACCCAAATCTGGTCGTAATCCTGACCTTATCCGCCTTTAGTTCTTGTTGGTAGTCAAAAAAGAATTCGATCGCATTTTCTTCCGTAAGTGTAAAGGCTTCTTCCTTTTCTTCCTCCGGTGTCGCGGTCAGCGTCGTATCCGCTTCTTTTGAGGTCGTGGTTTCTATGGATTTTACTTTCTTAGGATTATCTTTACATCCTAGTAGAACAAGCACCACTATAAATAGGGGTAGCCAAATTTTTGTAAAGCGCATGGATTTTAATTTTTTTGAACAACGGATATCAAAAATAAAAAATCTACCGCTACCAGGCGAAGCTTCCCACTATAAAATGGTGCCCGAATATAGGATTAGGGAGCTTTTAGAGGCTAGGGATACCAAGAAGATTCCTAGAAAGGCTGCCGTTATGGCCCTGTTTTATCCAAAGGCAAGGCAAGAAACACATTTGTTGTTCATTTTAAGAAAAACCTACAAGGGCGTGCATAGCAACCAAGTGGCCTTTCCGGGAGGTAAGGAAGAATTGGAGGACCAGAACTTAATGGTGACCGCACTACGGGAAACGCATGAAGAGGTGGGCGTGCATCCCAATGACGTACATGTGATACGGGAACTGACCGAGATATTTATTCCACCAAGTAATTTTGAAGTTCAGCCCTATGTTGGACTTTATAAAGCACCAAAACCGTTTATAATTCAGGAGTCCGAAGTAGCCGCACTTTTAGAGGTTTCCTTGGTAGATTTTTTAACGGATTCCAACATAATTGTAAAAAATTTGAAAACATCCTATGCTACAGAGATAGATGTACCGGCCTTTAAATTAAATGGTTACGTGGTCTGGGGAGCTACAGCTATGATGTTGAGCGAGATTAAGACGCTATTAAAACAAGTGTTATAAAGCTTATTTATTAATTTAGCATCTATGGGACTATTCAAGAAAAATCCTTTTGGGCATAATTTAATTATAAAAAAATGGCTTATCCGTATTTTGGCCGTGCTGACCCATGAGCGTTATAAGCGATTTAATAAGTTGGAAATCGAAGGGTCCGATATTATTCGGAAACTACCGGAAAACAACGTATTGTTTGTAAGTAACCACCAAACCTATTTTGCGGATGTTGTGGCTATGTTCCATGTCTTCAATGCCAGCCTTAGCGGACGTGAAAACTCCATTAAGAACCTTGGTTATATATGGCAACCAAAATTGAACATGTATTACGTTGCGGCCGCGGAGACTATGGGAAAAAGCGTATTGACCAAAATCTTGGCCTATGCGGGATCTATAAGTGTGGAGCGCACATGGAGGGCAGAGGGCAAGGACGTGAACAGACAGGTGAAAATGAGCGATATTTCCAGCATTGGAAAAGCATTGCAGGACGGTTGGGTAATTACCTTCCCACAAGGCACTACCACACCTTGGAAACCCCTGCGAAAGGGGACCGCCCACATCATTAAAAAATACAAACCTATAGTTGTACCGGTCGTAATCGACGGTTTCAGGCGTTCTTTTGACAAGCAAGGCTTGCTTATAAAGAAAAAGGGAATATTACAGTCCATGGTAATTAAAGAACCTTTGGATATCGATTATGATAACGAATCTACCGAATCTATTATAGAAAAATTGGAGTATGCCATTGAGCAACACCCGTCTTTTCGAAAGGTGATATCCAAAAAAGAGCTGCTAGCTTACGAAGAGGAGAACAAACAGCGTAAATGGCGCAAACCTAACGACTAAAATTCCAGTTGTTTTAATTCCGCATAATTCTTGTTCAATTTACGTAGTAGTAATCCGTACAATAGAAAGTAGACCCCACCTATAAATAAAGTAAGTACTACGCCTAGTATTCCCATAGTTATCATGAGTGTTGTGCGCAGTTTATCTGGTGACACCTTTTTAAGGCCTTCCGCTAATTCCGGAACTATATGGATAATATCCTCGTTCAAATATATTCCAATAAGCGTAATTACGATAGTAACCATAACCATGGCAAGGGAAAAGATAATATAATGTTTTACCGTTCTTCTGGTTTTGATAATTTTCCCCATCAAGTTTTTGGAATTGTCCAAGACGGATATCTCCTTAAACCTACGATAGAACTGAAAAATAAAATATAGCGCCACCACATATATCACTAGGGATAGAACAAACAGATAGTTGGATACACCAATGTGGTCATAGATTTTCATGGGCTCTCCCACAGAAGGCAAATAGATGAGCAATTGGGGTAGGGTAAACTCCAAGATACTTATGATAAGAATCCATTTGACGATAGAGGAAGATTTTTTCCATATCATTTTGTGTAGCTCCTCATAGGATAGTTGGGGCAGTTCCGCTTCTTTTTTCTGCCAATCCCTTTTTAGTAATTCCAGTTCATCCGTCATAGCTCAAGGATTCAAAATGGTTCTTAATTTTGTCTTTATACGGTTCATTTTAACTCTGGCATTCACCTCGCTTATACCCAAGGTTTCCGATATTTCCGTATAATTTTTATCTTCTAGGTACAAAAACACCAGTGCTTTGTCTATATCGCCCAACTGGCGCACCGCTTTATACATCAATCTTAGTTGCTGCTCTTCCGTCTCGTCATATTCATCGGCCTTAATTTTGAAGAGTACAGATTCATAATCCTGCGTATCTATTCGTTTTTTAGATTTTCTATATAAGGTAATGGCCGTATTCAGCGCCACGCGATACATCCAAGTACTAAATTTGGCCTCTCCCCTAAACTTGGGATAGGCCTTCCACAATTGAATGGTTATTTCTTGGAACAGGTCGTTGTGGGAATCACGGTCGTTGGTATATAAGGTACAGACTTTATGGACAATGTTTTGGTTGTCCTGCAGTTCCGTTACAAATTTGTGTTCCAGTTCTTTCTTCACTCCGTGGCTGGTGGTTATTATGCTATAAGTATACTTTTTGCCAACTTTGTTACATCTTTTGGATGTGTCTTTTAAAATAATACGACGTGGTCAACGGAAGCTGTTAGCCAAGCGCTAGGTATGAATATAAGAAACAGCCAAGACGCACTGAAGTTTTTTGGATTAAAAAAGCAAACAAATAGGGCTATACTAATTTTTTAGGACAAGGAATTAGTGTTGCCCGGCAAAGCGGCAAGACGGTCCCGCAGTCGGGACTACAGCAGCCCAGGGGCTATAATACGGTTTTGAAACAAAGAATAGCCATATTTTGAGAATTTTAAATCAACTTAAACAAGATGGTGCATCCTATTCGTGTTGTCGCTGGTTAAAGTTCTCCTAATCTGCGTGCGACATGCTTTTCGTTTCATTAACTTTAATATTAAAGCAACTTTCTTAAAGTGACATCGTAACCAACTAATAAACAGAAACGAATGAAAACAGGTTACCTTTTTATTTTATTACTAGGCGTCAACTTTGTTTCTGGACAGGTGGCACAAGCCGTTTTAGGTACTGTTGATAATGCCGATAAATTTACCATATCCGGTTTTGCCTATCCTTTATTTGTAGATGGCGAGACGCACAAAAGCTATATGGTTTCCTATGCCATGCACCCCAAACTTAAAATTGAATGGGAGGAATTCTACAATACGTATAGAACTTTGCACAGAGTAAGGAACATTTTACGAGCAAAGTTTAATCTGGACGAAAAATGGCATCTTTTTACAGGGGTAGAAATGGAAAGGGAAATACAGCCACATTCGGCAATAAGGCCGTTGCCGCCCAGGGTTGGGCTTTTAGGCGGACTTGGATATGAGGTAAATCCCGGTTTTGTGCTGGAGGCCGGTGCCAACATGCAAATAAACAAGTCCCCCATGGGTGCCTTTGGCGAGTCTGTTGTTCCCATGCCCGAAGTATATACCCTTAAGGGAAAAATTAAATTTTAGGTGCAAGCCTACTTCGTAAACTCAAGTAAAAAGGAAAAACATGCCGGTAAGGCAGGGAGTCAAAAAGTCAATAATTTTGACTGGGGATAAAATGCAAAAAGCTGTAAGTCAATATTTTAATAAGTAAAGAAATTGTTTTTTGCCTATTGCAAAGCAAAATCCCTTTTAACAATGGCCTACATCCTCTATCATGAAAATTTGATTTTTCTGATCTTAGGGCTTGTAACAAAATAATCCCTATAGTTGAGGCACTTTATTTCAAAACAGATGCTAAAGCCCTACCCAAATCGGGATTTTTATCAATGATACTCATGCTTAATGAAAACCCGAAAATTTTGACAATTTTATTTTTTTCTTTGCCTAGGCACGACACAGCGAAAGCTGTGGGCGAGCCGTAGCGATGGCGAAGCATAGCCGTAGCTACGGTT
>Ga0136560_1001226_pt1 | contig 13095 bp, 5 predicted proteins | sample AntRauMeHopE1497_FD_104925 | JGI IMG/M metagenome (GOLD analysis project Ga0136560, IMG submission 104925) | Saline lake microbial communities from Rauer Islands, Antarctica - Metagenome Hop E1 #497 | ecosystem: Environmental > Aquatic > Non-marine Saline and Alkaline > Saline | place... | reverse complement strand
TCCTTCGCGTCTGCCGCCTCCTCCTTCGCATCCGCCGCCTCCTTGGCGTATGCCGCCTCCTCCTTCCCCTCTGCCTCCTCCTTCGCATCCGCCGCCTCCATGGCGTCTGCCGCCTCCTCCTTCCCCTCTGCCTCCTTGGCGTCTGCCGCCTCCTCCTTCCCCTCTGCCTCCGCCTTCCCCTCCTCCTCGGCTTCCCGATCGGCGTCAGCGTCCGCTCCGCCGCTGACGCCATCACCGACCCCGACGCTGCCTCCGCTGCTGCCACCGCCACCGCCGCCCACCCACCCGGCCTGCCACGCGACGGCCAGCAGAGCCACGCACACCAGGCACAGGCTGACGAGCACGAACGCCGGCATCACCTGCTCCCACGCCGCCCGGAGAAGACCGCCGCGAGCCTTCGTCCAGGCCGCGCACGGCAGAGCCAGCAGGAGGTAGAGCAGCGCCACGCACGCGGGGACCGCGAGGGCACCAGTGCGGCACTTGAAGCCACGCCTGCCGCCGTCGTCGTCGTCGTCGTCGTCGTCGTCGTCCTCCCCGATGTCAGCGTCGACGCAGGGGCACACCGCGCAGACCGCTGCGAAGGCGACCATCGGCACTCCCAGGGCCACGGTGCCGACGAGGATCAGCGGCATCAGGGGCACCGACGCCACGAAGAGCAGCAGAGCCGCCGGCGACCGCCACGGCGAAACCGCGGCGGCAACCAGGGGAAGCACCACCACCGACTCCGTGAACAGAGCCGCGAGAGCCGGCTCGACCCACGTGGCGGCTCTGCCCATCCCGCTCTCGACGTCAATCCACGTGGCGGCAGTGCCGTTGAACCGGGCTGACCAGAACGCCGTCGCGGCGACGGTGCCGCCGAGGCCGACGGACGAGGCCGCGCCGGACTCCGCGGCGAGGCCGCCGCACGCGCGCAGCACCGCCCAGTTGGGGGCCAGGCCCGACCCGGCCGTGCCGGACCACTGGCTCTGCCCGGACCGCTCTGCCAGCGCGGCGACGGGCGCGAGCGTCGCGGGGACGGCGGTGAGAGCGACGACGAGCGTGGATGCCATGGAGGCGAGGAGGACGGTGCGTGAGCGACGGGACCTGCGTCCCATCCGGCCGGCGGGGGCGGGGGAGGCGAGACGGAGTGCTCCGAAGGCGAGGCCGGGGCCTGCCGTGAGCATCGCCACGGCGGCGACGGCGGCGATTGCGGGCCACGAGACCGGCTCAGGCCCCGCGCTCGAGGGCATGGCCCACGTGGCGGCGTGGGAGCGAACGCCGGCGGCGTTGACCGCGCCGCCCGGGTACTTGCCGTCGGCCGCCTCCGTCACCTGCGCGGCAGTCGCCGGCCCTGCCGCCGCGGGGTCGTCCCCGCGCGCAGCGGCGAGCGCCCTGCCCTGCGCGGCCAGGACTGACGAGCCGGTGAACACGACCGCGTCGAAACAAGGACCGCCGCTAGAGAACGCGGCAGCGGCGGCGGCCGACGGTGACAGGGACACGCCCAAGCGAAGGCGCGACGAGATCGGACCCATCATCGCGTCCTCCCACGACGTGCGCGTGATGAGCAGCAGCGCAGTCGTGATGATGGCCACGAGTGCGACGAGCCACACGCCAAGCTGGGCGAGGAGCCGGATCGACCCCGAGCCGCTGGCCGCCGCGCTGCACGAGCCTCGGAGCACGATCTGTGTTCCGCCCTCGCACGGCTGGGTGAGGAAACAGGACCCAGCGGCGCGGCGGGACTCGCGAGCGAGCGGGGTGTCGCCGCCTGCCCCACAGCCTCCCTGCACTGCCCCGATGATACCCCACATGACCCCAAGCTCGGCCAAAAGCAACACTGCAGCAGCAACGAGCGTCATTGCCGGTGTGGCCGACCTGGTGAGGGGGGAATCAGCGGCCCCTGGGCCAACAACCGCCGCGGCAACAACGAGTCCCGCGGAGACTAGCACCCCGACACAGTCCACGGCCCGCCTGCATCGAACCCAGCTGACTGAATAGGATCCTTCCTCATGCGGTGGCGCGGTTTCGGGCTCCGCCATCCCGACACTGCAGTGGCGGCGGCGAGGTTTGGCGGCCAGGATTTATTGACCAGGCTCGAGCTCTGCCTGCAGATACCGCTTGTGAGTGACCCAGACCAACACGCTGGCTAGCCGCTCCCCGAACACGATCGCAGGCACGTGCCGACGACGGCACCGGTGGTGGGGTGTCCTGGCGACTCCCGGGAATCGATGACGACGCAACGCAAGAAGGGGGGCGCCGGTGCTGTTCACAGCCCCGGGCCCGTGGGCAGGCGTGTCGGGGAGGGGCGTGCGGGGTCGTCACACCCCGGTCGGGGATGTGGGTTCATCGGGGAGCCCTGTCGCTGCCCTGCACACGACGGAGTTGCGCCCGCGACACCAGAGGGCAGCCTGCGTTTCAGCCGACGCCCGGGGCCGAAGAGCCCACGCCGGAAACCGGCTGGACGGCTCAACGGCTACACTGGCCATAGCAGCCAGCCACCGGCGCGCGTCGCAGGGGCGCTGGGGTCGCGGGAGCGCTCGCTAGACCGCTAACCGGCCGCAGCCCTCAGGAGCGACGACGGGGGTCAGCACCGCCGGAAGATTTATGCCATGGGCAGCCGAGCTGAAGCCCGCTGCAGGGGGGGCTTACTCTTCACCTCCGCCATCCCCCTCCTCGGCCGGGTGCGGCCCTGCTGGAGCAGCACCCGTCGTAGCGGCACTTGTCTGGGATCAAGAAGCGCCCACGCGCGACTGCTGGAATGGAGGAACTAGAAACGCTGGTCTCCGAGACACAGACGAGGTGTCGGGGCTACGGAGCGGCCGCCAGTGAGTGTTGCAGCAAGCAATTTTTCCCCGGTGCGCCGCGGCCGCGCCTGTCTTGGCTTTGTACCCCATCCGTCCACCTACCGTGAACCGCGCTGCTAATGCCGCGTTGTCGCAGGGGAGGCCCAGGCGGAGGTGGCCCGGATCGTCGACGCCGCAGCCAAGGAGGCGGCGCGTTCGCTCGACGCCGAGCTGCAGGATGTTTCCACCCGGCAGCGGGACCTCGAGGGCCTGTTGCTTGAAGCCGTCAGGGCACTGAAGACGAGACAAGCGGAGCTGGACGCCGGTGCCACGGCGGCATCTGGCCTTGCCCGCAGGCTCAAGGTAAGGCCCGAACAGCCGCCCTGCGTCACCAATGGCCCTGCGTTTCGCTTGCAAAACCAACCTGGAATGTCCCTCCGACACCATCGGGCCCCGCTCGGACGCTGGCTGGGCGCGGCTGGCACGTTCGAGGTCCGATGTAGTCGGCGGCTTCCCTGACCTTTGCCGCAGGAGGCTGGGGGTGTGCGCAAGTGGCTCGACGGTGTGACAGTGCGGCTGGAAGGCGTGGAGACGAGCCTGGATGCCATCGCGGAGGCCATCGTGGCAGGGGACGACTGACCGTGCAGCCGGCGCGGGAGGCAAGGCCCGCTGGCGGGAGGGGTGGCATCACGAGACCCCGCAAAGCTGGAGAAGGGCGCCTTGACCCCCGGGCCGCCTGCTCGTGTGGTGGGGGGGGTGCCGTGCTCGAGTGGCGGCGGGGGCGTCGACGGCTTCGCGGCGCATGATCCGGGCGGCCGTGCGTGCGCGTGCAAACTCCGCCAGGCAATCGAGGTTGTGGCACGTCCACAAAGGCCATCAGCTGCTTCGCGTGGTGGTGTCACCCAGCGCACGCAGACGCTGTCAAAGAGGCGGGAAGCCGCCATGCAGCGGCTCATGCGTGTGTGCGGCGTGATTTGGCTGTTCGAATGTTACCGAGCATGTGCCCCTGACGTGCAGCGTCCGGACCCGAAGCGCAAGGATGCAGCGGGAGGCGGTGCTCGTGTGATGGTGGGAGTCGCTGCGGAGCGCAGCTTGGCCGCGCTCTCCAGCACGACAGGGCGGGCCGCCACGCCCCGCAGCTGGGTGTGTCAGAAGAAGCGAGCCGGGGTCGGTCTTCAGAGCTTTGGTGCGTGACCGGGCAACGCAGGCTGAGGTGGCTCGCGCGGTGTGCCGGTCTCTGCGCTGCCGTCACCGGCTCCGCCCGGCACTGCGGGGACGCGCGCTGCGCACGATGCGATCCTTGCGGTCGCAGCGCGTGGCTGCGCGCCGCGGCCCGCCGGGCCAGGATGACGCGTCCGGCAAGAAGCGCTCGCGCAGGTGGATTAGGCAGGTGGCCATTGGCGCGGCCGCGGCGTGCACGGCCCTCGTCCTGGTGGGCGGCGTGGCGTTCATCTTGACGCGGCCGGCAACAGCAGTGGTCGTGACCGAGGGGCCAATCGGGGCGCCCAGGCTTCGAGGGCTGGGCAGCGAGGGGCGCAGCGTGGCAAAGGACCAGGCCCAGGCGCGGCCGGCCCCCAGCCCGACGCCGACTGCCGTGGCGGAATCACCCGTACCGTCTGACGGGACAGGGTTCGCGGGAGGCTTCGGCTCGGGGCTGGCGGCGGCGACGCCGGACGTTTCCCCGCAGCCGCTGCCGAGCGTGTCATCGTCCGCCCCGCCCACCGTCGCGGCGTCCGTCACCGCGTCCGCATCGCCATCGGCGTCGGCGTCGGCGTCGGCGTCGGCGTCGGCGTCGGCGTCGGCGTCGGCGTCGGCGTCGGCGTCGGCGTCGGCCGCTGCGGCAGCCCCGTCGTCAGCGCCGACTGCGACGCCTGCCGACGCGCCCGACGCCGGGCCGAAGCGCGCCGCGCAGGCGGGCGACGTGACGGACCTGATCCGCCGCGGCGGCGGCCTGGGCCGCGCCGGCGGCGCTGACCCCGCGTTCCAGCGCGCGGGACTGAAGGCTGACGCGGAGTGGGCGGAGCGCGTTCGGGGGATGTTCTTGCACGCTTGGCGCGGGTACAAGGCGTCAGCGTGGGGCTCCGACACGCTGCGGCCCGTGTCGAAGCGCGGCGACGACAACTTCCTGGGCATGGGGGCGACGATCCTGGACGCGATGGACACTCTGCTGCTGATGGGGGAGCGGTCGGAGTTCGACGCGGCCAAGGACTGGGTGCTCGCCAACCTGCGCTTCGAGGAGCAGGAGAACGTGTCCGTGTTCGAGACCACGATCCGCATCCTGGGGGGCCTCCTGTCGGCCTGGGACCTGGACGGGAGGCGGGAGCCGCGCTTCCTCGACAAGGCGCGGGACCTGGCCGACCGCCTCCTCGTCGCCTTTGACAGCCCCACGGGCATCCCCTACAGCACCGTGGGCTTCCGCTCCCGGCGCAAGTACAACCCCCCGTGGGCCGGGGGCGGCTCCTCCATCGCCGAGGTGGCCACGCTGCAGCTCGAGTTCGAGGCTCTCACCGCCGCCACTGGGGAGGTCAAGTACGCGGCTGCGATGCGCCGGGTGATGCGGGCGCTGCGGGAGCACGAGCCGGCGGACAGCCTGTGGCCGATGTACGTGTCGCCCGAGACGGCGACGTTCGGCTCCTCGGTCATCACGCTGGGGGCGCGGGGCGACTCCACGTACGAGTACCTGCTAAAGCAGTGGGTCCTGGCGGGCGGCAGGCGCGGGGCGGGGGCGGGGAACCCCGCGATGCGCGGCCGCGACGTGCCGGAGGAGGAGGCGACGGCCGAGGAGCGCGAGCTGCTGGCAGGGGGCGCCTCTCGGGAGGAGGCGTACTTCGGGATGGTGCGTCGCATGTACGACCGGAGCGCGCGGGCGGTGGACGAGCACCTGGTCAAGACGTGCCGCGAGGGGGAGCGGCTGACGTACATCGCGGAGCGGCACGGGGGTACCCCGATGGACAAGATGGACCACCTGGTGTGCTTCGCCGGGGCGATGTTCGCGCTGGGGGCGCGCGGCGCGACGGCGGGCCGGGACATGGAGATCGCCGAGGGCGTGGGGAAGACGTGCCGCGCGATGTACACCGTGACGCCGACGGGCCTGGCACCGGAGATCGTGAGGTTCGGCGGCGGGCGCGACATCCAGGTGGACGCCGGCTCCAAGCACTGCCTGCTACGGCCCGAGGCCGTGGAGGCCTGGTTCTACCTGTACCGGCACTCGGGGGAGGAGCGGTACAGGCAGTGGGGCCGGGAGATGGCCGAGGCGCTGGACCGGCACGCGCGTGTCGACTCGGGCGGGTACACCAGCCTCGACGACGTCACCGCGACGCCCCCCGGGAGGTCCCGCGACCACATGGAGTCCTTCTTCCTCGCGGAGACCCTCAAGTACCTGTACCTGCTCTTCACAGACGGCGCCGTGCTCGACCTCGACGAGTTTGTGCTCAACACCGAGGCACACCCCCTCCGCGTGTTCGACAGCCCCGCCTCGGACGCGCCGTCCAAGCTCACGGCGCCGCTCCCCGTGCCCGGGATCAAGCAGGAGTGACGCGGCCAGCGCCCGGCTCGCGGCGGCGGTTCGCCGATTCCGTTTTGCTTTCAGTGTGCGCGCGCCAGCCCTGCCCAACGCCGCCGCGCGACGGTGGCACACACACCACCGCCCGTCCGCGGCCCGAGAGTCACCGAGCGCGGCACGCGGCGGGCGATGCAAGGCAAGAAGCGCGTCGGGGTCTCGCTGGGGCGGGCGGGCCGAGGCAGGGGCGCCGCGAGCGGGAGCGGGCGCGGATTCGGCCTCCGCAAGCCGGGCGGCGCGTTCGGCGCGGCACCAGCGGCAAAGCCCGCCGCGCGCGCGGGGTCCGGGACGGGGCGGGCGCCGCCTCTGACCATGCAGGCCAGCGCTCTGACGCTGCGGGAAGCGGCGCGCGCGCGCGCCGAGGCAGTCAAGCAGGACGCCACCGTGTTCCAGTACGATGAGTGGAAGGAGGCGGGCTCCCTGGGGCCAGGGGGGGTGCCGCGCATGGGCGCGGACCGGACCGCTGCCAAAGCAGGCCGCCCGGCGGCGAGCCTCGTGCCGATGCTCCTGGCCGAGGCCGAGCGGCGGCGTGAGGAGCGAGACATGGCAACGGAGCGCAAGCGCGCCCGCGAGGAGCTGGAGGCCGACGACGAGGGCATGCCGACGGAGCGGTTCGTGACATCGGCGTACAAGGGCCGGCTGGCGGAGCTCGGGGCTGCCGAGCAGCGCGAGAAGGACGCGGAGGCGGCCGAGGCGGCCGAGGCGGCCGAGGCCGTCGGCCAGGGCGCGATGGAGGCGTTTGCGGCCGGAATGCTGGACGGCCGGAACGTTGCGATGGGCGGCAGCGGCGGTGCAGCGGCCCGGGCGGCAGGCCGGTCCCCCGTCGCGCAGGCGGCAAATGCCTCCGAGCCGCTGGATGCGCCCGCGGCGAAACGGCCGGCGCTGGAGGCGCCCGGGCTGCCGTCGGGCGAGCCGGCTGGCACGGCAGCCGCAGCGGAGCCCGAGGGTGCGGCAGCGGCGGCGGCAGCGGCGGTGGAGCCCGAGCCGGTGGTCTCGCGCGCGAGCGATGACGCGATCGCCGCGGCTCGGGAGCGGGCCAGGCAACGCCGGCTCGCTCGCAAGGCGGCCAGGGCATAGCCGGCTCGCTCGCAAGGCGGCCAGGGCATAGCCGGTGCTGCTCGCCCGAGCACAGGGCGGTGTCGTGTGCAGCCGTACGGAAGCGAGCGCTGCACGGACGCACGGACACGTCGCCGCGCAGCCGGCACCCACGCTCGCACTGCTGCCAGCGCCTACCGCCCTCTAAGCCACCGCCCAGGCTCCCGTCACGGCTCAGCCTGCGCCCCCACCACCCACGCCCGTCCCTGCCTCGGCCTCAGCCTCGGCCCGGCAGGCGCGTCGCTCCTCCTCCTCGGCCCCGCCGCGCCGGGAGTCAGACCCGCCAGCGAGCGACTCCGGCCAGCCCTCGCCGAGGCCCGGCAGCAGCATCCCTGCGGCGGCCGCCGCAGCCGCCTCGGCGATGTCCTCCCCGCTCGGGTGCAGGGCAGCGTGCCAGGCGGGGTCGGTGGGGAGCTCCCAGCCCACGCGCCGCGCCGCCAGGCCGACAGCCGCGCACGCGCAAGCCGCCGCCGGCAGTACGGCGGCCTGGCGGGTGCGGAGCACAGCGCGGAGGCACCTGACGCTCTCCTCGGCGGCCTCGGCGGGCGCCTCGAGCGCGCGGAGGAAAAACGGCAGCAGCGCCGACGGCAGCTCCTCGGGGGCCGGGAGCGCGAACGCGCACGCCCGGAGCAGGTGCACCTCAGCCGCGTGAATCTGGCCGCGGAGCATCAGCGAGAGCCTGCCCGAGTCCGAAAGCGGGGTGGCGTCGAGCCCGTCGCTCCTGGTCTTTGCCGCCCAGACGGCGTTCAGGACGTGCTTATCGGCGCGGGGGCATCCAAACACCTTGCCCGCACAGAAGAGGCACGCCGCTGCAGCTGCGGGGTCGCGAGGGGAGGCGGGTGTATGTTGGGCGCGCCTCGCTCCCAGCGTCCAGCGCGCGCACCGCGGCGGCGACGCGCTTCGGGCGCCTCACCAACGTCGGCGTCGTGCTCGTCAAACGGGGACTCGCACGCGAAGCGTTGCAGCAGCACGGCCGCGCCGCACATCGCCTGCAGCGACATTCCCAGCGCCGCGCCGCACTCAAACACCAGGTCGGCGGCAAACGCGCGTCTTCTGCGCACGGCATCACTCTCTCCCGGCTCCGCTGCGTCCATGCCCGGCCGCCCGGAGTGCCTGGCCGCTCAGCCGTCGCCGGCGGCCCTGCCCCGTTTTGGCGCCGAAAACATGGAAGCTAGCGTCGGCTGGCCGCTCGCAGCCAGTGTCGGCCGCCCACGCTTCACCGGGCTCTTGCGCCGCGCGGGGGACCCCGGGGCCGCGGCGCGGGCCGCCGCCTTGCCGCTCCCGACGCCGACCGGCGCCCGCCCGCCCGCCGCTGCCGATTCGCGCGGTTTCGCGCCGTCCGGCCGTCCCCCGGCCGCTGCTCCGCCTGCAGCAGAGGGCGGCACCGCCGCTGCCGCCTCTGGCTGCGGCATCCTCGGCGCTCCGAAGAACCGATTCAGCCCCACGGACCGATCAGCCGCCCGCCTCGCCTCCCGCCAGCCCGTCCACAGCTCCGGCGCGGCGGCGCGCAGAGCCTCTTCGTTCCGCATCGGCTGCCTCTCGTGGTCAGTGCCCCACATCACGAAGCAGACGGGCGGACGGCGATTCTGACCGCCAGGCTCGCCGGACGCCGCCCCGCCGACCGAGCCACCCGCCGTCTCAGCCGCGGTGATCGCCCCGTCACTCGCCACCGCCTCGAACGCCACGGCCTCTGCCTCCGCCGCCTCGGCCGCCGCCTCGGCCGCCGCCTCGGCCGCCGCCCGCCGCAGCATGCCGCCCCACTCCCGCACCCTCGCGTCCGGCAGCACCCGCTGCGTCCCCTGCCGCCGGTGCACCCGGGCGTACGCCAGCCGCCCGCTGGTCAGCCGAAAATGCACCGTCAGCTCCCGCCCGCCCCCCGGCGGCGGCGGCGCCCCGGCGAGCTCGTGCTCCAGGTCGTCCGCCGCCACGAGGGCCGCGTCGAGCAGCGAGAGCAGCCCCAGCGTCGCGGTCATGGCGGAAGGGCCGCCGTCACGGAGGAGGCATTTGCCCGCTCCGCGGTCCGCGGCGCCTGGCGGCCGCACGCCCGACGCCGCCACCACCGCCGCTTGGTCAAAGGAGGCAGGGGCCACGCCCGGCTCGCCGGGGCCGCCGGCGAACCACGCGCGGGAGCGAAGCTCGACGGCCATGGGCGCGAGCGGGTGAAGCCGGCGCCTGCACTCGCAGACGTGCTCGGCCGACGCCGTGCCCGGGCGGAACCCGCGGTTGAAGAGGAACACCACGGCCCCGAGCTTGTTGGCGACCACCAGCTCGTCCACTACGGCGTTGAACCTGCGCCAGAGCTCGTCCACGACTTCCGGCCTCAGCGACCCGTAGAACACCTCTGCGCCGGCATCGCGGAGCTCGGGGCCGTGTGCGGCGCGGACGTCGGCCGGCAGCGCGTTGGTCGGGCAGGAAAGGTTGGTGAACAGCCCGAACGCCTTGAGCGAGAAGACGAAGCCCGGCGGCGTGCGCTTGCACCATTCCCGCACGCGCGACGCGGACGGGATTGCGTACGTCGAGGTGTCAATCTCCACCGTCTGCCACCGCCGGGCGTAGATGGGCAGGCGGTCCGACGCCGAGGTCGCTGTCCTGCCGAAAAACCCCGTGCGCGAGAGCGACGGATCCGACCACCCGCACGTTCCGCTGAGCACCCAGCCGCTGGACCCGTCCATGCTTCGGCCCGCGAGCACGGCGGCGGGGTCGGGCGGGCGGCGATCGTGCGGCCCGTCGCGTGGCGGGGCGAGAGTGGCGGCCGGATCGGATCATCATTCGAGTTCGCGCACATGGGAGCAGAGCACAATCAGTCGCGGCCGCGCTTCCGGCGTCCCGCTGCGGGGGCGGCGGCCTCGTCGTCGGACTTGGCCTCCTCGTCGTCGTCGTCGTCGTCGACGAGGCGGCGCCTGGGCCGGGTCTTGCCGCGTGGGCCGGCGAGCGAGGAGAGGCCTGTCGATGGGGGCGCGCTCGGGCGGCCGGCCGAGGCGGACGGGGTGACTCCGCCGTGCCTCGACGGGGTCGCGCCCGCCCCCGGTGTGGCCGGGAGCGTGGCGGCCGAGGCGGCCGTGGCGGCGGCCCGCGGCGCTGCCCTCGCCGTCCTCGGTGCCGGGCTCTCCTCCGCCGCGGTTTCGGCGCCCATGCCGTCGAGCTCCAGTGTGAGGGAGCGCGAAGTGAGGACTGGCGCACGGACGTCCTTGCAGACCCCGATGAGGGAGGAGGCCTTGTGAAAGAAGGCGTCCTTCAGCGAGACGACGAGGCACTGCACGCGGCTGGCGGGGTCCCGGTGCGTGGCCCGCTGCCGCACGTAGTGGCTGACCTTGTGCACGTTGCCGCTGTCCAGGGCGGCGTCCACCTCGTCCATGACCATGAAGGGCGCGCGGCGGTAGGAGTGCACCGCGAAGAGCAGTGCGAGCGCCGCCACCGTCTTCTCCCCGCCCGACAGCTGCCCCAGCGACCGCATGGTCTTCCCCGGGAAGGTGGCGGAGAAGTTCACCCCGCCGCCCGTGAAGGGGCTGTGCTCGTCGAACACGTGGAGCGACGCGGTGCCGCCCTGCGGGTGCCGCGTCGACCGCGTGAGGCTCTTGAATGTCCCGTCGATGCCCCCCTGCACGTGCCGCACGCACTCCCCGAACCGCTCCGCCCGCTCCTGCGCCACGTCGGTGAAACGATCCTCCGCCCGCTCCGCCTCGGCGTTGGCCTCGGCCAGCCGCTTCTCCGCGTCCTTGAGCCGCCGCAGCGCCGTGGCCAGCTGCTCCGACGCCCGCATGTTCGGCGCCGACGCGGCCAGCTCCGCCCGCAGCTCCTCCAGCCGGGCGTCCAGCCGCTCCACCTCGCGAAGCACCTCACGCCCGGCCTCCCCGTCCCTGATCCCGAGCCGAGCCTCCAGCGCCGAGTAGTCCAGCCGCGTCGCGGCCTCCGCCTCCTTCTCCCTCACCGATGACGTCACCGTGGCCCGCTCGCCCAGGGGCGCCGACGCGTCCGCCGTCTCGTCGTCGTCGTCGTCGTCCTCCTCCTCCTCGGCGCCGCGGGACCCCCGGCCCTTCCTCCCCTTCCGCGACCGGCCCGACGCCCTCCCCCCGTCCTCGTCCTCCTCGTCCATCGCGTCCCCGCCCCCCACCGTCGGCAGCGCCGCCCCCTCCATCCGGGCCTTGAGCATCACGTCGTGACGGCGGAACAGCTGCCGGCGCACCTCCGCCTTGGCCGCGTCGACCGCCCGCTCCGCCTCGGCCCGCTCCGCCCCGGCCTTGCGCCGCCGCCGCTTCGCCACCGCGACGGCCTCCTTGGCCTCCTCCGCCGCCGCCCGGGCCTCGTCCACCCCCGTGGTGGCCTCCCGTTGCGACTTCTCCGCCTCGGCCGCCGCCGCCGCCGACATGGCCACCGCCTCGGTAAGCTTGGCAGCCCTCGCCCTCGCCGCCGCCCCCCGCTCCTCCGCCTCCACCACGCTCGCCTCCGCCGCCTCCCGCAGCTGCCGCTGCCGCTGCCGCGCGGCCTCCAGCGCCGACAGCTGAGCCACCTGCTCCCGCCGGAGCCTCATCGCGCCCTCCTCCTCCGCCAGCGCCCCCCGCTCGTACTCCACGATGGAGCCGATGCCCAGCTCCTCCAGCAGGGGCGCGAACACCTCGTCCTCCGATGACGTCACCGCCTCCTGCAGGGCCTCGGCCCGGGACCGAGCCGCCTCGAGACGCCGCTCCGCCTCCGCCAGCGGCCCCGGCCCCGCCGCCGAGCCGCCCCTGAGCGCCTCGAGCTGCGCCGTCAGCCCGCCCAGGTGCTTCACGCACCCGGCAAGGTCCGACTGGATCCCGGCCTCCGCCCGCTGCAGGTTCGCGAACGGTGTCTCCATGTCGAGCAGACGCTGCCGCACCGCCGCCCCCGCGCCCTCGCCCCCGCCCTCCGCGCGGCCCGTCACCCGGCGGCACCGCTCGTGCTCCCCCAGCAGCGCGTCCCGGCGCGCCGTCGCCTGCCGGAGCGCCTTCTCCGTCGCGGCGCGGCGCGGCGTCCTCCGCAGGGCGTCCCGTGCGCCCCCGCTCATGTTCCCGTTCTTGCTCAGCAGCGAGCCGTCCACCGCGACGACGCGGCACACCACCCCCTCCTTGTACCGCAGAGCCATGGCAGAGTCAAGGGTGTCGGCCAGCACGGTAGAGCTGCACGCCATCTCCACGGCGCCGCGGACCGCGGGCTCGCAGCGGACGGCGTCCCGGAGGAGCCGGAAGCGGCCGCCCGACGCGGCGCGCTCCACCTCGGCGGGGACGGGCCGCGGGCGGATGCTTGCCAGGGGCAGGAAGAGGCAGCCGCGCGCGCGCATCTCCCGGAGGGCGAGGACGCACTCCCGGGCGGTGGCCTCGGTGTCGACCACGACGGCGTCGCAGTGCCTGCCCAGGCCGACCTCCACCGCCAGGGCGTGCTCCTGCCGCGTGGGCGTGACCAGGTCGATCACGCGGCCGTGGACCGACGCACCGAACCGGGCCTGCAGCGACGACACCGCCTCGGCGGCGCCGCGCTCCGCCCGTGACTCGCTCCTGCTCGCCTCCGCCGCCGACAGCTCCGAGCGGACCTCCCGAAGCTCCCCCGCCAGCTCCGCCTGCCGCTGCAGCGCCTCCGCCACCTCACGCTTCGCCGCGTCGACGCGCTTCTCGTGCGAGCGACGCTCCGCCGCCGTCGCCTCCAGCGCCTCTCGCCGGTCCTCCACCC
>Ga0136560_1001225_pt1 | contig 13098 bp, 5 predicted proteins | sample AntRauMeHopE1497_FD_104925 | JGI IMG/M metagenome (GOLD analysis project Ga0136560, IMG submission 104925) | Saline lake microbial communities from Rauer Islands, Antarctica - Metagenome Hop E1 #497 | ecosystem: Environmental > Aquatic > Non-marine Saline and Alkaline > Saline | place... | reverse complement strand
GCCGCCTCCTCCTCCTCCTCCTCCTCCTCCTCCTCCTCCTCCTCCTCCTCTTCGTCCGACGAGTCAGCCTCCACCGCCTCCGCCCCAAGCGTCTCGTCGTCCAGCCCCTGCGCCGCCACTGCCGCCGCCGCGCTCCCCGACCGCCGCGCGGAGCCCGCCCCGGCCACCCCGTCGCCCCCGGTCTCGCCGTCGTCGGCCCGGTCGCCGCCCTGGGGCAGCGCCCTGCCGGACGCCCGCGTCACAATGGCTCGTCGCGACTGCACCAGCCGCTGCGCCGCCGCCGCCACCTGGGACTCGAGCCGGCGCGCCCCTGTCATCGTCTTCTTGGAGCCGGTGCGGCGCATGGACCCGGCAGACGGCAACGGGCTCCTCGCCGACGCGGGCTGCAGCCGGGGTGTCGATCGGGCCGAGGGCATCGGTCCGCCCGGGCCCCCGGGCGACGGCGACCCGCGCGCCGAGCCAATGGCGGCCGCGGCCGCCCACCCGCCGTGCTCTGCCGCGTCGCTCAGGCTCATCGGGCGGGAGTAAGCCACTGCATCGGACGTCCTGCTCGCGGCAGCGATGGCAGACGCCGCCCCGTGGCCCCTGGACCCCGGCCGGCCCGGGGTCGCGCCCCAGGCCGCGCCTGACGAGCCCGTCCCCGCGGGCCCGGCCGCCCACGGGTTCGAGGTACGGCCGAAGTCGACCTCCGCCACCTCTGGCGTCCGGGGCGCGGCGCCGACGAAGGACGCAAAGGGTCTGCGCGCAGCGACGAGGCCCTTGGTGCGCACGGCCGCCTGGTCGGCGACGGCGGCGTTGATGACCCCGTTGAGGGAGGCTCGCGCCCCTGCCATGAACTGGCCGCCCCCGCCCCCGCCGCGGCGCACTGACACGTTCGAGTGGATCCGGGGGTCCCCCAGCATGGCGGAGTCGCCCTCCAGGGCGGCCACGGCCTGCAAGAGGCGGATGGCCACGCCGGCGTGCCGATCCATGCGGTGGTGCGGCGCGGCCGGGGCACCGGGCGCGCGCGACCGCACGAGGGCCGAGGTCGCGGGGGACGGCGCGGCGGTGGCGAGGGAAGCGGAGGTGCCGGCCTGGTTGGCGGGGGACGCGGGCTCGGTCATGGCATCGCTCTTGGCGGTCGGGGCGCGGGCAGAGCGCCATGCCATGCGGAGGTTCCGCTTGGTGGCAGTGGTCGACGATCCAGCGACGACGGCCGCGGGCGCGGCGGCGGCGGCGGCCGCGGGCGCGGCGGGTGCGGGGGACGCGGCGGCGCGGCCGGGAATCGACGACCGGGTCTCCGAGGACGAGTCACCGCCGGCCTCCATGTCGGTGATGACCACAGCCTGGGGGCCGGCGCCGGGGCGCAGGGCCGACGCGGCGGTGTCGTCGAGCATGTCGGCGTCACCGGCCGGCTGGACCCGTGCCAGCGGGGTCGGCGGCTCCCTCGGATCGTGCCTGGCGTCCCCGCGGACCCGGTCCCACGCGGACCCGAGGCCGGCCGAGGCTGCGACCGGAGCCGCGGGGTCGGCCGGCCGTTGCGGCGGGCGCTGTGGGGATGTACGGACCGCGGGGGTGCCGGTGGCGCCGCCCGGCTGCCTGTTGAGCGACTCGACGTCCCTCCGCCGCGAGGAGGCTCGCGCCGCGCCCCCGGCCAGGGCTGCGACGGCCGTGACGGTGCCGCGCGCGGGGGACCATAGGGAGTCCGTGAGTCCGCGGCCGCGGGAGAGGCCGCCGGCATAGCACGGCCACCACCAGAGGAACCGAGTGATGCAGCGCCACGCCCCGCTGCAGTCCGCCGCCGCCGCCGCCGCCGCCGCCTGCGCCTCCGGCCCGTCGGCCCCGTCCAGGCCTGTGAGGCAGCGGCAGCGGCACGCCCGCCCCACGCACGACACCGCGCCGGGGCACGCCTCGCTCGCCGCCACCACCCACCCCTGGATGCCCTGCGGCCGCAGCTGCGCGTCCGTGGCGGCGTGGAGGACCAGCGTGGAGGCGTCGAGGTCGGCGTGTGCGGGAGCGAGCTGCTCCAGCGCCTCTGCCGCGTCGGCCACGAGCCCGGCGATGCGGGCGAGCCGGCGGGAGGCCTCGGCCTCTGCCCGGTCCCCCCTGAAGCTGGTCTGCGCGCGGACCACGGCCGCAAGGGTCTGCGTGCGGCTGTCGATGCGGCCGAGCGCGCCGAGCATCGGCTGCCCCGACGCCATGCCGGCAAGCGCTCCCGCCCCCGCGAGGGGCGTCGGCTCCTCCGCCGACGTCACATCGCCGCCCCCACGCCCGCTGCCGAGGCCCTGACCGGGCTGGCCACCGTTGCCGCTGCTCGTGGCGTCGCCGGCACGCCCCGCCCCGCCCCGGCCCTGCCCTGCCCGCATTCCCAGCAGCGCCGGGCTGCCCGGCGACAACCCGGCCGCGGGGCTGCGCGCGCCCTGTGGGCTGCGTGCCGTCTCCTCCTCCGCCTCGGCCCTGGTCCGGGGCAGGAAGGCCCGCGTCGCGAGGAGCGCCCCCCTTGCCCGCAGCATCGATTCAAGCGCGGGGCGCGACTCGGCGTCCGCCGCAGCAGCGGCCGCAGCCTGGGTCGTGGCCGACGGCGGCGTGTCCACCGGCCCAAGGCTGCGGAGCGTGGCACCACGCTGGTTCGAGAGCACGCCGCCCAGCGGGGGCGCCGACGTCATCACCTGCGACGGCGTGGTGCTCTGCCCGCCGACGGACTCGTCGTCGCGGATGTCGCTGACGTCACCGACGCCGGCGGCCCAGCGCGCCGCGACCGACACGATGGCGCCGATCCTGTGGACGCGCTTGGCCGCCCCGGCCGTGGAGCCGGACGGCGTGGCCGGCTGCTTGGACCGCGCCCTGCGGACACGCATGAGCTCCCGCTGCATGAGCATCTCCCGGATCTTGGAGCGTCGCTCCTCCGCCTCGAGCGCCTCCTCGGCCCGGATCTGCTCCGTCGCCTTGCCGTGCGCCATGACCACGACGGCGACGGTCAGGTTGAGGAGGATGAGGTTGCCCAGCACGCTGATGAAGAGGAAGAAGATGGGGCCGATGATGGGGGCCGGCTCGGGGCTCACGCACAGGTGCTGCTGCGTCGGCAGCGGGTACTTGTCGCACCCCACGGCGGAGCGGTAGAGAAGGTCGCTGATGTCCTCAAGGGTCACTGCGGAGGCGGGGTGGGGGCAGGGGGGCGGGGAGCGGCGTGGCGGGAGCACGAGCACAGGCGGGGGCGAGTGGCTCTGCTCGCAGCGGCAGCGGAGGAGGAGGGAGCCACGGCGCGCAGGCAGCGGGGCGCCTCACCCGCCCGGAAGACGGTGATCATCGCCTGGTCGAGCGTGCCGAAGTTGAACGGGTCGTTGCGCGCGAACCAGCTGTTTCCGGCGACGCCGCAGATGAAGATGAGGAGGAGGAGGAGCATGAAGATGTACCCGATGGCGCCGACAGACTCGGCCACGCCCAGGACCAGGACGCGGAGCTGCGGCACGGCCTTGACCAGCTTGAGGAGGCGGAGCAGCCGGATCGTGCGGATGATGGTGGCGGTGCCGACGCCGCCGCCGGTGTCCTCGAAAGGCATGTAGGAAAGCACCACCACGACGAAGTCCAGGCCGTTGGCCGGGGACCGGAAGTACTCCACCGGCGCCGTACCCTCGGCCAGGATCCGGATCACGACCTCCACGGTGAAGATGGCCACGACCACGGTGTCCAGGACGGAAATGACCGCCGCCGCGTCGGGCTCCCTCGCCACAGGGTACAGCTGCGCCCCGACCAGGGCACCGGACAGGAGGATGCAAAGCACGATGAACCCCTCGAAAAGGGGGCTGAACGTGATCATGTGCGCCCCGGACACCAGCCAGTGGTGCACCACCCACCCGCGGTACCCGAGGTTCTTGCCCTCCACGGCACAGCAACCCAGCTCGTCCCCGCCTTCGGACACCTCATCATCAGGGGTCGTCTCGCCGGCCGCGCCCGGCGGGCCCGCATTCGCAGCGCCCGCGGGCGAGCCCGATGCAAACGTGAACACCCTGGCGGCCTTTGAGTCGGCCGCCGGCGAGCTCGCCGCCAGCAGGACGCCGCGCGCCCGTAAGTCGCCAGAGCCTGGTCCGCCCGCTGCGGCGGCCTGGGCGTAAGGGACCCGGTCCGAGCTCTTGTCCGGTTCATAGTCTAGGCCGGTGGGCGGCGTGGTGTTCTCCACGCCCGAGCCAAAGCCGCCGCCGACACTCGCGCCGCCTGCTGCGGCAGCGGCCGCGTGCGGAAGATGGCCTCCTCGCCCGGGCGTGGAGCCCCGGAGCCTGTCGGCGTCGGCCGCGGAGGCGCTATCAGACCCGCTTCCAAACGCCACGAGACTCTGTCGGCGCCGACTGCTGGCGTCCCCAGGCTCGCTCATGGGCAGCAGGGCCGCGACCATGCTCTCGGGCAGTATTTCCTCTTCCAGAGGCGTGCCGGTGTTGCGCGAGTCCGGACGCGCGGCCGTCGACGCGGCCATGGGAGACCACCGGCTTGCGTGAGACCCGGCGACGCCCGATGTGTGCGTTCCAAGTCCCGACCGGATCGATCACCGGCCCGAAGCCCCCGATCGTGGAACGAGGCCCAGCCGCACGTGTGTGCGCTGGCCGCAGCGGGACCGGCCGGGCCGACGTGGTGCGGTCGGGATTCTTGCTCTGTATTGGGCGTTGCCGAGATGTGGGGCTGCCCGTGCTCCCGCAGAGGCCGCGCGCCGCGCCGGGCACGCTCGTGGCCACACCACGAGCCAAGACAGCGTGAGACAGCCAAGCGGGCGAGGAGCCCACCTGAGGCGAAGGAGCGGGCCGGGAGCCTGGCGCCGCAGCCTGCCATCATTCCAGGCTGGCTGCGTTGCCCTGCGCGTGACGTCCCCGATGCGGGCCTTCAGCCGACCTTGGCGCCCCGGGACGGGCTGCATCGCACGGACCAGCAGCCATGCTGCGCAATGGTTTCCGAGAAAGGCGGACTTTCGCCGTCCCGTGGCCTCGGCAGCGCGTGATGTCCGACCACCCGTCTCTCCAGTTTTGCCGAATTCCATTAGACGGACGGCCGCCGCTCCCTGCCTGTCGACCGCAGTGCCCGCAATCGCAACGGGTCGGCCTCTTGAGCTGATGGCGCGTCTTGCGGCGGTCCGCCTGGCGGCGGTGCTCATCGCAGCAACGGCCGCTCTGGCGGTCGAAATCGTACCCTGTGAGCCTTGCCCTGGTGGCCGATGCCACGCCGCTGGGACTGACGCTGCCACGGCCGCTCGCATCGTGCTACGGACGGGCGACGCTCTCGGCTGCAGCCAGGGACACCGGCGACCACCACATCGAGACACGCACTATCCTCATCCCTCGCAGTCATTCTGGAGGTGAACAACGAGACTCACAGCCCCAGCTCGCACTTGGCGGCCGCGGAGAACTCGATCTACATGCTCGCCACCCGCAGCGACGCCGCTGAGACGCCCGTCATCGTCGGCTTCAACTCGATCACGACGTCGATGGTCGCCGGACGCAGGCTCACGGACTATGCAGGGGCCTCGGTGGGCACGGGGAAGTTCCTAGTCACGGTCTCGGACTCTGAAGCCGTCGAGCCGGGTGCTGGGTCAGGGGCGACGTTTTTTATTGAGCTCGGCGGCGCCACGACATCCTTGCTTTCCGGGTCTTCCAGCGCTTCTGACGTGGCCTCGGCCATTGCAGAGCTTCCGACGCGCCCAGATGACGGGTCCCTGTCCGTGATCTCGCTGCCGGCGACCACCGGCGCCAACACCTGGGAGGTGCGATACCGCCACGCCGCCCTCGGCAACCTGAGCTACACCGCTGCGATGGACGGGTTCGAGATCTCCCTCTCCGTGTCGGTCGTGCACCTCTCCACGCCCGACCCCGCGCCCCCCGCCATCGCGGCCACGCGCGTCCCATTGCTGCCGACTCTCACCGACGCCCTTCCCGCCGTCGTCGCGTCCCTGCCGCCCGGCGGCCAGCCCTTTCCCGAAATTCGCGCCCAGGCCGGGCCCGTCCTCGCGGCCGGCGTCCAGTGGGTCGCGGTGGGTCACCCTACCGCGCTGCTCAACGAGTCGGGCCTCGTCGTCCTTCGCCATCGCGACACCGACGGATCCCTCGGCCCCGCCGGCCTGCTTCTCCCCATCGTCCCCGAGGAGGTCCTCACCAGCTACCAGGGCCTGCACAACATCACCGCCGCCGTGCGCACGGGCATCCCCTGGCTCTACGACGTGCCCTCCGACCCCGCCGCCCCGCTCCTCGACCTCGACACCGCCTCGGACGGGCTCACCGCCCTGCGCATGCCCCGCGCCACGGACGTCGTGGGCCCCCGCTTCGGCTCTGCCATCGCCGTGGACGGCGCCTGGATGGTGGTCGGCAGCCCCGACTTCGGCGTGGTGCCCGAGACCGGCCCCATCGCCACCATTGGCTTCTTCACCGTGCTCGCGCTCAGCCCGGACCCGGCCAGCAAGGCCCCGCGCGCCGTGGTGTCGGCTGGCGGGACCGTCCCCGACTCTCTCAACAGCACCGGGGCACGCTCGGGCCCCCACCCCGCGGCGCCCACGCTGCAGGGCCTGCAGTCGCAGAACACGACGTGCGGCGCCACCGTCGCCATCGGCGGCGGCTTCATCGCCGTCGGCTGCCCCGGGCTCAGCCTGCCGGCCACCCGGTGGACCCCGGCGGTGGAGGGTGCGGGAGGCATCCTCGTCCTCCGCAAGTCGCGCCCCAGCGACACCGTCGCCCTCGCCCAGGGCTGGCCCGTGACCGTGCCCGAGTCGGCGACCACGCTCCTTGACCTCCGGGCCGACGCCGCCGCCACCCGGCGCCCGGCCGGGCAGCCACTGCGGGCGGAGGCACTGGTCAAGACGGCCGCCTGGCCCACCGTGCAGCTCCTCGTGCCCACGGAGGCCACGCAGCTCATGGGCCTCGGCTCGGGCCGCCCCACGGCCCCTTTCCTCGCCGTGTCCTCCCGCTTCCTCGCCGCGGCCGTACCGGGCAGCCTCGACGTCTTCGTCTGGCGGCGCCGCAACGGCATGGCGCCGGCCTTTGACCCGGCCTCCCAGCAGACGCTCCGCCTCAGCCGCCAGCCGACGGGCATCGCGCTCCTGGGAAGCCGCCTCGTCGTGTCGCTCCAGCCGGCGCCGGGGTCAGACCCGGCCGAGATCTTCTCCGCCGACGCCCTCGGGTCGTTCTCTGTGCGGCCGATCCCCGTCGCCGGGACCGTACCGGACCAGCCCCGGCCCTTTGTCGCGGCCGCCTTCGGCGCGCCGGCAGACCTGCCCGGCTGCAGCGACGCCGCCGGCCAGGGCCTCGGAGCGTCCGTCGCCGTGGCACTGCCCACGGACGACCCCTACGAGGAGAGCCTGAACCCCAAGATCCGCCTGGTGACCAATTGCCTGGCCCCCGGGACCCCCGGCTCGTCCACACCCGTCGTCGCCGCGCTTGTCGATTTCTACTCCTCCTGCCCCTCCTTCCTCGGCAAGCCCGCTGCGCCCGCCCTCTCGGCCTCAACCAGCGTCGCCTCCGCCCGGGGCATCTACTCCCGGAGCCCCGAAGACCACGAGGAGAGCTCGCCGGGGGAGTGCGACTCCGTCACACCGCGCCATGCCGGCACGGCCCCCTTTGCCGACGCGTTCCAGGCCACAGCGAACAGCACGGCGCCGGTCCTCACCCTCGGGTCGGGCCCCGCCACCGCCTGCGTGCTCGCCTGCGCGTACGGCCACTCGCTCGCGTCGGGCTCGCAGCTCACGACCTGCGAGGCCGAGGGCGCATGGTCCCTCCTCCCTGACGAGGTCCCGCTCTGCGAGCGCCTCTTCGCTGCCTCCCCGCTCCTCCCTGCCGTGGCGCTGGGGCGCCGCCTGCCCACGACGACGGAGGCCGGCCAGCCGGGGCCGCTGGAGAGCCCGGGCATGCCGGGCTTCCGCGGCGGCGACGACCCCGACGCCGTCCCGTTCTTCGCCCTCCACCTCAGCCCCGTCCCGCCCGTCCCCGGGGCGCACCCCGCCGGCACCGTCTCGGTCGCGGCCGCGGACCTCGACGCGGCCAATACCGACCCCGTCTCTCTCCTCCACACCTACCAGGCGCTCCCCGGCCCCGCCATCCCCGGGGCCTACCCTGCCGCCACCCTCCGCGCCGTCCTGGGCGCCTCCCGCGCCGTCGACGGCACGTACTCCGTCTCACGCGCCGCCTCCGGCCAGTCGCCCGTCCTCGCCTTCCAGAGCCGAGCCGCCGCCCGCGGCCCCAACGGGACGTTCCCCGTCGTCGTGGAGGCGTCGGGGGGTGCCTCCCCCGCCGGTTCCGCCGCGCACGGCGGCCACTTTGCGTCTGCGGCCGCCGCCGCGCGCCGTGGCATCCTGGTGCGAGTGGCATCGTCCAGGCTCCCCGCGGTGCCGGCCCGCCCGCCAAGCACGCGCCTCCGGGCGCAGAATCCGACGCCGGTCCTGGCCACGGCCCTCGAGGCGGTGTCCGTCTCCGTCCTCGTCCCCCGCGCCGTCCTGAGCGCCGTGGCGCGGGAGCGATTCGAGCCTACCACGGGCAGCAGGCACGACGCGTCGCGCTGCGCCGCCGAGGGTGTCTGCGCTCAGGCCGTGAGCGACGAGCTGGGTGTGCGCCTCCGCCCGAACCACGAGCGGCTGGGGCCCGCCACGGACCCCCTGGCCCGGTGGTCCGACCCGGTCGGGGCCCTCGACCCGCTCAGGGGGCCCCGGTACCGCCCGGCCCCCGAGCTCCTCCTCCCCGGCCGCCGCCCGAACGCACAGCGCTCCGCCGAGCCCGGGCCCCACAACGCGAGCAACCCCATGTGGCTCGCCCCCATCACCACGGCGGCCGACCTGGGCGCCGGCTCGCCCGACTCGCTCGCCCTCCCTGGCGCCGCCACGGCCGCGCTCCTCCGCTTCAGCCCCGCCAACGCCTCCGTCTCGGGCGCCCTCGACGGACCGAGCCACGCGGGTCATCTGCTACTCGACGACTCGGACCTCCTCGGCGCTGAGGCGCTCCTCGCCCCGATGACGTGGCACGGGGCCATCGTGGACCTCAACGTGGCTCTGCAGGCCCGTGGCGGCCCCGCGCTGGGCGGCACCGCGCTGTCCACGACGCTTCCGGTGCGGATCTGCTGCGGCACAGGCCGCGGGCGGGAGCCGTACGACCTTCGGCGGCGCACCGTGGGGCCCCTGGTGACCACCGTGCGCGTCTTCGTCACCGACTCGAGCCCCGCCGCCCTGAACGGGACCCTCGCGGGGCCCTTCGGCGTGTCTTTCGTCGACACGGTCCTGGCACGCCTCGCGCTGCGGCTCGGGAACGTGAGCGCCGCGGCGTCGCTCCTCGGCCGCGGCGCGAACATCGTGCCCGAGCCGCAGGGGTCGGTGGTGACCGGGGGGCTCGGCCCCACGGTCCTCGCGCAGAGGGCCGGCGCCGGCACCGCGGCGCTCGACGTGCCGGGCGCGTACGCCGTGCTGGCGTCCTCGGTGGTCGAGGCGGGGGACAGGCACCCGCTGGGCGCCGCGCCAGCGGCGTCCGCGACGGTGAACGCCGTGACCGGGCGGGCCCTGCCGACGGCGACGGGGGCCACGTTCGACGTCGTGGTCAGCGGCTTCGGCGCGCCGGACGCCACCGACCGCAGCGGGGCGTGCTTCCCGCTGGAGTCCGCGGCCCCGAGCTCGCCCGATCCCGCGAGCTCGGACACCCCCTCGCAGGAGCGGACCGCGCTGCTGAGGACGCTGCTCGGGACCTCCCGTGCCGGGACCAGCGCCACACTGACTCTCAGGGACGCCGACCGGCTGGCCAAGGCAATCTTGCGCGCGGCCGGCCAGCCGCTCACATGGTTTGAGCGCCGCCGGTGCGTCGCGGTCGATCGCCGCAGCGTGCCAGAGGCTGTGTACAGGTACTGACTGCCCGATCCGGGGCGTCTTGGGGCCAAAGCCTCTCGACCGGATCGATAGCCTTGATAAGATGCGTGTGCTGAGTTCATAACTGGCATAATTGTGATGCTTGAGAGCCATAGCCCACCAACTCTCCGCCCCGCGCAACCACGCGGCTCGTGGCAAGCACGCACGCGGGCCCCAGTCACCCAGCGGCGCGCGCTGCGGGTCCGGGACAGCCTGCCACCATGCCGCTTCCGTCCTGACCGCAGTCCGGCCAGCTGCAGGCCGGCTGCGGGCCGCGTGACGCCCTGCCGAGCGGCTCTCCCGGTGCCAGCCGCGTACGCCGCCGCGACTCGGCACGCTCGCCTGGCCGGCTGGCAGGCGTCAGGCTCGGGCTTTTTGAGGGCGCAGCAGGGCTCGCCGCGAGCGCCGACGGGCTCACTGAAACGGAGCTCGGCGCGCATGGCTGCCTCGGGTGCCTCCCCGCTCCCCATTGCCAAGCTTGTGCTCCTGGGATCGCACGCTGTGGGAAAGTCGTGCATGCTGGAGCGCTTCGTGAAAGGGACCTTCTCGAAGTACACCATCGGCGCGACGATCGGGTGAGAAGCGGGCGCATGTTGCAGCGGGCAGCTCCCGCCTTTGCCTCGCGCATCAAATGCGCCCCCTGGCGCAGCGCTGCGCGCTAGGCAGTTTAAGCACTGCCTGTGATGCATTCGCACCCTTTCGCATGCGCCCGCGGAGCCAAACGCGCGAATCCGGCGCTTCCCCGAGCCGCAGGGCCGCCTTCGCGCCGTTTGTGCTCCAGAAGGATGACAAGCCGTTCGCAAAGCTCGAGATTTGGGACACGGCGGGGCAGGAGCAGTTCGAGTCGCTGGCGCCCATGTACTACAGGGGGGCGGAGGGCGCCTTGCTCGTGTTTGACCTCGGCTCCGAGGAGAGCTTTGAGTCCATGAAGCACTGGAGCGAGGAGCTCGGGAACAACGGTCAGGACGGGGTCTGCATGGTTGTGTGCGGCAACAAGCTGGACATGGTGACGGCGGACGACAGCTTGCGCGTGGTCGAGTCGGTGGACGCACAGAGGTTTGCGGACTCCATCGGCGCCGAGTACTTTGAGACCTCGGCGCGCACCGGAACCAACGTCACGACGGCCTTTTCGAGGCTCACGGAGGAGATCATGGCCAAGCGCAGGGCGCAGGCGGGGGAGGCCATGCCGTCGTTCGAGGAGCTTCGGGGCAGGCACGACTCCGTCGCCCTGGGCGGGAGCGGGTCGGACGGCAGCGGCGGCAAGCCCGGCTCCAGGAAGTGCTGCTGACCCCGGCGGAGCGGGGCCTCCCCCTTGTGCGTGTGCGTGAGCGGGAGTTCCCCTCGCAAGACGGGCGCCGTGTGTGCGTGTGAGCGGTCGAGCCGCTGGTCGGCGGGAAAGCGGCGGTGCCTCGGTCTCACTCTGAGCGCGTCGTCACTCCGCGCGTCACTCGTCGTCGTACTCTGGCGCAGCGGGCGTGGCACAGGCGGTGAGGGCGGCGGCGCAAGCGCCGAGGGCGGGGGCGAGGGCGTGACGCACCAGTGGCTCTGAAGTGGTGACGGCGGCGGCGAGGGCGGCGTGGAGTGCGCCGACGCCGCACGCGACGGCGGAGGCTGACACCACGAGGCCACGGCCCGAGCGCTCGGCCGCCTCGAGCGCCGCGTGGCAGCGTCCCGCGGCCGGAAGGAAGGACGTCAGCCGGCAGAGCGCCCACGCGACGTCAAGCACGAGGGACACGGAGAGGGAGTCGTCGCCGCCGGTGCGGGCAGCCGACTCCTCGGCGCGCGCAAAGACCCAGAGCAGCTCGCAGCAGCGGCGGAGGGCAAGGAGCGAGCACTGCGCGGCCATGAGGGTCGGGCGGGGTGGGGCGGGGGTGCCGCCGGCGCCGCTGTCCGGGTGCCTCGCCGCAACGACGAGCATGGCGCGGCCGAGGGCGGCGCGGCCGAACGCGCGGCGCTGCGGGCCCTGGGGGCACCCTGCCGAGTCTGGGGCGTGCACGAGGCCGAGAGAGCCGACGGTGAGGACCCGGCAGGCCCGGCGGACGGTGCCCACGGCTAAGCCGGCCTCGTCGTCGGGCGAGCAGGACAGCACGGCCGACACGATGGCGTCAAGAACGAAGGCTTCGGCGGCGGCGGGCGACGCCCCCACCGCGCCGTGCGCCGCCACGGCCGCGACGACGTCGTCCGAAGGCCCCGCCGTGCCCGGGCCCCGGGGAACGGGCCAGCCGGCGGCCACCGCGGCGCCCACCTGCTGCCTGGAGCCGGTACACTCACGCACGAAGCGCGCGGTGACAAAGGCAGTCGTGGACACCCCTGCCGCGAGCTCTGGGAAGCGCACGTCACCGTCCGGCCCGGGGGCCGCCGCGTCCCTGTCCAGGGCGCGGAGCTGCCGCAGGCGGGCCGCGAGGGCGGCGTCCGAGGCGGCGAACTCGGCGTTGAGGAGGAGGAGGGGGGGAAGGACACCCGCAGCGCCGGCGGGGGGAAGCGGGGGCACGGGCGCGCGCCCGATTGTGACGGTGCCGTCCGGCGCGCTGGGCCGCTCGGCGCCGTGCGGCGCGGGGGCGAAGGCCAGGACGGCGTCGTCGAGGAGCAGGCAGGCGTGGATGCCCGCCGCAGTGGTGACGTCGGGGGTGGCGGCGGTCGCGGCGGGTGGGCCGGCCGAGGCGCGGACGGCGGCGAGGAGGGCGGGGACGTCGTCGAGGTCGGTCGACGGCCCCGGGAGGCCCGCCATGCCCTCCAGAGCGACGCACAGAGCCATGATCCGCTCCTCCAGGCGGTCCAGGGAGGACGCGGCCGGCACGGCGGGGGCGTCGCCGGGCGGCACATGGGCGGACGAGCGGCCGACGACGCTTGCGAGGGCCCGGACCGCCGCCGACACGGCCTTGCGTGTGCCCTCCACCAGGCGGGAGGCCTTGCGCGCGTCGCTGATGGCCGGGGCGGAGAATGCGCCGCCCGCGCCCACCCCCCACACGTAGATGGGGAGGACCGCGGAGGCGCCGTCGGGGCCGTCGGGGCGCGGCTCCGGGGCGTCGGGCAGCATCGATCCTAGGTCCAGGCCGGGGGCGTCGGGCTGCGGGGCCTGCTGCTGCTGCGCCTTCCGCCTGCGCTGCGCGGACCTGGAGGTGGCGGAGGGGGAGGAGGCGGCGGCGGCGGCGGCCGCTGCGACGGCGGGGTCGTCGGCGACGGACGCAAGGACGCGGGCGGAGGCGTCGGCGGAGCGCCTGTAGCGCAGGACGAGGGTGGCGAGGGTGGACACGGCGCCGTGGAAGACGGTG
>Ga0136560_1001222_pt1 | contig 13106 bp, 8 predicted proteins | sample AntRauMeHopE1497_FD_104925 | JGI IMG/M metagenome (GOLD analysis project Ga0136560, IMG submission 104925) | Saline lake microbial communities from Rauer Islands, Antarctica - Metagenome Hop E1 #497 | ecosystem: Environmental > Aquatic > Non-marine Saline and Alkaline > Saline | place... | reverse complement strand
TCACGTCCAGCAGCGCGTCGTACACCTCCTCACTCGCGGTCCAGCATCACGTCCAGCAGCGCGTCGTACACCTCCTCACTCGCGGTCCAGCATCACGTCCAGCAGCGCGTCGTACACCTCCTCCCGGCGCTCCTCCGACGGGTGGATCCCCTGCCGCGCGGCGTCGAACGCCTTGGAGCCGCCGCCGTCCTCGGTCATGTAGTAATCGGCCCCGGCCTCGGCCAGCGCCCGTGCGGCGTCCAGCGCCCCCAGCCGCGCCGCGATCAGCAGCGCCGTGTCCTCGTCCTCGCTCGTGTCGGTCAGCTCCATGTCCGCGCCGCCCGCGACGAGGGTTTTGCACGCGTCCGCCGCGTTCCCCTGCGCCGCGAGCATCAGGGGCGTGCGGCCGTCTCGGTCCTTCTCGTTCATCGCCGCGGCCGCCTCCCCGCCGGCCAAGATCCGCTCCAGCACCGCAGAATGGTTGCGCTCGGCTGCGACGTGAAGCGCGTTGCGACCTCCCTTGGTCGTCTTGGACACCAGAGCCCCGGCAGCCAGCAACGAATCGACGATCGCAAGGTGCCCCTTTGATGCTGCGTGTAGCAAGGCCGTGCCGCCAAACTGCGACGCAAGACGCACAGCAATCAATCATCATTGGACTTGGCGGAACCAGGCGCCGCATGGGCGGTACCGCGGGTAGGATGCGGCTCGGCACGAGCTTGGCGCGGCTGCAATCACCCCGGGACCTCACGTCCACCTCGCCGTTCACATCCACGCCGGACGCAATGTGCGCGGACACGGTCTCCGCGTCGCCGGCCAGCGCTGCTGATGCCAGGGATGTCGGGTTCTTCGCGGCCGTCTTGTTTTGCGCCGCGTGGTCCATGGTGCTGGTGCTGCCCTCGCGGTGCGCCTTCTCCAGCGCCAGCTTGCGGTCTGAGAGCGATCGCACCCCGCCTCCGTCCGCAGATGCCGCTGCCATGCTATGTTCTTGGGGTGGCCCAGCAATGCTGGATCGCTGCGGGTTGGCAACTCTGCCTCCGCTCGGAGGCACCCCCCGCCCTTGCCCGGCCTCGCCCCGCACACCAGCTGGCGCAACAAGCGTGTTCCGGACTGTCCCAATGGCCGGCAGCTCCCCGCCGGGGCTAGCTGTGTTCTTCGGCACCGCGTGCGTGGACATCATCCTTGACGTAGAAGCCATGCCGGACGAGGACACTGAATGCCGCGCAACAGGCCGTACAACGAGGGCTGGCGGCAACGCCTGCAACTCTGCGGTCGTATGCGGCTCGATGGGGCACCCAGCCGCGTGGGTCGGCGCCAGCGTCGACCCCGCCGTTGACCCTGGCGCAGACGTGTGCCTTGCCGCGATGGGAGACGTGGGAGTGGACGTTGCCGGTGCCACGCTGCGAGCGCACGGCGCGGTGCCGACATCGTACATCGTGTCGGTCCGCGGGGGCTCTCGGACCATCGTGCACCACCGTGACTTGGACGAGCTGTCCGCTTCGGAGCTCCGGTCAGGCATCGAGCGCGTGTTGACGTCGCGGCCGCTCGGCTGGGTCCACTGCGAGTGCCGCGGCGACGTGAGGCGGGATCTCGTTCCGACGATGAGGTGGCTGCGGAGCCTGAAGGAGGGGTCAGCCGGAAGGGTCGCGTGCGGCTTCCGGTGGCCCGTTGTTGCGCTCGAGCTGGAGAAGCCGCGCGACGGGGAGATGGAGGCCGCGGCCGAGGCGGACGTCATCGTGGTCTCGAAAGAGTGGTGTCGGAAGCGACTCCCGGGCGCCGGGCCGTTTGACGTGGTCCGGTCGCTCATCGCGTCGCATGGACCGGCTCTTTCGGGGCGCACGTCGATCGTGCTGACGCGGGGCGAGGGCGGCTGCATTGTGGTGCCCAGCGTGGGCGATGCCAGGGATGCGCTCAAGCCGCGGACTGGCGCTCCGGCAACCCACGACACCCTGCCGCGACTGGAGGCTTCGGCGGCGCGCGCGGCTGCGTGGCACCAAGAGCCAGGGGCGTGGGGTGGGGGTAGGCGCGACGATGAAACGGGAGGCGCCGTGGTGGTCGGCCCGGTGCCGCTGCCGGAAGGCTGGACCATGGTCGGGGATTCCGTCGGGGTGGGTGACTCATTCGCTGCGGGCCTCGCGATTCTCGCGCTCCGCGACCCTGCAGCGAGCATCACCGATGCCGTGCAGTTTGCATCCGCCGTGGCTGCAGCCAAGCTGGGCTGCCGCGGGCTTGCTTCCGTCCCGGAGGCCCTGGCCCGGCTGGCTGAGGCCGCGAGGTAACGCGCGGGGAAGCTCGCCTGGCGTCCGCGCACGGACTGCCATCGGTTCGGGCGGCGCGTCCGGCCGGCGGACGAGGCTGTGGGCGCCACAGCCGCATACTTTGGCAGGCGCGGAGATTGTTGCGTGGCGACTGCGTGCCGTTGCAGCGGACGGTGTGTAGCGCGACATGCACGGACACGCAGCGGGGTCGGGCACTCCTCACAAGGCGCGCGCTCGGCCAGCCGCAAGGGCGGCGGTGCCTCCCGCCTCGTCACTCGGCCTCGCCCGCCGCCGCCCGCTCCGCAAGCCCCGCCAGGCGCAGTGGCCTCAGCAGCGGGAACGGGTCGCCGAGCAGCGCCCGCACCGCCGCCGTCTGTCGCTCCGCGGCCTCGGCCAGGGCCGCCGCCGGGACAGCGGACCTGGGCGCCGCCACGCCGACCACGTCGAGGTCCGCCCCCGACGCCAGCGCCTCCTCCGGGTCCATCCCCGCCGCCCGGATGGCGTGGGCGCCGAGCAGGCGCGTCCCCAGCTCCGCGGGGGGCCGGTGCGAGCGCAGGTACGCGTGCGCCGACGCCCCGCGGCTCGTCAGGCGCTCCGACGGGTCCACGCGGAGGAGCTCTGCCAGCAGAGCCGCCTGGTGGATGCTCATGCCGAGGGCCGCGAGGGCGACCCGGGCGGAGGACGGGCCGTCCGCGCCGCTGTCGTCGCCGGCCGCGGTGCCGGCTGCCGCCACTGCCGCCCCGCCGGCCGCGGCGCCGGCCCTGGCCGCCGCGGCGACGACGCCTCGCTCGACCGCTGGCCAGAGGGGCAGCCGCTTGACTCCCGGCCACTTCACGTCCGTCCGCCCCAGGAGGGCCGCCTGCTCTGCCACGACGTCGGCGGGCGACGTCCCCCCGAAGAGCGGGCGGCCGAGGAAGAGGTGCGCCAGGGTGCACCCGAGGGCCCAGGCGTCGGCGGCGGGGCCGAGGACGACGCCGGAGCCGCCGAGGAGGACCTCTGGCGCGGCACAGGTGAGGACGAGGGCGGCGCGGGAGGCGGCGGCGGGGCCGGCGGAGGGGAGGGCGTCGGGGCCGAGGAGGGCGGCGAGGGCGGTGCCCGACGGGGGGGGGGCGCCCTGGATGACGGCAGCGCGGCGGCAGGGGTCGGCGTCGGGGACGATGAGCTGGCGCCGGAGCAGCTCTACCCCCGTGGCGAGGCCCTGGCCGGGAGAGGAGGAGGACGAGGAGGACGAGGAGGACGAGGCCTTGAGGTCGGAGGGTCCGACGGCGTGCCCGGCGATGGCGCGCACCGCGGCGGCCCACACGGAGGGAGGGGCCCACCGGGCGGCGGTGAAGTCGCCCAGCCGGGTGCTGCCCTGCGCAGTCAGGCACACGGCGGCGGGGCTGAGGCGGCGGTGCGCCACGCCGCGCTCGTGGCAGCGCCGCAGCGCCCTGACAACCTCCCCCGCCACCCGCTGGGACTGCGCGGCGCCCAGCCGGACGCCGGCGACGAGGAGGCCCGCCAGGTCGTGCGCCACCGGCTCGAACAGCACCGCGGCAGAGCCGCCCGCGTGGCCCTCGAGCTCTACCAGCTCTGTCGGGAGGAGGATGAAGGGGTGCCTCGCGACGGCGGCGCTGAGGCCTGCGCCGAGGAAGCGAACCGCCGAGTCGCCGCGTTGCGTCGAGGCGTCGGCCGCTGACGGCCGCGCGGCTGCGAAGACACCGCCGCCGGAGCGGGAGAGCGACGCGGCGGCGGCGGCGGCAGAGGCTGCGGCGTCCTTGGCCGCCTCTGCGCTGGGCAGCAGACGCGACGCGACCACCGACCCGGGCACCGCGGCCGCCTCGGCGCCGTCCTCCTCCTCCTCTTCCTCCTCCTCGCCGTCGTCGTCCTCGTGTGATGCCTTGACCGCCGCCCCCAGCTGCTCCGACAGCTCTGCCGCCACGGGGCCCGACACGTCGACGGCCGGTGCGTGCACGTGACGCAGCAGAGCCAGCTGCCGCATCGCTCCCCCGGCGTCGCTCCCCTGCCATCCGGCGCCGGCCTCCGACCCCGGGACGAGCAGAGCCGGGACGCACGAGGGGTCGACGTCCGACGTCGCCGGGGCGTCACGGCGCTGGCGCTTCGCCCTGCCCGCGCCGTCCTCCTCGTCCTCCTCGTCCTCCTCGTCGCCGGTCCGGGCCTCCGGCCTCGCTGACAGCGCGACGGTGCCCGGCCCGCCGAGAGAGCCGCCGTCGCTCAGCGTCGCCCCCCCGGCGCCCACGACCACCCTCCGGGGCCCCCACCTCGCGTCGCCGGCACGGACCACGAGCGGCGACGCCAGGCACACTTCGACGGCCGCAAGCTCTGCCCGGCCCGCCGCCTCCAGGGCAGAGCCCACGGGGCCGAGGAGGCCGAGCGGCCCCGCGACGGCCGCCGAGGTCGGGGCCTCGCCGCCCCACGCCGCCGACCACTCTTCGTCCGTCCCGACGAGCGCCGCGACCGCCCGGGTCACGTCCGCCTCCGACAGCCTGACCGTCTCGATGCCGTCGCTGCAGAGCACGCCCTTGGACCCCGAGTCCTCGGCGTAGGCTCTGCAGGACGACGCCTTCACTTCGAAGCTCTGCCCGGCCCCCGCCCTCACCCACACCGAGGACGACGAGGACGAGGACGACGAGGCCGACGAGGCCGCGGCCATGTCGGCGGCCGCGACGTACGCCGCCGCCGCCGCGAGGGCCGCCGGCTGCTCCGCCGCCGCCGCCTGGGGTCGCGATGCCATGGCGGCGAGGAGGCGCGACACGGCGACGAGGGCGGCGGCGCCGAGGACGGGGGACTGGCCTGCCTTCTCGGCCGCCGCGCCGCTGCACGAGGCTCCCCCAGCGGCGCCCTCCACCCCGGCCTGGAGGACGGCGGCCGCGGTGCACGCCGACGAGGCCGGTGGCATCTCCGGGACCCCCGCCGACGGCCGCGCCCCCGCCGCCCCCTCCTCTGGCACGAAGAAGCCTCGCCGCGCCGCGTCACACCCCTCCGCCCCGGCCGGCGCCCGGACCCTTGCCCGCCACGCCAGCGCCGCGGCGTGCGCCCGCTTCTGCTCTGCCCGCTCCCTCTTCGCCCCCTCCCTGCCCCTGTGCCCTTTCCTCGCCTCCTCCCGCGGTTTCGCCGAGGTGTTCTCGACGTCGGCGCGCGTCGCCTCGCCCTTGCGCCACGCCCTCGCCGCCCTCGCGGCCCTGCTCAGCTCTGCCCTGACCCACGCGGCGACGTCGGCGGCGTCCCCGGGCACGACGTCGGCGAGGGCGGCGGCGGCGAGGGCGGCGCCGCCGTCGGCCTCCGCGGCGGCCCTGACGTCAGGGGGCGCCGCCTTGTCCCTGACCGTCGCTCTCACCGCTGTGAGGGTCAGGGCGACTGCGTCGGCGGGGGCGGCGTCCCCGGCGAGGAGGAGGAGGACGGCCCGGCCGAGCGACGCGAGGGACGGCGCGTCGCTCGCGTCGGCGTCGCCGAGGCCGGCGGCGGGGAGGAGGACGCCGGCGGGCGGGAGGCCCGGGACGGCGGGGGCGAGGAGTGACGGTCCCATGGGCGCGGCGAGGGCCGTCGCGGACCACGAGGCGGCGGCGAGGGCGCCGGCGGCGATGGCGCCGGGGGTGGTTAGGGCGGCGGCAGCGGAGGGGGCGGGGGCGTCGCCCCGGCGGGACGCGAGGAGGACGCGAGGGGCGAGGGCGAGGGCTCGGGCGACGAGGGGGAGGGGGAGGGAGAGGCGGGGCCCGAGGGCGAGGAGGAGGGAGCCCACTTCGCGGAGGGCGGCGGCGTCGAGCCGGGCGAGCTCTGCCGGGGCGAGCCTCCAGGCGACGCGGAAGGGGAAGCGTGAGCCGGAGGCGGCGGCGAGGGCGGCGGCGGGGGAGGCGGCCGAGGCATCGCCGCACAGGGCGGGCACCGCGGCCGACGACGCCCTCGCGGCTCCGCCGGACGCGGCTCTGCCGCCGTTGGCGTACGCCGCGAGGGCGGCGAGGCCTCTCCTGACGGAGCCGGCGACGTCGGCGGCGTCGGCGGTCTGTCGCAGCGCCCCGGGGGGCAGCGGCGGGGCGAGGTGCGCCGCCAGCGAGAAGCGGCGAGGGACGCCGAGCGCCTCGCGGGCGCGTGCGGCGGCGTCGGCGCGGGCGGCGCGGGACCTCCCGGCTCGCCTCTCGCGGCGCTGGCCGTCTCTCTCCTTGCGTCGGGTCCGCTTCGCGCGGGCGCGGTCCTTGCGGGTCGCTCGGCGGGCCGCCTTGGCCGCGCGCCGCGCCGACAGCTCTGCCTGCGAGAGGTTCCCCGTCGCCGCGACGAGCGCCGCCCTCGCGGCCTCGGCCTCCTCCCTCCGCAGCCGAGCGTCGGACTCGATGGCGGCCTCCTCCGTCCTGCGCAGAGCGGCCCTGAGTCGCTCCGCCGCCTCGGCCCTCGCCGTCTCGGCCGCCGCCGCCTCCCGCTGCGCCCGCTCCGCCGCCGCCGAGGCGCGTGCCTGCGCCTCCTCCGCCCTGGCCACCCGTGCCTCGTCTGCCAGCCGCCGCGCCAGGGCCCCGGCGTCCTCCGATGCCCTCAGCCCCGAGCCGGCGTCAGCGCCCGCCGAGGCCGGGGCCGCTGCCGCCGCGGCACCCACCTGCCCCGCCGCGACGCCCGGCGCCTCGCCCCCGGCGGACGGCGAGGCCGACGGGCCCACGACGCCCCACGCGCCCGCTGACGGGCTGCCCTCTGGCCCCGCCGCGGCCGGGGCGGGCCCCCTCTCCCGGCGCATCATCTCTCGGTGGAGGAGCGACGCGAGGAGGGGGTCAGCTCGCGCCCCGCCGGCCCCGCCCCCCTCGTCGTCAGAGGCGTCGGGGTCCGACCACACGCTGACGGCGTCAGACACGGCCGCGGCGGCGTCCTCAACCGTCTTGTACTCCTGGAGCACGTGAAACCGCGCCGACACGCCCCCCACACCCGACTTCGCGGCCGTCTTGGCCTCGTCATCGTCATCGTCATCGTCCTCTTCCTCGTCGTCCTCGTCGTCCTCGTCCTCGTCGCTCAGCCGCAGCCGCTCCCACCGAACCCGCTTCGGACCGCCCTCCAGCCGAAACTCGATCTGGTGCAGGCGCACGCCGGCAGAGCCGCCGGTCTCCAGCCCGGGGAGCACTTCGTCGTCGGCCTCCAGCCCGGGGAGGGCAGAGCCGCCCTCCGCCTCGCCCTCCTCCCCGTCCTCCTCGTCCTCTTCGTCGCCGTCGTCGCTTCCCCGGCGCGCCCCCCATCCCGCCGCCCGCGCCTCCGCCGCTGTCAGGTCCGCCGACGCGAGCACCCGCCCGGCGTACCAACCGGTGTGGTCCAGGCTCTGCCCGCCCGCTGGCGCCGTCGCGATCACGGCAGAGCCCGAAGGCAGAGCCGGTGACGTCGACGCCCTGGCCCTGGCGGCGTGGAGGCTCGCACGGAAGAAGACCTCGACCCAGCGGCCGGACAGGCCGCCGTCGGGCGCCGTCCTCGCCGCCCCCAGCTCCGCGGCGCTGGGCTTGCGGAACCGCCCGGCGGGGACGCCCTTGCCGCCCTCCCCCCTGCCGCCGAGGAAGCCCCTGCAGCTGGGGGTGCCGCAGCGGCAGATGATCGGGTCGAAGCCCTTGCGCTCCCACTTGTAGTCGAAGCAGAGCTCCGTGCCGGCGCCGACGTCCTTCAGGGCGAAGATGCCGACGCGCCGCTCCCCCGCGACGTCCCAGATCTGCGCCTCCGCGTTGGGCTCGCAGCTGTGGTTGATGAAACGGGCCAGGCCGCCGCGCTGGCCCGCGTCGAGGAAGTTTGCGCCGACGGCCATCATGTAGAAGTGACAGCCCTTCTGCGCAGCGAGGGGGGCAGGGAAGGCAGGGTGGTGGCGGCCGGAGGGAGGGGTAGGGGGGCGAGAGCGGCACGGAGGCCTGGAGGCGAGGGGAAGGGAGACGGGGACGTCGCCTCCCGTGCTGGCGCCGGGGATGCGTGCCTGCAACGGCTCCGTGGCGCTCTGGTCGTCACGGCCGCACCGGGCAACACGAGCCCGCCGCGTTCCCGCTCCGGTCTGCCGCGCGGCCTGGCTCTCACCCCCTGGGTGTTGAGGCGGTTGGTCATGGAGGCGTTGCTGATCACCTCGCCGACGTACTCCATGACCAGAGAGCCGGCGGCGATGGCAGAGCGGGCGATCACCCCGCGGCCCTTCCCGGGCGTCTGCGAGGGGAGTGGGAACGGCGCGGGCGTGGTGATAGCGGGCGAGGAGCGCTGCGAAGCGCGCACCAGAGCGGGATGCGCCGCCGCCTCGGCCCCAGCGCCAGCGCCCGCGAGCGCCGGGCTCTCCGCCCCTGAGCGCCTGTGCGCCCCTCCCGGGCAGCACTCCTGCCCCACGCTCATGGGGCTACGAGGCAGCAGGGGCCCGTGCCGCTGCTAGCTGTCGGGCTGCCGCCGCGATGCAGCGAGGGCGGCCCAGCAACTCTGAGACAAGGGCCATGCGCGGCCAGGGCCTCCAGCCGCCTGCTCACATCGATGACTGCGATGTCAGAATACTCCTTGCGCTGGATTCGCTTGTTCATGCACCGCCGCTTGGAGCAGGAGCCGACCATGCACTCCGTCGTCGACGAGCGGTTGATGCACCCGTCGGAGTCACAGATCGGGTCCGTCCCCGTCGCCCGCGCCCTGCACCCGCAATCGTAAGCCGGGTCCTTGGGGTGCACCCGATCCTTGCGGGGCACGCGGTGCTCGTTCTCCCCGATGAAAACAAAGTCTGCGGCCCGCTCCAGCGCCCGCATCGCATCCGAGCCCTTGGGCGTCGCCGTCGTGACGTCCACTGCCATCACCGAGCCTTCCCGCCCCCGGAGCCGCGCCCAGGTGCCACACCGGACGAACGCCGCAGCTGGGCAAGGCCTGCAGAGCTCGGCCCGGGACCGCCGTGCCCCTCCACACACCTAATACAGCTCCGCACAGCGACCCAACCCGCGCAATTGTGCGGCTATACGGCTCCCGTATCCAGCAGGCAGGGAATGTCAGCCACCGCGCCGTCGTTTGCCCCGTCGGCAGCGCCTGCCCGCACTGTGGGCTGGTTTGACGCCCTGGCGGCCACCATCCACAGACTCTTGAGAAGAGACACAGACATCGATCAGGCCGCGTGGCACGTATCCCTTGCCATCACCAACCTCGGGCTCGTTCGCAAGCTCGCCCGGCTTCGTCATGGTGAGCTGGCAGTTCCGCGCCGTTTCTCCCCGCGGCGATGCGTGGCAACCACGGCCGGGGCGAGCCGCACGATGGGCCACACCAATGAGACGCACCCGTGCATGTGTTGCTGGCGCAGACCATTCTGGCCGCTGGGCGCGCGACGATCCCGGGGTGCTGCTGCTGTGCGCGGCTGCAGCATCCGTTCTGGGGGCAAGCTTCTCCGCGGCGCTGTCCACGGCCCCGCTGGGCTTCGGGTCGCTGCCGTTGTCGCTCTTGTGGGGCGCGTTTGCTGGGATGCTGGCGTTTGTTGCGATGGCGGGGCTGGCGTCGACAGTTCTGTGGCTCCTGGCGGAGCGGCTGCTTCGGTCGCCAGCGCCGCCGCACCGCACCGTCCAGGCGGCCGAGTGGGCATATGCCCTTGACGTGCACTGCAACGCCTCGGTGCCGGTTCTTGCGGCCGGAGCGGGGATGTTGCTGCTGCTCCCGCTGCTGGCCTCGGGCTGGCTCGGGGCCGCGCTCAGCAACGCCGCGGCGACGGTTGCCGCGTCGTCGTACCTGGCAGTGGCCGCAGACGGGCTCAGGACGCTCCCATTCGTCGATCGCGCGGCCGGCGCGGTGCTCTCGGCCGCCGCCGCCGTCGCGCTGATTGCGCTCCTTGCCACGCTTGCGGGGGTGAACTTGCCGCTTGAGCTGCTCGCGTCGCTCGCCGTGTGATATGTGCCGGCGTAAGCCCCGCCCCAGCCGAGCGAGCAGAGTGCGGACAGAGCAGCACCGCTCGGACAGCAATCTCGGTGCGCCGCCGAAGCCGATTCCATTGTCACACGCCGCAGCCGAGCACGCCGCCGGCGCCGCCCGCCAGTCTGCCCATCCGAGAAGCCCAGCTGTGATTCCATGCGCGCACATTCCCTGTGCCTCTTCGTCGCGTGAGTCTCGGGGGACCAAGAGTCACCCGACGGTGCCCGCCCGCTCCAGCCCCGCCCACGCCGGCTCGACGGCCAAAGCCAGCTCCAGAGGGCCTCCACTATGGCCCAGCATCAAGCGCCGTGCTTTGTCAATCGCAGGAGCATCCTCGCGCGGCTCGCCGCCGCAAACTATGCCACGAACCGTGAGCGAGCGCTGAATTGACCTTGCGCTGGTCCGCCACCGGCTGCCGTTCATCCCAGCCGGCCCCGCCCCGCGCCTCCCCCGGCTCGCTCCACCCAGCATGATGTGGCCGCACCTCTACGCAGTCTTTGGTTCGGACTCCTTGGCCTCGGACGCCGTCCTCGTGAATGAGTGAGTTTTTCACCGCAGAGCTTCGCAATCCCCGCTCTCAGCGGCTCGCGATCTGCGCAGCGCTTCCACTCCTCCCATACTGCGCACCTCACAGATGGTCCGTCGCTGCCGCTGATGCCGGCGGGACGGTGTCGTTCGAGTTCGCAAGCTCGGGGCAGCCGTCCGGCTCGCTCTCGATCGCCATCGCGGCTGGAGCCGGATGCCAGGCGTCCGAATTCCCGGCGTCTCCTCTGTGGCAGCGAGTGAGCTTGGGCCGGCGATGGAGGATGTTTGGGCGTGCGCGCGCGATGTCAGAGCAGGACCACTCTCCACCTTGATCTCCGCTCAGCATCCCCCCAACACCGCAGTCCGTCGCGGGAGAAGCGTCATTCAGCGTTGCCAACGTGTCATGCACACCGGGAGCATCGTGCTGCGTGGTCGTACGCAACAACGCGGCGCTCGCCGCCAACGTGAGCCTGGCGCCGCATTGCTCGGCGGCGACCACCACGTGCGCGCCGCACGGGGTAGGCTACGCCCTCCGCGATGCCGTGGTATTAGCCGTCCACGCTCTGGCTGCCCTGCGCTGCCGGCCTCGCAGTTCCAGGTGACTCAGCTGTGAGGACCCAGATCGCCGCAGCGATGCGCTGCCCGGCATGCCGCGCCGAACCAGCGTGCGCACGTAGCGCCAGGTACTCGCACGAGCTGGGGCTGTGGCCGTCGGCCGACCCCCGCGTGTGCTTGTGCTCGTTTGTGCCGCCTGCCCTTCGCAGCGTGAGTGGTGACGCTGGCTACCGCCAAGCACTGGCCAGCTGTTCCATCCTCGGCTACCGGCTGTGGGCGGGGCTCCCCGTCTTCCGCTCCGGCAGGGGCCTTGTGCGGTGCGCGCGTCCTGCCCAGCACTTCGTCGGCGCGCTCACCGCCACGGCCGACGGCTCGCGCGTGATGCTCGGCGCGGGCGACGCTTGCGACAAGTTCGAGCAGGGCGCCTCGTACGAGTTCTTTGGGGCCAGCCGGGCGGTGCTCGACAACGGGGAGGTGCACCGCCTCGAGGGCTTCGGGCTGGACGGCACCCAGCCCACTTCGTGCATCATGCTCGACTGCCCGGCCTCCGATGCGGCGTGTGGGGTTCAGGTGAACGCCAAGCTGGGCATGGAGGAGGCCCCCACGGCGGTAGAGCTCAACACATCATCCCCGAGCAGGGAGATTGCTGTGGCGCCTTACGCCGCCCTGGACTTCCGGCAGTGGGCGGTGACGTCGACGGCTGGCTCCGTGATCGCGCTCGAGTGCATGAGCCTGGACACGGCCACGGGCTCGGCCACCCTCACGGCGTTTGACGGTCCTTCCGACACGGGTCGGCAGCTCCTCGTGGCCAGCGGCAGCGGCTGCCCGGCGGACCAGCGCACGGCTGTGTACAGTACCGGCAGCGCTGCGTTCCTCCGCTTCTCCAACACCGGAGCGGGGTCCGGAGCCGGGCTCCGCTACCGTGTGTCGGCGGCGTCGCCATCCACTTCGCCGTCGGCCACACCGACCCCGCACCCAACCGGGAGGGCGTCAACAACCTCGCTGCCGGCGCCCACGCCGCAGTCGGGTCAGCGGACCGTCACGCTGGACCTGTCACGAACCCCACCGGGTTCGGTGCAGATCATCCAGTACGGGCCGTTCGACGACGCCACCAACAGGGCATGGCGCGTCTCGACATCATCCACGGGCTACTCGCTGAGGATCAGGTGCGAGGACATCGACGTCGGCATTTTCCACACCGTGAACGTCTTCGACGGCTGGCCAAGGTTTCCGGGCATTCCCGTGGCGAGTTGGTCAGGCAGCTTCTGCAGCCCACAGAGCGTGAGGGTCAGGTCCTCCCGGGCGCTCATCACCTTTGAGGCCAGCTCCGTCTCGAGCGAGCAGAGGGGCTTCACTCTTCAGGTGTCCAAGGAAGAGCGACTCACGCCTTCGCCGTCCAACTCACCGCGAGCCCCGTCGCCCACGCCTTCACCCCAGCCCGACATGGACTTTGATGCCGGAGAGATCCAGGTGGGGCGGGACTTCGTCCCCGTGGTGATGCAGGGGTATGGCCCGAGCGACTCTCAGACGCTTCTGCTCGAGGCAGATGCCGGACGGAGGCTGGCAGTCTCCTGCGAATCCATCAACACTGCTGACGGCCTTGACTCACTGTTCGTGTACAACGGCGTCTCCCGCAAGCAGCTGCTTGCGACATGGTCCGGCTTCGACTGCATCCCGGCCACCGTCACGACGTCGGGCAGTAACGCGCTGCTCGTGTTCAGCGCCAGGTCGACCCGCGGGTGGCTTTCGCGTCGTCGCGCGGTCCCAGTCGGTGCCGTCGCCATCCTCCTCCCCGAAGCCTTCCAATAACGACGACGATGATGCCTTCTTGATCGTGTTTGCTGTGGTGATGGGCATCATGTTCGCCCTCTTCGGGGGCTTCATCTTCTGCCAGCATGGCCGGAACGGTGGGAGCTGCCGCAGTTCGGGGCGCCGAAG
>Ga0136560_1001221_pt1 | contig 13110 bp, 11 predicted proteins | sample AntRauMeHopE1497_FD_104925 | JGI IMG/M metagenome (GOLD analysis project Ga0136560, IMG submission 104925) | Saline lake microbial communities from Rauer Islands, Antarctica - Metagenome Hop E1 #497 | ecosystem: Environmental > Aquatic > Non-marine Saline and Alkaline > Saline | place... | reverse complement strand
CGCCGGTCGGGACGCTTCCCGTGAAGGACACCTTGTCGACGTCGGGGTGATCGGCCAGCGCGGCGCCGACGTCGCCGGCCCCGGGCAGGACCGAGAGGCAGCCGGCGGGCAGGCCGGCCTTCTGGAGGACCTCTGCCAGCATAAGGGTGGTGAAGGGGGACAGCTCCGACGGCTTGATGACGATGGAGCAGCCGGCGGCGAGGGCCGGCGCGATCTTCCACGCCGCCATCATAGCGGGGTAGTTCCACGGGCAGATCCCCGCCACCACGCCCAGCGGCTCCTTCCGGACCATGCCACGCTTTCCAATGTCCGTGAGCTCGCGCTCGGCCGTCTCCTCGTTCCCGTCCAGGTCCGCGGCCAGCTGGGCGCAGTACGAAAACGCAGAGATGCACTCGTCCACGTCACCTTCGGCCTCCGCGAAGGGCTTGCCCGTGTTGATCGACTCCAGTGCTGCCATGACGGGCTTGCGCTCCTCCAGCACCGTGACTGCCTTCTTCAGAACGGCGGAACGCTCCGAAGCCGGCGTGCGTGACCACGACTCGAACGCCGTGCGGGCGGACGACACCGCGACCGCGACCTCGGACATGCCGCAGCGTGCGCTCACAAGCGTCTCGCTTGAGTTAGCCGGGTTGGCGATGCCCATCACGCGTCCGCCGAGCGGCTTGACCATCCGGCCTTCGACGAATGCCGTGGCACGAACCATCTCGCGGGCCGCGGGGAGAGCCTTGCGCGAAGCCGATGCCATGTATAGAATCGTGCGTGCGGCCGGCTTCAGGTGGCGGAAGAAAAGTGTGCCCTTGCGCGGTGCCGGCGATAAGATGCGGCAGAGGTGTGCTTGTCGTCGCCGCCCGGGACATCACACGCGCACGGCTGCCGCAAACGCACCGCCCCGGGGCCTGTAGTTATGATGCTTCGCTCCGCTGTTTCAGCAGCCGCGAGGCTCGGTCTTCGGTCGGCGCACCAGGGGGCCGCCGCAACCATGACATCCATCGAGCTTCCGGCGGCCAATGAGGGCGAGCCTGCCTCCGTGCACTCTGCTCAGCTGCTCCGGGCCGAATGGTGAGTTCCCTTGGCCACGGCAGCCTGGCGCTTGTTCGTGCCAGAGGCCCGAGCGCAGCACCGCCCTCGCCGCCCAACTGTTCCTGCGCAGCTACTGCCCCGTTTGTCGGCACAAGGAGACCAACCAGAGGCTTGTGGATATTGCATCGTGTGCTGGGGTCACGATGGACGCCGCCATGGGCGAGTCGGGCAGCCTGCGGGTGTCGTTCTCCGACGGGCACGAATCTGAGTTCTCGGCGCGCTGGCTACGGGCCCACGCGCCATCCGTCGCGTCGGCAGGCCAGGCGGACCTCCTGGACGGCCACGCAAAGGCCCTGCAGTCCGCGCTGTCGTCAAGCTCCGCCGCCGACCTGATGCCCAGCGGCACCGAGGCGCTCCCGCTGGACCTACCCCTGTACGTGGACTGGGCCGTGGTGGCGTCGGGCGGTGCAGGGCTGGCAAACGCGCTGATGCAGCTCAAGCGCCACGGCGCCGTGGTGTTCCAGGGCGCCGGCACGCAGCCCGACGTCGTCCCCACGCTCGCCGAGTCCCTGGGCGGCGTGCGCGCCACGCACTACGGGTCGGACTTCCGCGTGCTCTCCAAGGCGCAGCCCGACTCCGTGGCCAACACCGGCCACGCCCTCGGCTTCCACACGGACCTTCCGTACCGGCACCAGCCCCCCGAGCTGCAGCTCCTCCACTGCCTCCAGAACGAGGCCACTGGGGGCGAGTCCACGCTCACCGACGGCTTCGTCGCGGCCAGCCGCCTCTTCGAGGCGGACCGCAGAGTGAGCCTGCCTCCCGCTGCGGCACGAGCCAGGATCGCCCCCACGCCCGCCACCGCGCCTCCCCGACCCCAGCGTTCCCTCTTGCCCGCCGCAGGCCTTTTCTCTCCTCGCGACGGTGCCCGTGCGGTTCTCGTGGCAGGGCGCGTCCGGCGTCCTGCTCAGCGCCGAGAGGCCGATGCTCGACCTGTCGCCCGCGGGCGGCCTTCGCGCCGTGCACCTCGACAACCGCAACACCAGCGTGCGCTTCGTGACCGCCCTGACGGACCCCGGCCTGGCGGACGAGCTCCTGGCGGCCTACACCCGCCTCAGCGAGCTGATCACGGAGGAGTCGAGCGTCCTCCGCTACAGGCTCGGGCCGGGGGACGCCGTCCTCTTCAACAACCGCCGCCTCCTCCACGGCCGCGACGCCTTCGACCCGACGTCCGGGGCCCGCGAGCTCCACGGCTGCTACCTAGACATGGACATGCTCGAGTCCAAGCTCCTGGCCATCGAGCACGAGCAGGCCGGGGACTCGTGGGATGCCCCGTCAAACTTTTCGCGCCCGGCAGATTGGGCTCGCTAGGCTGTGTGACTCGCGTAGTCTGTGCCTGCATCGCTTCAAGCCGAGGGCATGAGCGGTCGTACTTTTCAGCGCATGCATGCAGGGCCTGCTCCCCCCGCAACACACCGGTAGTGGACGCTCGTGACCTGCACGAAGCCCACCTTCGACGGGCACTCTCCCATGCATGACTTTGCGGAAATTCGTGCCAGCAGGCGGCAGAGGTTAGGGCCTGTTGAGCGCGCCCGGCACAGCCCACAGTTGCTCGTGCTGGCTGGCAAGGGAGCCAGGAGCAAGAGTTGCTGGTTGCTGCGGCATGGCAGCCGTGAGAGCTGCCAGCCGGGCACTGGCGGCCGTCGAATCGCTGCTCGAGCGAGCGGCCCAACCGTGGGTGGCATGCTGCGCCCGGCGTCCAGCCGCCTCTCCACCGCTCCCCCGGACGTCCGCAGGCCGTCGATGCTACCTCTGACCTAGAATGGGAGGGTGAGCAGCGGGACCGCGCTGCCGCACGCGCGCGGGCTTCGGGCAGGCGCCTCGGCCTTTCGAGCGCCCCACCAAGCACCTGACGCCCGGGCCCGTTCTGTGCGACACGCAGAGGTCAAGCATGCAAAGTCTGCCCCTGCAGTCCCTGCGGCGGCGCCAGCGCCGGCGACGCCAGTCGGTGCGGCGGATGCGGCCGCACCGGCTGTCGGAGCGTTCGGGTTCCTGAGCCTGGCGTTCTACCGTCCGCTGTTTGATGTCACCACTAGGGGTGTGCTGATGCGCCTGCTTGCCGCGTACTGGGGCTTCCTTCGTCCTTCGCTGCTCCGGCTGGTGGACTACGTGCCGATGGCAACCGGCGAAGAGCAGGCAGACGCTGCCGACGCGGCATCAGGGGCAACGGCCCCGGCCGCCACCGATGTCGTGCCCGCTCCGGGGCTCGGCGAGGAGGGCGAGGCCGCCGGCGTCGGCGCTGGCGGGCCGGTTTCGCTCTTCACGATGAAGCCTGACCTGTACGGCCCGCTCTGGGTGAGCGCCACGCTCGTCTTCCTCATCGGGGCCATGGCGAACCTCGGCGCGTGGGCAACGTTCGACCCGTCGGGCGGCGAGTCGCTGTGGCAGTACGACTTCTCGCTGGTCACCCAGGCCTTCTTCCTCATCTTCGGCGCCCTCGCCCTCATGCCCACGGCCGCGTGGTTCGTGCTCCGTTACCACGGGGCCCCGCCCGTGGGCTTCATCACCCTCGTGTGCCTCTGGGGCTACTCCATGGTGCACTACATCCCCGCGACGCTCGTGTGCGCCGTCCCGGACGTCGGTGTCCGCTGGCTCGCGGCAGCCTTTGCGTCGGTCGGGGCCTCCCTCTTCCTGATCCGTGCCCTGGTCCCTCTCCTCCGCGAGGCAGAGGCCTTCGTGCCCGCCGCGACGGGAACCGTGGCGGTGCTCCAGCTCCTGGTCGGGCTCCTCCTGCGGCTCTACTTCTTCTCCTTCTCGGTCCCCGCAGCAGCCGCAAGCGGGCAGGGGAAGAGCGGGTGAGCGAGCGCGCGCGGCCTGGGCGGGCTCGGTGTGTGCGGGCAGCCGGCGGAGTTGAACGGACACGCCAAGCAGGCCTGATTGGGCCACGCCGCGCCCCCACTCGCATAGGCATTCACGGGTTCTTGCCCTTCATCCGCTTCTTGGAGTGGATGGTGCCCTTGGCCGCGCGCGTGGCGTCGAGGCCGATCTCCTTGGGCCCGGGCCCGCGGGCCTCGTACGGGGCCTTGTCCACCACAAGCTTGACGAGGAGGTCGCGCTTGCCGAAGGACGCCCCGTGCGCCATGTTCGAGTGCCGCTCCCACGCCCGCTGGCTGACCACGATGCACTTCCAGCCTGCGGCCGTGATGGCGTCCACCCTGGCCTGAGACTCGGGCAGAAGGATCATGGTACCGGGCACAAACTCCTCGGGCATGAAGACCTCGATGGCGACGTACCGGTGGTCGAGCGCGAACCTGACCGCCAGCCCCTCCGCGACGACCTCGTTCTGCGGGAACAAAGGCACGACGAAAACACCTCAGGCACCGGATGCTTGAGGCGCGGCTGCCCCTGCGCGGCAGCAAACCCGGGAAGCTCACCTCCGTGTGTGGCCAGCCCATCTGCACGAGCGTTCGCTTCAGGCTGAGCTCAGTCGTCCGGCGTGGGTCGAACCTGCGAGCCGCGTGCACATGACGAGCATCATGTGAGGGAACAAGTGCCTGCCGGGCGGCTTGGCGTCCACGTGCGATGGGGCTGCGCAGCACCGCGCCGCGCCTTACCGCTCGGCAAACTTGAGCGCGCCGCGGATGCGGGCCCAGGTCGCCTTGGCCCGCTGCTTCTTGACCGAGCGCCGAACGCCTGCCTTCCTCGAGACGAAACGGACCTGGACCGGGTGGGCGGCAGCCCACGACGGAGTGGGAACTCCTGCGAGAGGGCTCCAGGACGCCAGCGCCCCAACTGGGCGCGCCACCATGGGCGCCCGGCGCATTGACCGGACCAAAGCTGCTGCTGCCATCGGAAACGCTGCTCTCCTGACCGCAGGCGCCTCTTCCGGGGGCGTGGGCGCGCAGCCGCTGCCGAAGCCGTCAAGCTCTGCCGCCGGCAGAGCTGGTCCATCTGGCGGCTGGCACTTGTCTTGCCATGCCAAGGCCGCGGTTCCGCCCCGCTCCAGCGTGAGGCATTCGACCAGCTGGTGCATCAGCATGTTATGGTTCGACGAGGCCCGTGGGGTCGCTTGTCAGCGGCTCGATTGCCCCGACGTTTGACCGCAGTCAGCCGGCGACCCAAACCCGGCTCAGGGCGAATGGCGGCCCCAGCGGCGGCGCCGCCCCCACAGAGCCCCGGCCGAAGTTTTCGTTGCGAGGTGTGTTCGCGGCGCCTGCGGGGGCCGCCCCTTCTGCGCTCGTCGACGAGCCTCGCGAAGCCAAGAAACCAATGCGCACTACGGCGACCGCTGGCTCCAGCAGGAGCTTCCAGGAGCCCTTGACCGGACAGAAGACCAAACCAGCAGTCACGACGACATCTCCTCGACGCGGACGCGGGGAAGTCCTCACAAAGGCCACGCCTGGGGCCACTGCTCCGACCGCCACTCGCCGGCGGCCCCGGGCCTCCCTGCGCCCTCTGAGCGCGGCACGGGACCCCTTCGCCCAGAAGAGAGGCCGTCAGGTTATGAGTGCCCTGCTCTCGCAGTCGCGATCGCCCTCCCCGCCACCGCGGCCAGCTGCAAACCCCCCTGCCGGGAAACATGCGGCCAGGCTCGCCGCCAAGCGCAGCCGCACGCCTGCGAAGGCCAAGTCTCCGCCAAACCGAGAAGCCCGCATCGGAGCCATCGCTACTGTCAAGGCCGACGACGACGACGACGACGACGACGACGACGACGACGACGACGACGACGACGACGACGACAAGTACGAGGGCAAATCTGCATCTCCGACATACTCGCCGCCACCGAGGCCGTGGAGGTTTCGTCGTGCTCGCCTGGCATCGAAGACACGGGCGTCTAAGCCCGAAGCCGCGGTGCGTGCCAAGCCAACCCCTCGGCCGGGCGTGGCGCCCGGGTCGCACGACTCCACTGAGGCAGCGCGGCCACGCCCCACGGTCACACCTTCGTCTGAGCTCGCGCCCGGTGCACCGCGACTGCACGATCAGGAGGATGCCGCCGTCGTGCGGCTTTCAGGAGCCGAAGCCTCGGACGAGGAGCCTGGGACTCCCAGCCCGCCGATGCCGCCGCACTGCCGGGGGCCTCAGCAGCCCGGCGCTCGTCGTTCAGGAGCCAAGCGTGCGCGGCGCGCATCAGCAACTGCGCTAGGTCGGACCAAGGCTGCAGGCACGTCCGCTGGGAGCAAGGTCTCAGCGGACGCTCGGCCCTCGGGCGAAACCGCAGCCGAAGCGGCCGTTGACGAGGCCACTCAGCCCGCTGCGGACAACTTTGGAGAGCCGTCGTCCACAGCAGGCCACGCAGCAGCCAACCCCGGAGCGGCAGAGCGCTCCAGCGGCCGCACGGCAAAGCCTCGGCCGCGGGCGACCCCGGCTCCGCGGTCCGAGCCAGGCTCGAGGCACGGCCGTAGCAGCAAGGCTGCTCGGAAGCGCTGCGCGTCACAAGCAGCCCAGTCGGGCGCGCTGGGCTCGGCAGGCGAGCTCCCGCCCTCGGTGCTCATCCAGCTCGACCAGCCAGGCTCTGCATCCGTGCCACCCCCGGTGCCTCGCGGCAGCAAGTCCGGTGGTGCACCCACAAAGGCACCCGACGGCAGCAGCAGCAGGCCTTCGAGGGAGCACACTGCAGGCCTTGCCGGGGCGCTCGCTGCGCTCTCGCTCGACGCCCCCCCAGGAGCGACGTACGACGACGGACGTCTCCACCAGCCGCGCCGTGCGGCGCCGAAGCGGCCGCGGGAGGTGAATGTCGGCATTCCCCGTGGTGGGTTCCGCCGCCACATGTCTGCCCTGCTTGAGCGTGGCCAGGCGGAGGCGCTGTCAGCCCTTGCCGAAGCCAAGGAGACGACACGCTTCGCCCAGCACGCCGCAGCCGAGCACCTCGTGCCGGGAGGCCGGGCGGCCCACGAGGCAGACGACGTGAAGCGGCACCTCTCGCGGCTGGTGGCCATCGCCGACGCGCTCGAGCTCTCAGCTGCTGGTCTCCAGCGGCCGGCGACACCGATCGAAGCCCGCGTGGCCGGGCTGGTTCAGCGCGACGCCCCTGGCCTCCGTGCCGTGGAAGCACAAGTGAGCTCTGCCGCGGTTTCACTTGCGGATCGCGCCGACGCCGACATCGCCGCCATCGTGGAGGACGTCCGCCGCTCCTTCGAGGCCGCCAAGCAGATCCATGACGCACTGGAGGGGGATTCCACTGCTTCCCACGACGCGGACAGCACATCAGGAAGCCCAGGCATGCCGTTCGGCGCACGGCTTGCCTCGTTCCGGGTCTGAGACCGCAGCTGCAGCCCCAGCACCACCTTCAAGCACTTTTCTCACGCCCGCGCCCGGCTGTTCGCGACATGCACCACCCCGACGTTGGCGCCGGCAGCAGAGAGCTCTGCCAACCACTCGAGCTGGTTATCCCGGAGCGAGTCGCTCGGTCCCTTGACTTCAAGCAGCCACAAGCTAGTTCCCGCACTCGAATCACTGGAGCGCGCTGAGCTAGTTCGCGATGCGTTGCCCCACACTACGAGATCAGGAAGGCCTGTCACTGCCGCTTGCCGACGTAAGAGATTGGCCGCCTTCTGCAACACCGCGGCCAGAACAGGCGGTCCAGCGGCATCAGCGATCTCAGCAAGGTCGTGGGGGTCGTATCCATGAGGGGATGAGCTCGACCCTCCCATCTGCTCATCTGCCTCCCGAATAACGGAGCCGGGGGCGCCCAGCCTTCCGCTGCGGAGATCCTCCAGCCGTGCCGCGACCGCTGCCGCAGCCAGAGGGTCGGTGAGTAGGTCGCTGCTGAGCACCAGGCTGTCTCCTGGCGTTCTGGTCTCTGCAGGGCACCCCGTCGTCCTGCTGAACGCATCGTTCACGATGAGGAGAAGCATTGCGCTCCAGAGGCGGTTCTCGGCGTGGATGACCTTGATCCCGCCGGGCCCGACAACCGGGGCGCTGGCGCCAAGCCAGCCACGTACAACGTTCCCGGTGCCGCAACACCGAGCCAAACAAGGGCGAGTCGCCCACCACTCACGCTGACCGCTCCAGAAGTCCAGCGACCTCGGAACCGCAGACACCCAGTCGGCCTGCGAAACCTCCACCTCGCTGTTGCCGCCTCTGGCATCTGCGAGCAGGACTGATGGACTCGACCCGAAAGCAAGGGTGAGGGCCACCACCTCCTCCACTCGAAGTGGGGGAAGATCGTCCGCTACGGCGAAGAGCTGCCGGGAGTGCGAGACCTGCGTCAACAGCCCGACGCTGCCGGTGCCTGACGACAACGAGACCATGCCGTAGCGGGTCGAGGTGCACGTCTCAGCGTCCTCAATCTCCGAGGAGGTATCCACTCGTCGCGCTCGCAGCCACCCTCGAGGCACGACCCGCGCCGTCGCGGCCGCTCGCATTCCAGCTCGGGCACGCTTCCCGGGGCTAGAATCGGCACGACCCCTCGCTCGCTTGGTCCTCGCTGGCCCATGGCCCGGCGCAGCAAGGGGCAAGCCAGGACTGGACGAAGCTGAGGCCGGGGAGCGAGTGACTAGGCGTCTGTCGAGGGCTGCCAAGAGTGGCAAGGAGCTGCCGGCGTCGGCTTCGCTCAGCTCCCTGATGCGATCTACGAATGCGGCTCCCAGGAGGTCCCCCGGCGGTCCGGCGGAGCGATCGCGCTCAGCGCATCGAAGCAGGGCACCCCACCACGTGGGGCGTCTGCAGTGCAGGCCGATACCTGGGGGTATGACCTCCCCACCTGCCGCACCGAAGCGTGCCGCAGCCACTGACTGACAGAGGAGGAGCAAGTACAGGCGGCTGGCTTCCACGTGGCATCCCAGAGCCGCGAACCTTGACGCCGCCGCCTCGAGGCCAGGAGCCAGGGCTGCCACCGGGTTCATCAGAGCCGCGTCGGAGCGGCTGGTTCCCACCGCAAGCCCTGATGCCGTGTGATGCACTGCTCCACGGGAAGACAGTCGTCTGATCCAGGCCTCGGCCTCCCGAAGAGGTGGAGCCGTTGGCGGAGCCCGGTGCGCCACACCCGGCATGGCATGCAGCACTGCGGCCTGCAGGCCGCCGATGCTTCTGCCATTGTGCTGTGCGACGCGTCTCCAAAGCTCGAGGTCCGGAGCTTCACCGTAATGCTCGCCTGGTGAAGCCGAGGACGGGCAGCTGGGGCACGATGATGGCCTGGCAGCCGGAACGACCGCGGCCTGCACCAACCCCCTTTCGCGCAGGAGGATGCTGACGCGCTCCTCGGAGCAGCTCAGCCACGGGACCCGCGACCTCGCGAGCTCCGACCACGTCAGCGGGCAGCGCGGCCTGTCGGCATCCTCGGGCACGACGAGCCTCGCAACATGGTCGCGAAGCCCTCGAACATTGTCGTGGGCAGACAGCTCCTGAGCCTCGGCTGCCCAGCCGCACGCCCACAGCAGGGCGTCCATCGAAGGGAAGCCGGCCAGGAGTGCCCTAGGGACCGGCGGAATCTTGCCGTCGCGACCCGCAGGCCTCAGCAGCCCGGCCTGCGTAAGGACCAAGATGCGAAGCCGAGGGGCAATCATTTGCCAGCTTGGGCGGCAGCCGAGGACCGCTGCGCACGCGACGACCGCCGCCCGCTCCCCGGCGCCGGACAGCCGTGCGCAGCCAGCGAGCCCAGGGCGGTCCTTGGCCGTAGGGGGCACTACCAGGCCAGCAACCACCAGGCGGGACGGCGTAGCTTCTCCGCTGCTCCTGCCGACGCGCGCTCCGAGCGCCCGCCGGGAAACCGGGAGCCCGGCCCGCTCACACACGAGCGCCGATAGGGTGCAAGCGTCTGCTCGCCGGGCCACATCGGGGACGTCAGGGTCCTGCCAACTCCCCAGCAGCCGCCGGTCGGGCTCCGACAGTGAAGCTGGCATCGCGAGCGCGGCAGGAACGATCACATCGCAAAACGTGGCCGCACCTGCCGGGCGATCATCAGCCACGAACCCGCTGGCCACCAACGCCGCAGCTGCCCACCACAGCCTCCCATCGCGCAGCGCATCAACGTGCAGCCGCAGCTCCGCGCGAACGACGCTGCGCTTCGGCCGGCTGCTCGGGGGGCTCAGGTCCGTGAGCTCCAGGGACTGCAACGCGCCCCTCCGCTCCAGTGCGCCCAGGCACGCCCGAATCGTCCTGGGGCATGAGACCACGCAGGCTGTTCCGTCACCTGGTGGCCCGGCAGTCAGCTTGCCGCAAAGGGCGCAGGGTCGCACCACCAAGGATCTGCTCGACTGCCTCAGGCGCCGCAGGGCGAGCGCATCGCCCGCCCAAGCACCGTGCAAGGCAACGCACATTCCCCGCCGGGACTCGTGGCTGTGAACCGCGTTCTCGGCATGCCTGTTCGGATCGGGCAAGCTCTGCGACCGCTGCCTCGCGCCCGCGGCCGGGTGCATGAGCGCCACACCTGCGCGCGCTCAGGCACCTTTCTTGCAGAAGAGTCAGCCCGACCGGCCCCAAGGTCGTTGCCCGCGTTCAGTAAGCCGCAGGCCGCGCCCAATTCTCCCAGGCAGCACCGGTGGCGCCCTCGGCCTGCCTTTCATGGCCGCCAGTCGTGGCCCCGCCAATGGAGGTCCGATCGTGGAAGGTAAGCGGACAGGAGCGCGCCGCCAGAGTCGGAGCAGGAGGCATCCAGACGAGCCACGTCCGGACGTGCGTCGCCACGGCCCCGCAGACTACACCGGAGGCAAGCCCCTTAGTGAACCCCTCCGAGTCAAGGGTGAGGTCGTCAAGGGCTTCGGACGCGGATCCAAGGAGCTGGGCATCCCCACGGCCAACCTGCCGATCGAGGCGCTTGGGGAGGCCGTGGACTCGCTCGAGAGCGGCGTCTACGTCGGCTGGGCGGCGATCAGCGGCAAGGGACCATACAAGATGGTCATGAGCGTGGGATGGTGAGCGCGGCAGCACCCGTCCAGGGCGGGTATGAGCGGCCGTGGGGCCGCGCGCACTCCCGTCAGCCATTCACGGCAGCCGCTCCTCGCCGTACGCCCGCGCCCCGCAGGAATCCGTACTACAAGAATGAGCACAAGACAGTCGTGAGAGCACCACGGGAAGGACCTAGCGCGTTGAGGCGAGCCGGCTGCGCTCCCCGGCTTCATTTGTGACCTTGGCCCGGCTCGCCCCGCCCTGCAGGAGCCGCACCTGCTGCACACGTTTGACGAGGACTTCTACGGCCAGGAGCTGCGCGTCACGGTGACGGGCTACCTCCGCCCGCAGAAGGACTACGACAGCCTCGGTGAGCCTTTGCGCGTGTCGGCGTCGCGGTCTGCAGCTCCCGCGCCGGCACGCACCTGGCTGCCCCCGAGCACGGCGTGCCTGTCACCCCCGAGCGGAGCGCGGTGGCCCATCGTTGCGCCGCAGACGCTCTGATCGCTGCAATTCGCGGCGACGTGACCAAGGCCTGGCAGTGCCTGGACGAGGAACCCCACGCGGCGCTGCGCGAAGATGCCTTCCTTCTCGGAGATGCGTGAACCTGCTGCCCTGCCAGCCAGGCCCCCCGCGGCCGATTGGGCTGCGCTGCCATGCCCGCGCCTTCACAGCACTCACGGGTGCCCAGTCGGCTATTGCTGACGGAATGGCATCTACAAGCATTGTATTGACGGCGGGGCTGGACGAGCAGGCAGCGGCGTGGCTGCGTGGGGTGCTTGCCGAGGACCGCCAGCACATCGAGCGGGCGCTCCTCACTGCCCGCGACCCGCTGCACCTTGCGGCAGCCAAGCCACTGGCAGCGACCCATTCAACAGCTGGAGCAGACGCATGGCTTCGCCGGAGCAGCGCCGCCCTCCGAGCCGCGGACACTGTGCCCGAGCCGTCTGCCCGTGCCCCAGGCAGGCCCCGGGCGCGGGCTTCGGCTCCGGTTCGCGACCCTTGGACGGCACAACGGGACGTTGGACTTGGGCGGCGCCTGTGGACGCCTGTGTCCCTGATTGCCTGCCCGAGGCTTCGGGCCGCGCTTCTCTCCGGGACCAGCGACCCTGCGGCTGGGATCCTCAGCGCGTGCGAGGGGCCAGCAGTCATGAAGCTGAGCGTGCGAGCTTCTCCGGCCGTGTCGGGGCTTCGAATGGGCGTGGGAGTCGTGGTTGCTGCGCCGCCGTGGTCCTGGCTGGCCGCCGGCGCCGCGGTCCGTGGCGAGGAGACGGGCCACGCCGCCCCCGAGCAGCTTGCTCGTCTCCTGCGATGGGTTGCCGTGCAGGAGCGGCTCGTTCACGTCGCGAAGCGCGAGCTGGAGTCGTCGGTGACGGCAAGACCCGCGGCGTTCCTGACCGCCGGCGGCTCCGCGGGCGCTTCAGCCGTCATGGCGTCCGGACTGCTGTCGGCTACGCCCGAAGGTGAGGCCGAGGCGGCGTCAGACGCGTCCGAGGGGCCCTTTGGCGGGGCCGCGGCCGCCGACGCCGCAGCGGCGGCCTCGGAGCGACGCCTCTCGGGCCTCGGCCAGCTCCTCCGGACGGTGTGCTGGGACCCGCTGGCGCCGTCTGCGGCGGCGGACGTCCTGTCCTCGCGTGCGGACGGGCACCGGACCGTGGCCGCGGGCGCGCTGCGTGTATGGGAGCCGGACGAGGCCGAGGCCGCGCTCGCGAGGGTGGCGGGGAGGCTCGCGGCCGCCTGCCGCGGCCTGGGCCTGCGGCCGGGTGCCGAAAGCGGCGGCGTCGTGGTCGCCCGGGGCGGGGGCGGCCGCGGCTTCGCCGCCCTCACGGACGGGGCGTCGCCGCCGGCCGAGTGGCTTCCCTTCGTCGCGCGTCGCTCGACCGCCAACGGTCCGTCGTGCGGCCTGGACGCCGCTGCGCTCGCGATGCTGTGGCGATGCGCCGCCGCGGCCGCCTCCGCCGCCGCTCAGGCGTCGGGCAGCGGCACTGCCGTCGGCGCCGCCGCCGCTTCGGCCGGCGACTCGACCCCGATGCCGGACCAGCGGACGCTGGACCTCGCTACGTCACAGCGCGCCACGTCCAAGACGGTGCGGCTCTTCCGGGGCGACGAGGAGGTGGCGGCGGCGGCGGCGGCGCTCACAGCGGCGGCAGAGGCGAACGAGGCCCTGGCATGGCTGCGCGTGCTGGTGGAGGCGGCGGAGGCAGGGGCGGCGGCGCGCGGGCCGGGCGGCCAGGGCGGCGGGCCGGCGCCCTGATGTCGTGGCGGGGG
>Ga0136560_1001219_pt1 | contig 13118 bp, 20 predicted proteins | sample AntRauMeHopE1497_FD_104925 | JGI IMG/M metagenome (GOLD analysis project Ga0136560, IMG submission 104925) | Saline lake microbial communities from Rauer Islands, Antarctica - Metagenome Hop E1 #497 | ecosystem: Environmental > Aquatic > Non-marine Saline and Alkaline > Saline | place... | reverse complement strand
TCTGTATGCTTCCAAACCCCTTGCGAGGTACTCGTAGACGACCAAATGACATTTGCAAGTTCATTACAAGTCCGGTGCCACCCGCCTATGACCCTGTGAGCAGCCCTGCAGCGACGGCTATTGTGAGACAGTCTGGATGATGGGGCGATTCCGGCTACAGGCAAGGCCCAGAGCGATTTCGGGTGCCCGACAAACACTCTGGCCCACTCAATCAATGCCATCGATACAGCATGCATAGTAGCTTCCACGTCAGATTGGGTCAAAGAGACAGTACTGACGCGCCATAGTCCGTCAACGAGGTCGCGAGCTTTGTCTGCCGTCTCGACGGCAGCCACAGGACGAGCTGCGCTTAATGACTTTGTATCCCCGGTGCGACTGTAGCTGACAAGGCCATCAAGTCCTTCCTTGAGCTCACCCACGCGAAGTGCCCACTCACTAGCCTTGCGACCACCGGAGAGGGACATCGAGCCGATCACACCTTCAAAGATCCTCCTCCAGTCTGCGCCGTCACGATCACTTAGCTCGGATGAGGCAAATCCACCGCGCTCGATAGAGTCATTAGAGCTCACGTCAACTAGAGAAGTTATGATCCCTTCGATCATATCTGATTGTGCAGAGCCTTTCGTAAGAATCTCCTAGATATGCCGCAAGTGCGAGGCGACTGACTAAGCGAGATTCGCAGATACGCACGTAATGGACACGCGCGGAGTTCCATCCGGACGATTTCCATCCTTGGATAAGTGGATCTCATCAACAGAGTTAGCGTGATCCTTTGGCGTGGAAGTCCCGGTACTTCGGTATCCAACGGTCGTTGTACACAAGCCGTCGGTGCCGGGCCGAGCAATTAGCAATCCAACACTGCGACGATCCATTTAATTAGTTACACTTATTGCACGATTGCAATTATTTTAGCTTAAAGAGAATGCCACAACGTACGTAAATATTGCTCACGCAGGATCCTCAAGAAACGCTCGAATTTTTCCTCGTGATTCAGGTGAGCTTAGGCTGGTACCTGTAGACGTTTCGATCAGCCGAACAATGGAATTTTCCATTCTGCCTGTTAATCACTAGTAGTACCCCCCTCTTGCCGAGAACGTACGATCGCGGCGATTGGATCCGAAGTTAAGGTTCCTAAAATTAAAAATCGATTCCATAGGCCTAATCAATCCGGGACCGTTCGCCCGCCGCGGCGCCAAGATCATTTTTCGGCGGCCAGCGGAACACGCAAACCAAATTCGTACGCAGCAGCTAGAAAAACTAAAAAGGGGTCTTGTTCAGCTCGGCTGTGCCTCACCAGATATATATTCGCAATTGCTAGGGCGTGGTAGTTCCAGTTGTACTTTCGGATTCTGAGATAATCACAGTTTGAAGTCAATGGATTTACTTGGCGACCTAGATTTAGATGCACTGGCCGCAGATTTAGGAGTAGGCGGTGGGGCACCATCAACGCGACCTGAGTATTTAATCAATGGGGCAATTGATCAGACTGGAGGTGGAGATGAGCTAAAGCCAGAAATTCCGGGGAACCTTACTTCCGAGTATGGCCAACAGGGCGACGAATCAGCCATCGTACAGTACGAAGACAAAAAAGTGTACCCTTCGTAGCAGGAGATATACGGGGAGGGGGTACATGTTCAAGTTGAAGACGAAGATGCTCAGGCCGTCGAGGTGCCATTGGTTGCCCCAATAGCAACCGCTAAGCTGGTATTGTCAGAGAAGGACATCCCAGAGAGTATTGTGAGGCTGAAGCTAGTAGTAAGTATGACAGACACCACATGAACACCACTGGAACATACAGCCCCGCTTTGTTCAACGACCCGAAGCACACCCTCGCAGTTTGAGATGGATTTTTGTGCTGCATTGATGGCAACGTTGGCTAGCATTCGAAATGTCGCTGTGATTGGACACCTGCATCACGGCAAGACGTCATTATGCGATGCAATCATCGAGCAAAGTCATACCAAGTCATGGAAGCTAGATTCGCCCCAGCGTCGGTATACCGATGCCCGCAGGAGCGAGCAGGAGCGTGGTATGTCGATACACACCACTGCATACAGTCTGGTTGTTGGATCACTTCAAGACAAGAGCTTTCTCTTGCACCTGTTGGATTGCCCTGGGCATCCAGACTTCGAGGCCGATGTAGAGATATCAGTGCAGGCCTGTGATGCCGCTATTATCGCGGTAGATTGCATTGAAGGTGTGCGACTGGGCACAAGGAGGGCGATTCAACATGCCGTTCGCGCTGGTTGCCGACTCATTCTTGGCATCACCAAGCTGGATCGCTTGATACTTGAAACGCATGTCCCGCCAGAAGATGCCTACGCACAGCTGCTCACAGTTGTAGCAGACACGAACGCAGCAATTATTGCAGCAACCGCACCTGGCGCAACACCTATGAGCGTCGATCCTCGCGATGGGTCCGTGCTATTCTCTTCGGCACAGCACGGTCTTTTGTTCTCAGTCGAATCCTTCATCAAGCAACACTGTCAGCTAAAGTTGCCAGTTGGTTCGGGAAGTCATCAAGTAAGCGACGCTCGCTTGTCGAGGAGAATGTGGGGCGATTGGAGGTACAACATCAAGTCCAGAAGTTTCTTCTCACTCCGAAACAGGAATGCATCGTCGACCGTAGCTGCAGCAAGTTCATAGACGGACTAGCATGAAGAATCGGCTATTGTGACTCCTTCACCATTTTCATTCGCATTTTTTATATTGGAACCCATCTGGAAAGTGTATTCTGAGGTATTAACTGGAGACGTAGACTCGTTGTTACTTACACTCAAAATATTGCATCTTCGGGTGCACGCATCATCTATGAAATTGAATCCGAAAGGGCTGTTGAAACTTGTGTTGGCACAGTGGAGTGGTTCGTCTAATTGCTTAGGAACGGCTATTTCAATTCATTGCCCACCACCATGTGACGGAGAGCTGGTCATTGGTGCTGGGGCAGGCTGTATGGTGGTAAAAGTTGTGCCGGACGAAGTAAATGGAGGCTTTACCTACTTAGTGAAAGTGAATAGAGCTGAACTATCGCAAGGATAGGTACTTTACATTGTTAGAAGTGGTGGACAAGTATTGGAGGTACATGTCGAAAACATTGCTATGAGTCACGCTCGATTTTCAACCAGCATATCAAGAGCCCCCGTTGGTAACATTGTACTAGTCAAATTTGCCAGTGACATTATTCTAAGGTCTGGAGAATATCTCAGCGTTTCAGAGGAAGTATCTCCCAAGTTTGAGTTAGCAACCAGTTCTGTAGTCAAGGTAGCTGTTGAGCCAGTGAAACCCTCGGAGCTTCCAAGCTTAGTGAAAGGCCTTTCTGAACTATAGGCCACATTTCCTTCATGTGTGAGCCTCGTCGAAGAAAATGGAGAGTACTCTTTATTCGGAAAGGGAGAGCTACATTTGGACTCAATGCTAGAAGAATTACGAGGTAGTTTCGCTGGTATAGAGGTTCGAATAACTGATCCGGCACCAACATTCAGGGAATCTCTTTCAAATTCGTCGGCCGTGAGAGCCCAAGCTTCATCGTTAAATGGATCAAATAAGCTTTTTTCCATAGCTAGTCCAATGAGTATCGATCTGCAAAGAGCATGTGATGCAGGGGTCATTACAGAATCTTGCATGATTTCGGAGGGTAGCATGCGCACTAGAACTGCATTGCGTGAGGATTTTGGATGGGATGCACTTGCAGCTGTTTCAGTTGTCGGTTGCGGGATCGATGCTTACTCGGCAAACATGTGTCTAGACGACACACTACCTGGGAGCGAAGATTCGATTTTTCTAAAACAAGCATACCCTGCCCTTTTAAGTGGATTTAGGTGGGGATGCTAGCAAGGCCCGCTATGTGAAGAGCCGATGCGTGGGGTGTCTTTCAGGTTGGTTGAGGCAAATCTTAGCTCCGATGTACGGAAGCGTTCGCATGGTCAACTCATTCCGGCAGTAAGGAAGTCGGTATTTGCTTCCGTTCTTCTTGGAGATCCAATCCTGCTTGAACCAGTTTACGCTGTTGAAATCCTCGGCTCAGCTGCCGCAGTCGAGGTCGCTACTACAGTTGTATAGAAGAGACGTGGGAGGGTCATTTCTGAATCACCATGCCAAGGATCACCATTCTTCGTATTGCATGCATATGTGCCAGTAATCGAGTCATTCGGGTTTGAAACAGATGTTCGTGTCGCAACTGCTGGGTAGGCACATGCAATACAGATTTTTGATCACTGGTAGAGGGTACCGGGTGACCCACTAGATAGTGCAGTTGTGCTTCGGCCACTAGAGCCAAGCGCAGTACACGAACTAGCTCGTGAGTTCGTCATCAAAACTAGACGCAGGAAAGGTCTGTCGGAAGAGATTGACGTGAAAACGTATCTGGAGCCAGAAGTTTTGGTTGAATTGAGTCTAAATATCAATTAAACACGAAATTAATAAGTTTGTCGCTTGCAATTCATTTATCGAAAACACACTCTTTAAATGATATATGGATCATGATTATGTTTTTCGATTCCTCAATACTCCAAATCGCGCTTATATGTTGGAAACGCGCATTTCTCGCTTAGCTCAACGCAGATACCTATCGTGTAGTTTTCCATTTTAAGACCCTCTGGATATCTCTCTCCGCTAGCACATGCACAAGTTTCGATTCTATCATCTTTGCTTTTGCAATTCCCAAGTGAATTCGGGTGTTTTCTACCTCGGAACGATTTACTCCGTGTACACCTGCTTCTACTAATCCTCTTCTGAGGTCAAATGCAGACCTTAGTTGCTTCACAGCGTCAACTCCACTTCCTTCTTTGGCTAGTTCTATGCCCAACACAGCTTTTGCAGCAGCTTGCTCTTTTGTGTCTCCAGACTCGGCTGCTGCCTTCTAATATTGCGCAAGTGCCGCCAGGGCATCCGCGTCTTTACCCACATTTTTGGAGGCCCTCGCTAAGCACGCATATCCTTTACCAATATCTGGAAATGCATCTGCGTCTGATCCAATTTCTTCCTGTGTTGAAGCTTGAACACTTGCGAGGGATTCGCACAGTGATATGTACTATTTAGCAAGATCAATCGCATCTGTTGGTTGATGGAGGTCAAGCTATAGCTGGGCTAACTAGAACAAACAAGCTGCTTCCGACTTTCTGTTGCCAGCACCTCGAGAAGCTGACAAAGCTGCTTTAACATGGTCAACTGCACCAGGCAAATCATCAGATTCCCTGCAATCAATGGCGAGCTTCGAGTGTAATCGAATCAACGCAGCCAGGGCTTCCTGTTGGCGTCGTACAAGCGAATTCTCCTCAGCTATTTGTGCACATCTATCCAAGAGTGCTGCAGCACTTGCGTAATCTCCTGCACGTTGGCAAAGACCACCTAACTTGGAGGTCACTTCCAATTCAAGCTCACTGGATTCGCACAGTCTCGCGGCTCCAAGCGCGCGCTCCAGCATCGCAACTGCCGTTGGCAGATCCCCACGCTGCGCGAATAAATCCCACCCAAGCCGTAGCAACCGCGAAGTGACGCTTTCAATATCCCCTTTGCGTTTATCCATGTCCGCGAGCTTGAGCTCTTCCGCAGTGAATTGCAATGTCGCCATGTCGACTTTCGGAGGCAGATCAAGTCCAGCCGCTGGTCGATAGGATTCGTCCTACCGCTCTATCAATCCCACAAGGTCTGCAAAGGGGTCCGGGTATCCACTCACAAGTAATTCGATGCATGCACGTTTGAACACGGGACTTGATCGGTCGATTTCCTATTTGAGCTCGTCTGTGGCTGAAGATCGGCTGTAACTTTGAGCAATCAATCCAGACACGCTAGTTGTAGTATCCTTTGAGCGGGTTCTCCTGGAAACCAACATGAAGTATCAATCTTCCTCAGAAAAATCCAATACAATTGTTTAACGAAGAATATAGCTCGCGTTTGGTAGATATGAAGATCGATGGATATCGGTGTTGATGCCAACGGATCTCATGCTGGATGCCTATATGATTCCGAACTAGTGGAAATCGGATTGCACATTAAACCGAATTAAGCTCTTAAGCTTGGACGGAGACTACACGCCAGAATAGGTCAGTCAAGTGCTGTCGATGCCCCGGGGCCCGGACCTCTGGCTCCCACTCGGAGCCTATTCCGGTCCTCTCGATTGCAAATTGCAATCCGGATGCGCACACGAGTCACGCAAGATTGGCTTGAGTTGTGTGCCAATGGTGTAAAAACCCTGATTTTCCATTCATACGATTCATAGCTAGGGCACGAGGACGGCATGGTTCGGATCCCCTCATGGGCCCGGCGGTCGATCCGACTGCCAACCGCCAACCCCCTGAGCCGGGAGGGTTTTCGGAGTACGCGAGGCACAACCGTGGTGGGGTCGGTGTTGATAGCCTGATGCATGCGTTCGAGCACACTGCGGTGGGTGTTTATGATCTGGGTCAATTTACTCTCACCTTTCTGACCCAGTACACTACACGGCATCGGCTGACGACTCAGTGACGAGTCAAGCGAATATCTCGCAGGGAGGGGTTCAATGCACACGGCAACCACAAAAGGGGGCGCACGCCGTGTGATTTTCACATGACCGCGTCATCGTATGGACAACCAACCGCCATGCACTCTCCACAGAGTGATGTGCGTGGTTCGGTGATCCATCGATGACTGCGGATCGGATCGCAGATGCAGGCTACTCGGCGATTGTGGGCGAGAGCTCAATCATTCGGAGTGGTATGTGTGTTTCGATTTTCCCAATTTCAATTTCGTACGAGGCCCGTCGCGTTGCCGCGGTGGTGGGACAGCAAAGAGTTTCTGAGCTATTATTTTTTTTGTTGGGCATGTTTGAGGCCATCTCATTCTGGAATCTGATCCAGATTCACTGAATTTAACTACGAGTCCCGCACATCAGGATGCTAGCAGCCAGCACCAGGCAGGTGCAGGTGACAATGACTCTACTCCGAGCATTGCGCCTCCAAAGCCGGAGAAATCGACGCAACTTTATCCTTCCTATAAGTACTAGACTCGATCGTGAACTATGCGCTATACAATCCTTACAGCCGTCTTGGAGCAGTTCCGCACCAATAAGCCGGCACAGAACACCAGCTGGAACAGCTTCAAGTATCTACTCACTGGCCGGTACCAACAGCTGGGTTGCTTCGATCCCGTCCCCGTCCGAACCAAACCTGTTGCCGCCCCCGCTGGACATGCTTTGAGAACTCCTTGCGGCGACAGTCTTGGTGCGCACCCACGATAGGATCGCCTTCACATTCACCGCTGGGGGCGGTCGCTCACTCCCAGTGCAGCCACCAAAACCAAATGTCGAGCCAACCGTCCTACGGTGTCGCGCAGGACGCCCAGAGCGCACGCCAGATCCATAGTGGGTAACGTAACATTTACCTAGCTGTGACACCGGGGAATTATATCCCGATTCCGATTCCGAGGGTGTCCTCGCCCCCACATGAGTCGAGCTAGAGTCGTCACCCTTCTGGGTCTGCTGGCTGCCCGCAATCATGCGATGAATGCGGCCTCTGAAGTTGGATGTCGGTATGCACTCACATGTCCATGGGTCCATATGCACGGTTAGCTTATTTGCCGGCATAGACGGTGAGTGCTCTTTTCTTGGTTCCGTGGCATGGATGTCGGCGGCGCTGGTTTCTAGCAGATGAGTTGACGAAGTGCTGCTGGCTATACCGATGCTTCTGACTGACCGCCCTGTCACCTCCAGTGGCAGAGATATCATGCCAGCCCACGTACCATGCTCAGCTGGCAAACCTGCACGCATAGGAAAACGACACGCTAGCATTCTCTGGATCGAGGCTTCCAACGAACACTACGCCAGCTCGTGTTTGGATCTAGACGCCGCTGGATAGCTCGTGGATTTGCAAATCTCAGATCCGCCATTCCACCCTATCCACTCCGTCCAAACAAGCATTGCATCAAAAAGCATATTATCCAGGGGTGGAAGTACTGCATGAAGGTGCACATAGTGTGCCAAACCTTCCGGCCAGGTCACTCCGCCGAAGGTAAACGACACGCATCCAAGTGCTTGTGAAGGGCCAGCTTCGCAGGAGCTGCAATGCTAATCATAAAGCCGACAATGGGCGTGGCCATGTTCCCATTCCCAAAGGCAGCCTCCGAATCTCAAGAAGTCTACCAAGGCACATCTAAGTACTGCAAATTCGAAACAAGATAAAGTTCCGTCGTGGATAACCCACTCAAACGGTTGCGGGGATCTCCCTCCAGCACCCCAGAAACCAATCTCAGGCATATAAAATTAGCACCTCCAGCATAAACCGAAACCGAGTACACGATTTAGCTGTCGTGATAGATTAAATTCTCATTCAGGTATTTTTTCAACTCCGAACCGGAATTATTTTCGGGAACGCTATTCGCGAGTTAAGATTGCAGATAGGTGCAGCCTTAATTTTCGCGTCCACTTACCTCCAATACAAGCACGCTTGCAAATTGGACTAGGCGGTCGCCTCAATTTTGCAGGCAATTAGTGGTGCCGCATCGCTGTCTATTCATCTAGGCCATTCTCACCTATTGCTTGAACTGAGTTTGCTCGACCTGTATTCGTACAAAAATGGGTACTCGTGTATCGAAGCCAATAGTTAGGTATGCTGATGTAGCTGATAGCATGAGCGATGACGTCTTCAGATAGATGCAGACTTGCTACGCTAAAGGAGCGGTTCGCCAGGATCTGTCCCAAGAAGCTTTCTGCAATTCTGTGAGATCCCATGCAAAGGTTTCCATGCAATAAACGTTGGACATACAGCCATATGAGAAAACCATACGCTCCAGCGTGTCCATCTTGTTCGCGCCTGCAGGTTGTAGCGCCGCTTCGTGATAAGTGGGGTGCCCCAGTCGCCGAGCGCCTGTTCGAGGTTATGTGTACACTGGGCAAGGCAACAGCATCCTGGGAAGAGTTTGCGCAAGCCTCTTGGGTATGTGCGTGTGGATCACAAGAACAAAAGCTGCTGCTTCTGTTCCGAATGTTCGATCGTGACAATGACGAGAAGGTAACGCGAGATGACCTCGAGACAACGTTCACGGCTCTGACCTGCAAAGGGGCCCCGTTCCCCGACCATGTGCTTGTGGAGGAAGGCAAGGAGGTTGGCAGCAAGGCAGCTAGTAGTACTACCTGCCCTCCTCTCGTGTTCTTGCTCCAAAGCGGCCTACTACTGGATATGTACGCGGACCGCGACGGCACCATCTCGTTCCGACCGTTCCTGGCATGGGCAGAGACAGACAGCGAAATATTGGCCTTCGTGAAGGACCTAGGCCAGATCATACCGGCATAAATTCCCATCTAGTATAGAATGATTGATCTTGTGAAGCTTCGTATGCACAGTCCTCGCACACATACGTCGACATCTCCAGCAGTCCAGCCCTAGATACAGTCACAATTCCACTGGCTTTGCTTTGGGTGCCTTGAAATGCCGCATCTGTGCTCCGGGAGCCTAGGGCTTGAAGGGAGCAAGCGCACCGTACGGACGGGCGAGCCCGACCTCCGACGGAACATACGCATTGAACCGCGGCTGTGCTGTCGTGGGGTCTCCATGGGCAGTGCGCGGCGCCGCTGCCTCAGCTGCCCTCTTTGCTGCACCCTGCAGTCTCCACGTCTCTTTCTCTTCCTCCCGCAGCAGCGCCCTCTGCGCCCGCTCCGTCGGCGCTTCCCCTGGCCCTTCGCCCATCGACTGGGCATCCTACGCCTCGGCTTGCGCCGCCAGCGCCACTCCTAGCTCTTCGTCAGCCTCCTCCTTCTCCTGCTGCAGCTTCACAGCCGCTGCCTGCCACATTGACAGCTCACTAACTGCTGCCATTATCTCTCTCGTGAGCGCACGGATCCTGCCCTGCAGTGCAGTGACTCTCACAGCTCGGCCAGAGGCTTCCTCCCGCCCTCCCTTCGCCTGGGTCCTTAATTTCTCTGCCACCCCGGTCACCTCCTCGAGCACCAGCTCTTTCTCCAGCAGCTCCTCCCGTTTGCTGCCCAGCCTGGCTTCAAGCTCCTCCACAGTCGAACGGAGATTGTCCTCATCGGGATCCTGGCCCTCTAGGGGGGCCCAGCGATCAGCCAGACCGGGATCTTCTAGCTCCTACGCCAGTCGAGTCGCGGTATCACGAGCCTCTCTCACTTCCCGCTGCAGCGTGAGAACCTTCCCTGCCAGCTCTGGGAGCCTCGGAAACTTGGCACGGGATAGCCGAAGCTGCCGCTCTAGCTCTTGTCTCCTCAGCTCCAGCGCCGCCATCCCTCCATCTGCATCCTTCATGGCTGCCTCTCCTTTCCTGAGAGAATCATCGTGCGCAGCGCTCTTCTCGTACAGAACGCACAGCTCGTCATTCCGGTCAATTACCTGCACACCAGCGAAATTTCTCGCCTCCACGGCTGCCTCATACTACTACTTCAGTCGGAGCATGCCCTTCTCCGCTCTGGCGATTACACCCGTCAGACGGTCAATCTCGCCCAGTTGGTGACTCACTGCAGACTGCCTTTCGCGGAATACGGCCCTCTCGCGGTTACATTCGGCTCTCCTGCCCTTGAGCCGCTCCTGCGACTTGACTAGTGCGTCCTTTTCCCGCTGCAGCGCCTGGTCCTTGGCCCCGCTCTCACTTTGAAGAATCTAGAGCTCGTGGGCCAAGATCTTCACGCGCTCTTTTCGCTCTGCGAGTGCCTGTGCAGCCGCCTGAATCGCGTTGACGTAGCTGTTCCGCTCTGCCTTGACTGCCTCAAACAGTTCCCCGGCATGCCGCAACCGTCCCTCCACCTCTGCGTGCTGCTTGGCCAGATCAGTCATGGCCAGTTCCTTCATGCCTTGCTCCTCCCTCGTCCTTTCGATCTCCTTCCTGACCCTCTCCAACTCCCGCACCTTGGTGTCTCTCGCCTCCTTGAGCTCACTCACTTGCCTTGTCATGCGCCCCTCCTCTCCTCGCCAACCATCCCGCTCCTCCTCCAGTCGACGCTCCTCTGCGAGCACTTCATCTAGTGCCTGCTTGCTCCTAGATTCCTTTCCCATTTGTTCCCTAACTTTCAGGGTAAGCAGATCCAGCTCTGCCGCCAGAGCCTCTAGGCCTCGCTGTTTGTCTTCGTGTTCCTTCCGCAGTCCTCGCAGCGTCGCCTGTGCCTCGTTCACCGCACCCTGGGCCTCAGGTAGCACAGCCCGAGCCTGGTTTGCAAGATCCACCCGTCGTCGGAGGTCTTTCAGCGCCCGAGAATACCTGCTTTTCCTCGCCTGCTGTCCCTGCACCGCTGTCCGCAGCCTAACATCGGCCCTCGCTGCCCTTAACTGGGCCTCCTTCTTACGCTCCACTAGCTCCGCCTGCTCGTCCCGAAGGCTGCGAATGCTTCGCTCCACCTCAGCGGCATCATGCTACCGCTCCTGCACATCTCGATGGTGCGCTTGCAGCTGTTCCTCAGCCGCCTTCTAGACAGCCTTCGTCTCCTGGTGCTTGGTCTGAGTGTCCGCCTTCCTAGCCTCAGCCTCATCGCGCTTAGCTCGGAGACGGTCCACCTCCAGGCGAACCTGCTCTACTGCTTTGTGCACGCTACTTAGTTGCTTGCCGAGGCGGTCCGGGTTTGCCCTGACTCGTCTCCACTCGGCCCGCATCGTGCGAAGCTAAGCCTCACCACCCTCGGCCGCTACCTGGGCCGCATCGAGCCGAGATGTCAGTCGGGTGCGGTGAGATTGCAAGTGCTTGTGACGGCTTGCTTCAGAATCTAGCTCTGACTGCGATGATTAGGGGCAGGATGCAGTAGAACGAGGTCACGGGAGGGGGTCGCAGCTGAACGCAAGCAAAATCCTTGCAGCAGGACTGGTTCCAATACCTATAGTGTGCAAGTCTCCTCACATCCGTTTTCGCAATATGCGCGCGAAGACTAGTTAAGACAGGCTCCACGAGGTCCTCGTTCTGCTTTCGAACGCTCTTGAGCTCTTCTCGCCGGGCAGCCTACCTCTGCTGCAACTCGCTCAGCTCCAGATGTAGGGTTCCATTCTGACGTTCAGCCTCTACCTGCTCAGACAGGGCTTTTTCTTTATCTTCAACAAGTCTTCTAACGTCGTGGGCTAGCTTGTCTTTTTCTAGCCGGCTTTTCTCTAGAGCAATTCGTTCTTCTCGAACCCCCTGGCGGAGCGCACGCGCTTTCTCCAAAAACGAGCGCTCTCGGTCAAAGCTATCCTTCACAGAATCATGAAGTGCGCCAAGTCTATCACGGAGCCTATCTGCTTCGTCTTCGGTCAGTGTACCGCTCGCACGCGCAGCATCCAGCTCCACAGCGGCGTCTTCAACTCGCACCGGCGGTACGGTTGGAGGCTATGCACCGCCAGGCTCATCTTCTTTACTGATCCCAGCTGACATGGCAATTGATTTGAATGATACGATAAGACCAGGTTGTTTTCAATTTGCGTCGCACAGCACGCGTTAGTACCATTAGGGATCCGTTGTCGATTAAACTACACGTTATCTGTCGTACTGGTTTTTTGCTGAAGAAAGTAGAGTTCTAGTGTACGGGGGGAGTCACGCCAGCTTTCGTAATATTCAATAAACGCTGAATTATCATTTCAAAGTGCAGGCCTTCGGTCAGGCCAATACACGAGGGTCATGCGTGCTTCGAGCTGCGCAGAGGACTCTTCGTCCTTGCGCTCTACATCCGTCGCTCTGTTCCGACCACGACCTCCGTCCTGCGAAGACCTTCCAGAGGCGTTTGAAGAGCGTCCAGCACTGCGACCCCGGCCCCTTGACTCGCCTGAATCTATTCCGCCGAGCATCTCAGACAGAAGGCTGGCATCAGAATCCGATCGTCCTCGCCCACCTCCTCCTCCCCCCGGACCATCGTGCTCAACCAATCCACCGGCGTATGATGACGCCCCATCGTCGATGTCGCCACCTCCAAACGAGGCCACGCTTGCAGACCGCCCTCGACTTGCCACCGACCCCCGTCGCCCCCGTGTGCCCCAACCCCCCCTCCGGCCTCCCCCCCCTCCTCCTCCTCCGGCGGCAGCCGTACCACCTACATCAGACATCATCGAAGCCTGACTGTCAGCCCGTGCACGCCCAACCCCAGAGCCAGCTCCACCTCCTAATGCATCAAATCCCCCACTAGCGATAGACTAGTTATCAGAAACACCCCTAGTCCGCCCACCACGACCGCCAGTGCGATC
>Ga0136560_1001218_pt1 | contig 13125 bp, 13 predicted proteins | sample AntRauMeHopE1497_FD_104925 | JGI IMG/M metagenome (GOLD analysis project Ga0136560, IMG submission 104925) | Saline lake microbial communities from Rauer Islands, Antarctica - Metagenome Hop E1 #497 | ecosystem: Environmental > Aquatic > Non-marine Saline and Alkaline > Saline | place... | reverse complement strand
GGAGAGCGCCTGCGCGCGGAGTTCAAAATCGTCAACGTTGGCTTGTTGGCGGCTTGCGGCACGCACGCGCACGGCTTCCCGACTGTCTGACCGCCGAGAACGCATGTGGAAGACGACAGGCGCGATTCGATCTGGGGAAGGTCGCCCGGGGAGACGTCGTTGTTGCGCAACGCCGCGCCCAGTTTCAAATCCTGGTCGTCGCGCTCGCCAGCGTCTCACCTGCTTGAATGCGAGGTTCAGGCCGTCCCTGGACTCCTCTGCAAGCTGCCTGATGTCTTCCGCCGCGACTGAGCGGTGAGACGCCCACACGGACGGCGGCATGGCAGCCTTGGCAGCGGCGGTTGAGGTGGTCGCGGCGCTTGACTGGGCGGCGGGAGCCGCCGCAGCGACGGGGGCGAAGCCTCCCTCGTCGTCGGAATCCATGTCACCCCACGTCTGGGACTGGCTGCGGGCGTGGGCTGCCATTGCGGTCCCTGACGGCAAGCTCGTCCGAGAGTGTGGGCAGCCTCTCCCCGCCGACTCCGGCTCTGCCGAACAAATTTGTTCACGTGTTGCTTGCGGGCCGGGCGCACTCCCCCGTCGAGCCAGGCAGCCCCGACCATGCTCGCCCGTGCCGCTACCATCGCCTCGCGCGCCTCGGCCCGGACCGGCGTGCGCACCGTGAGTGGAGCGGGCGCCCGGTCGCCGGGACGTCATGGCGCAGCCGTCGCTCACGCTGGCGTGTCCTCACCTGTTATGCTCTGATTTCCCGCAGATGGCAACTTTCGGCCCTGATGTGAGGCCCCCTGCCGCCTGAACCGGGCGCCGCCCCCACGGACGGGGCCCGGCTCAGCTGGAAGCTTCCAAGCAACCCTGCCACCTCCCACCCACCCCTTCCGCCCCGCTGCCGCCCGGTCGGAACGCAGGACGTGGTCATTGCCAGCGCGGTTCGTACTCCCATCGCGTGCATGTCCAAGTCCCTTGCGAGCATGACGGCGCCTCAGCTCGGCTCCGTGGCGGTCCGCGCCGCCATCGAGCGTTCCGGCGTGTCCCCCGACGACGTGGACGAGGTCATCCTCGGCAACGTGGTGTCGGCAGGCGCCGGCCAGGCTCCGGCCCGCCAGGCGGCCATGTTCGGCGGCCTGCCCCGCAAGGTGCCTTGCACCACGATCAACAAGGTCTGCGCCTCCGGCATGAAGTCTGTGATGATGGCCGCGCAGTCCATCATGGCTGGGCAGAACAACGTCGTCGTCGCCGGCGGCTTCGAGTCCATGAGCAACGTCCCGTACTACCTCCCCAAGGCCCGCGCCGGCATGCGCCTCGGCCACGGCCAGGTCCTCGACGGCGTCATCACCGACGGCCTCTGGGACGTCTACAACGACCAGCACATGGGAAACTGCGGCGAGAAGTGCGCCGACGACTACGGCATCACCCGGCAGGACCAGGACGAGTACGCGGCCCGCAGCTACCGCCTCGCGCAGGCAGCCATCGCCGGAGGCCTCTTCAACGACGAGATCGTCCCGGTGGAGGTCCCCGCGCGCCGCGGCGACCCCGTGGTCTTCGACACGGACGAGGAGCCCGGCAAGGTCAACTTCGACAAGCTCTCCTCCCTCCGCGCCGCGTTCAAGAAGGATGGGACCGTCACCGCCGCCAACGCGTCCCCGCTCAACGACGGCGCGGCCGGCCTCGTCATCGTCCGCGGCTCACGGGCCACGGAGCTCGGCCTCACGCCCCTAGCCCGCATCCGCGGTGAGCGAACCGGCACTCAGGCCCCCCCTGCCCGCGCCCCCCCGTCGCGCTGTACCTCCCTCCTCCTCCCTGCGCCCCTCGCCCTGCCCCCGGACCGATGCACCTTCCTCCCTCCTCCTCCCTCCTCCCCGCAGGCTTCGCCGACGCCGCGCAGGCCCCCGAGGACTTCACAACGGCCCCCGCCCTCGCCGTCCCCATCGCCCTGCGCCGCGCGGGCATCGAGGGCTCCGACGTCGACTTCCACGAGATCAACGAGGCCTTCTCCGTCGTCGCGCTCGTCAACGCACGCCTCCTCAACCTCGACATCGACACGGTCAACGTCAACGGCGGCGCCGTCGCCCTCGGGCACCCCATCGGCGCGAGCGGTGCCCGCATCATCACTACGCTCGTCAACGTCCTCAGGCAGCGCGACGCCGCCATCGGCTGCGCGAGCATCTGCAACGGCGGCGGCGGCGCCTCCGCCATCGTCATCGAGCGCCTCTGAGCGCCAGCACGGGCAGCGGACGCGACCGGGCGGCAGCCGCTCGCTGCCGCGTAACGCGATGCGCGCGCGCGCCTTGCAACCGGCACCAACAAGGGGATATCGACAGAGCCGCCGCGCGACACTCACACCCACGCACGGACGGACTCGAGCCTGCGCACCACACGGGCACCGACCCTGACATCACGGGGCGTGCAGCCAGCCTTCCCGGCGGCCCGGTCACCAGCCTTCGCCGGGCCCCAGCCGCCTGACGCAGACCCCCCACCACTCGTCAGGCACGCCCGCCGGACCGGGGCTCCCTGCTGCTGCGGCCGCGGCACCAGACTCTCCGGCCGCCGCCTCGTCCGACGATCCCGCCCCCGTTGCCTCCCCTGCCTCCAGCGCCTCCGCCGCCTCCGCCGCCTCCCCCTTGGTCATGACCAGGAGAACGTTATCACAGCCGGTGCCGCCCCGCCCCTCCACCGCCCACGCCGCGCACGCCGCCCCCTGGACGCGCTCACATGCCCGCAGCGCCGCCCGGCAGGCCCCGCCGTGCCTCGCACCGGCCTCCAGCGCGTTCAGAACCACGCACCCGCCGGGCTTGACCGCGCGAAAGGCACCCGCCAGCGCCCCCCGATCTGCCAGGAAGTCCGCGGGCGGCGCCGCAAGGCCCGTGCGCGACGGGCAGAGCGGAGCCGCGTCGATAACGACGGCATCGAACGCCCGGGCCAGGCCGCAGCCGGGCGCGCCGACCCCGCAGAGAACGTGCAGCCCGTCTGCCACGACGTGCACGAGTAGGCTGTCATCCGGGCGCCGGCCTCTGTCGGCGGGGGATCCGAACCGAGCGGCGATCTCGCCCTCGTCAATCTCGACTCCCTTCCAGCCGAACGCCACCCCGGCCAGGGCCGCAACGCCGCGATCATCCTCCAGGGCAACCTGGTCGAGCGAGAGGGAGCATCGCACCGCCCAGATTGCCATGGCCGCAGGCAGCGACCCTGCACCCAGCCCTACGTGGAGCACCGCGGCCCGGGTCCCCTCGCTGCCCAGGTTACCACAGAGGAGCGCGCCAATACCGTTCAGGTACGGGCTGGTGCACGGGTTGCCGGCATCGGCGATTGCGGCCCCTGTCGCCGCGAAAATTTTCGAGGCGTCACCTGCTTCCGCGGCGCGGCGATGGTCGGCCCTTGACATCGAGACACGCATGGTGCAGCCCCCCTGCGTGACGGTCGGAGCGCCTCCATCCTTCCACGCGTACAGCTGTCGCTGGACCACGATCCCGCCGTCGTCCGCATCTCGTACGGCCGCGTCCAAGATGCCCAGCGTGCAGCCCGGCGCGGGAAGCACTGCGACCCATACCGCATCATCTGTGTCCATCCCGCAGCATGCGGTCCGGGCTATCGAAAGTGCTTCGCCGCCGCCCGTGCAGAGACGCCACGAACCACCGTCGCGAACCACTCCGCCCATCATGGCAACCGACGCCCCCGAGCCGATCGTCGCGAGCGGCTCTGAGCACAGGTTTGGGACAGGATCTTCACGCTTCGGCCAGCCGCTGCCCAAGGCCGCCAGGGATGCCCCGGCCGTCGTGCACCTGGAAGCCGCAGTCGGCAGGCCATGTGACGGGCCTCCCCCCCTTGACATTGCCGGCGAAGTCAGGGCCATTGAACCCGACGACCTGTCGACACTCGCGCGGCTCGAGTCCCAGCCCGGCGTAGTCCTGACGTTCTCCGTGGCCGACGGAGCCGATGCAGATGCGCTGCGACGCGCCACCGAGCTGATCTTGCCACCTGCGCTGGGCCTGGGGTACGACACGTTTATTGAGATTGTCGACGGCGAGGCCGCGCCTACGATGAGGGTGGGTTTCAAGAGCAGTGTCAGCCTGCCGGCTCGCCTTGCCGTGCAGGCCGCTGCGCTCAGGGACCATGGCGGAACCAGCGTGCGGCTGTGCGCCACCCAGTCGCTGGCTGGTATCTTGGAGGCCGGAGCCGGCGCCCTGACGTCCCTGCGAGCCAGCGCGGTCGTCCACATGACCGCAGCAATGACCATGGCGTCCGTCCCCACCGAGGCCTGGAAGGCTATGGGGCTGGTCACGGGCTGGGCGACGGCCCACGCCCCCGCTGCCGTCCGGAGCCTTCCCCGCGGAACGGGCCTCAGCGTCGTGCAGCCCGACCTAACCTCCCTCCTCCGCCTCGTTGCCGGCAAGGCGAGGGGCAGGCGGCTGGCCGCCGCCCTCTCGGCTCTCGACCTGCGCGCCATCGCCGACGCCGTGACCGCGGTCCTCGGCCGCAGGGCCGAGGCGGCCGACAAGGCGACCCCCTCCGGCGCCTCCCTCGCGGCGTGGGCTCTGCTCGCGGGCTCTGCCGGCGCGCTTCAGAGCGCAGCCGTCGTCCCGGTTTCCGGCGTGGTGGTGTCTCTGGAGTGCCGGGGCTTGGAGAATCCCGTGTGCGGACGGCTCGGGCCGGGGGCGGAGGCGTCGCCGCTCCCCGACGCCGCGGCTGTGCGGTCCATGATCGCGCCGTTCGCGGCCTTCCTGGAAGGCCTGCCCGGCTCGGTGGAGGACGCGGAGCGGGCGGCGCTGGCGCAGGTGCGGCTGGCGGGGGGCGGCGGCACGGGGGCGGAGGCCGAGTGACGCCGCGTCGCTCAGGGCAAGCCGCGATTGATGCGTGGCATGGGCGCTGCGTGTCATGGGCGCTGCGTGGCATGGTCGCACACGAACACACGCCCACGCGCGTGCACGCGCTGTGAGCGACGGAAGGCACGGCGGGCGTCCGCGCCGCCGTCCTCCCCGGCTCACCGCTCGAAGAGCCGCACGAGCGAGGAGGGGCCGCAGGGGAGCCCAGTCACGGCGCACCGCCCGTGCCGGTGGCTGTACGCCTCGATGGCGACTCGCTCGTAGACCACGCCGGACGGGGCCGCGCAGGGCTCAACCAGCGGCCGTAGGGTGAGCGGGCACACCCGATCCTGGGCCGGCATGGGGACGCCGCCCGCCTCCAGCGGCGCCCAGTCGCGCTCCGACCGCCCGCCACGGGCCGCGGGCGCGTCCTCCCGCGCGCCCTCGTCGCCGGACCGCCGGGAGAGCCACTCCGCCACCGCCTTGGGGGGCGGTGGCGCCCGGGCAAGCGTGCCCATAGGCCGCCGCTGCACGTGGGAGGGGGGGTCGTCGTCCCCGCCGTCGCCGGACCGCTCCCGCTGCTGCGCCCTCCACCGACCGACCTGCAGGGCCGCCAGGGCGAGGATGACCGACACTCTCGCCCCCCAGAGCGCCCACCTCACGGCCGTGGAGGTGCCGCCGGCCGCTGCCCCCGCGCCGGGACCCGCGCCCCCGGGCGCTGCCGCTCCCCCCTGGGCCCCCCCGGCGGCGCCGTCGCCACCGCCGCCGCCACCGCCGCCGCCGGTGCCCGCAAGCACGAGGCCGCACCCGGCGAGCCAGTGAAGCGGGGTCGGGTACGGCGACCGCCCGAGGCCGAACGCCACGAGCTGCCCGGCCTCCCACGTGCCGAACGCGGACAGCACAAGCGCCGGCATGGCGTCCCGGAGCGTCTCGGGCGAAGCGGGCCCGCCGAGCAGGCCGCGGACCCGCTTGCTGAGCCAGCCACCCGCCACCGACGCAACACTATCCGCGACGGCAGCCCAAGACCCCACGACGTCGTCGTTTGCAACAACGTCGTGCCCCATCCTCGGGTCCGGCTCGCTGGCCGGGCCTGAGCCGTCCTCGGCGTCCTCTCGCTGCCTCCGCCACGCCGAGGCGCTGGATTCGAGAGCAGCACGCGCAAGCGGAGCAGACACCGCCAGTAACAGCGACGCAGTCTTCCATTGCGGCGCGGTCCGGCCGATAGGGGCTCTGGACAAGCCCGCGAGCGCCTCAAACACAGTAGCACCTTGGCGTTCCAGCGTCGCGGAGTGCATCAGCAGCCCGGCGACCGCACCAATCGCGGGCAACCATGTCTCAACATCGGCGGCGTGGGCCGGGCTGATCTCCCGCACGCCGTCCCGGACCAGGCCCGCGAGGGTTCGCGAAAGCCCCGCCTCCAGCTGGCTCACGAGCAGCACGTCGAAGACCGAAGCCCCGACCCCAGCCCCAGACGACGAGCTTGCTGCTGAGTGACTCAGTGTTGATGCCACGGCTGCTGCGTTCATGTCGGGAACACGAGTGGGGAACAAGGGTGCCGAAATTGATGCGAAGCTTGCAGGGTTTGGGTGGGCCCAGCCAAGCCCACCCGCAAAATCCAGGAGTTCAGGCCGGCATGTGCGTGGGCCCCGCAGACGGGAGCGTGATTGTGCAGTGCTTCAGCGGTCGAAATTTGAGAGACCAGCACGGCCGACCCCACGGCGCTCGCCAGCCTGCGACTCCCGCACTTCTGCACGCAATCTCCACTGGCTGAGCCATTCAAGCCTCCGTGAGACGGGCGTACGTGGCCCCCCTGGATCACGCTAAGGCATGGGGCTGCGTTGAGCCTAAAACCGCACGGCGGCGGCTGCACCCTCGAAGCTGTGAGGCTGGCGCCGGAAGCGCTGGCCTAGATGCCCGTGGTCGGCACCGTGAGGCCCCAGTCAGGCGCAGCAACGAGCCGAGGCTACTAACGGCGAGCCCGCCGGCAGGGAGGCTCGCCTTGCCCCGTCCCGCCTCTCCACGCAGCTGCCGCGGAGGTGGAACCTTGGGTGCTCGCATGCTACCGTGGGACCGTGCGGTCCCGTCCCAACGAGCTGTCCGCTGCCGCGGGTGTCGAAATGTCGCCGTCATCTTGTTGCTGGTCCTCCCAGGATGCCACGCGCGCCAGAGCCGCCGAAAAGGCTTTGCCAAAGGGAACTCCTTCGGAGCATGCTGCTTTGACGCTCTCGTGGACCCACGAGGCCTGCTCATACGTCATGCCCCGCTCCATCAAGCGAAGCCTCGCAGGCAGCAGGTTTGAGCTCGCCCGAAGTCCCACGCTCCCCACTGCATGGGTTTGCCGAGCAATGGGTCCCATCCTCGGGAGCATGGCGGGTGTGGGCACGACGGTGCGCAGTGGCGGGGAGCAGAGCGGCGCAGCAGTCCGCCCCAACTGCTGTTCCCATCGCCGACCTCCGGGCACTTGCACGACATGGCCCGCGAGTCTGGGTATGATCGCTACCTGACCATCTTCAGCCCGGAGGGAAGGCTGTACCAGATCGGTGAGACTGCGCCAGACGGGATTGCGGCCGTCGATCCGTCACCAGTGCCCAGCCAGCCGGTGCTCCCGCCCGCCCTCGCGCCCCAATGCGCAGAGTACGCGTTCAAGCGCGTGAAGACGAGCACCTTGACCACCGTGGGCATGCGGGGAGAGGACTGCGTCGTCGTGGCCACCGAGAAGAAGGTCAAGGTGAGCCGCAGCTTCCTGCCCGAACGGCGGGCGGACCCGGAGTCACGCGCCCCCGCGGGCCAGCGCCGCCCGGATGTTTGGCGCACAGCCTCACACGCAAAAGCAAATGCTGCAGCGCGGCATGCCTCGACCGACACGCCCGGAGCGGCCTCGCTGCGAACCGCAGGACAAGATGATCGACCCGGCATCGGTGTCCAACATCTACAAGATCACCGACAGCATCATGGCCGTGATGACTGGTGTCGATGGTGAGCTCATGCTAGCGCTGTGGCCCCTTCGCGCAGCCTCTCAGACCCTCTGGGGCAGCGGCTAGCTGCGAGTCTGCTCCTTCGCCCCCGCCCCCGCCCGCAGCGGACGGCCGGCAGGTGGCCGTGGAGGCCCGGAAGATCGCTTCGGAGTTTGAGTTTGACAACGGCATGCCCATCCCCGTGGACTTCCTCGCGAAGCGCATCGCGGACAAGGCCCAGGTGTTCACCCAGCACGCCGGGCGCCGCATTTTCGCCGTCGTGGTGATGCTCATGGCCGTCGACGACGAGCTCGGGCCCCAGCTCTGGCGCGTCGACCCCGCCGGCGTCTGCATGGGCTACAAGGCCGCCGCGGCGGGCGTGAAGGAGCAGGAGGCCGTGAACAACCTCGAGAAGAAGATCAAGGCCGCGGGCGGCCTCGGCAGCAGGGACGAGGTCACCCGCAAGGCAGTGGACACCCTCCAGGCCGTGCTGGGCGAGGACTTCAAGGCCAGGGACCTCGAGGTGGCGGTGGTGACCGCCGAGGGGGCGACCATCCTCGGGGACGAGGAGGTGGACGCCCACCTCACGGCCATCGCCGAGGCCGACTGAGCGCGCGGCGTCGCCCTCGCGTCTGCCTGTGTCTGCGTGTGCTCGGCTCCGCCCGGCGGTGTGTCCGCCCCGGGCCACTGCCCCCCGCGGCGCTTCCTCGTTGAGTGCCGCGCGTCTGACCCCCAACCCGCCGTGCCGTGTCAGCATCACATGCATGCAACTTCGCGACGCGCGCGCACTCAAGCGCGGGCCCCGTCGCTACCACGGCCGTCAGAAGTCGTCGAACGGGTTGCTACTCGCTGGGGCAGGGGCGGGAGCGGCCTCGCCGAAGCCGCCGAACCCATAGGCCGGGGCGGGGGCAGGAGAGGGGGCCGGGGCCGGGGCGGCCTCGCCGAAGAAGTCGATATCGGCGTCGTGGGATGGCGCGGGAGCCGAGGCCGGCGGGGGCGCGCGGCGAGCCACGGGGGCCGGGGCCGGGGCCGGGGCACGGGCCGGGGCCGGGGCCGGGGCACGGGCCGGGGCCGGGGCCGGGGCCGGAGCTGGGGCGTGGTGGTGTGCGGGCTTGACCGGGCGGAAGGTCTGGGCGGCGGTGCTCATGTCGACGATGTCGCCGAAGGGGTCGGGCTCTGCCGGGGCGAGGGTGGGGGAGTCGTCGCTGCCGAACGGGTTGTTGCTGGCCGGGCAGGCGCCGGGGGCGGGGCCGTGGGCGTGCCCGGGGCCGGTGGGGTGGGCGTGGGCGGCGTGGGGGTCGGCGGGGTACGGCGCGGGTCCGCCGTGCGGCCCGGGGTGGTACGGCGCGGGTCCGCCGTGCGGCCCGGGGTGGTGCACGCCCGGCGATCCCGCGGCGCCGTACGGCGCGGGCTGCATCCCGCCGTACCGCGCGGCGGGAGCGGGTCCGCCGATGGCCGAGAAGGGGTCGTCGGCGCGCACCGGCGTGGCCTCGCCGAACGGGTTCGCCGACGGGCCCTGCGGCCCCCCCTGGTGCGGGGCGGGCCACCCGTGCAGGGGCGGGGTTCCCATCGACCCCATGTGCGCCCGGGCCATGTCGCCCTGCGCTTGCATCCCATGGACCTGCCCGTGCCGCACGGCCTCCTGCCTCGCCCGCTCCGCCGCCTCCCTCTCCGTCTCAGCCTGCTTGTACAGGTCGCCCAGCTTCCCCTTGACGTCCCTGGAGGCGGCGCGAGCCCGCACGGCAGGGGAGGCCGTGGGCGGGGCGGGGGGCTCAGGCTTGGACCCGAACAGGTCGCCTAGGTCGTCGCCGGCAGGGGCCGGGGCGGGGCCGTCGTCGAAACCGAACGCGTCATCTGACGCGGGGGCGGCCGCTCGAGGCGGGGGCGTGGCCTTGACGGGCGTGTCGAAGCCAAAGCCGTCGTCGACCGCGGGCGCCGGCGCCGGCGCCGGGGCGCGGCGGGGCGCGGCCTTCGGCGCCGGGTCGTCAAACCCGAACCCGTCGTCGCAAGCAGGGGCAACGGCCGGCCTAGGTAGCTCGTCGTCAAACCCGAACCCGTCGTCGGCGGCTGCCGGCTTGGAGGGCTCGTCGTCGAAGCCAAAGCCGTCTTCGTCGCCGCCATCGTCCTCCTCCTCGCTGTCCCCCGCCGCGGGCATCCCCCCGTCTGCCTCCGGACCATCAAAGTCGAACGCATCGCCGCCGTCGGCCGGGGGGGGCTCGTCAAAGGCATCAACGGGGGCGGGGGCCGGTGCAGCCCCGTCATCGAAGCCAAAGGCATCGCCCACCCCTGCATCGCTGCCCGTTCCTCGCCTGCCGCGGCTCGAGCCGCCGCCCCCCGTGCTCCGGGGCCCCGCCAGACGGCTGGGACGGGAGGCCGAGGCCCCGCGAGAGCGTGAGCCTGCCGGGAGCTTCATCTTGATCGACAGGCCGCCGATGCCGGAGGCACTGGTGCCGCGGGGCTTGCGGGACGCACGCTCCGCGCCCGATGCGGCTGGGGGGGCAGGGGCAGACGCCTGGGCGCGCGGGGGCCGGCCTGACGACACCGAGGCCGGCGATCCGCCGCCGGGCTTGGGAGTGGTGGCGTCGGTGCCGGAAGACACCCAGCTGCGCCACACGAGAAACGAGATTCCGACACACTGCACTATCGCGGGCGCGCCTTCGGGGGGTCGAGGGGTGCGGCCGCGGAGCGGCTTGGCGCTGTGTTCTCACCGCTTGGTCTTGTACTTGAGCTCCAGGAAGGCGTGGCGGGTCGAGGCGTCCGAGCTGATGTCCGGGAGCGTGTAGTCCGAGTCCTGGAAGTCGGCCATCCAGAAGGCGTTTGCCCGCTTGTTGCCGACGCGCTCGAGGTTGTCAGCCTCCTTTTTCCCGATCACAGTCGTCGAGATGCCCTTGACAGGAAATGAGAAAGACCGGCTGCGGTCAAAGACAACACGTTATGCACACGGGGCCACAGTGGATGGGCTACTGACGCGCGGATGGCGAGGCGGGCACGCAAACGTCGGTGGCCGGATCAACCCGCCAGCGAGCTTGGCCGTCCTCACTGCTCCCCCGCGCAGTCCGAGCACAAGAAGGTCCAAAACTTGGTAGAGTATTCGGTGACACTCTGCGGGCACGGAAGCGGACGGAACCAGGTCGCGGAGCAGCACGGTGACGCTGCGGCACGTGCCGGCCGCCTCGGGGACGCGCAGCACGCTATCTGCGCCGCTGCGTGGGTCTCGAACCTTCGATGTGCAGTCTGCACACGTGCGGTTTGACTTCTTCTTGCGGAGCGCCTTGACGCGGCTTTCGGCGCTTGCCATGGTCCCGTGGACTGCCAAGCGTGTGCGTGTTTCTCGGACTCGGACAGATTGGAATTCCGCATGCACGGGCCAACACAAAAGCGCCAGATCCAACCAGGACGGAGCATCAAGTTCAGTGTCGCCATTCTGGGCAGTTATAATGCCGGCTGCTGCGGCCCGGGCAGGCCAGCTCGTGTCCTGCACCTCGGCTCAGCTGTCGTCCTCCTCCTGCGCCTGTCCCAAGGTGTCCGTGTACCTCTGCCCGCGGATCCGCGTTCTGGCGTCCAACTGCCCGCGCTTGCACTCGTAGAAGGCCCGCCGGTACAACTGCGAACGGCTCCCGGGGAACGCGGACGTGGCTGGAGCAGCTGCACGCCCTTGCACCCTACGCCGACGCCGGGCGGCCAAATGACGCGCCGCACGGAAATACATGGATCACCGCTCAGACCGCTTCATGGCGTAGGGCGCGGTTGAGTCCTCACATCGCACTGCGGAACATCGCCCGCCTTCATGCACTCCTTTGCTGTCCTGCCCTCCTCGATACACTGAGACTTTGAAAGGCACTGTGCCAGCGACTGCATCGCATCTCTGCACGCGCGAGGCGGGCCGCTCATCGTTTCGCGGGTGCTATGCTGCGGAGCAAGCATCGTGCTCCCTCGAGCGTCACATGCTCTGCGCCGGAATTGTCCCTCCCCAGGCCTGTGAGCACTCCACATCCCGTCAGGACGAGCGCCAACATCGCCCGGTCTGGTGCAGGCGGCACGAAGGTCAGCGCGCGTACGCCATGGCTGCCGGCAAGCCCTCGCTGCCCGAAGGCTCGGTCACCAATGCGACGGGCTACACGGCGCCCGCCATGGTCGGTGATGCTGTGCTCGTCCACAAGCGGCAAAAGGGCAACCCTGTCCTCAACAGCGTGAAGTCGGTGCCGTGGCGGTTCGCTGACATCGGCGGGCCGGATTTCGTCGTAGGGCGCGGCGTCGCCGCAGTGTTCGTGTCGCTTCAGTACCACCTTCTTCACCCGCGCTATGCGACGAAACGCATGCGCGGGGTTGGCCGGGAGTACCGCGTCAAGGTCCTGCTGGTGCAGGTGGACGCAGGCGACAACGACACGCCGCTGCAGGAGCTTTGCCGCGACGCCATGGCACAGGGGTTCGTGACGCTCCTTGGGTGGAGCGCCGCGGAGGCGGGCCGGTACGTGGAGGCCCTGAAATCCATGGAACACGCGCCTGCCAAGGCCATCATGCCGAGGCGGGAGAAGGGGCTGCGGCAGCAGGCCATGACCGCTCTCACGGCGGTGCGGTCGGTGAACAGGTCCGACGCCGACGCCCTCGCCGCCCGCTTCCGCACGGTGGGCGCGATGGCCCGCGCGGGCGTGGAGGACATGGTGTCGGTGCCGGGGCTCGGCACCCGAAAGGCCAGGCGGGTGCTCGCGGCGCTCACGGCGCCCTTCACGGCCCTGGGGCCGGAAGCGGCGGCGCGCGAGCGTGCGGGGCTACCCGCCTCGCAGGTTCGTCTGCCGCAGTACTCGGCGGCGGCGGTGAGCGAGTCACGCAAGCGGCGCAGGGCGGAGGAGGCCGGCCAGTCGGCGCCGAAGCCCGCCGGCACCACAGGCCAGGCGGTGCCTCGGCCCGGAACACCGAGCGGGGCGCCGGGTGCCGCGGCCAAGCGCGCCAGGGAAGCGACCGGCGAGGACACCGGGTGACGGCAGCAGCGAGCACCGAGCGACCGCCGCTGGCCGCGTCTCTCGGACGCACGGCGCCTGCAGCCGCCCGCTCCCCGCCCGCCTTCCCCCCTCACACGCCCCCGGGGGTGTCGTCGCTCGCCCGCTCCCGCTTGGCCGACCTCGGGCCGGGCCCCGGCCGCGGTCCTCCCGCCGCCGCGGCCGGAGACTGCGGCGCCGGTCGCGGTGCCGCGGGCGCCTCCACCGCCGCCACTCCCTCGACGCGGCAACCCGGGCCGCGGCCAAGGAGCTCGTCGAAGACAGGATGGTGCATCGCCTCCGCCGCCGTGATGCGCTCCGCGGGGTCGAGGCGGAGCATGCGCTGCGGGGGGCAGCGGCAGCTTGGGGGGGGGGGGGGGGGGGGGGGGGGCCCCGGGG
>Ga0136560_1001217_pt1 | contig 13130 bp, 7 predicted proteins | sample AntRauMeHopE1497_FD_104925 | JGI IMG/M metagenome (GOLD analysis project Ga0136560, IMG submission 104925) | Saline lake microbial communities from Rauer Islands, Antarctica - Metagenome Hop E1 #497 | ecosystem: Environmental > Aquatic > Non-marine Saline and Alkaline > Saline | place... | reverse complement strand
TGGTCGGCCTGCAGAAATGCATCTCGTTTGGGGCGTCCTTTAGCTCGCGATGCTGATGCTTGAGGGGCGCTGAGCGACGTGGAGACATTTGCAGGGCCCATCACGCCGCTCACGACAACACTCGGACACTGATGGCAAGACGGCGCAGTATGATGCCAGGCCATGGCACAGGTATGGTTCACGACTTCACTGGGCTGTTGGGGTGGTTTTCGGGCGCACTAAATCTCGTTCGGCCGGGCCAGACGCGGGTCGCTCACCAGAGTCCTGGCATCATCCACAGCTCCGGGTTCGAGGCGGGGTTGATGCGTCCGTGTCGGCCAATCCCGGCCTGGGCCGCTTCGGTGCCCTCCGAGAAGGGCGCCGAGAAGCCGGCGAGCAAGACGTGGCGGCGGCTTGCGACAGAAGCGTGCGGCTGGTCATGGATGGGCGCTGGGCCTGCCTGACGGCCTCCACAGCATCTGCCATGATGTCATCCTCGTCCTCATCGTCGTCATCAAAGTCACCACGTCCGTGGCGGGCGCTGCTGCCGGCGCGTCGCCGTGGTGTTCGAAGCCCGACAAACGCGGCCGCCAGCGCCTGCGCTGTGAGCCTCCCGGGCTGCACCGCAGGCAATGGACGGCGTCCGATAACAACATGCATGGGCGACGCGAAGCTGACCGATCGGGAGGCGCTGGCGCCTTCCTCGTCCATTTCCCGGAGCAAGTGCTGGGCAAATGCTCGCGCACGGACGGGCGGGAGTTAGGTCATCGATCGTTGAAGGTCAAGCTCAAGCTGGAACACTGTGTTGAAGCGTAAAGCGGCACTTGACCACACCGAAAGCACCAAAGGGGTGCCCGGACATCTTTCCAGCGCTCGTTGCGCATCCAAGCGGCCATAAGTAGCCCGCACAGGATGGCGGAGACCGGGACGCGCTCGGTCAGCATCGACGAGTACGTCGACCGGCTGGGCTTTGGTGCCTACCAGTGGCGCCTTCTCATCATCAGCGGCCTAGCATGGGCATCCGACGCGGGGGAGACGATGCTCCTGTCGTTCCTGGGGCCGGCGGCAAGGTGCACCTGGCCGGGCACATCCTCTGGCACGGAATCGAGCCTCACGACCGTGGTGTTTGTGGGCATGGCATTTGGAACCCTTGCCTTTGGCCGGGTCGCAGACTGGACCGGGCGGAAGCGGTCCGTCCTCATCTCCTCGGCGATGACCGTGGTCGTCGGCCTTGCATCGGCGTTTTCCCCGTCGGTGGAGTGGCTCCTCTTCTTCCGGATGCTCACCGGGTTTGGCATCGGCGGCGTGCCCATCGTCTTCAGCATGTTCGTGGAGATCGTGCCGACGAAGCGGAGAGGCATGTGGGCGTCGATCATTCAGACGTGGTGGTCCGTGGGCACGATGTCCGTCGCCGGCCTCGCGTGGTGGCTGCTGCAAGACCCCGGGTGGCGCGTCGTCGTCGGCATCGCGGCCATGCCCCTGGCCGTCCTCACCGTCATGTACGCGTTCATCGTCGTCGAGTCGCCCCGATACCTCGTCGAGCAGGGCCGGCTGGCCGAGGCCGAGGCGACGCTCCGCCAAATCGCCGAGATCAACGGATGCACCGACGCGATCAAGGACCTCAGGCTGCGCGGGGCGGAGGACGACACTGGCAAGGCAGGCCTGGAAGCCAAGTCGCCACTGCTCTCCGGGGCCACCGCCCCGCCCGCGTCAGGCGCGCTGGTGTCCGACCAGGAGACGCGGGGCGCCAACGGCTCGTACGGGTCCATCGGAGACGAAGGCCCGTCCAGGGCGTCATCGGTCGCGTCTCCGGCGGGGCACTGTGACTCCGCGGCTGACGGCTCCTCCGGGCGCGACGCCGAGCCCGCGTCGCCGGTGCCGGGCCCGCCCCGCCGTTCGTACATCGGTGCGTGCTGCGTCAGCTGCGGCGGCATGGTGACATCGACGTGGTCGGTGGTGGGAGAGCTCCTCACCCCGCCCTCCCTCGTCCCCACGCTCCTCATCTGGTTCCTCTGGATGGCCAACGCGCTCAGCTACTACGGCATCGTCCTCCTCTCCACCGAGGTCCGCGTCTCGGGCGCCGGCGAGACCTGCGCCAACGGGCAGGTCTTCCTCAGCAACGAGGACTTCGCGAGCATCTTCGTCGACGCCATGGCAGAGCTGCCGGGCCTCCTCATGGCCGCCTTCCTCGCCGACCGCCTCGGGCGGAGGTACTCGCAGGCGCTCGGCATGGCCGTCGCGGCCATCGCGTGCGCGGTCCTGCTCTTCGTGCCGGTGAGACCGCGGCCGTCCCCTTGCCGTCCTTGATCATGGCAGCCATCTTTCGCGCGGGCGGGCCCCTGCTCGTCGCTCTTGCCCTTCCCTGCCCGATCGTTTGCACCCCTCCCACCCACCCCCGCCGCGCACCGCCGCTGACTGCGCAGAAGGACGACCAGGTGGCAGAGACGGCCGCGCTCTTCGTGGCCCGCGCCTTCATCCTCATGAGCTTCACCGTCATGTACCTCTTCACCCCGGAGGTGTACCCGCAGCACCTCCGTGCCACCGGCCTGGGGCTGGCGAACATGTTCGGCCGCGTCGGCGGCGGCATCGCGCCATTCATCGGGCAGGGCCTCGTGCAGAGCGGCCAGCTCGCCGTCACGGAGATCGTGTTCTCCGGGGTGTCGGTGCTCGGCGTCATCGCCGCCATCCTCATCCCAGTGGAGACGGCCGGCAAGGAGCTCGGCGCGATCCACGCCAAGCCCGCCAGGAAAGGGGCCGACGGCGCGGAGCGTGTCGGGGACGGCGGCCACGCGGCGCGGAGCGGGGCGCTCGGCCCCGACCCCGAGCGCCTCGCAGCCGATGACGGGGTCTCGCTGGCCCCCATGGGCGACGAGGCCACGTCCGTGCTGACCTCGGGCTCCTGAGGCTGATCCGGCCCGGCTCGGGGTGAGCTCGTGGGCACGGGCGGCTGGGCTTACCGGCGTGGGTGTGTGCTCCATTACGAGGTCCAACGGTGTGTGGCGTTCGGGTGAAGTTCCGCCAGCACTGCCGGGACAGCAGGACTGCCTTGCGTCTGCGCGCGATCACTCCACCCGCACGGCGCGGCGCCTCGAAGCCGGCACCGCGGCAATCTCCACCATGTCCCGCCAGCCGTCGTTCGAGGCATCCTCCCCGGGGTCTGGCTCTGCTTCTTCCGCCGCCGTGAGGCTGCCAGGTCGTGCGGGCAGGTCCTGCTGCACCCAGCTCGCCACAGCCGCGCCCCAGACCACCGCAATCATCAGGAGACGGTGAAGCCACACGCTGCGGCCAAGGAGCAGCCACGAAGAAAGCGCCAGGGCGACAGCTGCGGCGCTCGGCAACCGTGACGGGGCAGTCCTGCCTCCCGCTGCCAGCCCGCCGATGCAGAGCGCCCACGCAAGCAGCAGGAGGCCGAGTGGGACCGCAGCAGCCCAGTCACGCGTCACCAACGCTGCCCAGAGATCCACCCAGCACACCAGCGTCGCAGCCGCCGCGGACCCGGCCGCTGTCGACGCTTCGCCGGCCCCGGCTGCCCGAAACAGCGCGCCAGCAAACGACCCTACGCCGAGCGCCACGACGGCCGCTGCAAGCAGCACTGCGGCTGCGACTACGAGGCCCTCGTCCGCAACGAGGACCAGCCCATCGGTGGCGGCGAGGACGACTGCCACCGGGGAAGAAGCCACCCCGAGCAGCCCTCCAGCGCTCGACCAAAGGACCGCATCCACGGCCTGAGTCGCTGCCTCGCGCACAAGGAAGGCCGCGAGCGCCGCTACCAATGCCAGCGCGACACCACCGGCCCAAAATCTCGCTCCTCGGTCCTCGGGAAAGCCAGTGCGGGCAAAGGAGGTCAGGTCGACAATAGCCCAAGCTGCGAAGCCGCCCACGGCAAAGCCGCCGAACCTGGAAGGTACGCCGGCTGCCGCAGCAGCAAGCCTCCAGGAAAGCCGGTCCTCCGCCTCGGCCGCCTCGTCTCGCGCTTCCGTGAGCTGCTGCAGCGTGCGGGACTGCCTTGCGGGCGGACTGGGGGGAAGGCGCCCGAGAGTTGATGCGTCGCACAAGGCCGCCTTACCCGCAGCTGCGACTTGGGCCGGCATTGCCGCGGTGGTTGCCTGGGCAATCTCCGCGACGGCGAATGCCACCGAGGCGACAAGCTGCTTGCACCACACCACGGCGAGGTGATCAGCGCCAAAGCCAACGGAGGGCAGAGACGGCGAGTCGAGCGCCGGCCAGGCCGCCCTTCCAGTCCGGGCGCCCACGACCGACGGGTCAGCTGCCACCTCTGGTCCGTGGCAAGCCCCGGCCTTGGGCTGGGCCGAGCCGGCAAGCGCAGGCGGGACCACGGTGTCGGAGTCGCCGCCGCTGATAGACAGTACGGGCAAGCTGCCCGCCGCATCATGGTGGCTCCTGAGCAGCGCGTCCACAGCGAGCGCCCAGGGCCCGGGCAGGAGCGCGAGACGTCGCAGCGGAGCCGCCACCGTAACCATCGCGACCCTCGGCAGCTCCCCGGGCCTATTGCCAGCCAGTGTCGCCGCTAGCGCGATGGATGCCCCCGAGGAGTGGCCCACGACAACCACCCGGCGCGCTGACGGATGCGTTTCGTGGAGCCCACGGATCGCGGGCGGGATGAACGCCACCTGCCGGCGAACCTGGTCATCGACCAGAGCCGCAGCATCCTCACTGAAGTCCACGGTGTACCAGACGAGCCGCCCACCGTCCCCGCGCGTCTCAGAGGCGGCGCCCAACGAGCGGACCTGCTTGTAGTCGCCACGGTTGCCGGGCACGAACAGCACCGGAGCGCTGGATGCCACCGATGCAGGAACCGCATTGGGCCTGCCGTTGTGGTACTGCAGGACGCGGTAGCGAGTCGTGGGCGACCGGGGCGAGAAGCGCCCATGGCTCGCCGCCTCGCCGCCGCCCAGCCGTGGCTGCATGTACACTGGGTACGAGTATTGCATCGCACAAGGATTTTTGCGCTGCCCCGTAACCCAGTTGCCCGCAGCCCATGTGCATCCCATCGCAATGGCAAACGCAGTAGCCAAGGCGCGGCACCGAGCGTCTCGCGGGCCGGGGGCCGCCTCCCGCATGGGCCGCAGCTCAGCACAAGCCGACACGAAGTGCGCTCACTGTTGCGAGTGCCGATGTGTGCAGCTGGAGTGAATTTTCCCAGGTCACATTCACTGCCGCGAATCGCTCACGGAGGCCTCGCAAGCGCGCAACGCCATCCGGCGGGGCCTCGGCAAATCTGCGGGAGAATATCAAACTCGGTGGTCCCGGACGTGAGTCCGAAGGCCACGGGGCCGCCTGGAAGGCCGATCTGCCCCTGGCCCGTTGGCCGGCTCAGCGCCGGTCCCGCGCTGGAATGCGCTCGTCGAGTGTTCGTAGCATCGTACACACCACGATGACGCATGCCGCAGCGGGACCGGCGGTCGGTGGGCCGGCCTCAGGGCGGGGAAGGGGCCGGACAGCCTGGGTGCGGGAGTCGGCGGCGCGAGCAGGCGGGGAAAGGGGCCCGAGGGGGCCAGCCAAAGTCGGCCAGGCCGTGCTGGCTGGCTGGGATTCCCTTGGCCCGCCCCGGTTTCGCACGAGCGCGCTGCCAGGATCCGCTGTGGGTGCCCCTCTGGCTCAAAGAGCGCCGTAGCCGCCGCCCGAGCCGGGGGGAGGGGGCATGCCAGCCGAGCTGCTGCCCGCGGTGGCGCCTGCTCCTAGTGAGGAGCTTGACGTGGCAGCGATCGAGGAGTTGTAGCCCTTGGGGACGGAGCTGGGCCGCATGCTGCCGGAACAGCAGCCGCCGATCCTGCCGCCGACGCCCGCCCAGAAGCCGGCGTGGGGGTGGCGCATCTTGCCGTTGCGGACGTAGCCGTAGCCGTAGCCGCCGCCGGCGTAGAGCACGATTCCCGCGAAGAGGAGGCCGACGACGATGCCGGCGGCGTCCGCTGGGGCCGCTGCCGGAGTGGGCGTCGGGGGAGGCTTGGCCGGCGAGTACACCAGGCGGGTGAGGCTCATGCCGTCGGCCGAGGTCACGGCGATGCTTCCGTCGGCGAGGATGACCGGGTCGCCCTGGAGGCGGTCGGCCACGTACTTCTTCCAGATCATGGTGCCCGTGGTGGCATCGAGCGCGTACAGGGTGCCGTCCAGCGACGTGACGTACAGCACGTTCCCGTCGCGGTCCATGACGGGGTTGGACACGATGCCGGCGCCGGTCTGGTACTGCCAGCGCTCAGTGCCCGTCTTCTCGTCAAAGGCGTGCATCGCGCCGTCGTTGCCTCCGATGTACAGCAGGTTGTGCTTGTTCCCGCACCCCGGGCTCGCCCCCATCTCTTCCACCGCAGGGATGGTCCACTCGCGGTCCCCGTCGTCCTGCATCGCCACGATCTCGGCGGCCGCGCCCACGTAGATGAAGCCGGTGACCGGGTGCACGCACGGCACCTCGAGCACGGGACCGTGCGTCTGGTAGCGCCAGCGCAGGTTCCCCACGAGCGGGTCGTACGACCGGATGAAGCCGTCGGTTGAGCCAACCACGAGGGTCTTGCCGTCCTGGAGGAAGACGGGCGGGAAGAGGCTCTCGCCGGAGCCGGTGCTCAGCTTGGCGAACTGCGCGCCCGTGGCGCCGTTGAAGCCGTACACGTAGCCGTCCGTGGACGACACGAAGACATTGTCGGTGTTGGTCACGGTGACAGACCCCTGGACGGCCGACTTGATCTCCACGGACCACACCGCCGTGCCGTCCTTCGCCAACAGGGCCCACACGAAGCCGTCCGAGGCGCCGTAGTAGACCCTCGAGGCGCCCGGGCTGATGCCGAGCTCGCCGAAGACGTACCCATCGCCGACATCCCGCTCCCAGACCTTGAGGCCCGTGAGCATGGCCACGGCATAAATCTTGCCGCCGTCGTCGGGGAAGATGAGGAGGCCGGTGTCGGTGGCCACGGCACCCTCCAGGATCCGCTGCTCGGCGAGGAAGGTCCATGCCGGGACCATCTGGGAGCCGTCGGTGGCCGGGGGGCCGTTGTACTTGGACTGGCCCGAGTGGTGCGGGTTCCCGCCGCGCTGCGACCACATCGCCCGCGACTGCGGCTGTGAGGTCGGGATGATGCCGGGGGGCTGGCTGCCCGTGACGCGCAGGATCTGCCCGTCCTCCGTGGCCACGTACAGCGCGTGGTCGCTGTCGATGACGAGGCCGCCGCTCACGGGCACGCCGAGGTCAAGCTTCCACTCCACCGTGCCATCGGTGCTGTCAAGGCAATGGATGGTGCCGCTGGCGTCGGCGAAAAAGACGTAGCCAGCGGCGTCGACGATGGCCTGCGCGTTGATGTCCTCTCCCGTGTCGTACTCCCACAGCTGAGCCCCCGTGTCGTGGTCGAATGCGAAGAACTGCCCAACGCGGTTTCCCACGAAGAGCTGGCCGGACTGGCCGATGACGATGGAGGCTCCGCCGGTGACGTCATCCGACGGCAGATGCCACTCCAGCTGGCCGTTGGCCGCGTTGAGCTTGTACGTGCCCTGGCCGTCCACGTTGATGAACACGAAGTGGCCGTCCCGAGACACCGCCGGGTCCTCGTACAGGGGCCTGCCGAACAGGTTGCTCTGCCACTTGACGGAGCCGTCGGCGAGGTTGAGGGCGTACAGGACCCCGTCGCGGCATGAGGCATACACCACGGGTTGCAGGCCGGCAGCCTTGCCGATGACCATGCCGGAGATGCCGCCGGGGGCCGGGAACGTCCACTCCGGGTACTGCGCCGGGATGGTGCCGTCGGCCCAGATGTAGAAGGCGATCACCTTGCCTGCCCATGTGACCATCGCGTTGATGTCCCCGGGAAGCTCGGGCACGACGATGTCGCCCGTGGCCACCTTGTCGAGGGTGAGCAGGACCACCTCGCCCTCCCGCTTGCCGGTCAGCGCGTCGAAGAAGAGCACCGAGCCGTTTCCCACGGGCACGACCAGCTGGCCGCCGATGATGGCGGGGCTCCCCTTGGGCGGGGTCGTGAACTCCGTGTCGGACTCGAAGATCTTGGTCAGCGTCCCGTCCTCGGGACAGGCGCCGAACAGCCGGCCGCCATCGTCAATGGCGGCAATGCACCCACGGGAGTTGATAACTGCGAAATTGGCGGAGGCCAGGAGCGCAATGGCGCGAGGTGCGGCAAATGGAAGCTTCGGAAGCAACCGGCCAAGAGGGGCGCTCATAGCGGCTTTCCTCGCTCAGTCCCGCACGGGCACTGGCTGTATCAGCAAGTACGGGCAAGCGGTGCCAATGCGCATCGAAAGAGCTCGAGCCGGCGACACGCGCAGCAGGCAAAACGGGCCAGCCGCCTTGCCCGCTCCCGAGCGCGGCTGAAGGGGCAAAAGCTCCCTCTTGCTCGCGTATTTGCGACCAGAACGTGCATGCAGCCCCAGAGCGGGCACCCTATGCGGGCACTGAGCGGTCTCTTGAGCTAGGGGGGGACTTCAACAACCCACGGCATGATCCTCCCCTTTCTGCCCCGCAGACCTGCCGCTCACCTGGGTAATCCGTGAAGCCCTGTGCGTACCCAGTCTGGAACGGGGTTCCCTGGTTGGGGCTGAAATGGGGGCCCTGGAAAGGAGACCGGGCGTGGTGGGTGGCGTCGTAGCCGCGCTGAGGCCAAACGGGCGGAACCAGCCCAGCCCCGCTCGCCCCTCCGACCATGGCCGCCGCCACAACGGCGGCAAGGGCGCCAAGCGCAACTCGCATTCCGATACGGGGCGTGCCAGAGGGCTGTCTGGCCTCCAGCTGCTGGTGGGCGGCGATGGCAAGTCTGTGGTGGAGCACGAAAGGCAGCTCTACCAGACCCGGCCGAAGGATTGCAGTGGGCCAGGCACGCCGAACACAGGCTCTTCGTGCGGCGAGGCCCACACACCGAGCTGTATAGTCTTGCAAAAGGTCTGTTGCCGCGTTCGTCCGGTCTCCTCCTGCATCAAGGCCGGCCTGGCGCCGCTGCTACTGCTCGTCGTCAGTGGGCGACGCTTGAGCCATGTCTGGGCTCGCTGATGCCGGTGCGCTTCGCCGTGTTGGGAAAGCAGCAAGGCTTATGTCGGGGACCGGAGGTGTGCGTGCGTCAGATGGTTCGCTCATCGGGCTGGAGGCGCTCAAGTCATCGCTGAGCGAAATGCTTCACGCTGTGCTGACCCGCACCGAGAACCAGTCCGCGCTGCTGGTTGGCCCACGGTAAGGCATGCAGAAGGCGTCGCACGCCGGCTCGGCACCGCACCGCCGTGTGCACTGCGCCTTTCGTTCGCGAGCGCCGGCTGGCCGGACCCTCCCTTGCGTCGCAGGGGCAGCGGGAAATCGCTCGTGCTGCAGGAGGCGCTGTGCTCCCTTCAGCGGGATATGATGCGCGATGCCTCGGCGTCTGACGGGGGCGCATCGGCCGCATCGGCGATGGGCGCCCTGGGCCACGGACTGCCTTTCGTCACCGTGCACATCAACGGCCACGCCATCACCGACGACCACTCTGCGGTCCGCGAGATCTCCGCACAGCTGGCTATCGACCCCGAGGCGGCGACGGCCGCAGCCACCGCGGAGAAGGACTCGGCAGCGGCAGCTTCGTCCGGCGACTCCGGAACCCCGCCTCGGCGCGGGGGCAAGCGGGCACGGTCAGCGGCGGCCACGCGGGTCTCCCGGCGCACTGTGGCGTACGCTTGTGTCCGCGCACACAGGCAAACGTTCGAGCAGCACCTGGAGTACGTCGTGGCGACGCTCCGCGACGGCCGGGCGACGGACAAGCCGGTGGTTTTGGTGGTCGACGAGTTCGACGTCTTCTGCTCCCGCACTAAGCAGTCTCTGCTCTACAACCTGCTCGACCTCACGCAGGACCCGAGGTGAGCGCGCTCTCAGAAGCTGGCAATCGTGCCTGCCCCCTGCCTGTCTCTCCCTGCCTCGCTCTGCTTCGCTCTGCTAGATCGCGAGAATTAGACCAGGTTGCTCGCTTCTGCCCGCCCCGCCCCGCGCAGCGTGCGCTTCGCGTTCGTCGGCGTGACGTCGCGCCTCGACGTGGTCGACCTGCTGGAGAAGCGGCTCCGCTCCCGCTTCAGCCACCGCCAGTTCCTCTTCTCCCACCTGGGCAAGGACGACTACGAAGCGGTGAGGCGGGCCGCGGGTGCCGCGCCCGTCTTGCCGCGCTCCTGCTTGCCCGCCCCTTGTGCTGCGGCCAACAGACGCCTGCCCCACCCCGCGTCCCCCCGCCGCTCCCTTCGGCGCCGCAGCTACTGTGCGCGACGCTGCGCGTGCCGCCAAGCGCGGCCCTTGAGCCCGAAGCGGTGGCCTCGTTCAACGAGGCGGCCGATGAGGCGCTGGCGGACCCCCGCGTGATCGGGTGCGCCCGCCGCTGGCACTCGCTTGGCAGGCCAGCGCGCCTCATCATGGACTGGGTCAACCTCGCGGTCGCGAGGGCCTGCGCCCCAGGGGAGGCGTGCCTCGTTTCCGCGGAGCACCTCCTCGGCGCTGCCGCGTCGGTGTGCGAGGACCCCCTGATCGGAGAGCTGAGCGACGCATCACCGCTCGAGGCAAGCCTTCTTGGGGCCATGGCGCACCTGGAGACCCGGTCGGGAGAGGACGGCGAGGCGGGCACGTACAACTTCGAGATGGCCTTCGGCGAGTACCAGAGGTTCACCAGGGCGCAGGGGGCCGGCACCCTCGCGGTGGACCGCGCCGTGGCGCTCAAGGCCTTCGAGGCCATGCTGGAGCAGGGGCTCGTGGTGATGCCCGCGGTCGCGCCCGATACCTCGGACGCGGTCCGCACGGCGGCGCACATGTCCAGGCACTCACAGCTGGTGCGGCTGGGCGTGGAGCCGTCGCGGCTCTTCGAGGCCGTGCGGGAGGGGGACCTGCAGCTCCCCACCGCCCTGCGGCACTGGATCTTGCACGGGGAGCAGACGTGATTGCCGCGCCGACGCGCCCCGTAATGTGCGCCAGAGGGGCGTGCTCCGATATTCGGCCGTGCCTGGCACCCCCACCATCACACGCTTGTCACCCAACGGCCACACCGGGTCCACGGAATGCGCGGGGTCGGCGGCGCCTTTGTGTTGCTGTGTCGTCGCAATGGTCAGTCCTTGATCGCGCTGAGGCCGCGGAACTCCGTGCGCTCCAGCGCCGGCTCAGCGGCCGCCAGTGTCAGGCGCATCGTCCATGAGCTCGCGCTCGAGCTCCTTGCTCATGCCGCCGGTGTCGGGCACGAAGCGGCACTCCTGCATCGCCGCCGCCTCGGCCTCGGCGCGGTCCCGCGCGACCCTGGCCTTCCGTCGCTCGCTCGTCTCGGTCTCGAGGCGGAACGGCCTCGGCACGGTCGGCTCGCCCGGGGCCTTGAACGCCGCCCCCTTGACGCGGAACGCCTCCTCCTCCCTCGCCGCCTGCTCCGCGCGGAGCCGCTCGGCCCGCTCCGCGTTGGCCATGTGTCTCGCGAGGCCTCGCACGGCCACGGGCTTGTCGGAGCGGGGCGCCTCGGCCGCCGGCTTGGGCACGAACGTGCAGGCCTCGAGCTCCTCGTACTCCCGGGCCCGCCGCTGCCGCCTCACGCTGGCCTCCTTGCGTCGCAGGTGCTCCTGCACGCGCTCGCCCACCGCCCCCGGGTCGTCCCCAATGCCGAGGCGGAACGGCCCGCCGTCGCCGCGGCGCGCCGCCGCCCGGCGGAGCACGCCGTCGGGGTCCGTCTGCAGCTCCGGCTGGAAGGTGCACGCCTTCATCTCCGCCCGGTCGGCCTCCTCCTTGGCGCGGGCGCGGGAGGCGCGCCGGCGCTCGTCCATCATGTGCTCCTGCACCGAGTGCGCCCGGCCGAGGCGCTTGGAGAGGGCGTTGATGCGCGGCTTGTGGCTGAACTGGGAGTAGTACTCGTCGCTGATGGCCTGCTTGAGCTTCCGGCCGCGGTCCGCGTCCCGCGTCGCCAGGCGGTCGGCGCGGTCCCGCTCCGTCTCGGCGGACAGCTCCGGCCGCGTGTACGACAGGAGGGCCCCGGCGTCGCTCGTCTTGGGCTTGAAGGTGCACTCCTCCGCCTCGGCGTCCCGCGCCCGGGCCAGGCGCTGCTCCTTGTCCCTCACGAAGTCTCGCTGGCGCTCCAGGAACCCCGCCTGCAGCCTCGGGTTGGCGGCCACCAGCGAGGCGGACGACGCGTTCACCCTGGGCTCGAAAGTGAGGCGGGACGCCTCGTCCGCCGCCACCTCCTGCCGGCGCTGGTCCATCCTCGCCCGGCGCCGCTCGCCCTCGCCGAAGAGCCGCGACGTAACGTCCCCGGCCGTTGACCCGCCGGCGGCACCCGGGCCCACCCCACGCCCCGTCGAGCTCGGGTCGGCGTCGGAGCCCCGCCGGCTGGCGACGAGGGCGGCTGAGCGCTTGGAGATGCGCGGCTGGAACGTCAGCTCGGCGTCGGACGTCATGGCGGACACGCGACGTCGGCGCAGAGCCTCCTCACGGGCGCGCTGCACGTCAAACGCCCTCTCGTGGAGGGGCCTGGGGTCGGCCCCCGCCAGGACGCCCGCCTCAGTCCTCGTGACCTCCGCCGGGGCGGCCGCCGCGTTGGTGGACGGGTGGAACGAGAACGCGTTGGCCTCGGCGGCCTGGGCCTCGGAGCTGGCACGCTCCCTCGCGAGCCGCCGGCGGGTCGCCTCCGCGTGCAGGCGCTCCGCCGCCGCGGCGCCCGCCCTCCCGCTCCGTCGCGGGGGCCGCCCTGCACCGGTCCCGGCGCCAGCGGTCGGGGCGGGGGCCGAGGCTGCCGCGGGGTCCTGCCCCGCGGCTGTGTTGGGGGCAAACGTGCACGCCGCGAGGGCCTCGTGCTCCCTGCGCTGCCTAGCGTCCTCGAGGGCCTTGTCCGACTTGGCCTTGGCGGCGTAGAGGCGCTCCCACACCGGGGCACCGCCCTGCCGGGGTGCCGATGCCGATGGCGCTGCTGGACGACCGGCCCGACGCCGCGGAAGTTGCGAGAACGTCGGCACCGCCCCGTCAGCGGGCGGATCCGCGGCACGATCGGCACGCTGCTCCCTCGCAGGCCGTGGTCCGGCCCCGACAAGCCGGTGACTGTGCCCCGCAGCGACGGGAGACGCGGGAGCGAGGGCTGCGAGCGAGCCCGCCCCGGGATCCTCAGCGAAGGATACGCCGTGAAGCGGCATCGGCTCCGCCGCGGCTGCATGGCGGTACCGGTCCATCGGGCTGCCGC
>Ga0136560_1001216_pt1 | contig 13152 bp, 4 predicted proteins | sample AntRauMeHopE1497_FD_104925 | JGI IMG/M metagenome (GOLD analysis project Ga0136560, IMG submission 104925) | Saline lake microbial communities from Rauer Islands, Antarctica - Metagenome Hop E1 #497 | ecosystem: Environmental > Aquatic > Non-marine Saline and Alkaline > Saline | place... | reverse complement strand
GCGGCGGCGGCGGCGGCTGGCGGGCAGGGGCGGGGCGGGCAGCGGCTGGTGACTGCGGCGTCGGACGGCGAGTGGGGTGTTGCCGCCCGGAAGGCCATGGAGGCGGGCCAGGCGGTGGTGGCCGACTACTCGGCCACGTGGTGCGGGCCGTGCCGGACGCTGGCGCCTCACTTCGCCAGGCAGGCAGAGGCGGTGTGGCCGCTGGCGCGGCTGGTGAGCGTTGACGTGGACAAGTGCCCGCAGACGGCGGCGGCGGCCAAGGTCTCCGCCGTGCCGCACGTCACGGCCTACGTGGCGGGGCGGGAGGCGGGGACCGTCAAGGGCGCCGACGCCGGCAAGATCGATGAGCTCGTGGCGGGCGCAATCGTGGCGGCGGCGGCGGCCAGGAGGGCCGCGCGCGGCGTGCCGGCGAGCTGGCCGGCGTGCGAGCTGGACGGCGTGGTGCGACTGGCGGCGGCCGAGGCGGCGGCGGCGGGCGTGGACGAGGCGCAGCTGCTCCTCGCGAGCCTGCCGGCCTGACGGCCAGGCGAAGGTGTGCGGCAAGGGCGGAGCCCGCACGGGCGGCGAGGGCAAAGGCGGAGCGGGTCCGATGAGCAGCGTCGGAAACCTGAGCGGGTGCGCGCGCAGGCGACTTGCAAATCGCTTCCTCTGCGCGGCACCAGCATCTCGCCGCTGCCACTCTGAGCCCGCCCCGCTGCGATGGCAACCCCGGGCGTAGTCAGGCCGGCGCAGGCAAAGGGCGACGCCGCCGGAGCCTCGTGAGCCGGCGCGGCGCGCTCCCCCCATGAGGCGGGTTCCGCGCGGCGGTGCGGCCGCGGGGACCCGCGCCCGGCTGACGCGCGAGGAACCACATGCGCATTGCCGACGCCCCGGCGCGCACCGCTGCGCCGCCGGGCCAGTGCCGGGCAGCGCGGCGCAGCAACATGGCAGACTCGTGTTGTTGCCCCTCCCGCAGGCCGGGCGCCGAGGCCCTGGCGCCCCCGTCGCTGCCGCGGGCCGCGGGGCCGGAAGCAGACGGGTCGGAAGCGTCGTCGGACAGGGGGCCGTCGCCCGCGGGCGCCGAGTCGCCGAGCGCGGCCGCTGCTTCAGCTTCCGGTGCCGACGCCCCCACGGGGCGCCGGGAAGTCGCGGACGCGTCGTTTGACGACGAGCGCGCGCTCTCCGCGTCCCGATGCAGGAGGTTTGAGCGCTGCCTCGGCGCGTCGTCGGTCGACATGGCGGCGCTGCGCAAGCTTGCGTGGTCGGGCATCCCGCACAGGATGCGCGCCGAGGTCTGGCAGCGCCTCCTGGGGTACCGCCCCTCGGAGCGCTCGTCCGAGGACGCGACACTCGCCCGGCGGCGCGCGGAGTACCGCGAGGACGTGAAGCGGCACTTCAAGGGGCGCGCGGGCGCTTGGCGGACCGAGCCGGAGCAAAAGGTCCTCCGCCTCATCCTCGTGGACGTGCCCCGGACGCTCCCGAGCGTCCCGCTGATCCACACGGCCGCGGTGCAGCGCGGCCTGGAGCGCGTGCTGTTCCTGTGGGCGCTGCGGCACCCCGCGTCGGGCTACGTGCAGGGAATCAACGACATCGCTGCGCCTCTCTTCGTCGTCTTCCTGGCCGAGCACGCCGGCGTGGCGTGCGCGGACTCGTCGGGCCTGCCCCGCGCGGCAGTGCAGGCGGCGGAGGCCGACGTCTTCCACTGCCTCACCCGCCTCCTCGACGGGCTGCAGGACCACTACACACCAGACCAGCCCGGCATCCAGCGCGTGGTGCACCAGCTCCGGGAGCTGCTGCTGCGCATCGACAGCCCCCTCGTGGCCCACGTCGAGGCTCAGGGCTTCAGCCTGCTGCAGCTCGTCTTCCCCTGGGTCAACTGCCTTCTCCTCAGGGAGCTGCCCGTCAGCGTCGCGCTCCGGCTGTGGGACACGTACTTCGCAGAGGGCGGCGGCGTCGGCGGCTCCGGGGCCGGCGCCGAGGGCTTCGAGCGCTTCCACACGTACGTGTGCGCGGCTCTGCTCCACCACTTCTCGGAGGAGCTGCAGACCAAGGAGAAGACGGACCTGGTGGAGTTCGTGCAGGCTCTGCCGACCAGGCGCTGGCGGGTCCGCGAGCTGGAGGCGGTCCTCTCGCAGGCCTTCATCTTCAAGTCCAGCTTCGACGGCGGCGGCGGCCTCGAGTGAGGGCACGGCCGGCGGCAAGGGAGAGTGCGGCAGCGCAGGGTGCGTGAGGCCGCAGCGGGCGCCCGCACGACGCACTCCGCCGCGCATCCCCCCCCCGCGCGCGCGCGGAGAGCCCGCTCCCGGCCGGCAAACCCCACGCACTGTCCGGGGCCGTTTGGGATACCCTGGGTGCACCCGCTGCCCCCGTGCGACCGCGGCAACCGTCCGGCCGTCCGGCTCCCAAGGGCCTCGCGCGCCGGCACGCACCGCAGCGCCCCGCGAATAGGTGTTTTGCATGCTGTGACAATCGCGCACGGTGGTTGTGACGGCGCTTCGTGCGGTTGTGGTACCGCCCAACTGCTCTGCAGCGTCTCTCTCGCACGCAGCCGCCCGCGGGCCGCCCCGCGCACTGTCAGCGGCGGCTGCTATGGCCACGACGGGCATCATCGAGGGGGAGGCCGAGCTGGCGGGCCGGCGGCCCCCCGCCAGGCAGCTCTTCGACGACGGGGGGCAGCGCTTGGCGCCGTTTTCGTCGGTTGAGGCGTCCGAGGCCAAGGACGACTACGCGCTGCGCGCGGCGCCGCAGGACGCGTTCGAGGATGCCCTGGGCATGGCCCGCGACGAACACGGCGCGACGGGGATGGTGGACGGGCAGCTCGCGAGAGACACAACGGGGGCGCGGGTGTCGGGGGTGTTCCCGCGGCGCGGCCTGGCCTCGGGCGCTCCGGACCCCGACTACCCTTTCCCCGACGAGTCGGAGGAGGAGAAGGACGACGAGGACGAGGGTGCGGGCGCCCGCGCGGCCGACAGCCCCGGGTCGGACGGCCTGCGCATGCTGCGCGCCGGCGCCTTCATGGGCGACGACGACGACGACGACGGCAACGACGAGAAGGACACGGACTCGGTGGAGGCCGCGCTTCGCGCCAACCCGGCGGACGGCGCGCGCAACGAGAAGGAGAAGCGCATGTTCGAGCTGCAGGGGCAGATCCGCACGATCATCACGAACAAGCAGGTGCTGCGGCGGCAGGCCAGGGGCATGCGGCGGGAGCAGATCGGCCTGAAGCGCGCCATCGCGACGCTCGAGGCGGAGCGGTCGGCGATGGGCGGGCGCGACGCCGTGGTTGAGAACGACCGCACGGTGCGGCGCGGGGAGGAGATCATGACGCGGCGGATCATGAAGGCGCGGGCGGACAAGATGCGGGCGGTGGGGGAGAACTCGGACATGCGGCGGGAGATCGACGTGCGGCGGCGGGAGAAGGTGGCGCTGCTGCGGGCGTGCGGGCAGCTGGAGAGCGACGTCAGGGCTCTGCAGGATACGACGAAGGCGCAGCTGGTGAGCATCGCGGAGACGGACGAGGAGACGCGGGCCGTGGAGACGCAGGTGGCGGGCGTCATCGAGGAGGCCCGGACGGAGCTGCGGGGCATCGAGCAGCAGTGGGAGCGGCTGGCCTCGGCGGCGTCCAAGCCGGCCTTCGGGAGCGGTATCCCGTCCCCGCGGGACGCGGACCTGGACGCGCAGGTGGACCGGGAGCTCGCGGCGGCGGAGCGGGAGCTGCTGCGGGGCAAGCCGAGGCAGCGGGGCATCTACGAGGGGTCCCACGGGCCGCTGCGCAAGCCCAAGCGGCGCGCCGGGGCCAACGCCCGCAAGCCCAGGGCGGAGGGCAAGGCCAGGGAGGACGTGGCGGCGAGCGCGGCGGCGGTGATGCGGATGCGAGTCGACACGCGGCCGTCGTGGGCCCCCAAGGGGACCAAGGGGGCGCCGTCGCGGCGCGGCAAGTCGTCGACGTCGTCCAAGGGCGGGGCCGGGCCGGCGCCGCCCGGCCGCCCGTCGTCGTCGCAGTCGGCCGCGTCGTCACAGGGCGGCTCGGCGACGGCCGACGGCGGCGGGGGCCGGCCGACGTCGCGCACTCTGATGCGGTCGCGGTGGAAGAACGCAGCGATGCACGCGCGCGTGGGGAACACCCGGACGAGGGTTGAGCGGCTTCGGGCGGCGTACTCGGAGCTGCAGTCGCTTTTCGGGGGCGAGACGCCGTCGGAGACGGTAGAGCTGGTGCTGGGGAGGAAGGAGGAGGTGGGACGGCTGTACGGCCGGATCGACAAGCTGGGGCACGAGGCCGACGGGCTGCGCGCGGCCATCATGGAGTGCCGGCGGGAGGGCCGGGAGGGCGCGGTGCGGCAGCGGGTGGAGGCTGCGGAGCGGCACGGGATGCTGGCGTCGGTGGAGTCGTCGCTGACGGCGGCGCGGCGGCGCGAGGTGGTGCAGGCGGCGGAGCGGGCGCGGCTGGAGGGGACGCTGTCGGCTCTGCACGACGGGCTGGTGGGGGTGCTGGAGTCGCTGGACATGGGGAGCGTGGTGCGGGGGAAGGACGCGGAGACGAAGGAGGCCGCGGGGGCGGTGGCGGCGGCGGCGGCGGCGGGGGGGGCGGACGGCGGGGGCAGGGCGGTGACGCCCAACGGCGGCGCGGCGGCAGCCCCTTCGGCCCCCAACGCGCGGCTCATCGCGGGGTACTTCTCCCTGGCAGAGCACCGCCTGAGCCAGGTCCTGGCAGAGTACTCGAGGCTCAGCGGCAGAGCCAAGGCGAGGGGCGGGGCGGGGGGCGGTGGGCGGTCCGCCCGGGGGCGGCAGGGCGCGGAGCACGAGGGCGCGGGCGGCGGGGGCCGGGAGCAGCGCGGGGGAAGCGCGGGGTCGGGCGCGAGGGGCGCGCGGCGGGGGAGCGTGTCAGGCGGCGGGGCCGCCGCGGCCGCCGCCGCGGCCGGGAGGATGTCCCGAGCGGAGCGGCGGCGCTCGATCGACCTGTCCATCGCGGACATGCGGAGGCACCAGCTGATGCAGGCGATCCACCAGGGCGGCGGCGCGGCGTCGGCCCCGGGCCAGCTGCCGCCGCTCGGCGCGGGGGGCGAGAGCGACGAGCCGGGCTCGGCCCTGCCGGCGGAGGCGATGCAGATCGGCCCGTCGTCGGCGTCGGCGCTCCCCAAGACGCTGGACGCCTACGCCAGGCAGTCCAAGGAGGAGGTGCGAGCGGGCGCGGGCACGGCGGGGGGCGGCCGCGCCGCGCGCAGGCGCCTCAGCGGCAGGCCGCGCTCCGACGGCCCGGGGGACGCGGGCGTGTCGGCGTTTTCCGCGGCGCCGGGCTCGGCGCAGCTGTCGGCGTCGGCCAAGCGGGCGTTTGTGCAGCGCAGCATGACCGCAGAGTCGCGCGGCGTGCTCGCGGCCCGCGCGCTCGCGCCCGTCCCGCCCATCCGGGGCATGTCGCACGACGCATGACGACGGGGGCGTATGACCGGCGCGTGTGCGAGTGTGTGCCCGAGCCTGTGGCGAGGTGCCGAGAAATACCGCGGCGGTGTGCGCCCCGGCGCCCGGACCGCGCCCAATCGCGAACCAGCCCTGCGATCCGAATGTTCCCCGACGAACCCGCTCTGTGCGGTGCCGGCGGCACCGCCAGGGTGGCCGCAACCTCGCTCGTTGCAGAGCCGGGCAACGGGCTGCGCGCGCCACGCGCCGGCCACTCGGCATCTTGCGACCCATGGCCGCCTCCACCGCGATGATGGGATCGGACAGGCCCGCGGCTATGCCGCTCGACTCCAAGGTCGACGCGCTCCAGTCCAGGCTCCGCGCCAAGCTTGAGAGCATGACCGGGTTCGGGGACGAGGCCACGCAGGCCCACCAGCTGAACAAGCTGTTCCGGTGAGGCCCGGCTGCGGCTGACTGGCGCGTGTCGTATTACGGGCGGGAAGGTCGGGTCGTGCCGGTCACCGGGCCGCGCCGGGGCGGGCTTGGCCCGGGAGCCTTGCGGTTGGCGCAACGACTCTACGACCTGCCGCCCGTGCCCAGCCCGCGCGGCCCCGGCCGTCTCGCGCTGTCGTGCGTGCCCAAACAGCCGGCAGGCCGGCCAGCTGCGCGCCGCGCCTCGGCCTGGGCACCCGCGGCTCGACGTTTGCGGATCCCGCGCCTCCCGTACGCGACCCCTGCCTCCCCTGCCCGTCCCACGCTCGCGCGCAGCTCGTTCAACAAGGACAAGGACGGATGGCTGAGCTTCGAGGAGTTCAACGCGGCCCTAGTCCGCCTGAACTTCGTGGGCGTGCAGCGCGAGGTCCAGTCGCTGTTCGACCGGTACGATACGGACGGGTCTGGCTTCCTCGCGTTCGAGGAGTTCTCTGCCGCGCTGTTCGGGCTGATCCCCAACCCGGTGGGCGACCCGATGACGCGCAGCGCCATGGACCGCGTGCGTCACAAGATCGCGGAGCGCGGCGGCCTCAACGGCATCCGCTCCCTCGGCCGGATCATGCGCATCATGGACGACAACGGGAACGGCAAGCTCAACCGCGACGAGCTCAAGTACGGCCTCCGCGACTTTGGCGTGGACCTTTCGGACAAGGACCTTGACACGGTGATCCGGACGTTTGACCGGAACGGGGACGGGCACGTGGACTACGACGAGCTGCTCATCGGGCTGCGCGGGAGCATGAGCCGCGTGCGGCGCGAGGTGACGATGCAGGCGTTCGAGAAGCTGGACAAGGACGGGAGCGGCGAGGTGACGATCGAGGACCTTCGCATGGCGTACAGCGTGTCGGACGACCACCCCGACGTGGCGTCGGGCAAGTGCAACAAGGACGAGGCGCTGGGGCGGATGCTGGACAACTTTGACACCCTGGAGAAGGACGGCATCGTCACCCGCGACGAGTTCCTCGACGCCTACAAGGGCATCTCCGCCAGCGTCGACTCGGACGACTACTACCTCCTCATGATGCGCAACGCCTGGCACATCCTCGAGGGGGAGGGTGCCACGGCCAACACGAGCAACCTGCGCGTGCTCGTCACCCGCACCGACGGCTCCCAGCAGGTCGTCGCCATCCGCGACAGCCTCGGCCTCGACAAGGGCGACTACCACGCCATCAAGGCCGCGCTCGAGGACCAGGGCGAGACTGACATCGCCGACATTGACCTCACGGGCGCCGCCTGAGCGGACGAGCGCCAAAGCCCGCGAGCGCGTGCGTGACGGCGCACCCCGCGGGCCTCACAACCATTGCACTTGGCCTGCGCGGGATCGTCAATCGACAATGTCACAAACCACGGCGCGTGGGCGGGGATGCTTGTCCTCAGGCGCCGGGGAGAGCGTCCCGCCGTGGCACAGCCGCAGCGCCCCCGGCTCTCTGCCATCCCGCAGGGGCTGCCGCGCCGCGGCAGCCCTCAGCGGCACGGCAAAGTTGCGCTCGAGGCGCTCGCGGCGGGGCGGTGCTGTTGCGCGTTCAGTGCGCTTCGAACCGGCGTGGGGAAAAAGGGTCTGCCGGCAAGCATCAGAAACTCGCGATCGGGGCGGGGATGCCGGGACCGCTCTCACCCGCTCGTGGTGGTCTGGGTGCGCGTCTCCCGACGCGGGCGAGGGGCGCCGGGGGAGTGTGGCGTCGGGGCGATACAGAGCCTGCCGTTGGGAGGGTTGTTGGTGGTTTTCGCCCCCTCCCCGTTGCGGCGCCGCCGTTGCCGGTCCCACTCACAACCCAAGCGTGCCGGCCCCCGCGAGCAGCACCCGGCTGACAATCCGAGACCGTTCGTCGCATGGAAGCGTCCCGCCGACGCCGCGCTGGCAGGCAGCAAGGGGCGGAGGAGAGGGACGCAGCGACGATGCTCCAGCAGGCCGTGCTGACGCTCGAGGTGACCGAGGCCGACATCACGCCGCTGGCAAAGTTCGTGGACCTGGAGGAGCGCGTCCAGACCTTCGAGGCGCGGAGACTGAAGCGGCGGGCGTCGGCGTCCAGGCGCAACAGCCTCGGGGGCGCGGGGACCAGGGGCTCCGCCGCGCCCGACGCCAGGGACGGGCCCGCGCAAGCGCAGGCAAAGGAGGCGGCGGCGCGGGCGGCGCGGCTCCGGCTGATGAACCGCCTCCTGGGGCGGGCCTGCGACGCGGTCACAGTGCTCTCCGTCGGGCGTGAGCCGGCGCCCAGGCTGCCGGCGCGGTCCGCCAAGCTTCGGCTCGAGCAGGTTCCGGCGTTCGCCCTGCTACATGAGGCGGCGCTGGTGCGCTCGACCGGCACGGGCGGCGATTCGGACGAGCCGAAGTCAGGATCGAAGCGAGCGTTCGCGTCGTCGCCGCGGCCGGACTCCGGCTCTGCCTCCCCGGAGGAGGACGCCGCGCGGGAGGCCGCGGAGCGCCGGCGGCAGGCGTTGTCGGCGACCAAGGCCGTGGTGGTGATGGGTGAGGTGGGAGCGATGGTCGCCGCGGCGCCGTCGGCCTCGGCCTCGCAGTCGGGGCGGGCAGGGGCGGGCGGGGACGCCAAGGGGGGCGCGGGCGGCGGCGAGGAGGAGACCATGAACCACCGGTCGTCGGCCCTGTCCTCCGCCGCGGGGATGATGGTCGACGTCGGGTCGACGTCGGTCAGCCTGGTCGCGGCAGGGGTCGGCGCCGCCGCCGCTGCCGTCGCTCCCTCCGCGGGTCAGGGGCATCACCCCCGCCGCGCGTCGCTGCCCACGGCGCTGCTGGCCGCTGCGGGGCAGTTCGGGCGGCAGCGCCACCTCATGGCACAGCGGCCGGAGCACGCGGTGCCGCACCCGCTGCTGGCCGCCGCCGCGAGGGAGGAGGCGTCGGGCGGCGCGGCCCGGCTGGCGGACCCGGGGGGCGTGACGACGCTGCGCCGCGAGGAGCTGCTGATCGTGCGGACGCCCGTGGAGGCGGCGTCCCTGCGGCCCTCGTGGCAGCAGGTGTTCCGGCTGCGGCTCTACGCGCTGCAGCCGGACACGGTGGTGCAGCTGTCGCTCTTCGCGCTGGCCTCGCGGTCCGACATCGGCGGCGAGGGGAGCGACGAGGAGGAGTCGGGCAGCGACGAGGAGGGCGGCGAGAGCGGGACGGAGGAGGACTACGACGAGGCCGGGGATGACGGCGGCTCGGACGACAATGATGGGGGCGGCAGCGGCCACAACGGGTCCGAGGGCGACGACGCCGCGGGGGGCAGGGCGTCGCCCCGCTCCGTCGACTCCGACCAGCTGCGCCGAAACCGCGCGAAGCAGGCGAGGCACAGGCGGCGGCTGGTGGCCCAGCGCAGGCGACGGCCCTTCCTCCTCGGCACCGCGGTGCTGCGCATCGGCCGGGCGGTCTTCTCGGCGCCGAGGGGCGGCTCCGCGCCGGCGCCGGCCATGCCTTCGTCCGTCGTTGGAATGTCGACGCGGGGGCCGGCGTCCCGGAGGGGAGAAAGGCCGGCGTCGATCGCCTCGCTGTCGCCGCGCGCCGCCGACGCCCACGGGGCCCTGGTGCCCTTTGCGGGGGCGGAGGGCGGCGGGGGCGCTGCCCGTCCGGTCGTGGACACCGGGTCGCCCCGGCCCCCGTCCGGCGGCACCGCCTCGTCCGTCTCCCCGCGCGGGATCCTCACACCGCCCGCCGCCCCGCCCCGCTCGCGGTCCCCACGCCCGCCTCCCGACGGGCCCCGCGGGGCCGGCTCCCCGCGCTCCCCCGCCCTCTCCCCCCGCGCCCCTCCCCCCTCCATCGCTCGCACCGTCTCGGCGTCCTCCTCCGCCGGGGGAAGCTCCCGCAGCGACCCGCTCCGCGGCTGGCACATCCGCCCTCCCACCCGCATGACCCTCGCTGACGTGGCGCCCTTCCTCCCCGTGCACCGCAACGACGAGCCCGCGAGCCAGGTTTTCGGCGTGCCGCCCGGCACCACCGGGTCCTGGACCGTGAGCCCCAGGGACGCGGGCATGGGGGAGATCTCGCTCCGCGGCGGGGTGGCCGACCGCCCGCCCCCGTCCTGGGCAGTGGTCTCCCGCCTCGCGGCGCAGCCCGCGCTCCGGGGCCGGCTCCTCCAGTGGTCCTCCGCCGTCTACCGGTGGGCTCTGCTCGCGTCGCTCCGCGCGGTTTCGGCGCCCAGGCCGCCGCTGGAGGTGACGGACCCGGCTCTGTTCACGGTGGCGCAGCTGCAGTCGTCGGACCTCTACGCGTCGGCCGACGCCGGGGACGCCGACGGGGCGCTGACCACGGCGCAGATCCGGCGCGACGCGTCGCGGTGGCTCGTACCCGGCGCGGTGGTGGCCACGACCACGACGCAGGGGGCCGCCCTTGCGGCCGAGGCCGCCGCCTCCAAGTCGTGCGCCGTCGCCCTGCTCGCGCGCCGGCTGCACACTGCCGCGCTCATCGGCGTCGAGGGCACCCCGCTGCCGTCCGGGGCGCCCGAGGCGTGGCGGCTCGTGCATGAGGGGGCCCCCGTGAGGCTGCAGGAGGACTCCATCGGCCGTCTCAACCCGGACAAGGCCGGGGGCAGCGCCTCCGTGGTCCTGGGCGAGGCGGTGGGGGCGTCGCTGCGCACCGAGCGAAAGCGGGCAGCCGCGAGGGCTGGGGCCATCGCCGGCGGGGCAATCCGGGCTGAGGGGACGCGCCTGAGCGACGACGACGACGACGACGACGACGACGACGGGGTATCCGCCATGGGCGACGACGACGGCGCCTCCGCGGCCCTGCGACGCGGCTCGGTGGCAGACTCAGAGGTGTCGGAGCAGGGGGGCGACGTTCTGGGAGCGCTAAGCTCGCCGTCCGGGCCGTCCCTCGGGCCGGAGGGCTGGCCCCTGGGCCTTCCGTCGTCGCTTCCGCGGTCGCAGGTCGCCGTCGCGAGCGGGGACCGGCAGACCATCGCGGACGAGACGGCGCGGGGCGGCACGCTCGAGCGGCTCATGGGGCCGCTGGGCCGCCCGGCCGCCGCCCAGCGCACGCACCGCGTGAAGCAGTACAACCCTCACGGGGCGGGCTCGGCCGGCCGCTGGCACTCGGCTGCCATCGCCAAGAACGAGCCGTCCGTCACCGCCGTCCTCGCGCCCGGCACCGTCGCCCGACCCGTCTTCGCCGAGGTCGACCTCCTCGTGGCGCCGCCCGCGGAGCTGGTGAGGGCCGCCCGCCCGGCTGTGCAGAACCTTCTCAGGGAGGCGCTGACCCCCGGGTCGGGCAGCCGCGAGGCGGTGCTGCGGCTCGCACGGTACATGACGAGGCACGGCCGGGCCGCAGGCGGCTCGACGCCCGGCGGGGGTGGCGGGGGCGCGGCCGCCGGCTCGGCGGGGCAGCAGCAGCGCAAGGGCGGCGCGGGGGCGCAGGGCAGCGCGGACAGCGCGGCTCCCGGGCCCCCGGTGCTCCGCGTGCGGTGGCGGCTGGACGTCGACGCGGACCCGTCGGCGACGCGGGGCGCCGAGGCGCTCTTCCGCATCGGCGTGCGCCGCGGCAGCGCCCTGACGCTCCTCCCCAACAAGCACCTCTCGGCCCTGGCCGCGGCCGTGGAGACGCCGCCCGTCAACGACATCGTCAAGCACCTCCCCGTGCTGAAACCGCTCTTCCGACACGTGGCGACCCTCTCGGAGCAGCGCGTCAGCACCACGGGCCCCGGCGTCTTCGCGGCGATCAAGGGCACGGACCCGGCCGCGGAGGCGGCCGCCGCGAGGACGGCTGCCAAGCAGCGCGCGGCAGCCAAGCAGCAGGCGCTGCGCCGGAGCACGAGGCGAGGGGGCGTCGCGTTGCGCACCGCCAGGCGCCGCGGGGCGTCCCGCGGGGCGTCCCGCGGCAGCAGCGCCGCCTCGGCCCGCGGGGCCTTGTCGCCGTCCGGGCTCTCTGCGCGCGGTGGCGGCCGTGTCACCACGCCCGTCCCCGGCAGCCCGATCCGCGCGCCGGCCGGGGGACCCTCCAGCCGGCAGGGGGGGCGCGCGGCGGAGCCCGACGCCCAGCCCACCTTCACGCAGCGTGTCGCCCGGCGCATCATGGGCCGTCTCCGCATGCTTAAGCTCATGGGTCTCGTCCCCAGCGATGTGGCCAACGGGGCGGGGCTGGCCGGCCGCGGCCTGCTGACGGCGTCGCCCGTCGCCGGCGCGGCGCGGGGAGGCGCGGGCGCCATGGTGGCGGCCAAGCCGTCGCGGGACAAGCCGGGGGACCTGAGCGCGCAGGCGAGGCGGCGCCGGCGCGGGCAGCCCCCGATCCTGATGACCCACACGTCCGAGGGTATCCCCGCCTTTGTCTTCGTCGGCCTCCTCGGCCTCCTCACCACGCTGCCTCGGGAGGCACTGGAGGACGCCTTCCGCCGCATGGACGCCAACGCGGACGGTGACCTGACCTTCTCGGAGCTGATCGCCTTCCTGCTCCGCGAGGCCGACGTCGCCCTGACCTTCAAGGCCAGCCAGGATTCCTACCTGCTCGAGCCCCCGCTGGCCGACGACCCGACCTCCACCGCCCTCATCTCCCGCCCGGGCGGCCTCCTGGGCTTCGTGACCCTCACTCCGCTGCAGGGGTATGCGCTGTCCTTCGCCGACGGGGCACTTCGCGTCTTCGACGACGAGCTCCGCCCCGGCCTCGCCCTCGACACCGCCCACGTCCCGGCCCCGGTCCCCGACCAGCTCCCCTTCGACGCAGTGCCGGAGACCGTGCCGGGGCAGAGGATCCGTGCGCCAGGCAGGGGAAGGGCCGGCGGCGCGGCCGGCCGCAAGACCCCCCGGCACGACCGCCCGCCGAGCCCCCTGCGCGCCACGAGGTCGTTCCGTGGCCGCGGCGGCGCCGCGAGCCGCGTCATTGTCATCACGCAGGCGGACGCCGAGTCGGCGAGTCGGCGCGAGGACGCGGCGGCGTCGGACAGGTCGGCCCGGCTCCGGCGGCGGCGGGAGGAGCAGCAGCACCGGATCGAGGCGGCCAAGCTCAAGTCGCTGGGCAGAGCCGGCGCGCAGGGCGTGAGGCTGGGCGCCGTCGCGTCCCGCACGCCGAGCGGGTCGCGCGGGTCCGCCACCACGGCGGCCGACGCGGACGGTGGCTCCGGGCAGGCGGGCGGCGCAGCCGAGCCCGAGGTGTCGATCGACGAGATGACGCACGCGGAGATCAAGCAGAAGGCCCGGGCTCTCCAGCTGCAGCTGACGGGGGGCGGCGGCGACGGCGACGGGGGCGGCGGCATGGACGGCGGGGCGGGGGCGTCCCGGGGCGACGCGGGGGTGTCGGCGGGGGCGGAGAGCGCGCGGACCATCCTTGCGGTGGTGTTCGACGAGGACGCGTCGCGGCTGCTGGCGGTGCGT
>Ga0136560_1001215_pt1 | contig 13157 bp, 16 predicted proteins | sample AntRauMeHopE1497_FD_104925 | JGI IMG/M metagenome (GOLD analysis project Ga0136560, IMG submission 104925) | Saline lake microbial communities from Rauer Islands, Antarctica - Metagenome Hop E1 #497 | ecosystem: Environmental > Aquatic > Non-marine Saline and Alkaline > Saline | place... | reverse complement strand
GGGGGGAATGGCTGGATGGCTGGTGAGTTTGGCCGGGGAAGGGGATGTGGATGTGCGATTTGGGGCCTGGGAGGCGGATCCAGGTGCATCGCATGGTGGCGCGACAGCTGCGACTGGCGGTGGAGGTGATGTTGGGCGTGGCTCTAAAGCTGGCTCTAAAGCTGGCTCTGATGCCTCGAAGATGCAGACGCAGACACGGGCCGAAGCCGAAATCGAGTCTGGCGTGTCGATTGGCTCTGTCGCAGAAGTACACGCCACTGGTGAATTCCCGTCTGTCTGGGTTGAGAGTTGCGGCGCCCGGAGAGGGTGCTGGTATTTTGAAGTGACCTCTCTGACCGGGGGGCTATGTCAAGTGGGGTGGTCTGGTGAGCAATTCCCAACGGAAGCAGTGTCCGGGGATGGGGTAGGGGTCGGCGATGGTGAGGCTTCGGCTGGATTTGATGCCGCTAGGGGCCAGGCCTTGGCAGGGGGTAGATCGGTGAATTTCGGCCGGCCCTGGAAGGCGGGTGAAGTGGTAGGGGTCTGGGCGGATCTCACTGGAATCGAGACAGGGCGAGGTGCTAGGCTTGGGGTCTCCATCCAGGGAAAGTGGCAGGGTTGGATGCCCAGCACTAGCTTAACTGCACTAGGTAAGGACTCTCCAGGGAACAAAATTCGTCCCGCACTGTCACTCGAAGCAGGAGAGGCAGTCATGGTGAATCTGGGCATGGCTCCATTCGCACACCCACCGCAAGCAGACATCTCCAGGGATACACGTGCATCGCATGGTGGTGCATAGGTGAGTGGTCCGTCAAATGCTCATGTGTTCTGGCCGGTTAGCATGTGCGTCGGTGGTGGCGATGCCGAATGGCTCCCGGTACACCCATCGTCGGTGGGTGTTGCAGGGAGCGATGCCGAGGGTTATGCCGAAGGTGAGGGTGATGCTGAGGATAATGCCGAAGGTGAGGATGATGGTGGTGGCAATGCCGATGGTGAGGATGGTGGTAGTGGCTCTTCTAATCCTATCTAGGGAACACCATCAGGTAGTACAAGCATGCCACCCTCCATGGTCGCAGGTCGTAAACGATCCATGCCGTCGCCCTCGCCCAAGGATGCACCAGCTGAGACCAGGTCTGCGTCTGCATCTGGTGCTATTGCCGATGCTGGTACTGGAGCTGGCCTTGTCGCAATCCCAGGTGTATTGCAGGGCAGCCTCGGCCCCTCGCTCGTATTGCACGGGAGAGCAGGCCAAGGCCCAGCCACAGGCACAGGCTCGGGCTCGCCTTCGGACACTGGGTCACAGCCGCCAAGCAAGAGGAGCCGGCATGAAGAGGTCGTGCTGGGTGAAGCAGGAGAGTCGGTGCACGATGAAGCTCTCGGAGAATCATCGTCATCCTCTTCGTAGGCGGTCGATGCAGGTCATGTGTCGCTTGTAGATCTATTAGCGTACCATGCGAATGAGTCGAGGGGTGGACCCATGGTGTTGCTTGATGCCTTAGGTGGGGATAGACTCAAGGAACAGTTGCGAGCGAGAGGCCTCAAATGCGGAGGCACTCCACTAGCCAGGGCACACAGGTTGTGGGCAGTGCGAGGGCTACAGCCGGATGAGGTGCCAGGCAAGCTCAGAGCCAAAGTCGCTCCAGCCATGACTTGAAGCCAAGACGGATGTCCCACAATTGTGTCGTAAAATTGACTCATAGTTCTACGGCATAGATCTAACTCATTCTGTGAACGTTGTTTGTCTTACTGTCTCGTAACAGCACAACCTACGCAGGCCGGCAAGTCGCATTCCCGACGAGACGACTGAATTACATAGATCTATTGATTTAAAGTACTAGATGAGTGCACTTCATCGCCATGGTCACATTACCTTAGACTAGGATACACCTGTCGGTTTGATCGAGCCAGTGCTCGTCCCGCGCAAGCTAGCACGAGCAGCCTCCATTCCCCGTACCGCCGCCGCCCCAGGTACTGCACAGGCATCATATGCCCTTGATGCCATCCCGTCCTGCGTCGGTCTCCACGCATCCCGCATGCAGTGTAGCAATACGGAGGCACCTGCAACGCCTGCCGTCAGAGCTGCGACCCTACCCCAGTCCATGCCCATGCCTACACTCTGCTTCATTCCCGATGCAGTGCCCAAGCTCCCTCCCGTTGTATCCCCACCCTGCCCTTTCTCGCGCCCCTCGCCTTCATCATAGCCATCGCCCCGCATGCTGTTGAGCGATTGCATCGTACTGGCAGCCAGACTACGCACACCGGGACACAGTCGCAGCATTTCCTCCTTGCCCACCGGAGCAGGGGCATCATCCCTCCCTAGATCGCCATCCATCGCAGTGGCGTATCGTTTCAACACCTCAAGTCCATCCGGGGTCCACCGCTGTCCAGCCTGTGCCCCACGCTGTATCTCCTCCAGGGACATCCATCTCGCCTCGTCCACCTCACTCGCCTGCAGTCGTAGTCTGGGTTGCGAGGGAACAAGGAGGTCATACACTGCACACCAGCACCTCGCTCGATCATCCTCATATCGTGTCCAACCAAGGAATGAGAGCCGAGAGCCACGCACCGGCACTGGCCTAGCGTCTCCATCCGTCTCGTCCAAGGAATCCCCAAGGCCCCCTGTCGATGCAGCTGATGATGGGTCGGACGCACGCCCTGCCTGTGCATGCACATCATCACCCGCCCCACCACCTCTGTGTTCAGACGACTCGAGAAATCCTCGGGTACCCGCCACAATGGGCCCACGAGGCGGTGAACAAGGAACTGTGCCCTGTCCAACACCAAGTGCTAGCTCATGGTCTTGACCTTGACTTTCACCCTGAACCCCCTCAGGGAACATGGCCCCTCTCCAGGCAGGAGATTCAACCGCGATGCCGACTTCTTCGCCTACTTCTCTCGCTGCCGACCCATCCATGTCACTGGCCTCCTCAGCCCCAACCACCCCCCCCGTGGTAGTGTCATAGTGGGAAGGGCAATAGTCCTTTTCCTTGCTCCTAAGTTGAGCGAGCAGCAACCCAATCTTGGTGCGGATAAAGACGAAGCTAGCCCGGTGCCACAGGTTCTCTCGTCGCATCCTCGACCTAGGGATGGGACCGACGGGGCGATTCTCGGCATCCACCAGTAGGATTAACTCGTCCACCGGTGGATCGAGTCCAAGAGTGCTATCTCCCCCGGTTAGCTTCTCCTGATCCCGCCTGATCTGGTGCGGGTCATCATCCGGGTCATCCAGTGGCGCCGTGGGGTCATTCCAGGGGGCCGCACCCAACACCAAGGGCCTGTGTTGTTCCCTGGCTTCAGCTGGGCCATGCTAGTGCACTTTGTAGGCACGGGGATCTGTACATCCCGAGTCCACATAACTTGTAGCGCTGCCACCAGGCACTGGCACTGCTGGTGCTTGAAGCGGCATTGCGGACTCTGAGTCCATGACCACTTGCCCTTCATTTCCCCCTGCTGTTCCCTAGACCTGGTCCTGATCCTGGCCTTGGCCTTGCATGGCTGCAAGTGTCGCGCGTTGTGCTGCCAGCTGCTCCACCACGAGACGAAGCGCATCGGGTCCAACGAAGGCATGAGTACCGATGACAACGTCGGCTCTGGCAGCAGCATCCTCAGGCGCAGGTCCCTCGTCGAACCGTGCCCGTGCCTTGGCTGCTGTCATGCCTGTGCCGATTTCATTGTCTGCAGGAGGAGCATGGTGGATTTGCCGTCGGATGGCCTCCTCTCGAGGGCACCATGCCGCCCAGACCTCGGCGATCGGGAGCTTCCGCTGCCAGCCTAGCCGCAGCAAATGTCTAGCCTAAACGAAGAGCACGCGCCTGCCCGATCGCGCGGCAGCTTCAACAGCCGGCTGCCCTCCCTCCACGTATGTTCCTGCCGCAGCTGTATCGTTTGAGTTGAGTGCATCCAGGGTGCCCCGTAGCCGTGCCTCGACTGCTCTCCAGACGATCCGGTCCAACTTAGACAGCAAGCTACGATCGGCATCAACCTTTGCCTGAAGCACTGCAGTGTCGATTGTGCCATCGACTGCAATCACGTCATGGCCTATTAGCTATGCCACTTTATTGGTCACTTTGGGGTCTTTTTCACGCCTGAGTACTAACGTTTTGATTTTTTCAGAGTTGACAACGACGTACCCTGCCTTTCCTAAGATCCGGCCAACAGTGGATTTCCCGCTAGCAACTGCGAACATGTCAATTGAATAAAAATGTATAACATCAATGCGCCCGCACCTCATGATGCGCTTACGTTGGTGGCGGAGGCCCCTTGATAGTTATCCATCGAGGATGAGTCTCACCGTGGCCAGTAATAGCAATCATCCTCCAAGCCTTGGATGTTTCGTTGGCCGCTGACATAGCAAGATGCAAGATATATCCAGACAAGGATACTGGCAGGGCCAAATTGCTTGTTGAAGCGCCTGCACTTTGGACGTAAAAACTCTGCCAGGTCTATACCGGAACGAACCGCATCATGAAAAAACAAACATACACGTTATTCGGCCACCGCAGTCCGCAGAACTTCAGCCAAGCATTGCCGCCGCCAATGCCAATAAATTGGTGGCATTACAATCCGGAAGCCAGTTACACACAATTCTGTATCCTACAGTTCTGACAGGCATCACGAAGCGAGCCTGCGACTACTCCGGCGCCGAGTCGTCGAAGCCGATGCCTTCGCCTCACGTCCTGCACTCCTTCCCTTCGGCCCAGGGCCGGGAGAGGCAGCCCGCCGAGCCAGACCCTCATCTGCATCTTCATCTTCATCTTCATCCTCATCCGGTATCTCTTCGTCCTCCGCCTCCATCAGCGCGTCCACGAACTGCGCCTTCCTCGTGAGGCCCGTCCTCGACACGCCGCACTCGTCACACATCTGCTTCAGATCCGTCACCCGCATAGCTTCGAGTTCCTCCCGACGCGCGTCAAAATCGAACGCTACAAGCTCTGACGGCATATCGCCGTCGTCACTGTCCCCACCCCTGTCCCTGCCTCTATCTCCCACGGTATCCTCTAGACAGACTTTAGACACAGGAGAAGGAGTCGAAGACGGCTCGAGAGATGACGATGACGATAATGACGACGAAGGTGACACCACCACCACTGCTGCTGCTACCTTCGCTCTAGGGAGTTGACTATAAGCAAATATGCCAACGAACGTCACCACTGCTGCTGCTGCCTGTAGAGGAGGCATCTCATGACCAAACAGTGCGACCGAAAGAACCATGGTAAGAACTTTGCGACCAGTAAGCACCAGTGATATAACCATAGCGTCAGCATTTGCGACCAATGTTTGCACCCCCAAGATACACACGACCTGTGACAGCCCATTGAGGAACACAAACACCCCGAGCAGCGGCACTGCTCCTGCCCATGCTCCGGCAGCCTGCACCCACCCCGTGGCACTCCCCCTCGCAGACTCAGTCGCCCCTGCGGCCCACTGCAACCATCCAGGGAGAGCATCCCCGCATGTGGCAGCACCTCCTCCACCCCTTGATGAGCACGTTGTCGGAGCATCAGCACCCAGCCACAGCTCCAGCTTGCTCTCCAGACCGAGGCGGGCCGTGCTGACTCCTTCCCACGCGACCATATGGCCATTGGCACCGAGAGAGGACACGGAATCAAAATCATCCCCGGCATCTCCACCCCACAGAGAGGGCGAAAGTGCCCCACTGATTGTGTAGTTCGATGGGTGGTTCCGCAACAGCCGCCTCGCAGTCCGGCCAGCCGACTCAGCTTGTAGCTAAGATGCAATGGAGGCACCGTTATTGTCGGTAGCAACATCTGAGTGTGTTCCCTAGCTAAGATCCTTCATTTGCTGCATGACCATATCTCCCTGCGGCCTCAGGTCGTACAGGGTCCACACGAAGAGGGGGAGGAGACAGAGAGCATGTGTCCAGAATGTGGCCTGATCTGGTCTACCCTGGAAGCGGCTGTTCGTCTCTCCCTGCATGTGAGTGAGCAACGATCCGAGCATGCTCGCCCCGACGAGACAGAGAGCACCTCTCTGTGTCCAGGCTCCCTATGCCAGGTCATCCATGGTCATCGATTGCAACCAGGTCATCCAATCGGTGGGACCATCCCAGACAAGGGTGGATGCATCAGTCGGATCGCTGCTACCGCCTGCTGTCCTGCTGATTGCGAATGTGGCAGCCCCTGCAAACACGACGAAAGCCGCGACCGTCTGCCAGAGAGTGTATCTCTTGCGGAACAGCAGGGCGCCGATACCGAGCGTTGTCACGATGTGAGAAGATCGGATCACCACGTTGAGCGTCTGGTCGACCTTTGGGAACTGAAATGCTAGGTTGTTGAGCGCGCTCATGGGCAAGAATACCAATACGTGGACCACGTACTCTGACAGGGGGACCTAAGGCAGCTGCAAAAATGGGAGCGGGATCGGGACTCCCGGTAACCACTTAGAAATCTGCGAGATAGACCAACGAAGCATTACACCTTGAAAAGCAGATAACTAAAAAAACGCATGCAGTCGTAAGATCAAGCACACTGGGTCTGCTGGGGTACGAATTCTCACTCCGATAGCTGCCGGTGACAAAAACAACACGACGCAGCCGTACTGCACCGTGGTCAGCAGCAGCCCGGCACCCGGGTCAGCGAAATACAGGTCCATGCCACTGCCAGGATTGTGTACGGTTCCCACGTTACCCCTGCAAAGTGATAAAACCAGTTGCACTTGTGATACGCGTATAGAGCAAGTGCACCTTGCAGAGGCTGACAGAGTTCGCCGACTGCCATCTCACTTCGTGACGAGCTCAAGAAAAACATTATTTATGATGCAACCGACAAGCGTCAGCACAAGGCCCAGGTATAGTCCAGCCGTAGACATTATTAAATTAATGCCGTTTGAAACTCGATTCCGTCGATTTAATAAGACCGGAGCAAAGGCGCGCCTCGCGAGGCATTTAAAAGCGGCAAAAAAAGTTGGCGGCTTTAGCGGTGGACTGGGTCATGGCTTTTTCATGAACCGAAAATTAAAAGCAGGCATGCGCTGGTAAACGGTAAAACGACACCCATGCGATGTGCTGGGAGTAGGGACCAAACGAAGTCGACCTCGAACAGGATGATCCTGGATCATTCACTCTTCTTCCAGCCACCTGCCCACAGCCCTGACATCCGCATTGCCCTCGCACAGGATGATCCTGGATCACTCACTCTTCCTCCAGCCACCTGCCCACAGCCCTGACATCCGCATTGCCCCCGCACAGGATCACCCCTACCCTCTCCAGCCCCTCCAATCCCCGGATCTCATCCCCAAGCAGAGCCGCCACCCCGACCCCTGCACTCGGTTCCACTGCTAATTTCATCCTCTCCCACACGAGTCGTACGGCATCACGAATCTCAGCCTCTGAAACGACCACCACTCTCTCCACGAGGGCTCGCACCACCGGCCACGTGTTACTGCCGAGCGTGGTCCGCAAGCCGTCGGCCGCAGTCACCGGATGGCCTTCTCTGTGCAGGAGGAGGCGACCGGCAGCCATCGAGCGCGCGGCGTCATCGGCGCCTGCAGGTTCCGCAGCGATCACCCGGATCCGAGGATCAATGGACCGCACCGCAGTTGCGATTCCGGATAGCATGCCCCCACCCCCGACAGGCACGATCACAGCATCAAGCACGGGCCGTGGGGGTGATGATGAAGAAGAAGAAGAAGAAGAAGAAGAAGAAATGCCTCTATCTCGTCCTGCCCCCGACTCCCCCGTGCACTTGCTGAAGTGTTCCTCGGCCTGTGCAAGCAGCTCTAGCGCCATTGTTCCCTGCCCTGACATCACCGCCGGATCATTCGATGGGTGCACCAGAGTGGCCCCCGTGCGGTTTGCGACCTCCTCGGCGACTCTCTCCCTGGCCTCGCTCGTGGGCTCGCACAGCGTCACTTCTGCGCCGTACCCTCGCACGGCCCGCTGCTTGATCGCAGGGGCGTCCCTTGGCATCACGATGTAAGCTGGGATGCCGCGGGACCGAGCAGCTAGAGCAAGGGCTTGCGCATGATTTCCACTCGAGTGCGTCACTACCCCCTTGGCTGCCACCTCGGGCGCCAGTGATTCGACGGCGTTGGTGGCGCCTCGAATCTTGAACGAACCACTTTTCTAGAAGCACTCGCACTTGAATAGAACGCTGCGCAAGCTTCGAGGCTATGACCGCGGCTGAGCACAAGTTGCATCGTATGACTTCGCTTCCTGGGACGGTGGCAATGACGCCATTTTGTCCAGGGTTGCGGAAGTAAGGCATGGCGTTCGATGCACTTTCCCAGCAACTCGAGAAGCTGCTTCTACGATAGACTATAAAGAAATAGCAAGCTTGGATGAGCCATGGCATGTAAGGGCGCGTGGCGCTAACGTGAGTGCGTCTTCAGCTGCGGTACGCACCGTCGCGACGGATCGCGTTGCTAGAGCACGCCTCGAGATTACATAACCAGCGATGAAGGCTGCAACGACAGACGATAGCGCCAACGCGTTATTTAACTTATTGACGTTTTCCATTCTGCGAGGGTTTAGATTGCTATCTGGTCATACAGCACTGTCTAGAATGTATTTTGAGAGTTGAGTTATTATACCAGAGTTTGCACGGTACGAATAAGGTGGCAAACGGCCCTCTTTGTTATAAACCCAGACTGCTACTGCCGTGGGTACTTGATTTAGAGTATCTGCGCATTTTCACTATACTATCGATACTTAAATCAGCTCAACTGCGCTGAACCGTGCTTCGAATCACTTTGATAAGCATAGTTTGTCGTTGGTTATGGCAGAGGAAGAATCGAAAACAGATCCGCGCAAGTCTTGGCTTGAGTAGCGCCTGCGCACTGCTTACAAGCACCTGAAGGTAAGAGTACACATTGTCTGCTATTACTTCGGCGGTTAATGCATTTGATTAGAGTCTTGTGCTTTTTTGCACTCTCCGTCGGTCGAAACGGCTACTTGCCCGGGCGCGGAGTCATGTGATCATCGCCAGAAAGTCCACGTTTAAATGGAATACGCCTATGGACTAATACTATGCATTCTCATATGATGCAAGTCTACTTTTGGCACGCTGTTGGATACTCAAAATAGGGTATAGCTAGCGACAATACGTCATTATATACATCCTCATGTTGTTGTACCTTATCGCAGCCCGACAAGTTCGAAAAAGGATGGAGAGATCCAGAGACGTAGGAACGAGTGGACCAATTCATGGAAGACTCCGAGAAGCGCCTGTTCGTCGTGTATGCGGACAGCATGACGAGCGCCCTTGACGTGCCGAAACGACTGCCCAAAGGCGGTAAGCTCGTCTACTTCCTGAAGGGACAGGCCGGTCCCGTCGATAAGGAGGATCCGTCCAAGCTAATCACATGCCACGACCTGTCCTCGGATGCCCTGCAGCACCTGGATAGAGTCGTAAGGGATGTCTATCTCCCCCTACTCACCAACCCATCCAATTAGAAGGGCTGGGGCGACGTCGCGTCGAGAGAGCTCGTCGACAAGCTCTAGAGCTTCCTCGCCCACGTTGCCGTCACCGTGGGACACACCAAGGGTGAGGTAGCGCTGCCCCTGCCAGTGCTTGACCAGGCCAGCGGAGGTGCAGGTTCCGCAGGTACCGGCGGCGCCGGTCTATCGACGAAGGACAAGGTTCACATGCTCGAAGGTGCCATCGTCACGTGGACCAAACAGATCAAGGGAGTGCTGCGGCAGGAGCCGGAGCAGATGCTCAAAGGGGGTGCTCACCCGACTCCTGACGCCGAGATCCTCTTCTGGCGCACGAAGGCCTCTCATCTCAACGCCATCTTCGACCAGCTGTAGTCGGAGCGTGTCCGTCGGGTCCTGTAGTTCCTCGACGTGTCCCGTTCAACCTACTGCACACCATTCGCTAAGCTATGCAGGGAGGTGTTCGCTGCCAGGGCGGAAGCCAATGATAACCTCAAGTACCTGAGAACTCTAGAGTCTTGGTTCGGCAAGCTTGGCAACCCATCGGAGTTTAAGGAGCTGGACCAGCTGTTTCGACCCATCCTCCACGTCGTCCTCCTCATCTGGAAGAACTCGAGGTACTACAACTCCCCCGCCCGACTCGTGGTGCTCGTGCGCATGATCTGCAATGCCGTGATTAATGCTGCCCTCAAGCATGTCAACGGCGGCGCCGTGTTCGAAGCCATCGAGAGTGCTTCGGAGGGCCAGGCCATCGCTCAGCTGCAGGACGTCCTTGGGGTTTGCGAGGCCCTTAAACGCACCTACGACGACTACAAAGCCACTGCAAATGCGGAGTGCCCGGACAATCCCTGGCGCATTCAGAGCAACGCGCTGTTCCTTCGACTGGATGCTTTCGTCGAGAGGTGCCACGACGTCCTCGAGATGACGGAGGCCATCCAGAAGTTCCGCAAGCTCGAGAAGGTAGAGATCGGTGGCAGCAAGGGTGCTGCGCTGGAAGCCGCCGTGCTGGCGATTCGCGCCGATTTCGACGCGGCCGTGAATGCCTTCAAGGAGGTCAAGTATGACATCCTGCAGGTGGAGGAGGCTTCTTTCGATGATGACTACTATGCCCTTCGGACGGCATTCAGGGAACTGGAGCGGCGATTGGCTGCCATCCTAACCCAGGGCTTCGAGAGCTAGGCCACCGTCATGGGCAGGTTCAAGGTCCTCGATTCGTTCGATGCGCTTCTTGAGAGGCCCGTGATTCAGGATGAGCTGGAGCGCAAGCACATCGCACTTGTACATTAGCAGGGTGCTGATCTCAAGCGGGTGCAAGAGATCTTTCTGACAGAGAGGGACACACCTCCAGTGCCCAGGAACATGCCACCTATCGCTGGTGCTCTCACCTGGTGCAGGGGCCTTAAAGAGCGGATCATGGTGCCCATGGCCAAAGTGAGGGAGCTCGGACCTGCCGTGATGGAGCGAGAGGAAGCCAAAGAGGTGGCGAAAGTATTCGCTACAATCATGGCGTCCCTCGACGACTTCGAGCGCGCCAGGATTGAGGAGTGGAGCGCGGATCTCGAGGACACCTCAGAGAAGAAGCTCCTGCTGCCCCTCCTCGTGCGAGGCCTCAGGAGGGGGGGACACGACCCGGCAGACGATGACATGAGCGGGGCAGCAGCTGGCGGGGGGCAGGACCCGATCGAGCAGCGGTTGCTGAGTGTCAACTTTGACCCTGCACTCACTCGCCTGCTCCGGGAGGTCAAATATTTCCTTCTTCTGGACCTTGATGTGCCCCAGCAGGCACTGGACATCTACCAGAACGCCAAGACGTTCCGCAAGCAGACAGGCGCTCTCGAGCTCATGGTGCATCGCTACAATCAGATGATGCAGGAGATGCTCCCTGTTGAAGCCCCATTGCTGAGGCAACAGATCCAAAAAATAGACCAGGCAATGCAGAAGGGACTCCACGACCTCACATGGAAATCCCCCGGGATCGATGTGTTCGTAGAAGACGTGCAGAGCGTGGTCCGCGATACACACACTTAGCTCTTCGACCTGAAGAGAAACCTTGACACTGTCGCCGGGGTGCTCACTCGGTGGCTAGAGACCCCCCTCCTGGAGCGGAAGACCAAGCCCATGGGTCCCAAGGAGTTCGAGTCTGTCTACAAGACCGCTCGCACCACACGCTTCTAGAAGCTCAAGCAGGATGGCGTTGAGATTGACAAGACTCTCAAGGCCTCCCATGGCCTCATGAGCGTATCCAAGACCCACCCGAACTGGTTGGCTTACGTTGATTTCGTCAACGGCATCGTGGTCCGTGGCCTCTCGAAGCTCGTGCTCCGGTCCCTGCAGCACCTGGCACAGCAGCTGGACACGTCATATATCAAGAAGAACGGCGTGCAGCCTATGCTTGTGCTCAAGCTGCAGCTGGACGCAGACGCCTCCTTCATCGAGGCGACGCCCGGCCGGCGGGCAGCAGCAGCGAGGCAAGAGCCGCTGGCCGCCCTCCTACGCGTGGCCACCCCTGCCGAGGTGGAAGAGCTCGAGAAGGACGAGGCAGAGGGAGCCGCGGGAGGGGCTGGGGCGTACGGTGGAGGCGACGAGGAGAACGGACCCTTGGTCCGGCGCGTGCCGCTGGTGAGGTTCGATCCCGATGTGCTGGAGGAAGAGGAAATGGACGAGGAGAAGCAGCTGCAGAGGGCGCTCTTGAAGGCAGCGGGCATGCTGGGCAAGGGGAGAGGAGGCGGGGGTGCAGGAGATGCATCCACGGAAGAGGATGAGGAGCGGCGCCGCGCAACCATCTGGTCCATCGTAAATGGCTGGGTCGAGAGCTTCTACCAGGCAGCTGCGTAGGTAAAGCGTCTGGACGACTCGGACGGAAAGTACGTGAGGGAGATGATGGGTGATGTTGAGGTTCAGATGCTGCTAGCGAGGATCAACGAGCAGCTGCGGCAGACCGAAGAAGACACGGGGGAGCTTCGTGCGGAATACGAGCGAATGCGTTGGGTCTGGGAGGAGGACCCGGCGGAGGCGTTCGAGAGGTTCCGCAAGGAGGCGGTGGTTGTCATTGACGTGTCAGAGGACAAGGAGGGGGGCGGAAAGGGCAAAGGAGGGGATGGTTCAGGCGAGGGGAAGGACGGCGATGGTGATGGCGATGGCGATGGCGACGGTGATGGAGATGACGGCGAGGGAGACGGAAAGGAAGCTGCTGTGCCGTCGAGCGAATCCCGCTTGGAGCTACCTGATCTCGAGCGGTACGACCAGGCACTGACGGACCTCCGGGCCATGCAGGACCGGGTGGCGAAGATGCCGTCGCCCCTAGATCTTGGGTGGGTGCGTGTGAACACAGAGCCCGCCAAGATGGCCGTGGCATAGGCACTCAGTCGGTGGTCCAACGTCTTTGCCTCGCATCTCGAGCAGTAGACCGTAGACCAGTTGAGGGAGCTCCGCACTTTCATGGCCAACGTGAACGAAGGCCTGGCGACAGAGGTTACCCCGGGACAGGAAGACAAAACCCCCCTCAGGACCGTCATGCAGCACATCCGGAGCGTCAATGTCTCGATGGATCGCCGCAGGGCCACCTTCGAGCCCATCAAGCGTACCCTTGCCCTCCTCAAGTCGCACGGACGCCCAGTCGATGAGCTCATGGTAGATGAACACGCTGAGGGCGACGAGAAGCGTGTCATCGATTACCTCGAGGAAGCCCCAATCAAGTTCAGCGACACGCCCGCCCGCGCCTTCGCCAAGAAGGAGGCCGTGTTCCAGATGCAGACCGAGGAAACCAAGAATGTTAAGACGTCGG
>Ga0136560_1001214_pt1 | contig 13169 bp, 6 predicted proteins | sample AntRauMeHopE1497_FD_104925 | JGI IMG/M metagenome (GOLD analysis project Ga0136560, IMG submission 104925) | Saline lake microbial communities from Rauer Islands, Antarctica - Metagenome Hop E1 #497 | ecosystem: Environmental > Aquatic > Non-marine Saline and Alkaline > Saline | place... | reverse complement strand
CGCCTCAACCTCAACGGCAACGCCCTCCCGCCCTCCGCCTGCTCCCTCCTGGGCCGGACGCTGGAGGCGAGGCACCGGGCAGGGGGCGCGCTCGACGCGCTCAGCATCGGGGACACCGCGGCGGGTGACGAGGGGCTCGCCGCGGCGTCGCTCGCAGTCGCGGCGGGATCCCTCCGCCTCGCTGACCTGTCGGACTGCGCCGCGGGCGACGCCGGCATGGACGCCGTGGCCGCGGCCCTGGAGAGCCCCGCGTGCCGGGTCGAGGAGCTGCGGCTCGCGGGCAACTGCCCGTCCCCCGACGGAGCGGTGCGGTGGGGGCGCCGCGTCGGCAGGCACCTCGCCCTCCGCGCCTGCCGCGCTGCGACGGAGGCGGCCGCGATGGTCGGCGAGGAGGACGGCGGGGCGGAGCTCGCGGCGGCCGCGGCCAGGGCGGCCCTGCCGCGCCTTATCGACGTGTCCGGCCCGCAGCTCCGCAGCGCGGCGAGGGCCGCCGCCGCCGCCGCCGCCGAGGCCGTGGACGAGGCCGCGTCGCTCATCGCCGCGGGGGGAGTCAGCGTGAGCGACGACGCGGGAGGCACGGTCCCCGTGGCCCCGGCCTCCGCCGCGCGCGTCTCTCAGTGTGCGAGAGACGCCGTCGAGGCCTGCGGCATCCGGCCGCTCCCCGCCCCGGCGGTGCGAGTCCTTGCCCCCGTGCCGCCTCAGGCCTCAGCCCCGGCCCCAGCCCCGGTGGCGCCCGGGGCCGCGCCGGCAGCGCCCCCGGGCATCGCCCATCGTGCCAGCGAGACGACCGACCCACACCCCTCAGTCCTTGAGCCGCCGGCAACGGTTCGCGACAGCGGCGCCGCCCACACCACCGCGCCGCCCTCTGCGCCCCGCCGCCTGCCCCCGGCCCCCGCCCCCGCCGCCGCCCTCCCTGTCATCGCCGGAACGCACCGCCCTCCGCCGGCGCACAGGCCTCCCGGCGGGATGCAGCACCCCGCCAAGCCGGGCCCCGCCCCTGCCGACGTCGACCGCCGCCTTGCGTCTCTTGAGGCCCGCCTGGAAGCCGCTGAGGTGGGTCGGGCCGAGGCGGAGCGACGCGCGGAGCGAGCCGAGACCGCGGCCCAGGAGGCACTCGCCGCCGCCAGCGAGGCCCGCGGCGCGGCAGAGGCCGCGAGGCGGGCCGCTGACGTCACGTCGCAAGACCTCGCTGCCCTGTCAGAGGTGGTTGCGACGCTCGCCGCGCGGCCCCGGCCGCCGGCGGCCGCCGACAGCCAGCCGTTCGCGGTGGATGACGACGATGAGGACGACGACACGGCTGGCGAGGCTGCCGGTGGCGGGGCGGCGGACGGGCGGGAGGTGGCGATGGGGGAGGACGACCCGTCCCCGTCGCTCCGGGAGGACGTGGCGTCGCTCGCCTCCCGCCTGTCGCAGCTGGAGGAGGCGGTGATGGCGGAGCAGCGGGAGACCATCGCGGCGCTGGAGAGCATCCTCACCGCCCAGGCGGGGCAGCAGCGGTGACGGCGCGGCACGGACGGGGTGTGTGCGGGCCCCTCGCACGCGCGTGCCGGATGCGATGCCATTCGCGCTTCACACTGTGCGCCGCCGCACGCGCACGCACGACACCGCACGCCGCACCCGGCCCCGCTGCGCCCTACAACGGGGCGATGGTGTCGCAGACCGCCTCCCCCAGCTCCCGCACCCGCGCCTCGAGCTCTGCCGGCCCGGACACCGACACGATGTGCCCGAACACGGAGTCACCCGACCGGTGCAGCCCCGCCTCCGTCACCGCCACGCACGCCCCCACGTCCGGCCCGGCGGCGGACCGCACGAGGAAGCGAGCGGACGTGCCGTCCTCCGCCGCGGCCGTCCGCCTCGCCAGGCTCCCGGACCCGGACACCGCCGTCTCGTAGAATGCCGCCCACTGCGCGGCGACGCGCTCCAGGGGCTTGCCCCCCCTCACCGGCCGCGTACGGTCAACGGCGGTGACGCTGGCGCGGCACCCCGCCCACAGCGCGTCATCCTCCCCTGCCACGAAGGACGCGTCGAGGCGGCGGGCCGGCGCCCCGGCGGGCTCGGCCGCCGCCCGCGCCCACGACGGCGGCAGCCGCACAGCGAGACGGAACGCGGGGAAGCGTCGCTCGGCGAGGTCTGGGAGGGACGGCGGTGCCAGCAGGGCTGCGCGGTCGGGCATCTCTGCCGCCGCCGCCCAGGACCGGGCCGCCTCGTCTTCGTCCGGCGGCGACGAGCCGGGGGCGCCCGGACGGGCAGCGCCGCCCGCCGGCCGGGCGCGAGGCTGCGGGGCCCGTATCGGCGCGGAGGCCCGCCCCGCGCCGTCCGAGCCCGGGGCAGGGGACGCCGGCCCCGGGAGGGACAGCGGCTCGACGTCCGCGGCGAACCCCGCGCCGTGGGCGGGGAGATAACCGGAGGGGGGGCCGGAGGCCGCCGCCGGGCCGGGGGCGTCGACGGCCCACGCCGCCGCCTCGATGGACCGTACCGACGGCTCGAGGGAGAAGGAGTCGATGAGGGCGCGGCCCAGCGGCTCGTAGGCCGGGAAGGCGGCGGCGTCGGCGGCGAAGGAGAGAGAGAATGCACGGGCCCAGGAGTGCTCGCGCTCCGCCCGTGCGCGCCCTCGCCCGGCCATGACCACGACGGTGATGAGCCGGAGTGTCGAGGCCGCGCCCCCGGCGGCGCCGCCTCCCGCCCCGCTCACGCTGTACCGCACGGCCCACGCACCGGAGGGCGACGAGTGCGCGAGAAGGCCGTCGAACGGCTCCACCGCCTCCACCCGCGCCCCGGGGATGTCCCTCACCATCTCGGCCGCCATGGACCGCGCGAACTTCTCGGGCCGCGTGGCCGCCCACGACACGTCATCCCAGGCGACGGAGAACCTCCGGTAGACCGAGGCCGACCGAGGGCACACCAGCTGCAACACCGTGGTCTCCGTCGACGCCGCGGCCTCCACGCGCCACCCGCGAGGCTTGGCCACCGAAAAACGGTGTAGCTCGCTCGTGAACGTATCGAACAGCGCTGCGGGAAGCCCGGCGCCGACCTGCCCGTCCGCCCCAGGCCCAGCCGGAGCGCCCATGGGGGACGGCGGGACCGACGCCCGGCCCAATGAGTCCGACACCGCTGCCGGAAGCCGACCAACGCCGCGGTGAACCACCGCAAAGCGGCCGAGGCGCTGCTCGGTCGCCCCCGTTCCCGCTCCTCGAACCTCTGACAGCAGGCCGCTCGGCGCACCCATGTCTGTGAGCTGCCTGTAGCTTCCGGCATCTTCGTCCAGCACGAGGTCGCCCTCGTCGCTTCCGAAGTCAAGCGCTCCTGCTTCAAGGTGAAGCCGAAGCCGCTCCCGCCTCATCGTACGCCAGCGATGGTAAAGGTAGCAAGCCAGCACAGCAATCGCCACGCCGACAATAATGAGAACGACAGAGGTGGCGATGGCGTCGATCTCGCCCTTGTGATGGTGGCGCTCGGCCAAAGGCGCCATGGCGACCTGTCTGTGGCCGCTCTCACGGTGCGAGCCCCTGGCGCAGGCACCAGCACGGCGCACGGGTACTGCCAGGAACGCGCTCGTACGGATTGCGTGAGTGAGTGATCGGATGGACCTGTATGATCTGCCAGGGCTGCCGGCGGAGCTCTGACCAATGCCCAAGCCGCGCCCCCGACCCACACCGTTGTGCTCACCGCATAATCCGCCCCCACTGCCCGCCAAAATGTGGGGGGGGGAGGGGCGGGACCAGCGAACTTGCCCGTGCAACGCGATTGGCTCTCCTCGGGTGCGAGGCCGCACACCAGGCGGAGCGAAGCCGGCCGCCGGGTTGCAACTCGCAGCGCCGACGCCCGGGACAGCCGCGGCTACGCCCCGGCCCGCCGCTGGCATTGCGCAAGCCGCCCTTCATATGTTTCAGCAACGCGTCAGCTCGAAAGCATGCCTGGACTCCGGGCCAGGCGGCGTGAAAAGGCCAGGGCACGACACGGCCAGCCGGCTTCGCAGACCCTCGCCGCGAGGGGCGCCTGCGCTTCGCCCCCTCCCCAAGCGCAGCTGGATGGACCACGGCACACGGTCACCGCGGTACCAGCTGATACGGCCTGGCCCGGCAGACTCAGGCGGTGGGCGGGCGGACCGGGGGCAGCAGCCGCGGTCCAGGCCGTGACTGCGCAGACCGCAACCGCCGTTTTCGTGGCCTCAGAGTGCGCGACTGCCGCGACGGGCTGTAGCCGAGGCCCTGGGCCGCATCGCGGTCAGCAGGTATCCGTCATCCAAGTGGAGTCCGACCCGCGTGCTGTTGGTACGGCCAGGGATCGCCGAGCAAGACTGAGTCCGCCCAAGAGCCCGACCACGTGCACGCCCCGCTGGCAAAGCCCTGGAGCGTGCGCAACGATCACAGATGTGGTGCGACCGCCGAGCTCTGGGACCTGGCGGCGAGACTTGAGCGCCCCTCAAGTCCTTGAAACTGAAACGCCCTCGGCGTCGCCGTCCTCGCCACCGAACGAGGTCCGGGCTGCCAACTCGCAAGAGGGAAGAATAGCATTCCGCACACCGGACCGGGGGGGCACCTCGGGCGGTGGGGGCTCTCTCTCGGCTGCCACACGGCTGCCTGCTGAAAGTCGTCTGCGCGACATCAGCGACGAGGCCTGCGCACCACCCAGGCCAGGCCGCGCACTGGAAACAGCAAGCCTCCTTACGGCACCTCAATCGTGTATCCAACTTGCCCGTGACCGCCCAGGATTGCCGCCGTGCCCGTGCGTGCGCATCCGAGGCGCCCAGGCACCCGACGCCCGGTCGCAGCCGGCTCAGACTGGCCTCCTTCCCCGGGGTGACGCCGACTCGAACGAGAGACATGCGCTGGGCACGAGCTCATGGCCTTGAGAGCCCTTTGCGCGGGTCGACCGCGAGGCTAGATTGCTGACTGCGCTCCACCGAGGTAGAACGGGCTGCGGAGGTTTGGCTGCTGTCGTCGTCACTTGCCAATGCGCCCAGCCGCGGGCGCCGGCCCCACTGTCCAGCGCTCCGCGCCTAGGAGGCTGCCGCAGCCACCGAGCCGCCCTGAGCCGGGGCCTCAAGGTCCGGCCGAATCGGATCGGCGGCGCCACAGCGGCGCGGATTACAACAAGCAGGTCGTTGCCGAGGTGATCGAGCGCCACTGCTCCCTCCCGCGCGCCCCCAACCTTATCAGCAGGTACTCCACTCACAAGGGCCTGCTGCTGGGGTCGGGCGCGTACGGGCAGGTCTACCAGGCGAAGCTCAAAGACGGCACAGACCGCCCGGTGGCAATCAAGATCATCAACAAGGCCGTGCTCGGCAAGAAACCCGCTGACGAGGCGCTCTGTGTCTTTCGCGAGATCGCTGTGCTCAGGCACATCGAGGCCGCGCTCCCTGCGGCGGTCAAGGATCGGACTGTTTCGTTCGTTGAGGCTTACGCCACCGCTCAGTACGTGATCATCGCCACGGAGCTGTGCAGCCGCAAGGACCTTTTGCAGCGCATCTGCGACTCGAGGGGCAGCCTGCGCGTGCTTCATGAGCTGAACATCGCTTGGATTCTCAGGGAGCTGTGCATCGCGCTCGCGGGGCTGCACGCCGCCGGCATCGTGCACAGGGACATCAAGCCGGAGAACGTGCTCACCATCGACAGACCCTCCGTCCCCGTGGTCCCCAGCGACGGCCTGCCCCAGAGCCCGCCGCCGACCCCGCCGTCCCGCGGGAACCCCGGCTTCCGGGTCGTCCTGGCCGACTTTGGCTTCGCCCACTCCCCGGGCCTGTTCTCCAGGGACCTGTTCCGGGGCCGGAGGCTCGGGACCCCGACGTTCACGGCCCCCGAGGTCGTGCGGAGCGGCGAGCACTCCCCCGCCGCGGACATGTGGTCCCTGGGGACCGTCGCGCATGTGCTCTGCGCGGGGAACGTCCCCTTCGTCGCCAGGTCGTGGGCCGAGGCCCGCACGGCCATGGACGAGCGTCCCGTCTCCCTCTCCGGCCCGACCTGGGAGGCGCGCTCGGACGCTTGCCGTGACTTCGTCGGGGCTCTGCTCCGGGCAGAGCCGTCGGATCGGATGACGGCGAGGGCGGCGCTGAGCCACCCTTTCCTGGCGCAGATCGACTGGCTGCCGGAGAGGGGCGGCGCGGCCTCCGCCCCGGCCCCGTCGTCCGCCGCTGCGGCCATGGACGAGCTTCGCGTCTTCACGGCCCGGCGGCGGTGGCAGAAGGTCGGGGCCGCGTGCGCGTTCGGCTGCCTGCACGCCCGCGTACGGCAGCAGGCGATGCGCGGCGTGCCGCTCCTCAACTCCGCCCTGGGGAGCGGGGGGGAGGAGCCGGGGGACGGGGAGGCGCCCACGCTGGAGACACGGGCGCCGGGGTGGGCCACGTCGCTCGGGCCCGGGGATGGCGACGGCGCCTCGGTAGGCGGCGCGGACGACGAGGGCGACGCCATCGGGCTCGGGTCCGCCGTGCCTCCCGCGCCCCTCCCGGTCCATCGGTCATCGGCGGTCGCGGCGCAGGCTGACGCCAGCCCCGTGCGGGTGGGCGTGAGGCGACTCGTCCGCCTGTTCCGTGCCGAGGCGGCGGGCCCCGGGCACGAGGACGGCAGCTGCATGACGGTGGAGCAGTTCCGCAGCTTCGTGACGCGACACCTCATCGAGGACGACGACGACGACACGGACGACGGTGAAGACGGTGACGACGACGACGACAGCGCGTCCGACGGTCGCTCCACCCTCTCGATGCGAAGCGGCGCCACGGCCCGCCCGGCGGCGTATCCTCCCACGCTGTCCGGGCTGCCGCCCGCGATCGGCCGTCGCTCCCCCTCCTCCGCCGCTGCCGCCCACCCCAACTCCGGCTCCTCGTCGTCTCCGTCCTCTCCCACCCCTGCCGCGAACGCCGTGCTCACCTCCTCATCGTCATCATCCTCCGCCGCCGCCGCCGCCGCCGTGATGCTGCCGACTCCGGACCGCGCATCAGTCAGCGAGGCAGGCCCGCAGCTCGCCCCTGTCCTTTCCGGCAACAGCGCGGCCCCCCAGGTCGTGAACAGCATGGCCCTGGACGCTCTCTGCGCCGTTTTCGACAGGAACGGCGACGGGAGCATCGACGTCAGCGAGTTCTGCGCTGGCCTCTCGCAGCTCCCGGCCTCCCGCGCGACGGCGCTGCACCTGCTATTCGACCTCGCGGACTCGGACGGGGACGGGCGCCTGTCTGCGGAGGAGATCGCGGACGTGATGCGAGCCCAGGCAGGCCCAAATATGAGGCAGGAGGTGGAGAAGGGCGCCGCCGCCGCCCTCATGCTCGAGAGGGCAGACACCGACCACGACGGGTACCTCAGCCTGGCGGAGCTCAGGGCGGCGCTGCGCGCGAACAAGGAGGTGCGTCAGGCGCTCCTGGCCCCGACGAGGGGGAGCGACCCGCCGGCAGCCGCGGCGGTCCCCGGGCCAGACCGGGCACCGACCGCAACAGCGGCACACGAAGCCGAGGAGGGCATGATGAAGACGCGCGGCGCTGTCGCAGCGGCGCAGGGGGAGGCGCCGCAGCCGGCCAACGCCAGGCTGAAACGCCCGAGGGATGCGGGCACCACTGCTGATGCCGGCGCAGACGCAGACAAGCGTCAGCGAAGCGGGAGAAGTGGACCCGTGCCGCTTGTTGCCCGCCTGGCTCACCGGTGATGGTATCGATACGGCTCGACAGAACCCGAACGATAGCAATATTGCACGCAGAGGAGCGGCCTCACCTCCGCGCCGCCCCGCGCGTCGGCAAACTGGCCTGCTGCATGAGGCAGAGGCTGGTTGCCGCTCTTGCGCTGGGCCTGGTATCGGCGAGCGTGACCTCGGCCCCAAGCCCTTGTTTGCCGATCAGTACAATGTCAGCCACGCTTGCCTCGGCTGTCTCACAATCCCCCGCGCAACATCACATGGATCTAGCTTTCCGTGAATGCATTGATGCTGGAGGGGGCGCGAGCGCGAGCCTCGCTGCGGAGGGCAGGCGGCTGCACCTGGTCCACGAGGTGCTCATGTCCGTGGATGCAAGCCAAGCGGCGGGCGCACTTGGTGCCAGCATCGGTGCACTTAAAGCCATGGTGGCGCTATCCTGGCCACCTTTGATCCGCGGGGCGTGTGAGAGCGTCCTGACTGCAGCTCAAGCCGTTCTTGCGGCGCCTGAGACAACCGACCAGGCGAGGAGCGACGCTGCGAAAAGCTGTCTGCTAGCGGCATCGGCGCTTGGCTACGAGGCGGCACAAGTCCGCCAGGCGGCGAGCGGGCTGCTGACCAACGCTGCGCTGCTGCTCGAAGCTGCAGCGCTCTCAGCAGGCGACGCCACCCGCCGGCTTGATGATGATATGCCGCATGACATGCCTTCCAATGAACTTGAGGCGAGTCTGAACTCAGACGGCGACGTGGAGCTCCGGATGGTGCGGGGAAGCACGGCAGCGCTCGGCATGGTGCAGCTCCTCAAGCTGGCCGCCCAGGACGTCATGACAGCTTCGGGTCTGTTTGCAGCGTCCAGCTGCTCGGTACTGGGGGACAGAGCGACGGCGAAGGATGTCGTGAGCAGCATGTGGGGGCCAGAGGCGGCGGCCGGTGCAGGCACGGGTGCGGGCGCCACCCTGCGCCACGCCGCGCTTGCCTGCGATGTCACTCTGCTTGGTGAGTGCGCCCTCGCGCTGGGCAACGCTGCGGGGGTCGCGCTGCGCCGGGGCCGGCTCTCGGGGGCCTGGGCGCTGTCGCTCCTCGCCCTCCGCTGCAGCCCGGATGACTTTGCGGCCGCCTCCGCCGAGGCGCAGGCGAGGCTCGCGACCAGGGCGGACATCGCAGGGGCGGCCGCACGGATCCGCCGGCTGACGGCTGCCCAGACCCTACCGCGGGCCGTCAGCACGCCGTGGCCTGCCTGCTGCTCACCCCGGAAGGACGTCGACGCCCTGAGGGCCTCGCTCGCGGCGAGGGGGCCGCTCCTCGAGAGCATGGTGCTCTCGCGCGCGCGCATATCGCTGTGGTGGTTCGAGGCACGGAACCGGAGCGACGCCCGGCTCGTCGCCAGGTCGCTCCTCTGCCTCCACCCAGGCTCCCCCGAGCTCCTCGGCATCCTGGGGTCCAGCGCGCAAGACCAGGGCTCCCTCCTTGAGGCCGACGCTGCCAGCGCGCGCCTCGCCGCCGTGCTTGCCGCAGCCGTGGCCCGCCCCGATACGCCCGTCGTAGGGTCCGCCGCCGGGCAGTCCGTCGCGCCCAAGAGCGGGCGTGCGAAGGGGACGGAGCTTTGCGGCGTCGCCACGAGCCTCAGCTCTGCCTCGACCGCGCTGACCCTGCCGCAGAGCCACCACGCATCTCTGATCGCGACCCTGTGCGACCCCGTGCCTCCCCGCCCACCGCGCGTGCCGTCCTCTCCCGCGCCCCTCTCCGCCCCGGACGGCGCCGGCGCCCTGCCTCTCCGCGTGGCGTACCTGTCCGCCGACATCCACTTCCGGCACCCGGTGGGGCCCATCGCCCAATCCCTCATGGCCGCAGGGGGCGGCGGCGGCATGCTGGCCGAGGCGCACCTGAGGCAGCTGCCGTCAGACCTGGCAGCGCACGATTTCGCCGGCCGAATGCAGGTCCGACGGGACGGCGGCGTTGGGGAGCAGCTCTGCACGACCAGGGGAGGCTGCTGCGCCGACGCGGCGCCGCTCCGGTCGTGCGTGACGGAGGAGGACTGGCGCTCGTGGTGCCACGGCCCGGGCGCCGACCAGATGCGGCGCAACGGGTCCGCCCTCGGGACGGCGTGCGACGCGGCGTCCGTGTCCGTGCACGCAAACGCCGAGTGGGAGGCGACGGCGCGGGCCGTCGGCGCAACGGGGCCCGACGTCATCGTGGACATGCAAGGGCTCTCGCAGGGGTGCGACGTGGAGCTGCTCGCATCGCTGGCCGGGACGCGCCCCGAGGGCGGCGGGGGCGGAGGAGCGCCGGCCCCGGGCCCAGTGGTGGTGCATGCGGTGGGGTTCTGGACGACAGCTGGCGTGCGCTCGGTGCACTACCGCGCCAGCGACGCGCAGACGCTGCCGGTGGAGCGGTTTGACGCCCCCGGTGCGTCGTGGCTCGTGGAGTCGGCGCTGCTCATGCCCAGGTCGCACCAGCCCCCCGGGCGTCACTACTCCCGGCCGGCCTGGGCGGAGCTGCGGCGGCCGCGCGGCCTGGTGGTCGCGGCGCTGGTGAGCCCGGCCAAGACGCTCCGCGCCCCGGCCCAGGCGTGGGCACGCGCGGTGGTCAATGCGTGGCGGGCGGCGCGCGCCGCGGGCGCAGCCGGCGTGTGCCCCGTCTCTCTCCTGGTGAGGGCCTGGGGCGGCAGCGGCCCCCGCAGCGTCGTGGGCGAGCTGGCCGTCGCGCACGGCCTGCCGCCGCGTTGCGTGAGCGGCTCCGGCCGGCCGGATGGCGCCACCGCCTACCAGCTCATGCTGCGGGGAGTGGACGTCTTTTTGGACTCCCCGGCGTACGGCAGCCACACGACGGCCGTGGACGCGCTGTCGCAGGGGTCCCTGGTGCTGGCGTGGGTCGGGGACACCCCGCCGGGGCGCCTTCCCGCGAGCATCGTTCGGCAGGCGACGCTGGGCCTCGGCGGCGCGCTGGTGATGCCCTCGGCGCGAGAGCTGGATCGCGTCCTGCGGCGGCTCGCCGAGTCGCCGCGGCTCGTGTCGGCGCTCCGGCGGCGCGTCCTGGCCGACTTGCCCGGCGGGCTGTTCGACGTGGGAGCCCACCAGGCGGCGTGGGGGCGCGCGCTCCGGGCGGTCAAGGGCGCGCAGGCAGCTTCCCAGTGGTCGGTTCCGGCTGTGGGCGGCGGGGACTCGTGCTGGGGGCCGCGCAGGCTCGTTGATTCCATCACGGGAGCCAATGTCGGATGCGCCGAGCGGCGGCGGGGCGGCGCGTCCTGGCACAGCCACGGCCATGGCGCGTGGCGGCCACTGCACGTCGTGGTGGACCCACGGGCAGAGCTTCGCCGTGAGGGCAGAGCCGGCACCACAGGGTCGGCGTGAGTGCTTGGCTGTTCCGAAGCGCGCTCGCGTCACTCGTGGCGCGCGCTCGTCACCACCCGACACGTCCCGTCGCTACGCCTCCTCTCCGTCGTATCCGGCCGGGTTCTCCGACTGCCACCTCCACGCGTGCTCGCACATGGCGTCGATGCCGTACTTCGCCTCCCACCTGAGCACGGCCTTGGCCTTGGAAGGGTCGCAGAACGTTTCCGGCAGGTCGCCCGGCCGGCGGTCCCCCACGGCCTTGGGGCAGGGCCTCCCGGCGGCCTTCTCAAGGGCCGCCACGAGCTCCAGCACGCTCGTCCCCTTGCCGGTTCCTGCGGTGTGGGTGTGGGCGGACGGAGAAAAGATAGAGAATGGATGCACAAGACGCTCCTCGCGGCTGGTGGGAAGGCTCTTCCACCCGGATCCGGGCCGCTGGAAGAAGCGCCCGGCTCACCAAAGTTAAAGGTCTCGTGCAGCGGCCCGGCGGCCTGCTCCCCGATCCACCGGAGGGCGTCGGCGTGCCCCGCCGCGACGTCGCACACGTGGATGTAGTCGCGCACGCACGTGCCGTCGCGCGTGTCGTAGTCGGAGCCGAACACCGTCAGGCGGTCCCTCCGCCCCACGAGCGTCTGCAGGACGTACGGCATGAGGCAGTTCGGGACGCCGCGGGGGTCCTCCCCCATGCGGCCGGAGGGGTGCGCGCCCACCGGGTTGAAGTACCGGAGCACGCAGACCCGCCAGGGCCCGCCGGCCGGGTACTCGTGGCCCTCGAGAGAGTCCGCCGCGTGCACGTCGAGCAGCATCTGCTCCATGATGTGCTTGGACCGGCCGTACGCGTTGGTGATGCCCGCGCCCGTCGGCGCATCCTCGGCGAGCGGGGGCGCGTTCTCCCCGTACACGGTGCAAGACGACGAGAAGATCAGGGTCTTGCACCCCACCTTGCCCATGACCTTCATGAGGCCGATGCACGCCACCAGGTTGTTGTCAAAGTATGTGATCGGCTTGAGTCTCGACTCCCCCACTGCCTTGAAGGCCGCGAAATGCACCACACCACGGAACGGCCTGCGCTCAAAGACGGACTTCAGGGCAGCCTCGTTCCGAAGGTCAACGTCGTCGAACTCGAGGCGGTCGTCGCCCGCTCCCGACAGCTCCCGGATCCGGGACAGGACCTTGACCGACGAGTTCGACAGGTTGTCCACGATTGTCACGTTGTACCCGGCCGCCAGGAGCTGCGGAGGCGGGCCCACACGCGGCAAGGTGGCGAGATGCATCGCGGACGCGCCCCGTGCGCCGCCACGTGCTCCCCTGCCGCCTCACCTCCAGTGCCGTGTGGCTTCCGATGTACCCGGCCCCGCCGGTGAGCATGACCCACGGTGCCGTCGTGCCGGCAGCCATCGCGTCGCGTGTGGCGGGCGCCCGACCAGCCGGCTTCGCCGACGCTGCTGTGCCAGGGTGGTGCCGGGGTGTGTGCGATGACCGTGCCGGGCTGCATTCCGGGTTGGCGTTGCTGGTGCTGCGCTTGCGTTCCTCGCGCAGTGACGCGGTGCCGGGCGCGGGGGACGAGGCGGAAACGCGCTCACCTGCGCTTCTTTCCCATCTTGCGCATCTTCTTGTCGATGAGCTTCTTCTTCTCCTTCTCGTAGGCCGACCGGTCGGTGCGCTTCAGGCGCTCGAGGCGGTCCTGCTTGGCGAGCGCATTGGTCTCGGCCTCGGTGCGGGGCACCTCGCCCTCCTGCTCCTCCGCCCGCACCTCGTCGAGTCGCTCGCGGCGCTTGTTGTTGCGGGAGACCACCTCGGTGGACAGCCTGACGCGCGAGGCGCGGTCCGCAAGCTTGATCGCCGCCTCCATGAGCTCGCCGAGCTGGTCCATGGCCGAGGCCTTGGGGAGCTTGAACATGCACCGCACGGCCGCGTTGGAGATGAGCTCCACCCCGCGGTCGTACGTGGGGACGCGGTCGGTGATGTGGAGGAGGCGGAAGAGCGGCTCGTCGGCCCTGTCGACGTCGCCGGCCTCCTCGGCGCGCTTCTTGTCGGCGTTGGCGCGGGCGCGCTGCCTGCGGGAGAGGTCTGCGTCGGGGGTGTCGTCGGCGTCGGCGTCGTCGTCGCGGGAGCTGTCACCCTCGTAGCGGCGCTGGGGGAGCGGGGGCGTGTGGCGGGCGAGCACCCGAGCGATGGAGGAGCTGATGCAGGCGGTGGACTCGGTGGTGTCGGAGAGGACGCTGAGGT
>Ga0136560_1001213_pt1 | contig 13177 bp, 4 predicted proteins | sample AntRauMeHopE1497_FD_104925 | JGI IMG/M metagenome (GOLD analysis project Ga0136560, IMG submission 104925) | Saline lake microbial communities from Rauer Islands, Antarctica - Metagenome Hop E1 #497 | ecosystem: Environmental > Aquatic > Non-marine Saline and Alkaline > Saline | place... | reverse complement strand
GGCGAAGGTGGCCGCGAGCCCGAGATTCGGCGACCCGTGAAAACAGAGCCGCCCGTTTTTCGGCTCGGCGGCGGCCGGCCCCCACAGGCCGAGTCGGAGCCGGCACGCGCTCGGACAGGGACGCTGTGCTTGGGCTTGACCGTCCACCGGGAAGCTTGCAAAGATGGCGGCGGCGCGGTCGTCGCGGCGGTCCGGCGGAATGGCCCGCGCCGGCAAGTCCGTTGTCGGCGCGAGCTCGACGGGCCGCGGAGGGCTCGGAGCGACCGGCTCGGGCTCCGGGGCGGGTGCTGCGAGCAACCCATTCCTGCTGCCGACCGGGGAGGAGCTGTTTCGGCTCCGGGAGGTGGAGAAATCGAGGCGAACGGAACGCAAGCGCGCTCTCGCCAAGCTTCCCGTCTGGGAGAAGACGGCGGAGCTGCACCGCTCGGGGGCCTTCAAGAAGCTCACCGCGGAGGATATCCCGGTCACTGATGAGGCGGCACGCGCCCGCATCTCCAAGACCAAGCGCCTCGTTTCCGCCGCCACCTCGGCCATGACGGGCAGCAAGCACCACGACACCGAGCGTATGACCGAGTTCCTGGCGAAGAAGCGGGAGATGTTCCTGGTGCAGATGGCGCTGGACACGAAGCGGGAGGAGATCCAGAAGCTGGAGCGCAAGGCGCAGGCCAAGGAGGAGGCGCTGAAGAAGTCCGAGCTGATGCTGGAGGAGGACGCCATCCGGTTCGACGCCTTCCTCAAGGAGAACGACCGCGAGGCGTTCGAGGCGATCCAGAGCGCCGAGGCCAAGGCGGCCGAGAAGCAGCAGAAGCAGAACCACATCAAGGAGCTCAAGTACCGCTTCACGTCCCTGTCCAACGGTGAGCGCACTGCGCGGGTGTGCAGGGCAGAGGTCTCGCGTGCGCCCGCGACTCCGCCCCGGCGGATGCCCGGTGCCGCGCGCGCTCTTGCTCGGGTCGCCCCGCCAGACCTCACGACGGCCGCGTCGCCTCCCTCGCCCCACCGCCCCGCCGGACCTCACGACGGCCGCGTCGCCTCCCTCGCCCCACCGCCCCGCAGAGATCTCCAAGCTCGAGCTGACGCTGGAGGAGTACCGCGGCTACAAGGACTTCCTGGTCGGCCTCACGCCCCCCGCGTGGCTGGAGGACCGCCGGCAGGAGAAGCACGACAGGCAGGAGGGGCGGCGCGCGGACCGCTTCGGGAGGCGGCACGCGGAGTGGGAGACGCACCGGGCGAGCGTGGAGGCCCGGGTGAGGTCCGAGGTCGGGGCGGCCAGGGCCCGGGCGCTCAAGGAGGGCCGGGCGCCGCCGGTGACGGACGTGGCCGCGGTGGTGGCGTCGCGGATGCGGGGGCACGCGGAGCCGCAGCTGGAGGACGAGCCGGGGGAGTCGTCGGGGGAGGACCTGCCAATGTTCTTCGAGCGGCCGGAGCAGCTGCTTGCGCAGTTCAAGGAGAAGGAGAAGGACAACCTCTTCCTCATCCAGCAGAACCAACAGATCGAGCAGCAGCTCGAGGAGCTGCGGTCGCAGCTGCGCAGCACCGAGGCGGCCATGTCGCTGCAGACGGAGACGCTGGAGACGGGGCTGGAGGGCCTGAAGGCGCAGATCCGCGAGGAGGAGTCCAAGGCGGAGGACCTCACGAGGCGGGTCAGCAGGGCGGCGGGGGACGGGGCACAGGAGGCCATGCTGACGAAGCTGGGCGACCGCATCGACGCCGTCTACAAGGCGTGCGTGGGCGACACCACGTCGCGCCCGTCGCGGATCGACATGCTCACCAAGCTGGAAGGGAACCTGGACCACCTGCTCGGCGTGATCTCCACCATGCCCCGATCCTACGTGGCCGAGACGGAGCGGGACCTCGAGACCGCGAGGAGGCAGCAGAAGCAGCAGGAGCGCAAGACGCAGCAGGCCGCGGCGCAGCAGCGGCGCGTCGAGCTCAGCAAGCTGCGCTCTGCGGCGCCAGCAAAGAAGCCAAAGGGCAAGCCCCTGATGTTCCGCAGCGCGCCCATCAAGAAGAAGGTGAAGAAGGAGAAGCCGGACCCCGAGAAGATCCGCGAGCTCGAGGAGATGCGATTCCTCACCTGAGTGAGGCCAGGCAGCGTGCAAGCCATGCCGCCTCGCTCACCACCTCCATCCCACACAGTAGCTGTGCCTGGGCGTCTTGCTGGGCCTTGGTCCTCGCCAGCCTGCCTCTCCCGTGCACCCAGCGATCCTCGGCCTCGCTTCTCGTGCAATCTATCTCATTCCATGGTCAGCTGTGATCAATCCCCCGGCCTCCTCTCCGCAGTCGGGGTGTCGTGATGATGAAACGGCTGATGCGTCCGCACGCACAGCCATGCAGACGTGGGCTGACCAAGCGCGCTTTGGAATCGAGTGCCGCCCCACGCGATGCATTCCTTTGACGAATGTCGCGCGCGGGCTCCCCTGCTGCCGGGCGCGCGCGTTGCGACAGGGGGACGACGACGCTCTGTCGGCAAGCCAGCCCCTAACACAGGCTCGTAGCTGCAAACCATACCCGTAAGAAGCGCCAGGCATTGACCAGGCCCGCTCCGTCAGACCCACACCCCCAACATGCCGGAGCAAACGATCGCGAACGATCGCGGGTGTGCGCAGCAAGGACCGCCCGGCCTCGCGGTGGGACCTTGTGCGACGTTTCACTCCGCGCGGGGCGTGCCTGTCGCGGTGGCACTGGCAGAGAAGTCACTGCGCGACGCGGGACCCCGGTCACGGCTGCTCCAGCTTGCAGAGGCTGTTACCGGGTCAGCCCTGGCCGCAGCCCTCGCGTTCGCCGACGTGCTGATCTGGCGCATTGACGCCGCCCCATGCAACGCCTTCGCAGCCTCGGCCTCCCGCTCCGCCCTCCGGGCCCTGATTCCGGCCCGTACCTCCTCGCGCCGAGTCAGGGCGTCGGTGCAGCCGAGTCGCGCGAACAGCGGGATCTCCGTGGACTGTATAGTCCGCGCCACCGCCTCCGCGGCGGCCTCCTGGAGCCCGTCCTTCCTGGTATGCAGGAGCTGTACTAGCATCCTGATCTTGTCTGCCAGAGGCACGGCGTCGTCCTCCCACTTGGCAAGGCATGCGTGGGCGATGGCCTCAATGAATTCGAAGAAGTCAAGCTCAGCAAGACCCTCCGCGTCGCTGTCCTCGTCGGGCGCGGCGCCCTCATCCTCGGACTGCGCCAGGAAGAACGCCATGGAGGCCTCTTTCACCGTCAAAACGTCCTCACCCGCGCCTTGGAACATCTGGGACTTGCCGTCCCTCGACTTGCCGAAGCTGCGGTCGAGGAGGTCAATCGCTTCCAGGGCCTTGAACCACGCGGTCATGGTCATGACCCTCTCGCCCACCGGATCCTCGGCATCGAGGCCGATGGCCCGCTTGGTCCGGGCCTCGGCGAGCGCGTCTTCGTCCGGGTCTTCCACAGAGTCGGCGAACTCGTCGAAGAAGCTGCGCACCTCATCCATGCACGGAAAGAGGACGTCGATCGTGTCAGCCTGCCGGAGGTACCCGCGAACAGTCGTGGAGGTCATCGCGCCTTGGGCGGTCGGTACCACAACCTGCTCCAGCACCTCACGGGCCGCCTCCGCCGAGATGCTCGGCTCTACAGCTGCACCTCGTCCGTAGAGCTTGGCGATGATCGTGCCGTTCACCTCGCCTGCCAGCACCAGAAGAGCGTCCAAGAACTGAGCCCGGGTCATGCGCACGGACGGGTCGGAGATGAGCGTCCGCTCTCCCTTGCACACGAGCGCGAACACACCAGCCGCGTTGACGCCGTGCAGATCATACTCCGAGTTGAGCACGATGGTCATGAACTCATTCTGGTCCATGGCAAAGCTGTTGCCCGTCGTCGTCCCGGTGCCGAAGAGATTCGAGTAGAAGCGGAACACGTCCCGCATCGCGACAAAGTGCTCCCTCGCCGCATTGACCACCCGTGTCTCATCGCCCTCCAGCAGCATCCCCATCGCGTGGTGAAGCTGGGCCCAGTCGGTCTCGAACATGGCTGCGGCAGCGCCGGCGTCAGAGTCCCCGACATGCATGTCGAAGAGCCGTTCGGCGAAGACTTCACGCTTGGCTGCCTTGGCTCGTTCCCTCTCCTCTTCGCTGTCCTGCTGCAGGTCCATCTCCTCCCGTCGTACGTCGCGACGAAATTCCGCCATTCTGCCTCGCTCGAATGCGTCGCAGTGAAAGTCTGACGAAGTCAGAGTCCCGTCGGCATCCACGGGCGGGGCGTGACATAGAATGACGTCGACTCGGTCACCGTCTGTGAGCACGTCTTTGATGAGATCGTTCGGCGCGAGCCGCGTTCGCACCTCTGCTTCAGCACCGCCCGCGCGACCCTCGTCCCCCAGGTTGGAGTGTCCCATCGCTCGCGCCGCCCCAGCCGCCGCTGCGCGGCCTGCCCTGAGCGTGCCATCCAGGCTGTCGCCGTCGCCCGGATCGCCGATCCCCTGCATGACCGGCCTTCCGGCCAGCAGGTTGCGGGCCATCGCAGGGGTCAGGTCCTCGAGCGCCCCATCGAATTCTCCGTCGGCGAGCAGGCCGGTGAGCGTCCTCGGTCCGTCGCTGTGCTTTGCGTGGGCGTCTCGCCCGAGCAGCCAGACCGTCTGCACCATGCGGGGCCCGTGGACCCTCGCATGCGGACCCTTCATTGCGCCCTGCAGAATCATGTCGCGGGTCACGGGGTGGGCAGTGGTGGGGTTGAGGGCTGGGCCGGGCGTGGTTGGTCCGCCTTCCCAGCGCCGCTCGGCTTGCCTTTCCCGCTCGGTATAACACCCGGGGCCTGACAAACTTCTCGTCAACTGCCGGCGGTGCCGAGCCACGGGGGTGTCTCCGGGCGGCACGGAGCTCGCAAGGCTGGCAGCGGCGCGCTCACCCGCTGAAACCGGCGCATCGCGACCGTTGCAAGCCACGATACCCTGGCCGACCCATCTCCAACGGCAAGTGGCAGGCCCGGTCCACGGCCGTCGACCGTCACAAGCAGCCGCATGCGCTTGTGGCATGGTCCGGGCGCGCTGGTTCTGCGCCATCTATGCTGCGGGAAAGAATACTGGGCAGCCCTCCCGGCGCTGGGGCACAGCCGCGCACGTGTGGGCGCCCCCCTGCGGCCAGGAGCACAACGGCGAGATGAGCGGCTTCCAGGCAATCCTGGAGGCGGTGGCGGTCAGCGATCCGGCCACCAGGCGCGCGGCCGAGGCGGCCTTTGCCAACCCGCCCGCGGCTGCGCCCCTGCTGACGAGCGCCCAGTACGACACAGTTCTTGAGACGATCAAGCAACACTGCTCTCCAGGGACGCACAGGTCTGTCGACGGGGCGGTTCGCTCCCTGATCCGGGCGGTGAGGCCGAGGCGCCGTTTGAACACCCGCGGGTTGCTGCTGCCCCCGCCCGAGCCTTAGGCTGCAGCCAGATGCTGGGCCCGTCCTTTCCACGGTGTGCGCAGGACACGGGAGGGTTTGCGCCCGCGATGGCTGTGCTCGCGCGCGCGCTCGAGGACACCTGGCTGCTCGATGCCATCGAGAAAGCCGTCCATCAGGCCCGGGCCTCGGGCAGGGCGTCGCGGACGGCGGGCCGGTCCTCTTCGGGTTCAAGGAGGGCGCGTGCATCGTTGCCCGGGGTGTCGGCCGGGCCGCTTGCGGTGGTGGCTCAAGAGCCAGCCGAGCCCTCCGAGGCGCCGTCCCGCGCCCTGGCCGCGGCGGCGGTTCCAAGCCTGGACGCCGCCGCGGGGTTCGTGCGGTACGGCGACAGCGTGGTTCTGCGCTCGCTGGCGAGCGGGGCCAGGCACGTGGCGCTGCTCGGGACGCTGGACGACGCTGGCGGCAGCGGCGGCAGCGACGACGATGAGGACGGCAGGAGCGAGGAGGCCTCGCTCGCCGCCTTCCTCAAGGGCGACGGCGGGCCGGGGCAGGGGCGCGCGGGGGAGGCGGGGCGCCGCTGGAGCGAGACGGTGACGTCAGAGGGTCCCGGGCTGGGCCGGGACGGGGAGGTGTGGGAGGTCCTCCCGCCTTCGGGCGTGGCGGACGCGGGGAGCGCCGGCCGGTGCGTGCCGGCGGGTGCGCCCGTCGCGCTGCGGTGCTCCGCCAGCGGCCGGTTCGTCGGGGTGGACCCGCTGCACCTGGCGCTGCGGTGCCGGGCGGCGGCGCCGGGGCCGCCCGAGTGCTTCCAGCTGTGCACACCAGGCCTGCTGGCGTCGGTGACGGGGCCGCGGGAGGACGGGGCGGCGCCGGAGGAGGAGGCGGACGCCGTTCTCGGAGACATCGCGCGGTCGCTGGGAGCGTCGGCGGCGGGGGGCGGCGGGGGCGGGGTCGACGCCGCCGCGGCGGGGCGCGCCGCGGACGGGTCGGCGCTGGTCCGGGTGCCCTACAGCGCCCCGCTGCTCCTGCGGTCGGTGCACGTTGGCAGCTTCGTGGCCGTGGCCCCGGGGCCGCGGGACGAGACGCCAGTGGTCAGCGACCTGTCCCGCCCCCCCCGTGCCTCTGCCGGGCACGAAGCGGAGGATGAGGAGGCGCGGGCCGCGCTCGCCCGGTCCGGGGTGCGCGCCGGGCACGGCTCGGGCGCCTCTGCGTTCGGCCTCGGCCTCGACGGCGACGGGCCCAGGCTGATGCGCTCGCCGCGCAAGGCGGCGCGCGGGGGCGGCGCGGCGGCGTCGTCCGCCGCGCCCTCGGCCGGCGCGAGGGGCGTGGGGGCGCTGCTCCCGGTGGAGGCGGCCTTTCGTTTCGCCGTCATCCCCGCGGGGACGACCTTCACTCCCACGTGGGCGCTGTCCCGGCCCTTCCTGAGCGGCGCCAGCGTGCTGTCGGGCCCCGAGCTCCTGCTCGGCGGCGCCTCGGCGGGGCGCGAGGGCGGGCCTCGGGACCTCGGGGCCTTCGTGCCCGAGCAGCAGGAGCGGCTCCTGGCCGGTGACGTCATCGACGCCTTCCTGGGGCACGCGGGGAGGTACGTGGTGGCGGCGACGGGGGAGTCGCTGCGGGCCGCGAGGGCCGGGGTGGCGCCCGCCTCTGACCGGCGCTCCTCCGCCCGGGCAGCGATGGCCGCGGCGACGGGAGAGGGCCTGGAGGACGTAAGCTTCGTGCTGGCGCGGTGCCGCGGCGCGGATTCGGCTCTGCTGGGCCTTGCGCGGAAGCTGCTGCCGTCGGCGGCGCACGCGGCAAGGTCGAGGCGCTTCGTCGAGCTCCAGGGACGGCCGGAGGCCGGGCTGGCGGCGCAGGCCCTCGCGGGGGCGGTCGGGGAGCTCCTCCACGAGCTCGGCCTCCTCCTCACCCAGGTGGAGGCCGCGGCGGGGGAGCCGGGGGCCCTCCCGGCGCTGCAGCGGCTCGGATTCTACCTCCAGCCCGCCGCCGCGACGCTCCGCGGCCTCGACGCCGTGGTGTCCGCCGCCGGGGACGCCCGGGGCGGGGCCCTGCTCGACCGGGTGGCGGGGGTGGGCGGGCGGGCGGGGGACGCGTCGACGTCTGCCCTCTGCCGCTTCCTGCTCGAGCGCGCTGCGGCGCCCTTCCTGCGACAGGTCGAGTCCTGGGTCTTCCGCGGCGAGCTGGTGGACGACCACGGGCTGTTCATGGTCTCAGCCCGCCGCGTGGAGCCACAGGCCGGCAGGCGGGCCGCGGACACCACCCCCGACGACCTCGGGTGGTGGTCCCACCAGTTCGAGGTGTCCCCGGAGCAGAGCCCCGCCTTCCTCCGGCCGCACGCCGCGCTCATCCTGACCGCGGGGCGCAACGTGGCGGCGCTCAGGCGCTGCGCGTCGGACGTCTCGGACCCGGCGGACGCCGCGGCCGCCGCCGTCGACCTCGCGGCGCTCGCCGAGGGACGGCCCGCGGGGGGCGGCGACGCCGAGGCCGACCCGGCGCGCCGCGCCCTGGCCGCCCTCACGAGCGCGGGGCCCACGGCGGCGGCGCTCGCGGCGGCGTCCGGGTCGGCGGCGGCGGCGCTCTCGCGCGCCGACGACGAGGCCTTCGCGGCGCGGGAGCGCGCCCTGGCCCCCGGGGCGACGCTGTCCTTCAGCTCGGAGCCCCGGTCGTACGAGGGTCCGATCCGGGGCGCGCTGGAGCGGGCGTCGCGGGCGCTGCTCCGCCACGTGACGGACCGCTGCCGGCTGGACGCCTGGCTGGCCTCGATGCGACGCTACTTCCTTCTCGCGCAGGGTGATTTCGTCTGCCACTTCCTGGACTCGGCGGCGGAGGAGCTCGAGCGGCCGGCGGACCCCAAGGCCGGCCTGAGCCTGAGCCTCGCGGCCGCGGCCGGGGCGGGCGCGCGCAAGCCGGTCTCGCTGCAGCGCCTCCGCTCGCTGCTGGAGCTCTCGCTCCGCACGTCGTCCGCGGCGTCGTCGTCGCTGGCTGACGACCCGGCCCGGGACCTGCTCTCGTGCGACCTGGAGGAGTCGAGGCTCGTGGACCGGCTCCACGACATCCAGGCGGCGGCCAGCGCCGCCGCGGGGACGGGGGCGCCCAGGCCCAGGCGCAGCCGCCGCGGCACGGCGCTGTGCGGGCACGACGCCATCGCGCTGCGCGTGGACATCCCCTGGCCCGTGTCGCTGGTGCTGTCGCCCCCGAGCCTGCTCAAGTACCGCATGCTCTTCCGGCACCTCTTCGCCTGCAAGCTGGTGGAGCGCAAGCTCTCTGCCGCGTGGTCGTCGCTGCAGGAGTGCAAGGAGCTGAGCCTGCGGCGGGAGCTCGCCCACGCCCACGCCCTCCGCGCGCGCATGCACACCTTCGTGCGGAACCTGGTGTACTACATGACCGTGGAGGCCATCGAGCCGCTGTGGTCGGAGATGCGCGCCACCATCGCGGAGGCCGACTCGGTCGACGCCGTGGCCGAGGCCCACGAGCGCTTCCTGGACACCGCCCTCAAGGAGTGCCTCCTCACCTCCCTCAGCGCCTTCAAGGACCTGGACCGCCTCGTGGCGCTGTGCGCCATCTTCGCGGACCGCCTGGTCATGGACATCGAGAACCAGAAGCCCGACGAGGAGGACATCGCCAGGCTCGCCGGACTCGGCACGCCCCTTGCGGCGCGAAGGCGCAGGGACGGGTCCACGGGGCAGCGAGCCGGCGCGGGCGCCGCGGCCGCGGGGTTCAGGGGCCTCCAGTTCGTGCCCCTGCCCGACGACGAGGACCGGGCGTCGGCGGCGGCGGCCAGGCGGTCCCGGGAGCAGCACCGCCGCCGCGTGGCGCGCGTGGCGGCGCAGTCCGAGTCGATGCGGCACACCATGGGCCAGGCCGGGTGGCGCGGCGTCATCGTGCGGGCGAGCGACATGTTCGACTCGCTGCTGGACAAGTTCATGGCTTGCCTCCTCGGGATCGCGTCCCGGGAGTACAAGTCCCGTCTGGTCCACCTCGTCACCCGCCTCGACTTCAACGGGTTCTACGCCGGCCGCCTCGAGGCCCGCCGCTCCTGAGCGGCCACCCCGCCGGGAGACAGGGGAAGGGGGGCGGCCCTGGAAGGTGGGAAGGGTTGGAGTGTGAGTGTGCGTACGGGTCTGCGAGTGAGCACGCGCGGTGTTTGTGGACGGCACGCAACCACACGTTCTCGCACGGCATGAGGCGCTGGCATCGGTGTTGCGCCGCGCATGAGGCGGCCGCGGCGGTTCCATGGTCCCGTGCGCGCTCGCGGTCACAGCGCCGGCGCCGAAGCGCTGCCGCTGAGCGACGCGGCCACGGCCGTGGCCTCGGCTCGGCGTTCCGCGACGGCACGCCGCGCCTCGGCCCGGCGCTCGGCGAGGCTGCGGCGGAGCCTCGTGAGGTCCGGGGCGGGCATAGGGCGGTCAAACGCGCTGACGAAGATGCGAGTGGGAACGCCGCCGGTGGCAGAGAAGCCAAAGCCGGAGCCGCTCGCCGCCGCGTCGCCGTCCGCGCCCGCCACGCCCCCCACCGCCGACACGTCCATCAGCGCCGGGCCGACCGCCACGGCGGCCGAGGTGCCCGTGGCCGCGAGGCTCCGCTCCAGGGCGAACCGGCGTGACATGGCGGCGCGCGCCGCCGCGGCGTCCTCGGGGATCACGAGAGTGGTGCGCATCGCGGGCTCTGCCGACGCTCTGGCCTTGATGGAGCGGCCCGTTCCCCCGATGAGCCCCGGGCGGCAGCTCACCACCGCGGACCGTGTCGGCACCGTCATCACGTCAGCGGCGGCTCTGGACGATGCACCCCTCGCGACCTTGTCGGCCGCCGCGGCGCCGAACTCCTTGCGCCGGCGCCGCTGCTCCGCGTGCGCGAAGAGCGGCGATGCCTGCTGGTAGGACGCCGCCTCGCGCTTCCACCGCCGCTTCTCCCGCTCGCTGGCCTTGCCGTCCGCGGCCCCCGGCCCGGCGGCTGGCCCCGCCTTGCTCTCCTCCTCCCCTCCCGCCCCGTGCCCCCCGTGGGCGGCGCCTCCCCGGTTCCGGCGGTCCTGCGCGAGGCGCCCGACCCTGGACATCTCCGACACCGCTGCGCGCGTCTCCTGCTGCGCCCGGCGCATCAGCACGCGCAGGTCCGGCCGGATCGACGCCGCGGGGATGCCGCGCGTCATGGCGGAGCGCAGGTGCGACGACGACCCCGCCCCCTCCATCGGGGCGTCCGGCACACCGAGCCCCGGCCTCGTCGCCCGGTGGTCTGCCGTCATGCCGCCCTTGCCCGTCGCCATCGCCTCCGTCTGCCGCCGCATCGACGCCTCGTCGCGCGCCCGCGTCCTCGCCGCGTCCTCCTCCGTCACCGACCGGAAGTCCAGCGCGACCGCTCCGTCGGGAAGCGTCGCCGCTACCACAGAGCCGGTGGCCACGCGCACGCTGCGGCCCCGCCGCGCCGCCGCGACGGCCGCGAGCTCGAGCGGCCTGGCCACCTCCTCCAGCGTCGGGCCGCGGCGGCCTCCCGTGATGTGGCGGAGCCGCTCCGACCCGGCGGGGAAGGAATCGAGGACAGCCGAGGCGGGGAGCACCGTCGTGGACGACGCTCCCGACCGGTCAAACGGCACGTACAGCGGCGGCGCCTCCCCGCGGTCAGGGGCCAGCGCCTCGGCACCCTTCCGGCCCCAGTCCCCGCCGAACCGCCTGGCGGCCGCGTCGCCACGCGCGCCGGCCCCCGGCCCCGCGCCGCCCCCCCCGAGCATCGAGTGCTCCTTGTACCGCGCGCGGACCTGCCGCACCACGCTGGCGGGGAGGCCGGAGGACGGCGGCTGCCTGCCCCCCGGCACCCGAAGCGCGAGCTCCAGGGGCTTTCGGTGCAGGCTGTTGGCGGCCCCCGCAACCGCCCCGGGGACGCTCGCGTCGCCCACGCGGTCCACCTCTCGGCGCAGCCGGCGGAGCGACTCGGCCCCGCCCCCCTGGGACACGGTGCCCGCAGCCTGGGCGGCAGCCCCTGCCGTCTCGCGCATGCGCCGCTTCGTCCTGGTGTCAACCAGCGACGCGGCCCGGCCGCCCCCTGCCGCCCGGCCGGGGTCCAACACCCCCGCCGCGGCGGCCGCCTGGGCGCGGAGCCTCGCCGCAGTGCTCGCGGCCTCGGCGGCCGCGACGGCTCGGCCGCCCTCCTCCACCGCCCGGTTCAGAACTCCCCCGCCGGGGCCGAAAACGGCGGGCGTGAAGACGCTCTTCACCTCTGCGGCGCGCATGCTGCCCGACAGCTCCGGCTGGCTCAGCTCCGCTCGCTGCACAGCCGTCAGGGTGGCGGACGCCATCGCGCCCGACAGCATCGCCTCCTTGGAGACCTTCATTCTCGACCCCGTGGGCCCCGTGACCGTTCGGGCGAGCGCGAGCGGCAGCGCCTGCGCCCCGGTCGGCGGCCCGTCCCCGTCGCTGCGCACGGACTGGCTCGCGAAGGGGAGGGGCGACGCCAGCGGGGCCCGGACCGAGGTGAGGGCCGCGCCGGGCCGCGCCGAGGCCTGCCCCCCCGAGGGGAAGCGGCCTGCCATCGGCGTGAGGAGAGCCTGGATCGTCCCGGCCGACTGCGGGGGGCGGTCCTCCGCGCCGCGGGACAGCACGGGGCGCGACCCGCGACGCTCGCCCAGGCCCCTGCGCTCCAGTGCCAGCGATGCCATGCCCGAGACCGTGGCGGCGCCCGCCACGCCGCGGGACGACGGCAGCGGGGCCATCCTCCCCGTCGTGATGATCAGCGAGCCGCCGCCGCCGCCCCCCCCGAGCGACAGCGATTCCAGGCTACCGCCCCCGACTGTGGCCGGACGACCCGTCGACCTGCCCGAGACCGGGCCGACGCTCCTCGCGGCATGGCTGCCGAGGAAGAGGGCCTGGTCCGGGTCGTCCGCGGGCGCGACGGCGCGCGCGGCGCGCTGCAGGCCGTGCCGCTTGGCGGCCTCCCGGCCCCGGTGGCTCGGCGTCAGCCGCGACAGCTCCACGTCCCGCTGCCTGGCCCCGATGACGTCCTGGGTCGACGGCGTGAGCACGTTCTCGACCTGCAGCAGCCGCCGGCGGATCGCGCCGTACTCCTCTCGCCGGTCAGCCGCCGACTCCTCCGCCTCTCGAGACGCCTCCAGCGCCGACTGCCGCCGCATCGGCGACCTCACGCGGCGGCCCGGGTGAGCTTCGGGCGCCAGCCCGTGCTCGGCCTTCCTCGCGAAGCCCGCCCGGCGAGCGCGCTCCCTGCCGCGGCTCGAGCCGGGCGACGGGGCGCGGGCCCCCTGCCGGGAGACCCCAAAGGGCACCGGGCGGGAGTGGGCGCCGGTGTCCTCCTCCTCCTCGGCGTCCGCCGCCAGGTCGCTGAGCCGGCTGGAACGCCCGGCGCCGCCGAGGACGGACCCGACCACGGACGAGCGGGCGGACGGGGTGCCCCCGCCCCGTGCCGTGCGGGGCGAGCCCGCGGAGTCGAGCCGGCCCCGCTGCCCGAGCGACGGGCTCCGCCGTCGCAGGTCCACGGGCGGCGTGAGCGACCGAAGGCCGGCGACAATGGCGCCCTCCTCCTCCCCCTGCCCCTGCCTCGCCGGTCGCGGGCGCTCGAAGCCGCCGGCCGCGCCGGGGCTCTGGGCCCGAGGGACCGACCCCGCGCGCCGCCTGGTCGGCGTGTCGATGGACGCCCCGTTGGACGACGCGGCGCCGCTCGAGGGCGAGGGCAGGGACAGCGCGGAAGGGGACGACCCGCGTGCAGGTGCCGCCGCGCCACCCCGCGACGCGGGGCGCGAAGCAAAGCTGACGGATCCCGCGGGGGACGCGGGGCCGCGCGGCTCCGGCGTGAAGCCTGCCGACGTCTCGGGCTCGTCCCAGTGTCGCTCGTCCTCC
>Ga0136560_1001212_pt1 | contig 13181 bp, 9 predicted proteins | sample AntRauMeHopE1497_FD_104925 | JGI IMG/M metagenome (GOLD analysis project Ga0136560, IMG submission 104925) | Saline lake microbial communities from Rauer Islands, Antarctica - Metagenome Hop E1 #497 | ecosystem: Environmental > Aquatic > Non-marine Saline and Alkaline > Saline | place... | reverse complement strand
CTGCTGCCGCAGGGCTCGGCAAGCCCACAAAGTACTTCTTGTCGACCGACCCTATTTGGGTATTGAAGCGAGCCAAGCGCAAAGCCGTTCCGGCTACATAGATAAAGGTTACCGCCCAACCCAACTTGCCCAGGCCATTAAGCGACCAGAAAAACGCCACTAAACCCGGCGCCACACCAAAGGCCACCATATCCGCCAGGGAATCATACTCTTCGCCAAATTTGCTCTGAGTGTTGGTCATGCGCGCTACACGCCCGTCTAGCCCATCCAGAATCATAGACACAAAGATAGCAATCGCAGCGTTATCAAAAATACCATTGGCGGCAGAGACAATCGCGTAGAAGCCCGAAAACAGGGATGCCGTCGTCAGCGCATTGGGCAACAGGAAAATACCCTTATGACGAACAGGCGCACCTTCCACTAATTCTTCTTCAATGACCTCGCCCGGCGGGAGCTCATGAGGCTCTTCCGCGCCCTGACCAGCAGAGGCGGACTTTTCCGACTTATTGGCCGGATTGGATTCGGCAGGTTTCTTTTCGTCAGTCATTCCAATTACTCCGGAAAGTATTTGGCCGCAGTATATACGAAAAACGCGGCCACACGGGCCGCGTCTTAAAAAACCGAAAGGCTGGGCTTCTAGTTTTTGTCTCTATCAACGATCTGATTCGCAGTAATCCACGGCATCATGCCTCGCAGCTTTTCGCCAGTCTGCTCAATAGGGTGGGCAGCGTTGATGCGACGTGCGGCAGTCATAGACGGGTAGTTCAGAGCGCCTTCAGCGATGAACATTTTGGCATATTCACCGCTCTGGATACGCTTCAGCGCATTGCGCATGGCCGCACGGGATTCGGCGTTAATGATTTCCGGCCCTGTTACGTATTCGCCGTACTCTGCATTATTAGAGATGGAGTAGTTCATGTTGGCAATGCCGCCTTCATACATCAGGTCGACAATCAGCTTGAGCTCGTGCAAACACTCGAAGTAGGCCATTTCAGGGGCATAACCGGCTTCGGTCAGGGTTTCAAAACCGGCTTTTACCAGCTCAACCGCACCACCACACAGAACCGCCTGCTCACCGAACAGATCGGTTTCAGTTTCGTCTTTGAACGTGGTTTCAATAATACCGGTACGGCCGCCGCCTATACCGCTGGCATATGACAACGCAAGATTTTGGGCGTTACCGGATGCATCCTGGAAAATGGCAATCAAATCGGGAATACCACCACCTTTAACAAACTCGGTACGTACAGTGTGGCCTGGCGCCTTCGGAGCGATCATGATCACGTCCAGATCTTTACGGGGAACGATCTGGTTGTAGTGAATCGCAAAGCCGTGGGCAAAGGCCAGAGTGGCGCCCTGCTTCAGGTTCGGCTCTACTTCGTCGCGGTACAACTGTGACTGGAACTCGTCCGGAGTCAGAACCATTACCACATCAGCGGCAGCCACAGCTGAAGGCACGTCAGCGGTTTTCAAACCATAGGCTTCAGCTTTGGCAATAGAAGAAGAACCGGCGCGCAGACCAACGGTTACGTCCACACCAGAATCTTTCAGGTTGCAGGCATGGGCGTGCCCCTGGGAACCGAAACCAATAATGGCTACTTTTTTGCCCTGAATGATCGAAAGATCGCAATCCTTATCGTAATAAACCTGCATGACAAACCTCTGTTATTTGAGCGGCCCTGTGGGCCTGCGTTTTGCGTTGTGACTTCTTAAAATCACTGCTTTGAGAACCGGCAGCGTTATAGACTCAGCACTTTTTCACCGCGCGCAATGCCGGACACACCGCTGCGTACCACTTCCAATACGCCAGTTGCACCAATGGCCTGAATAAAACCATCCAGCTTGGCACTGTCGCCTGCCAGCTGCACCGTGTACACCGAACTCGTAACGTCAACGATCTGGCCACGGAAGATATCTACGGTGCGTTTGATTTCGGCGCGCTGGGAGCCCGTTGCTTTCAGCTTCACCAGCATGAGCTCACGCTCGATGTGGGCGCCCTCGGTGAGGTCAACCAGCTTGATCACTTCAATCAGCTTATTCAGCTGCTTGGTGATCTGCTCAATCACCCGCTCAGAACCGGAGGTGGTTACTGTCAAACGCGACATGGTCGGGTCTTCAGTGGGCGCAACCGTCAGGGTTTCAATGTTGTAGTTGCGCTGTGAAAACAGACCCACTACACGCGACAGCGCACCCGGCTCGTTTTCCAACAAAACAGAAATGATTCGACGCATGATTACACCTTCTCCGTTTTGCTGAGCCACATATCTTTCATCGAGCCACGGGCCACATGCATCGGGTAAACGTGCTCAGAAGGGTCAACGTATATGTCCACGAACACCAGTTTGTCTTTCATGGCCAGTGCTTTTTTGAGCATCGGCTCCAGATCTTCCTTGCGGGTAATTTTCATACCCTCGTGACCATAGGCCTCCGCGAGTTTGACGAAGTCCGGCAAGGAGTCCATGTAAGAATGCGAGTGCCGGGCCCCGTAATTCATATCCTGCCACTGCTTGACCATACCCAGAGCCTGGTTATTCAGGTTGATGATTTTCACCGGCAACTCGTACTGCTTGCAGGTAGACAGCTCCTGAATGTTCATCTGGATACTGCCTTCGCCGGTGATGCACAGCACTTCTTCATCAGGAAAGTTCAGTTTTACGCCCATCGCTGCCGGCAAACCGAAGCCCATGGTGCCCAGTCCACCAGAGTTGATCCAGCGGTTAGGCTTGTCAAACTTGTAGTACTGAGCAGCAAACATCTGGTGCTGGCCCACATCGGTGGTCACATAGGCGTCGCCATTGGTCAGGCGGTACAGCATTTCCACCACTTCCTGCGGCTTGATAACGTCATCACTTGTCTCATAACGCATACCGTGAAAAGCGCGCCATTCGTCGATCTGCTGCCACCAGGCTGCCAGTGCATCAGCGTCGGGCCTGACTTTGCTTTCCTTGATCAGCGACTGCATTTCTTTCAGCACCGAATCCACCGGCCCAACAATGGGCACATCGGCAGTAATGGTTTTGGAAATCGACGCAGGGTCAATATCAATGTGAATAATGCGGGCACCGGGGCAGAACTTCTCGGTCGCGTTGGTAACGCGATCGTCAAAGCGCGCACCCACAGCCAGAATAAGGTCTGCGTGGTGCATAACCATGTTGGCTTCGTAAGTGCCGTGCATACCCAACCAGCCAATGTGCTGTTTGTCGCTCGCCGGATAACACCCTATACCCATCAAGGTATTCGTGATGGGGTAACCCAGGCCGCGTACCATTTCGGTCAGCTGATCAGAAGCCTTGCCCAGGATGACACCACCGCCGGCGTAAACAATCGGCCGTTTAGCCACCAATAGCATGTCCACCGCTTTTTTGATCTGACCGGCGTGGCCACGAATGGCGGGATTGTAAGACCGCAATTTGGTTTTTTGCGGAAACACGTACTCATAGCGATCATTCGGTGCGGTCATGTCCTTTGGAATGTCCACAACCACCGGGCCAGGTCGACCGGTTGTCGCAATGTAATAAGCCTTGCGAATAATTTCCGGAATTTCCGACGGATGGCGCACGCTGAAGTTGTGTTTCACAACAGGGCGGGAAACACCGATCATGTCAGTTTCCTGGAAGGCATCTTCACCAATCAGCGTTGACGCTACCTGCCCACACAAAACCACCATCGGAATGGAGTCCATAAAAGCCGTCGCGATACCGGTGATTGTGTTGGTCGCACCGGGGCCAGACGTAACCAGCACAGTGCCTGCTTTTCCAGTTGCGCGGGCGTAGCCATCGGCCATGTGCACAGCAGCCTGTTCGTGCCTGACCAAAATGTGCTTGACCACATCCTGCCTGAACAGAGCATCATATATATGAAGGGCTGCCCCACCCGGATAGCCATAAATATTCTCTATGCCTTCATCCTGTAACGAACGGATGAGCATATCGGCGCCAGACAATAACTCCACGTTTTCGACCCTCTTCTGCAAATGAGTTAATCGGGGTACCACCCCGGTTACCTAGATATACGGTTGTGTGGCTTTTTGTGAAAGCTAAACCGATACTCCATCGCGCCCCAGCCAACAAAGGTTGTCTCCCGGCCAGCCGCCCTCCTGAGGGTTGCGGAGAACAGCCAGTCAACAGATTGCACGTAAGCAACAACCATGACCGCCACAATGGGCGGTGTGTTAGGCGCGGTAATACACGGGGGAAATATAAACGGGATTGCCGGCTATATCCCCTCCCGCATTCAGGCAATCAGTAATTCTGACAGCGGGAAACTCCCTGTCAATAGCCGCTTTGGCTAAATAGACTGTTACTTATTTGAACCAGGCAAAAGAAAAAAACCAAATGAGCTGGCATGATTGCTCCAATACGCTATGACTACAGCATAATTGGCCATTCACCCGTTTCCTGCGACAGGTTAACAACAGCGGACAACAAGCGATGAAGATACAACTGAAAACAATGGCTCTGATACTGGCAATGGCGCCAGCCATGGTGAATGCCGCTGCGGTATACAAGTGGACCGATGCAGACGGCGTTACCCACTTCGGCGATCGCCAGCCCACCGGCACTCAAGCTGAGCAGATTAGCGTAAGGTCTGGTCAATCCAGTGTTGTGAACACCAATTCATCGCCACAGCAGCGGGTAGATGAACTGGAACAGCGTCAGCAGGCCGCCAGCGAAGAGTCACTAGCGGCAGATGCTGCGACTACCCGCCAGACGCAACGGAAAACCAACTGCGACGCGGCACAACAGAATCTTGAAATCATCAGCAAAAATGCCCGCATCCGAGTCAGCGAGAATGGCGAGCAACGATTCCTCACTCCAGACGAAATCTCACTGCAGAAACAGAAGTACGACGAAATCGTTGAACAAAACTGCGGTGCTGAAAAAACACCCTGAACCCACCCGTGGCGGGCAAGTTCAGGGCAAGCTCAGGGCAGGTTCGGAGCCTGTCAGGCCTTGCTAAACACCAGCGCGCCCTCTTCAACGCGGGTGTAAATGGTGTCCCCGGGGCCGAAGCTACCTTGCAGCAACTGTTGCGCCAATGGGTTTTCAATCATTCGCTGAATGGCCCGTTTCAGCGGCCTTGCACCATAAACCGGGTCGTAGCCGACGTTGGCCAGCAACTCCATGGCGCTTTCATCCAGCTCCAGGGTAATGTCCTGCTGCTGCAAGCGCTTGTCGAGAAGCTCGATTTGCACTTTGGCAATGCCACGGATCTGGTTTGCTGCCAGCGGATGGAACACCACCACTTCGTCTACACGGTTTATAAACTCGGGGCGGAAGTGGGTGCCCACTTCGTCCATTACCAAGGCCTTCATGGCGTCGTAGTTTTCTTCGCCAGCGTACTGCTGGATAATCCCGGAACCCAGATTGGACGTCATCACTATCACGGTGTTGCGAAAATCGACGGTGCGGCCCTGGCCGTCGGTCAGCCGGCCATCATCAAGAACCTGCAACAGAATGTTGAACACGTCCGGGTGCGCTTTTTCTACCTCGTCCAGCAACAGCACCGAATAAGGCCGCCGGCGTACGGCTTCGGTCAGGTAACCGCCTTCTTCGTAGCCCACATAACCCGGGGGCGCTCCGATAAGACGCGCTACGGAGTGTTTTTCCATAAACTCCGACATATCAATGCGCACCATCGCGTCGTCGGTGTCGAACAGGAAGGACGCCAACGCCTTGCACAATTCGGTTTTGCCCACACCGGTGGGGCCAAGGAAAAGGAAAGAACCGTTGGGACGATTGGGGTCTGACAGCCCGGCACGAGATCTGCGGACCGCGTTCGCCACCGCTTCTACGGCCTCGTTTTGTCCGATCACACGCTTGTGCAGGGCTTCCTCCATACGCATCAGTTTGTCGCGCTCGCCTTCGAGCATTTTCGACACCGGGATGCCGGTCCATTTGGACACTATCTCCGCAATTTCTTCTTCGGTCACCCGGTTGCGAAGCAGAGTCATTTCCATCATCTCGGCCTGGCTAGCCATATCCAGCTGGCGCTCAAGCTCCGGTATGCGGCCGTACTGTAATTCAGACATTCGGCCAAGATCACCGGCGCGCCGGGCACTTTCCAGTTCGGTCCGCGCTTGCTCAAGTTCGCTTTTGATTTTCTGGGATCCGTGCAAGGCGGCTTTTTCAGTGTTCCAGACTTCTTCAAGATCGGCATATTCACGTTCCACCCCGTCAATCACGCTGGAGAGTTCTTCCAGGCGTTTCTTCGATGCTGGGTCGGTCTCTTTTTTCAGCGCTTCGCGCTCGATTTTTAGCTGAATCAGGCGGCGCTCCAGGCGATCCAGCGGCTCGGGCTTGGAGTCCATTTCCATCCGAATCTGGCTTCCAGCCTCGTCGACCAGGTCAATGGCTTTGTCCGGCAGCTTCCGATCAGCGATGTAGCGGCTCGACAGTTTGGCGGCGGCAATAATGGCGCTGTCGGTTATTTCAACACCGTGGTGCACTTCATAGCGCTCTTTCAGGCCGCGCAATATAGCAACGGTGTCTTCTTCGCTAGGCTCGTCTACCAGCACTTTCTGGAACCGGCGCTCGAGGGCCCCGTCTTTTTCAATGTGTTCCCGATATTCATCCAGAGTGGTCGCGCCCACGCAATGAAGCTCACCGCGGGCCAGCGCTGGCTTCAGCATGTTGCCTGCGTCCATCGAGCCTTCGGCTTTACCGGCACCTACCATGGTGTGGATTTCGTCAATAAACAGAATAATCTGGCCTTCCTGTTTATTGAGTTCTTTCAATACGGCTTTCAGGCGTTCTTCGAACTCACCGCGGAATTTGGCGCCGGCAATCAGAGAGCCCATATCCAGCGACAATACGCGCTTGTTCTTCAGGCCTTCGGGCACTTCGCCATTCACAATGCGCTGAGCCAGGCCTTCCACAATCGCGGTTTTGCCCACGCCAGGATCACCGATCAACACCGGATTGTTCTTGCGCCGGCGCTGCAGTACCTGAATGGTGCGGCGGATTTCGTCGTCGCGACCAATCACCGGGTCGAGCTTGCCCGATTCGGCCATTTCAGTTAAGTCGATGGTGTATTTGTCCAGTGCCTGGCGATTTTCTTCGGCGCCGGCGTCGTCGACGGATTCGCCACCGCGGGCGTTTTCGATGGCTTTTTCCAGCGCAGCCTTGTCCACACCTTGTTCACGCAACACCCGCCCGAGGCTGCCGCGGTCTTCCAGCGCCGCCAGCAACATCAGTTCGCTTGACACAAACTGGTCTTTACGCTTTTGCGCGAGTTTGTCGGCAATGTTGAACAGGCGGCCCATGTCGTTGGACATGGCGACGTCACCAGCGCTGCCTTTTACTTCGGGCAGGCTCTCGATTTCTTTGATGACCGCCTGGCGAATTCGGCCAGGCTCGCCGCCGGCCTGTTTCAACAGCGTTTTAATGGAACTGGCATCTTGATCCAACAGCGCCTGCATCAGGTGCAGTGGCTCTATGAAATTATGGTCTTTACCAACAGCCAGGGATTGGGCATCGGCCAGGGCGCTTTGCAGGCGACTGGTCAGTTTGTCGATTCTCATGAAGTGGCTCTCCGGGTCTTTGTGCAACGGGCCGGTGTCGGCCGATTGAATCTGCTTTGTTACTTAATGTAGGGGCAAACAGGCAGACTTCAAGTTAGTAACCGATTGGGGTGTCAGAAAATTGACAGGCGTCAGTAAAGGCTGCCGATTTTTACTGCAGCGCTATCAGCGTAGCCATGCGGCCGGTTTGGCCGTCGCGGCGGTAGGAATAAAAACGCTGGGGATCGCTGACGGTGCATAGGCCGCCGCCATTTATTGAGCTAACGCCGGCTTGTTGCAGGCGCTGTGTTGCCAGCTGGTAAATATCGGCCATGTAGTGGCCGGAGCGGGCGCCCTGGCTTGCGAACGCACTAGCCGCTTGCGAGCTGTGGTCGATAAACGCCTGGTGCACTTCCGGACCTACTTCGAACTGGCTAGGGCCTATGGCAGGGCCGAACCAGACCATCAGGTTTTCGGCGGGTTCGGCCATCTGAATTATCAGGCTTTCAAGTACCCCGCCGCACAGGCTGCGCCAGCCAGCGTGGGCGGCGCCAACGACGGTTCCGGCGCGATCACAGAGTATTACGGGCAGGCAGTCGGCGGTGAGTATGGCGCACACCACGCCGGGTTCGCGGGTGTAACTGGCGTCGGCGGGTGGAAGTTGGTTTAAGTTCTGAGTAGTCGCTTTGACAACAACGGTTCCGTGCACCTGATTTAACCAAGCGAAACGTTGCGCCGATAAACCAAGATAATCCGCCAATCGTTGACGGTTCGCCGCTACGTTCTGAGGGTTGTCGTTAACATGACCGCCCAGGTTCAATTGGTTCCAGGGCGCCGCGCTAACGCCGCCCTGGCGGGTGCTGCTGAACGCCCGTACGTTTTCCGGAGCGGGCCAGACGGGCGTTATCAGCTGTAAATCAGAGCTCATCGCTTTCCATGTCCTTCACGTGCTTGCGCAGCGCTGCCAGCAACGTCTGGAAATCTTCTGGTAGCGGAACGTCCCAGCTCATGGTTTCGCCAGTTTGCGGGTGTTCCAAGGTCAACTGGCGTGCGTGCAAAGCCTGGCGGTGGAAGCCAGACAACACTTCGCGCAACTCTTCAGTAGTGCCTTTGGGCAAACGCAGACGCCCGCCGTAAACCGGGTCGCCCACCAACGGGTGTTTTACATGGGTCAGGTGCACACGAATCTGGTGGGTACGGCCGCTTTCCAGCTTACAGCGCACGTGCGTGTGCGCCGCAAAGCGCTCAGTCACACGGTAGTGAGTAACGGCCGGCTTGCCAGACTTTACCACGGCCATTCTTTTGCGTTCGGTGGGGTGGCGGCCGATTGGCGCATCTACGGTGGCGCCGCCGGTGAGGGTGCCTACTACAACGGCATCGTATTCGCGGCCCATGGTGCGGGTTTGCAGCTGATTTACCAGCGAGGTGTGGGCAATCAGGCTACGCGCCACCACCATAACGCCGGAGGTGTCTTTATCCAGGCGGTGCACAATGCCCGCTCGCGGCAGGTTTTCTACTTCCGGCGCTATATTCAGTATCGCATTCACCAACGTGCCGTCGGCGTGGCCCGCTGCCGGGTGCACCACCAGGCCCGCCGGCTTGTTGATGACCAGGATGTGCTCGTCTTGATACACAACATCCAGAGTAATGGCTTCTGCCTGCCAGGTTACCTGCGCTTCCGGCTCGGCATCCAGCTCAAGTTTGTCACCCAGCATCACTTTATCGCGGGGCCTGCACTGACCGCCATTAACGGTCAGGGCGCCGCTTTTTACCCAGGACTGCAGGCGCGAGCGCGAGTGCTCGGGCATTAGCTCTGCGGCGGCCTGGTCCAGGCGCTTGTCGCTCAGTTTGGGTGGTATTACAAAACTGGCGATAATTCGGTTTTCAGCTGACATTAAGCCCCCAGGGCCTGGTTGTGTTACGTTTGGCTTATATTACGACAAACAGCCGGGCTTCTGTTGTGCTTCTACTGCACATCCAGTGCCTTCCCCGTTACAATGGCGGCTCTTTGAACTTTTCGACATTATACGGGATTCCGGCATGAGATCAGTTGTCCGTTTATGGGTAGTGTCCGTAGTGGTTGTGCTACTGAGTGCCTGCGCTTCAAACAAGACCGAAGAAGTACTCCCCGAGCAAACCTATTACGAGAACGCCCGCAGTGCCATGAACTCGGGCAATTTCAACGAAGCGGAAACCAACCTAGATGCGCTGGAAACCTACTATCCGTTTGGCCGCTACGCCGAGCAAGCTCAGCTTGACCTGATTTTTGCACGCTACCAGAACCTTGATCTGGAAGGCGCTCGCGCTGCGGCAGACCGTTTTCTGCGACTGAACCCGCAAAGCGAACACGGCGACTACGCCCTATTCATGCGTGGCCTGGCCTCGTACAACCTGGACATTGGGTTGGCCGCGCGCTACTTTCCGATAGAAGCCAGCGCCCGCGCCCCGGGCGAACAATTGCAGGCGTTCCGCGACTTTTCCGAATTGCTTAACCGCTACCCCGACAGTTTATATGCCGCAGACGCCCGCCAACGGATGATTGCGGTGCGCAATCGAATGGCCGAACTGGAACTTCACGCGGCCCGCTATTACATCACGCGGGAAGCCTACATTGCAGCCAATAACCGCGCCCGTTATGTGATAGAGAATTACCCCAGTTCACCGGTGGTGGAAGAAGCCATCATTATTCTGGCGGAAACATTTCGCATTATGGACATTAAAAAAGGCAGCCAGGACGCCGTCGCGCTGCTGCGCACAAACTTTCCGGACAGCGAAGCGTTTAACCAAAACGGGGAATTCGAGCCCGACATTCTGCGCAAACAGAACCGTTCACTTACCAGCGTGATCACTTTTGGCCTGGTGGGCGACGAATAGCCCCTCTGCCTGAAAGTTGCTTAATCGGGGCCACAAACGGCCCCTTTTTTTATACGCCGCTTTTCCAGGCGTTGGTAATGGGGTAACGGCGGTCTTTACCGAAGCCCCGCTCTGACACCCGCACGCCGATTGGCGCCTGCCGACGCTTATACTCATTGATATCCACCAGGCGAATCACCCGCTCTACGTCTGCGCGGTCGAAACCTGCAGCGATAATTACCTCAGCACTTTCATCCTGTTCTACATAGCGTTGCAGAATGGCATCCAGTACGTCGTAACCCGGCAGGTTATCTTCATCTTTCTGGTCTGGCGCCAGCTCAGCCGACGGCGGTCGCGTAATCACCCGTTCGGGGATAACCGGCGCCAGCGTATTGCGATAACGTGACAACTCGAACACCTGGGTTTTGGCAACATCTTTGAGCACGTCAAAACCACCGGCCATATCGCCATAAAGCGTCGAGTAACCCACCGCCATCTCGCTTTTGTTGCCCGTAGTCAGCACCAAAGAGCCGAATTTGTTCGACAGCGACATCAGCAGAACGCCCCGCAAACGGGCCTGAAGATTCTGCTCTGTGGTGTCCATCTCGGTTCCGGTGAAGGGTTCGGCCAAGGTTGCCATAAAGCTGTCGTACATAGGCTCGATGGAGAACACATCATAGTGCACGCCCATAGTGCCGGCCTGGGCCTCGGCGTCTTGCAGGCTGATATCCGCGGTATAACGAAACGGCATCATCACCGCCCGCACCTGCTCCTTACCCAGCGCGTCTACCGCTATAGCCAACGTCAGCGCTGAATCGATACCCCCTGACAAACCCAGCACCACAGATTTAAAGCCATTTTTCCCCACATAATCCCGAACACCCATCACCAACGCTTGATAAACTTCCGCGCTTGGGGACAGCGGCTGTGGTAATGGTTGAGTAACCGGCTGGCAGGTTTCTTCACACTCAAAGTCGACCACAAACAGGCCCTGCTCAAACTGCGGCGCCTCTGCAGCAATCTCGCCTTTACCATCGGCCACCAGCGAGCCACCGCCGAACACCAACTCATCCTGGGCGCCAACCAGGTTGACGTACACAATGGGCACGCCAACGGCTTTGGCCTTGCGCTGAACCAGGGCTTTACGCCGCAGCTGCTTGCCTTGGGAATACGGCGACGCGTTCAAATTCAATACCAGTTTTGCGCCGGCCGCTGCCGCCTTTTCAACCGGACCCTCTGCCCACAAGTCTTCACACACCGTAATGCCGACATCGACGCCCCGCAAACTGACCACCAATGACTCAAAGCCACTGGCGAAATAGCGTTTTTCATCAAAAACCTGATAGTTGGGCGGGCACTGCTTGAAATAACGATGGCTAACCTTGCCGCTTTCCATCACCAGCGCAGCATTATAGAGCTTGCCGTTTTCACGCACCGGCGCACCAAACACCACAACCGGTGCCAGCCCCGCCCCGCAGATTTCATCGATTGCCGCTTGTACGCGAATGTCCAAGCTTGGCCGCAGCAGCAAATCCTCCGGCGGATAACCTGTCAGCGCCAGCTCGGGAAATACCACAATGTCAGCCTGATGCTGGTCGTCGGCTTGCCTTACCGCCGCAATAATTCTCTGGGCATTGCCGGGTATGTCACCGACCAAAAAATCCTGTTGAACCATTACCACACGCAAAGGGCCTGGTGCTTGTGAGGATCGGGAATGATCCGCTGTTAACAACATAGGTCGGCTCCTGTTACTGATGCCTTAAAAAGAGCTATTATAAACGCGCAATCGCGCCAAGTCTGCGGCCACGCCCCGAAGTGGGTGCAAGCGCCAGCGCCAGAAGCACCACCGCTACCACTAACGGCAGCTAAAGGCTGCCTCCACCGTGTATATGGCACTATTTATGACAGCGTCTTCTACGCCGCCCTCGCTCTCCAGCCCATCCACGCTTCCCACAACGGCAGTGCCCGCGAGCAGCGCCGGCGGCCTGATGAGCACGCGCCAGCGCGGCGAGCTGTTTCGGGTATACAACTACTACCGCGTAGTGCTGGGCATATTACTTATTGGGCTACTGCTCGTAGACGCCACCAGCTTTGAAGGTCGCTTGCGCCAGCTGGACTATTTTCAGGCAGGTGTCATCGCCTACCTGTCCGTAAACGCGTTTATAGCGGTGTTAATGATTACCGGCTTCCAACCCAGTGAGCGCCACATCAGCGTCTCCATTTTGCTGGATATACTGATCATTCATGGCTTGTTGGTCAGCAGTTCCGGCATCACCAATGGCATGGCGAATCTGGTGATTGTGTCCGTTGCCGCCGGCAACATCATGACGCCGGGCCGCATGGGTACATTTTACGCTGCCCTGGCCACTCTCAGTTCACTGGCCATTGCACTTTGGGCCACGCTAGAACAAGGCAAAAGCGCCGATGACGTGGTGCGGGCCGGGTCATTGGGTATCGTTTATTTTGTCACAGCCGCCGCGCTGCAATACATCGCCATTCGACTGCGCCACAGTGAAACTCTTGCCAATAGCCGAGCCCGAAGCCTTGCCGAGCTGGAGCAGATTAATCAGCAAATTATTCAGCGTATGCGCACCGGAATACTGGTGTTAGACCGTGAAGGCCAGGTTCGCCTGATGAACGCTGCCGCCAGCGAGATGCTTGCGGGGTATCAGGTTTCTGCACAGCAATCAGAAACCGGGCAAACCACTGGTGCAAACCTTCTGCCCGCTACCCTGCTAAACGGATTCAAGAGCTGGCTGCTGCACCCGCAGCAAGGCACAGCGCCATTTCAGCCCACGAGCACGTCGGCCCCCATACAAGCCACTTT
>Ga0136560_1001211_pt1 | contig 13185 bp, 19 predicted proteins | sample AntRauMeHopE1497_FD_104925 | JGI IMG/M metagenome (GOLD analysis project Ga0136560, IMG submission 104925) | Saline lake microbial communities from Rauer Islands, Antarctica - Metagenome Hop E1 #497 | ecosystem: Environmental > Aquatic > Non-marine Saline and Alkaline > Saline | place... | reverse complement strand
GGGGGGGGGGGGGGGGGGTGGGGGGGGGGGGGGGGGGGGGGGGGGGGGGGGGGGGGGGGGGGGGGGGGGTTTTGGGGGGGGGGTATACGCCGCCTGCCCTGTCGCTTTCAGTAGGTGGGGCCGGTCAGATTGCGTTGCCGTCAGCAGGTTCACATGCATCGCTGACAGAGCTCGTATCCACCCCGCGTGGGAGTGAGTCAGCAGGCGTGGCTGCCGTCACACCCAGTGGCTCTCGTGTCGAGGAGGTAGATTTGCTCGGTATGGGAGAGGATGATGACGGAGAGCCCGTACTGTGACGAGCGCGCATGCTATATTTGTGATGAATGTATGACAGGCGGAATCTCTGCGATGGTGGCAAGTCATAGGGGTGGAGGAGGATGCGATAGCAGTTGGCACCAGCGTCGTGGATGCCGCGGCATTTCCGGGAGCAACACCGGGAGTCAGCCAGCGGCCTCCGAGCGACGCTAGCCGAATGCTCTTGCACGTCGGGTGGGGTGGTCTTTGAATCGAATTGTGTTTGCGATTTGAGGACGGCTTCCTGGGTCTATATTAGGACTCGTGCCGGGTCATGATAGGCTTTTACTGGTTGCAGATGAGACCTGTTCTATTATGATAATACAGCGGGTGTTCCGCAGTGCATTCAAAGAAATGGTTCATGCTCTCGCTTGCTCCCCGCCCTCGGCCTCTGCTGCCATTGCATGAGCTACACCCGCTGCTGCTTCTGTCTCCACGGGCAACTCACCTGCATTCACGATCTGGACAGGAATCACGGGCTTCAAATCTATGCAAAACATGCTTGCGATCTCCTCGATGACGTCCATGCCTTCCTTCACCTATCCAAAGACCACGTGCCGGCCATCCAGATGGGGCTGAGAAGCTACGGATACGAAAAACACGCTAGAGTTCGAATCCACGCCCGAGTTGCACATACTGAGCGTGCCAGGCACCGTGTGCCGCCCAACAAAATTCTCGTCCTCGAAAAACCTATCTTCCATCGCCGACCACCCCTATCTTCCGCCGCCGGAGAGGAAGTCGCCACCTTGTAATCCGAATCCAGGACGAACCTGGTGGAAGCTACTGTTCTTATACCCACGACCAGCAGGCGCTTCGCACAGTCGTGCAAAATTTTCGGCAGTCCGGGGACAAATATCATCCTGCGAGAGGCGGGAAGCTTCTAGCAATGTACACGGCGTAATGCACACATGGCCACGGTGAACTATTGATTCAGCACTGGACCTTACAGCTAGCTCAAACACGACTCTTCGAGGCTTTTGTGCCTAGTCGCCTATTCTAATATCAAAAAATGCCTACCTCCGTGGGTTTCCGTTGATAGAATCAACTGGATACGGGGGTGTGACTTCTTTATCCATTGCTTCTATTCGCTTCGACTCAAGTGCTCGGAAATACCATCCTCGGTTCTTCGCGCGTCGGGATCCACGCCCGATTCGAGCTAAGTTTTTCATCAATCCACCCTGTACTAAGGCTTGCATGACTATGGTGTTACTTGTGCGGTACATACAGTATTTCAGGCAATAGTTGGTTTTACGATATTATCACGGTACATTTGATCCCCTCGAGCAGAACTCAAGTCTCGAGCTCGATTCCGGCAGCGCATCAGCTCGCCCATTTTGTGGTTGTTATACAGACAGCTTCTAAGGTATGACTTTGAACGGCAAATCAATGAGTGTTTTCCCACTAATGGCGGCGCGACGATGAGCTCGGCATTAGAGGTATCCGTATGTGGACTTGAGGTGCTGCAGCGAACTATTGCCGAGAACTCATACTTTAACCAGTCCGTCGCGGAGCGAGTGCGACTTGGCTTAGTACCTCCATCTACACTAGAAGTTTGGCCATGTCCAGTGAGTATACTGCGCATCATGCAGCTAGCCCGTCTTTCTTGAGCTCAGCATCCTGCCGCTTTCGGATCTAGTCGTACTCCAAGCATCGCAGCACGACGACTCATGTATCGTAAATCGAACGCTATTGCAAGTGCAATGCTAGGTAGGGTACACTGGAGTCCTGTGTGGCACCTGCTCTCCGGGGTATGGACGTTCTTTGAGTAGCGGATGTGCAGAATGCCCCAATCCGGTCGTTGCGTGGCTGCTCGTTGTTCTGGTTGGATCGGTGGCTGTGATCCTGGCGTTCGTTGCAGTCCTTAGAGTGGTTCGACAGAGGCCAGCAAAGGAACGATTACCTGGAGAGAGCTCTCGCGAGCTGGTTGGAACCGCCAAGATCATACTTGGGTACTTGCAAACCATGTCATTCTTTGCCAGTTTCCAGCTCGACTGGCCTGCCAGTGTCGCCGGACTGTTCAATTTCAGCGGCAGCGTGTCCGGGTCGGGAATGCAGCTCAGTTTTATCGACTGTGCCTTCGCGTGGACATAGAATGAGCGATTCTTGGCAACTCTAATTATCCTTCCAGCTGTGGTACTCCTGCCAGGATTCGGAATTGCTGTAGCCAGCTACAACCATGCTCGGACTGAGGCAGCTAGACTAGCCGAGGACGAGGAAGCGGTCCCTGTGCCACTGACTCTGTTCGGGGTGAGCCCGTTGTCTTTGTATACGACCACGGTCATGTTTGCAGGCACGATCTTGTACCCCGTGGTGACATCGGAGGCGGTATCCATGCTGTTCTGCATCGAGGTTTAGGGCGACTCATACCTCGCATCCGACCTCTCTCTCTCCTGCAGCGACCCTTCCCACGAGAGTTACAGAGCTCTAGCATATGTGGTCCTCCTCATGGTTACGCTTGGTCTCCCCCTCGGGTCTTTCATCCTTCTGTACCAATTCAAGGACGAGCTTGACTCGGCGAGGGCCAGACGGAGGCTGTACTTCTTGTTCTCTGGGTACCGGAAAGAGATGTTCGGGCATGAGTCCATCATCATGCTTCGGAAGGCCGCACTCGTATCTATTGCATCTCTTCCCACCACATTTGGACCTGACCGGTAGTTCACTCTCGGAGTCTTCACCCTGGTGGTAGCTCTCACGGTACAGCTCTATACACATCCGCATGAGGACCCAATGCAGGGGAGGCTAGAGTAGACCAGCATCCTCGCTTCCTTGCTGGCCCTGCTACTGGGCCAGCTACTCCTGTACAACAGCGGGGGCGGCGAATCGACGTACCGCTTACTAGCCACCGTGGCCATCATTGCAGCGAGCATTGGAACCCTGGGTTTTGGGCTCGGACTCATTGCGTGGGACGTGTACAGAGCGGCTGTATCGGCTCAGCTGGCGGTGCGCATGCAGCGGGCGCTGCATCGTCTCGAGGCAAAGGACCGGCGGAAGAAGAGGAGGCTTCGGGCGCAGACCTCTGTGTTCAACATCGGGATGCTGCAATTCTCGTCGGAGGAGGCGGATGGGGAGGCTGGAGGGACGGGCTTTGACCGAGGGGTGGCAAGAGAGGACTTTAAGCACCCGTACAGAGATACGGACAAGCGTAATGGTGAGGGTGGGGGTGAGGATGGGGATGGAGACGACGAGGATATGGACGGTGATGGTAGCTGGATCCTGGTGATCGCATCGTGTATCCGCTGGTTCCACGATTAGCGCAAAGAAATGGGCATATGCTGTGACCGCATTGGAGCTCGATGCATTGCTGCTGCCAAGTGCTAGCAAGTTGATTTTTTCTTGGACCAGCTGCCCGAGGCAGGCGATGATCTGGCATGGACCGAGAACTGGATGGTGGCCCTCTCGGTGGGACCAGGCGAGGGCGAGGGCGAGGGCGAGGGCGATGGGGAGGGTGCAGACACTACGCTGGCGCAGCTGCGTCTTCGCTTGAAGCGAACCCGGAGCGAAAATTAGCTTCAAGGCCCTCACAGCGACGGCGATCGCGGCCCAATGCGTGCCGACCGGAGGGCGCGGCTCGCCAGGTGGTCCATTGCCAATGACAGTGGTACTGGCAATGACGGCAAGGCGGTGGCAGGGAGAAGGGGGTGCACTGGCCGCCTATTGCGGAGTGTCCGGAGTTCCTCTAAGACAGCCGCCTCGCCTCTGGCGTTCTCTCCCCGAGGCATGTCGGACCCACGAGAGGGCGATATCCATGGGGCCGATCACGCACATGGCCTAGCGACCCCAGAGCATGATATCGGCAGCAGCGGCACCCCCTCCGACGGCATGGCGATGGGTAGTGCAAGCAGGAGCCGAGCCTCTTCGAGACTCCCAGAGAAGGCGGGAGATGCCGAATCAAGACGACAAAGCGCATAGGCTGCTGCAGAAGCCCGCCTGACATGGCGAGAGATGATCCACCCACAGACCGGACAACAGTACTGGTACAACTCGAGGACCAAGGAGACGAGCTGGGAGAAACCGAGGGTACTCGAGCTGGCGACGTAGCTGCAGGCGGCCGAGGAGGGGGCATGGCGGCGCCGTGCACACCCTTCAAATGGACTCCCATATTGGGTGAATCCCATGCTGAAGCAGACGTAGTGGAAGCGCCCCGAGTGTGCTCCGTGGAATGACGACGAAGGATGGATCCTCCTTCGGCACCCCTCCCAGCAAAGAGGGAGAGGGGGCGTCCTGTACTTTGCCAATCTCATCACCAGGGAACAAACACTGGAAGTGCCGGATGGATTCATTTACACCCCTCTGCACATGGGGCATCCTCGAGTACGCGCATTAGCTGCCTCAATACAGGACCGACTACCGACTGACGAGGAGAGAGAGAGGTTCATGGGATGGAAGGGGCGCGGGCATGGCGGGCATGCAGGTGGTGGTAGCGTGCCATGTGGAGATGGGCGCGCCGGCGGATCGCAAATACGTCCTAGCCAAAACAACACGCTGGTGCAGGCAAACGAGGGTCTACGCAAGACGCCACGGGGATCTGCTGCTGTCACACCAGGGGCTCGCGGTTCGAGCGCCGACAGCAGCCAGATTGGAAAGTCCAAAACGGGTAAACACAAGGGCAGTAGGCGAGGAAGTCAAGCCGCCACGGATGATGGCCAGATCAAAAAGCGAAAATCGCTCAAGCTGCCCGGTGAAAGCGGAAAGTCTAACCCAGCATCGCCCCTTCGACACGCACAGCGGCTCCTGCGCTCGCCAACCATAGCAGGAAGCAAGCTTGGGCGGAAATTGGCAGGCAAAGTTCGAGCTGATGCGTCGTGTAGTGATCCGGACAGATCTAAAGCCGGTCCGTTGGACGGTGGTCTGCACGCTGACAGAGGGACCGAGCAGCGGCTTCCGGCTGGCTGGGAGAGGCATTGGCACGAAAGGAAGGAGGCTTACTACTATTTCAATATATCGATGGGTGCAAGCCAATGGACCTTTCCAGGCGAATGAGACCAGAGGACGATGGGTTTCCACAAAACCGGAAGTACACCAGTTTGCGGTCCGTTTGCCAAACCACAGATATCTAGTAGATCTACCGGGTTCTACCCAAAGCTTTACGAAACTGGCGTAGATATGGCGTCAACAGAAATTGTATGTTTCCAGCGCGAACCCCACATTTGTGAGCTCGAACTGGATGGAGCTCCTGTCTTGGACCCATTCGAGCTCCTTCGAGTTGAACACTGGAGATAGGGAGGCCTTCGCAGGGTGATGGAGCAGCCTGAAATGTTTGAGTAGATGCGATCAGAGGCTAGTAAAGCATTCAGAGAAATAGCGAGAAGATGTCATCCCGATTACGACGGATCACGTCCTATGCTTAGCTCTGTCATTGACCCGCATAGGTTGCTACATCAGCTCGACGAGGCGAAGCGACTGCTCACTTCGAAGAGCGACTTTTGCTAGTTCGTCTAGAATGTGTACGCGCACAATTTAAATGTGAGTGTACTGATGCCGATTTTCCCATTGGCGTTCCAGCCTCGCCAGTGCGTATTGTTTTGGCCGCCTGAACGTCCATACCAGCTTTCGCAGAGCTTGTCCGGCCCAGGATTGCGGCTGCAAGACGCCCAAGAGGTCATGGCCCAAACACACGACTCATATTTGCAATGCTTACATGCACATATCGACCGCGAACGCTAGCGCAAACACGGCATCGTCGTATTAAAGGCAGTTATCGGCCGGTTTGACCGCGCGGCCGTGCTCGCCTCGTGCACGCAAGAGACGACGGCGGTCGACCTCGCGCTCATCGCAGCCGTGAGTGCGAACGGACCAGTGACAGATGCCACACGAGCAACACAATTGCTTGCCAGTATCCACGAGGCGAGTGCTGACAGACCGGGTCGTGCAGCCTCCGTCAGTCTGCGAGCACACGGGATGGGCGTGCCACTGGAGTGGCCGGGGGTTGTCGGACCCGATGACGTGGTTGCGGTATCGAACCGAGGGAAGCATGCACCGAACCCGAACGAGAGGGATGGGCAGAGGGGCAACTCTACTGGCAGGGGCAGTGCCGAGTGTGCGGTGCATTACCTTGCAGTGCTGTATCAGCTGCAGGGGTACAGACACCTCGTTGTGGTGCCAGCGGGTGGAAATGGAAATGGAAATGGGGATGGGGATGGGGATGGGGATGGAGGCGGTGGTGGGACCGACCAGCAGGTGGATGGGGGCGATCGTGGATCTAGCCCTGGGAGCGTTCTGTCTCTGCCTCGGAGGGCTCATCTGCTGCCACCGTCAGGGCTAAGGACATACGATTCCGGATCCGAGCTGCAAGGGCACGGCCATGGACGCAGAGTGGTCCTGGATACAGCCACGCGGCTCCTTGCGAAGCGGCTGATGGAGTCGCTGCCGGCAGGGGTGCATCCGATTGCAGCGCATAATGACGCCGAGACGGCAATGCTGCTGGCACAGGCGAGCGCGGAAGCAGCTGCTTCGGCTGCGATGGCGGCGGCGGCCGCGACTTGGAGTGAGGAGCGGAGCAGTCGGATTCGGCATAGGCGCAGGGGGAGGGGTTCCGTAAGCAACAGGCGGCGCCGATAGACCCGCGGCGGAATGGTCGCCGCTGCTGCCGCCGCCTCGACTGCATCGTGGACTGCCCTGGTGGGATGTCTGCACCTGCCACTCCCCCATGAGGATCCTTCCATGGGCGGGGGTGAGAGAGGAAAAGGAAAAGAATATCGTGCTAAGGAAGGATCCAGTTTTGGTTCTGATTCCGGATTCATGCGAACGCTGCAGATACCTGCCACAGGGGCATATTCTTCTTCTATTTCTTCCTCATCGGTTTAGGCCCCCGTGACGCGAGGCAACTTAAGCCAACGTCCCGATTTCGGCACTAAGAGTGGGACGCGCTCTGGGGCAGGGGTCACGCCGTTAGGTGCTAGGCGACTAGGGAACAATCGGAATCGGAATGGAAATGGGGACAAGAAGGCGACCCCTCGAGGTACTGCCACTGCCGCCGGGAATCAACAACCTGTTCGCATGCGAGGTCATGTATATGTATTGCATAGCACTGCGATCAAACCGCGGCGGCGGCGGATTCGCACTCTCGGTGTTCTCTCGTCATCGGTGGTTGGTAATGGTATTGGTCTACCTAGGGACGAAGGCGAAGTCTGCCCACGAGATGGGTCAGTATCACTGCCCATGCCCATGACTGGTACTGGGACTGCAGGCTCGACGGGCAGGATGAAGATGAGGCTGAGGCCACTCGACGAGTCATGTGGCGACCCTGTACGGCGACTGCTGCTGCTAGGAGGAGGAGGAGGTGGAGGAGGGAGAAGCATGGAGTCATCATGGTCATCCTCGTCTTCATCTTCATCGTCGGTGGCTAGTTCGCAGACCGCTGTTGCTACATCAGGGGTGGATCGGAGTATCGGTGTGGGGGGCGATGTGATGACGATGACGGGTGTGACGAGTGTGGCGAATATGACCAGGGAGCGTGGCATTGGACGAGGAGTAGAAGTAGGAAGAGGAGGAGGAGGAGGATTCGCTTGGATAGAGAGGGAGTAGGCTCGGGGAACAATGGCAGTGCTAGTCCCCGCATGTCATGGCACTACAGCGCTATCTAGATGGGTTGTTGTTGCGGCCGCGGTCGCGGTAGCAGCTGCACGTGTCCTGGTATGCTCGCTCTCGAAGCCAGCCCATGCTGATGATCGGAGCCTTGAGTCGATGAAATCTGGGGAAGGCGCTTGTCTAGGATGGGTGGCAGGGCAGTAACACCAAATCGATGATCCAATTGTTCTACAGGTTGCTGATGTATCGCTTGAATGAAGCACTACCGAGTGCATTGGCCGTACCTTGGCCAGTAGGATAGAAGTTCCTGCACGGTTATCGCAAAACTCGATCCAATCTTATGGCGATGAGAGACAGAGTGGATGCAGCTACTAGTAGGCTAAGCTTCATTTTTTTGTATGCTTGACTCTCAACTAGGTGGATCCACTAATTGGCTTACTGAACAATTAAATCTACCTACTTTTTGATCCTTGTTGTCATTCCATAGAGCCACAATCACACCCAACCGCATAACCGAAAGAATCCGCTTATGGCACCTTCATCAATTACGAAACAGCGGTGGCTCGTCTAAGGAGATCGCCTTCAGTAACCTGCTCTCGAGTCGCTCCCTGATAGCAGTATTCTAATAGGCACGAGACGTACCGTAAGGATCAGCTTAGTTTGTCAGATTTCGCCAGCAGCTTTGGCATCAATTTAAATTGAATTTCCCAGCAGTGAAGGAGGTCAGGGAGACGGACGCGTAAAAGCAGACCAGGACTTCCGGCAAAGGAGATTGCGATATTTTCGTTTGTGGGCCGAACAATGTATGCAGGAGAGGATGCGCAAACTGATGCCGAGGAGCGAGGGGTATTTACTCACCAACCAGATCTTCCATGCCCTCGTCCGTGCATTGCAAGGTTTGGACCTTCGGGGCAACTAGTAGTGGTCTCAACAAAGTATGTTGCTATGGCGCGAGGCTGCCAAGGACTTGATCATAAGATGCGCAACTTCGTTTCGAAAGCAGTAAACTGTGGTGTGCTTTTGCAAGAGCGGGTTCCATCAATAGAACTCGGTAGTGTTCGTCGGGGTCCCCTGTAGGAACGCCGGCTTTTGTACGAAACGATGCTTAGTCGATTTGAAATTCACGCCTCTCAGCTCGACAGGGCAGACCTGGACCGTGCAATTTTAAAATTAGGACCAGTGGTTTCACTTCGCAGCTCTAATTTGGGCCCTTCACCAAACATTTTGAAGTCATCAGGATAGGCTGCATCAGCCGATGACTTTTCCACTTCAGATTCAGACCTTGATTCTGAATCAGGGAACTCAGACGATTCATCAGGCAGTGACAGTGATCACTCATCGAAAGAAATATTTCCAGGAGGCGCAGCTGATGCTTCTGTGCACATCGCTTTGGGTTCTGTTGCCGAAGACAGCTCCAGCGATACCGATGACTTGTCATCTGACAGTGGGAGCCATACAAGCCAGCAAAGCGACACTGACTTGGCGGCGGTCTCAGTACTTTAGTTAAGGTCAGCTATTGGAGCATTGAAAGCCAGTGACAAGTTTCCCACAAACATGTGCCGATTATCTGGGTGGAGTTGTGTTCATGTTCATGTGATTCCAGTTGTCTTGTCATATTGCTCCAAACCATTTATCAACGACAACTCTAGCATTGTGGACCTTGCATCATCAGCTCTTATGGGCAGGCTGTGTTCTCATCAATCTGGAGGCTGGGAAAGTAGGAAAGAACATCCAGCTGGAGCACGCTTAGCTCAGGATTTATCTCACGCAGCAGCTAGCGATGGAGATCTTGCTGCTATCATTAGGATATTATCCGTAAAAACCAGCTCCGATGAAAAAGCTGCAGATGAAGTGCTTTGCAGAACTGTTCGTAGTTTTTTTGGCACTGACACAATCTCGAATCGGGAAGTTGTAGCGCAAAAGAAAATATTACATCAAAGGCGAGCGCGTAGTCAAAGTTATGGGGAAATTGTCTCGAAATGTCCGCTCGGTCTTATAGACAGCACTCTGACATATGCAGGACCACCACGAAGTATAGTAAGACGAGGTCTCCCAAGTGATTTCATCCAAGCAAAAAATCCTGACACAGTAGACATGGATTGGAGCGCCGATTTGGTATCTATGTCTGCATTAATCCAGGTCCAAGGGACTTCCAGCATAACTACAGCAGCCCATCTAGGAAAGTTGATCTATCCAGGTTCTTGCTTCATGAAACCGAATCAAAGGTCTCTTAGTATTGAATGGGACGGGACATGCTCTATCTGTGAAGAATTTGTAAAAGGTGGATCCATAGTGTGCCCAACATGCGGTCACGGTGGTCATACCCTGCACATGCAACAATGGTTCGCTAATATGGATGAATGTCCAAGTGGTTGCGGATGTGATTGCAGACGATCTATGGTAGCCTTTCGGTCGTAGTTATCTAAACCGGATTAGAATGATTAAAATACATTACTTAAACACTCTATGTTCCAAAAGCTATCGCGATCTTGGCCGAATAGATGCGTCTGGTTCTAAACATTCACAGATCAGTTCCACGAGTCTTGCCAAGAGCATCGGGGATTGAACTACCATCAAAGGGTCTACCTCATTCAAGCAACTTTCGTACCTTTCTAACATATCACAGTCGTCGTCGGCTCCATCTTTCAACTCTCTGTAAGCTACATAGTAACTGCTCTAGTATGCAGCATCAAAATGAGGGCAACTTTGGTGAAATCCGCTCATGCTGTTTTTTAATGTGCTAGTCCCAACTGACAGCGGCCTAAGGTTAGGGAATCTCTTAAGCATACCCGATACCTCTACTAAACTGAATTTGTCGTCTCGTTCACACAGTAAAGGATAATGTCTAGAGCACAGTGACCTTAAGACAATTCCGATTGACCACACGTCCAATCCCGCATCCTAGCTGAATGCACCAACAAGGACTTCAGGTGGGCGGAAACCAGCAGTTCCGGCTCTTTCAGATTTCTATGCTGGCATTCTAGAGAATGCGGTTGGTTCCGTTCGCTGGATTGTGGTTAATCCAGGTACATCCTAGTTGGGTTGAAACTTTATTGCTGGCAAAGCTCCAGGTCTGACCGATGTCGCGCGTGATATTTCTGCTTTAAACTTCTGGCCAACTTCATTGATAGGCTGAGCAAGCCCAAAGTCGATCAAAACTCCCATCCTATGATCACAGTCGTATAGAAAATTTGCTGGTTTGAGATCGCGATGCAGGACCCCGAACCTATGAACCAAGCTGACTTGTTCCAAGAGCTGTCTAGCAATATCAACGAGGTCAAAAAGGCTGGCATCTTCAAGTAGATACTGCGATGGTTATAGCGACAAGTATCGACCGGAAAACATTACTATGTAGCTCATGCAGAAACGCCACATAGAAGCTCACGCGGAATCATTACTAGCCCACAGGAACCTTACTCGAATGGATGCACCTGCACGAAGCTATGATACGAATAGTTGTGATTCCTGCAGTGACGCTGCAAATCCATGTTTCAGACATTCAACTCCGAGCCTGCGGGTTTTATGAGGTGCAGGGGTCGCACATGGCACGGTATCTTCTAATTATGTATTGTATTTGTTACCAAATGCATTGAGTCAGAGCAAAATGATTGCACCCAACGTGCATTTTGTATATGGATCCATTGAGAGTGGTCTGCTAAAACTGTGCACAGATGGTGCCCAATACTGTAAACTCACACTGGTTCAACGCGATCCAAGCAATCTACTTCTCTCTTCACCCTGGATAATCTGTTATCGTCGTTGATGAACTTAATAGCAAGATCCGGGCTGCCCTTTTCGTGGGACAGTCGGGCTGATTGAACAGAAGCGAATGAACCAGATCCAAGAGCTGACCCCGGATCGAACCCGAGGCATTCAAGCTGCTGTTTGTCTGATTCGCTCAACATCAATTTGGTTCCCTGCTTGAAAGGATGCAACTGTGAGATACTCGCAGACAGAATGTGGGGCGAACCCTTTTCAATTTGAATTTGAAGCGTATTTGCGGCTCCGAACGAGCCGGAACGCTGCCGAACCCATGGAACTTCGGTGAACACAACCTGCACATCCGGATTCCGGAACGAAACAAATCTTGCAATGAACTGCAAGGACGCTTTAGTTGCAATGAAACGGTAACCAGACACCTACTGCCTGGAATTTTTTAGAAGCCATCGTCTTATCCATCTCATAGTTTTGTGAGACATCGACAGCAATCGACTTGTACGATTCGAATCAAGTATAACTCAACCGTTGTGTTCGAGACCGTTCCCAAGTCTACCATTGACTATAGTCATTAATCGCACCGGTGACTAGATTGAGTGAAGCGAAGGGGCCGAGCAAATTTTGGCTTGGCTGACTTGAACTTGGTGTAAGCATCCGAGGTGCACCTGCTCGCTTTCTGGATATATGTCAGCGGCTGCCGACGCCCGGGCTAGGGCCCTAGTGTCTAGAATCCTTAAGGTTGCATATTCAGATCAGCGAATCAGCATGGATCACACATCTGCGCGCGATGTGGGAGATGCATGCAGTAGTGGTGGCCTCGCCGTGCACGGACACTTCGGCCTCGGATATGTCGAGATAGGGCGAAATGATGCTGATGCCACCGAAGCAGGTGCCTCGAACGTGATGTCATCACTGATAAGCAAGCGGCTGTCCGGCGATGCTCGCAGGAAGAAGCGCCGCATGGAGATGCAAGGAAGGGAGGCAGATGAGGAACTAGCAGCATTAGGAGCACCCGGTGTCGCTGCGATGGCCTTAACATCTGGCAGTGGAGAGAGCGATGCAATGGGTGGCAGAGAGGGGCGTGCGAAATCGAAACGTCGCGTGATTCGCCGTGGGTCGTCGTTCGTCGCTGAGGGCAAGAACAGCGGCAAGGCCACGGACAGGTCAACGGGGCAGTGAGCGAATTAGATCCAACTTCGCCTTGCAATACAGTGCTGTTAGTTTAAATTACGAGAAAGTAGAATGATTCTACTAGAATCCATGTGAATGTATTTGCGAAGCTTTGCATCGCATTGCAGCGCAGTTCACTTTAGGCGTATTGAGCCGCTGTACTCAGTGTCCCAGTGTCACCGAACTCTGCACCAACTATTCTCTCCGCAAACGATCGTCCGCCTAATTTGGCCGCCGCACCCGCCGCTTGCCCTGCATCGGCATACTGAAGCACAACATACCCTTTCAGAGGCCCCCCTCGAGGCACCAAGACCTGCAGCAAGTTGCCCAGTTTCGCTGCCTCTCCTTGAATGTCCAGTCGGATGTCAGTCACTGTGGCTTGGTCTGCCAGTTCCTCAGGTGTCACCATGTTGGTCAGGGTCAAGATTGGCGTGGCTGCAGATAGGAGGGGAGGGAGGGGAAGGAGGGGATGGAGGG
>Ga0136560_1001210_pt1 | contig 13186 bp, 20 predicted proteins | sample AntRauMeHopE1497_FD_104925 | JGI IMG/M metagenome (GOLD analysis project Ga0136560, IMG submission 104925) | Saline lake microbial communities from Rauer Islands, Antarctica - Metagenome Hop E1 #497 | ecosystem: Environmental > Aquatic > Non-marine Saline and Alkaline > Saline | place... | reverse complement strand
TCCCCAGCGAAAATAATCCTTCCTTCTTGGGTAGTAGCGACTCGCAATCCAGCAGGGCAGTCATAATCATACTCCGCGTCCCAGTTCGTTGACGCAGCCACAACGAAAACCACTTCCGGCAAATGCAGTACTCCATCCGTGTATCCCTAGCTTGCCCGTAAGCCGCTTGACAGTCGCACAGCAGCATCATCCAGCTTCAAACCAGCGTGCAGATTCCGAACGTCGCCGGGCTGCTGTGATTGCATGATAGCACCCAAAGGCATTTCCTAACCAGACAGCGTAGATCGACGGGCTCCTGCACAAGAGTCAGTGGCCAAGTGCCAGGCCGTATCAGCTTGCCCTGCCGCTGCAAAGAACACCAGCTCGGTCCCGTCATGCTGCTCGTGTCGTAGCAACTGTGATGGTTCAGCTGAATCTGCACCTGGCAGAAGATCCGTGACAAGTTTGGTGCCAGCTTCCGTCCCATCAGTGATCCAGAGTTCACGACCAAGAGGTGTAGTTCCAGCGACAAGGAGGGCCTGCGTACTGCCTCGGATCGGTGTAATCCATGCCGGCAAAGATGGAGCTGAGCCCTTGTTGATGTCCTGTACAAGTGCGAGCCTCCAAGACTCACCAGCTAAGCCGTCGTGCACCGTCTATGCCTTGGGTCCAATTGCCTCTTCAAGACCCGTAGGCGGCTCGACGCGGGTGGAAAAGAGCTCTGTCCCAGATCTAGACCAAGGAACATCGTTCGTATCCATCGATGGGGAGCTGTTTAGCGACGCGCACGTCGTGGCTAGTCCTTGGATCGCCACTTTCATTCCTGCAACCATCCGAATGACTATCTCTTCCGACGATTCCGCCGTCAAAATCGTCGGAACATCGTTCTAAGGTTCGATGTCCAACTGCACATAAGCAGCGTGTGCCAGGTAGGGCGGCACGACTTCCATGGCTCTCACCATGATCTCGTCCTATCCATAGAAATCAGCGGCAGGTTCGTAGTAGACAGATTTAAGGGCCGATCTTGCGACGTTTAGCGGGGCCCGAAATCGGATTTCTCGATTTCGGATCCCTTCCGTGGACGAATAATCCAGCTGTACGGCTCCATCGCGGACGCCCTCGAGTAACAAGCTTCGAGCTAGAGATTCGTTCCATCGTTCAATCACACCTAACGGAGCCAGTCCGAAGACCGGAAAACCAAGTGTGATAGCACCATGAGAGCAAGAAAGCGTCACGTCAATCGGGTCAGTGTCGCGAACGTCAACATCTCTGAGTGCGATTCCACTCAGAAGCACGATTCCATCTTCATCTAGCTGCAGCTTTAATGAGCCAGTTGGTGCTGCTACTACTGATAGCCCATCGCGGTACCAGTGCTCAGGATTGGAACCATCTAGTACCCTACTTCCCGCCACGACCACCACGGGGCCATCAACTCGCCGTTGTACGAATATCTTCGCTTCAGAGGTAAACGAAGATGCTCCCACGGGCTAATCGCTTGCATCTGCAACGAGCAACACGATCGATGCAAGTTCTGCACGCAAGTACGAATCAAAGTTGGGCAGAGGCATGAACTAGATGGCTTCAATCCATCGATTGCATGCAGCTGCACTGCCCTTAAATGCCAGGGACTGAGAGTAACCGTTCAGTGTCATGAAATTGGCTGCACTTGCATTGAAAGTGCCGGTGTAACTGCTACCCCTAGAATTCTCGTGCGCCGCTGCTACTCGTAGTCCTGCATTCACAGAAGTTATCGTCACGCGGTAGCTTCCTTGCACAGCAACTTCCTGGATCGCGGCCATGGCAAAGTCTTCCGTACCATTAGGGGCGACCAGGCCAACGTCTGCATCTGCAACAAATGCATGAAGGCCAAGTTGATCGAAGCTACGCACGGCGTCTTCCGGACTTGAGAGGAACATCTATGCAGGGAGCGCGCTACCACCCTGCTCTGCATCAGCTAGGTACACTGGATCGGGCACGGCTGAAACGGCGATAGGAATGCCAGCTGACAGCCACAACGGTCTTCGACCGTCGAACTCAACAGACATAGTTACATTGTCATAACCAAACCAGTTAGAAAATGGCTGATAGTGTAGTAACGCAAGAAATGTCTCAAGAGATCTCGCAGACCCTGCTGCCGCTAATACGCGAGTGCCGAGAGCCGGTTCTTGCGATGTCAATGCCTGGGTGACAATTTCGACGCCTGGTACCTGCCTGTACGTGATATGCCCCCTCGAAGCAGATAGCGTGACAGTGTAGCGCCTCCCCTGTACTCCATTTTCTATAACAATATTGGGGAGCATGGTGCTGGTATCCTCTGCGGTGAGGACTGGTTGCATCCCCAGAAACTCTCTGCACCGGGTTGATGAATCCGCTGAGTTTGCGCCGCAAGGAACTGATACATACGAAGCTCCCTGGATTGTCAGATACTCTCGCTGATGCGTACCAGGGCCTTCGTATACTCGAATTCGGAGCAACTCGGTCGTAGACAGTGACTCCATTTCAGTCGCGGTCGCTCGTAGTTCTATGTACGTCGAATCCCCAAAGGGGGTGGCGAGGGCACCCTCCGACATTCGGATCGTCAACATTTGGATCTAGGCGGCTACGTCAGCAGCAGAACCCTCCAGGCACACAATATGCGTGTCTTGATCGCCCCCACACGTGATCGTTGTATTTTCCGAGGCGAAATCTAGTGCGATACGAATTCGTGAGCTATCGATCGCAGTCACATTCACCTACACCTACATAACTTCATTGGAGGCTTCCAATACAACCCCTTGCATAGATATACTACGATCAGCATTCAGGCCTGGCATGGATGCAGGAAGTGACCAACTAAAGGTGTCGTTATCTGCAATGATTGATATTGGAATGCTTAGACTGGCAGTAGCACGCTGGCTGGGAAAGCCCAGAGCTTGGCTCTTGCTCACAATGACATGGACAGTATCCTAGCCATGCCCGACACCAGGAGTGTACACGACAGCACTTAATGCAGAATTGACATAGTTTAGGCTGCCCGTGCCCACCAGAGCATTCCCAGTGGCCTGCTCCATCTCTGTCCCCAGAGTCCAAGTCACACGTCCTGATGTGCACGAAAGGCTGACAGAGAATAGAGGCTCCTCATCGCTGGATCCGAACGAGACATCATGATCGCCAATTTCAATTGCTTCGAGCGCAAGTGATGCGGAGCTACAAACTTCTTCATGAGGCAATCCAAGATAGGCAACAACAGGTTGGGAGAGTCGCGGCAAGACTGAAACCGCAATGTTGACCGAAACGGATCTACTCGAGGCAAAGGCAATTTCATCAAAATTTGCCACCGCGGCCCCAAAATCAGACCCGAGTAGCCTCGTGGAATTCAAGAAGTGCAAACCGCTGCCGAACGATGTGTTCATACTGCCTACTTGCACATTCGGGCCAATGCCGAATGTTCCATTATCGTCAATACGAATGGACAGCGTTGCAAGCGATCGTCCAAATGTGTGAAATCCAGGTGGCATGGTAAGGCTTATCTGCTGGAGAGCTCGGCGTAAGGCTTCGATCTTACCGCTAAGGTGCACCTACGAGCTCACAATGCTTTGCTCAGAAGCACTGCACGAGGTACTGCCGTCCATGTTTGATGCAGTTGCAGGGTGTGCCACGGTATTGCATGGTAATGTCAACATGCCGTGATCTGAAACAGACATTACCAATATGGCGGACACAGCATCTGCTCGATTTCGTATCAGAGCCGACTAGTTGTACAGCAGCTCAAATTCGCCAGTCTAGTCATGGTCTATGAGCGACAAGGATGAACCCACATCTGTTGAGGTATTTTCTGCTATCGAGAAAACACCTTCTATTTCCGCCGAAACAGATCCACTAGAGTGCTGAAACACAACGGTTGGCACATCGTTCACGGGAATCACGAGGATGGGCACATGCAGCAAGTCAGCCAGCGGGAAGAGTACTGCCACATCTTGCGAGATGGCGGACAGCCTGGACGCATTTGCTGATCCCAAGGCAGCTTCCACGGTGATATATGCCTCCGATGTGGTATCAACCACATTCAATTGTGCCACAGACCTGACTGTGCGCAGTAGAGGTGCCGCTACCGAGGGTGAGAATGCAAGGTCATCAATCCAAGCGCTGACAGCAGCATCTGCAACAAGGCGAGAGATTACTTCACTGGACAACGCACCATCCTGTTCTGATGCTGCAACTGTAGATTTAGGTAACATTGCGCTTGGCTTGGTAGAGTTAGATCCAGTTCCTCGGCCGAGGGCAGCGCGCGTACCGTGGTTGCCAAGGTCATTGACGTATACCTAGATGAGATCTCTCCCAAAGAAGTTCTCTCGAGGATGGTACACCAAACCGAGTAGCGCAGCTCTCGCGGATGCCACGTCTGCTCGAAACCGTATTGTTTGCCCAGTGATTATATTTCCTCCCATTGCACCAAAATGTGTAGGATGCAATATTTGCTAGAAACGAGCTCGAGTCACCCGACCAAGCTCTAGATATCCTGTCTGCACGCGCAACTCTACTTCCACAAGTCCTTCCGGGACAGCAGAAGACGATACGAATCTAGCTACCTGTACGGCGCTCGGACTAGCAAGCGCATTTATGTACTCATCCATTGACAGAGGACCGAGGACGATCCTGTCACCACCCGGGACTGATACAGACGGGCGGCCTCCTGGTGCTGACAACGCGTCGACGTCTCGCATTTCGATCGGAACGGCGAGTGATGTGTCTTCCAACGTAACTGCTGGATTAATGGACAAAATCTGTCTGGATTGTCCATCCCCGGCGATGGCCATAGCGTCGAAAACAGCACCTGCATAACTCAGCACGGGCGGGTCATTCACTGCTTGCACCTGCAGAACGATAACTTCACCTGCCAGCGGGCTACCGACCACCGATGCCGAAGACAGCGTGGCCAGCCAGCTCAGCGAATCCAATAACAAGCCATGGATATCAGACGCGGAGAGCGACGAGGAAAGGGCGGAGACAGCATCTATAAGTTCATCGATTGCAGCGATACCAACAGGATCTGCAGCCAGAGCTGCAACGGCTGCTCTGGTCCTCTCGGCAGCAACTTCTGATCTGGTGGCTGAGACAGCTGCCTGACTAGCGAGTATATCAACAGAGTCTCCGTCTAGTGCTGTTGAAACTCGAAATTCAACAGCAGAGTAAGTCGAAGTTCTCGATTCCTCGGGGGTACGTCTCATGCTCTTCCACAGCTTCACCAAGCCTGCTTGAAGCCCCGGGGCATCTCCATTGGCAGAAAACACAACCAATGTATCAATCAGTTCCGCTGCATGGATTTCGCCAGCTCCAAATGCAGAATTAAAATTGAGAGCCGGAGCATAAACAATATCGCTAAGCATCTGATTAACAAGATCAACGTTACCAGTAACAACGCATGATTGGACCCGAACACAAGAGCCATTAGTCACGATTAGTCCCTAGGGCACGGTCGAGAGAGAGATTGTGCCGAACCGAACTCCAAGGAGAACAGACACTGATGAATTCCCTCCGCCGCCATCTATCACTTTAACACCTATGATTCTCTTGTCAGTGTCCTCTAGCAGATTGATAGGACCAGGAGGTGCTATTATTGCAGGCGATGTGTTGATTGACGACACAATTGTCAGCACCGACCGCTTTACAGTTCTCCCATCTCGCTACTAAGCCAGTAATACTTGTTGCAGAGTAGCAAAGCCGTCATGGTCATGTAATGATGCAGGCCCGAGGTCCTAAACTGTGATATTGAGGAAGGATGTCCCGGCATAGTCAGTGTCAGACACAATGCTGGCCGATCTCATCACATCATTCACCTGGCGCATGGTCCCCAGCACAGCTACATACGAGGATCCTGAAAATGTTGATGTACCCATGAATTCAAAGGCAGCTGCACTCCCTGATAGCTCTGAAGTGCGCCCTACATCCAACGAGCTGATGCGCCCGTTTCCTCCGCCCACGTCTCCGAAGTAAGGAATGGGAGCGCCACTACTGTCATCTACTGTCGTTGTCATTGTTGCACCAGACAACTTCGAGACAACGATACCAGCGTGCTATCCTACGCGCATTTCCACGACCATAAGACCATCAGCAACGGATCGAGCTGAGGTGGGGACGGCCTCTCTATCTGCGTCTTGGATTGACACTTGGGCAATCGAGATCGGTTGCGCTTTCTTGGCCTCTAGCAAAGCTGGAGCTACGATGACCGGTGGGTCAGCCTATGCCTAAATCAAGACACTAGCAGTAAGACAAGACGCCAGGCCAGGTAGGTCGCATTCCTATGCGCGGCGACGATTGCTCCATACTATGGTAGGAGACGGGAGTCTCTCAATACCATCTACCGCCAACTATACTATCCCCTGCGAGGGCGACTGTACAATCTGATGCGCAGATTCAGAAATATTGCTCGGACCTGATAGTATAAATCGCAGTTTGTCCCAGCCGTGGAAGTCGTTCAAACTCGAATACTCGAGACGTGGCTGTGGATAAAATACAGCATCCAGCTGCTGGGCCGACCCACGAAGGTGCAACTAGTTCGTGGAATTAGTGGTGATGGCTATGACTGTTGATCTAGGGAGCGAGCCTGGCAACGTGCTTACCAGTGCAATTGGTGATCTGATAGTCCCCGAGTCCGCCTCAATCAGCAAGTCAAAAACCAGTGATGGCTGACTCGTATGTGAGACCCGCAACCCTTCGATGAAAAAACTCGAATCTTCGCTTCCCACGAAGACCAGATCAGCTGCATGTCGCATGTGTAGGCTGGATGCAATTGTCGGATAATCCGCTTCATCAATGCCTGAGTGGACGATTATTTGATACGTTGCTTCTGCTCGTTTCGGTTGTAAACCACCTACGTTGCCCCCTCTACTTCGACTAGCTACATCGGCTGTTCTATTGGAGGTGCCCGAGCATTCGAAATCTGCAGCAATGACTCGAAGCGTAAGATTACCTGCTCCCGATGTAGACTACTCCGGAGCTAGCACTATCCTTCGAATCGCTTCGCTCAGCTCAGATGTCTAACCTCTTAGCGACATAGACGATCCAGTGATATAGCTTCCCCGCAGGACGGATTCTTGATCCACACGCTACACTGATTGGCCCGACTGGCGAGATCCAATCCCATCAACAAGGACAGTTGATGAATGGAATGGTTTGGTTAGCTCCTTCACAGTGATAGCTACCCCGCGATTCTATGGCTACAACATGGAAGCCGAACCAGAGAGCTCCAGTCGTGACAGGGAATCACGAATACTGATCCATACAGTCATATGTGCCCCACCGCTTGCACTCCTAGGCCCTTTTCGTACCAACACGTCTGCTAATAGCATACCAGTGGATTGCTAGACATGCTGCATAATCAGCATTCGTACATTCGAGACATTAAGAGATTCCTCACCAGACACCATCCCAATGGGCTATCCTGCCAGGCTAAGCTCTACATTTCCCTACACGCGGGTTGGCAGCATTGCAGTACGCACCCCAGCATAGGATCCTTCTCCACTTACGGAAGAGAGTGCACTTAGAGCAAGCCCCGGGAAATCATGCGGAGCTCCACGGAAGGTTACTTCCCAGCTTCTGCCTTGAAGACCCGAACCATAGATGGAAGATATACCTGCGTCACTATCAACAGCGGGTAGATCACTGGCTTCTACACGTATTGCCTAAAGCTCTGCCTGCAAGCCCCCCTGTGGCACAGCTGCAATGAGAGAGTCCAGCGCCATTCTCACTACTGCTTCAACCGACCTGCCCCCTGGTACATCGGGATTTTCCAAACTAACCGAACCTGGATATGCCAATCCAATCGGGTCAGAAGTAACAATTTCACTCGGTAAGGAGCTCCCGTCAGTCCTGAACATCGATGAAGTGCTCAGTTTAAGGACCATCTGTCCCCGCAAAGCTTTGCTAGCGTCGAACGGATCGCTCAAATTCACTTTTGGAGGGGCTGTGATGGTCAGCACTTGGACCAAATCCGCAGATGGCGCAGTAACCTGAAAATCAGTCACGTAAGCACTGCCTGATCCGATACTAGATACGGACACAGTGGCTCCACACGAGTGCTAGTTCACACACACCGGGGTCAAGTTGTCGGCCCTTGTGCGCACACCGAGCTCTATCCCGTGCATGCTTGGGAATATTGCTGTGATTCGCCAAATAGCACCACCAACCTAATACGAGATGGAGGGCACTTCTTTCTCGACAATAACTCTATGAATACTGTCCATGGATTCTAGCTGGTCACGCATCGTCTGCGCAGATACCTCTGGCAGCATCCAGTCAGTGCTTTCAAGTCCGAGCTCGAAGCGGAATCCAAGGCCAGAAAGTGACATCGCAGGACGCGACACTATTGCAGGAAGCTGAGAAATGGTAGCAGCAGTGGCGTTACCCACCTTCACGTTGGAAACGTCGAGCTGAAGAGCAGGCAAATTTGCCGGCGCGTGCAAAAACGTCACCTTATAGACGAATCCGTTCACGGTTCGACTATGATAACTCGTTGTATGCGATCGCGATACCAGCACTTCAACCCCACCATATGTGTCGCTCCAGTCGCTAGATGAAGGAGAACCACGGCCCGGCTGTATGAATCCAGCATCAAATCCAGTGAGGCATGTCGCTGAAGCCAAGGCATCCTAAACACTCAGGCCAGCATGCGGAGGCTATCTGCTGTCTGCAGGTGCATTGTGTAGTAGTTCTGCTGTCACGCATGGTTTGCCTCCGAATATGGTTGTGTCTATTGTCAATTTGAATCTACCAGACACGCTCGCTGCAGATTGTCTGGCATCACCAATAGGTGCGATGCTACCCACGAAGAACTCGTGGATTGCAGCTCTGTCGACAGCAGATGTGACTGAGCCTACTGAAGCAGTAAAAATAGTTGGTTTCGCGCTCGAAAACAGTTCCACATCAAGTCGTGTTGCAGCATCGTCCAGCAAAGGATCATTTGTATCCGTTAAGCCAATCTGCCGTGAAGTTGTGCCTAGATTGTTCTCCATCGGTCTACATGCAGCAGGTGGCATGTCTGGAAATAGACGTAAGAGAGGAACTCGCAGCGCTCCATGAATGACTGCAGGCAAGTTGCCCTAGCAAGGCTGGCTGAGCACTAAAGCAGTGTTTCTGGGGGTAATAACAATGGCAACTGCAGCCGAGCTCGAAAGCCACCCGTCAAGTTGGGCGTTATACTGCCAGATTTCCCTCACGGATCTTGCATCAGGCGATGGGTGAAACTGCACAGATATCCTTAACAGGTCCTCCTCCTCTGACACGGATTGGGATGGTACATACACAAGTGAGCCCAACGCCTGATTGACCTACTACAAGGTACCGCCCACTGCCCGCGCCGGAGATGCCCCCCCACCTGGGATGCATGCAGCATCTCGACTCCAACCCTGGCTGGCATCGCTGTAGCTACCATGCGAGCCTGTGCATTGGCCGAATGTGAGCTAGCCCAGAGATACATCCAGGGATACAAATAAGACAGAATCAGCGGTTGCGTCAGCTGTTAATACTGTGATTGCCATGCTAGGCTTGCGGAAATTAAACTATACTGGGGAACCCCCTGCAGTCGATACGATTTGCGGACACTATATCCGAAGCGCATCTACCACACCAACGGCATGCACAGGGATTGCTAGCTATGCTGCCGCCTTATCATCAATCTGCACTGAAAGAAGAATTGTGTCGTTGCTAGCCGCATCGGCCGGCTGTGTATAAACTATCTGCGCACGTGCTTGACCAAGCAATAGGGTTTGGGTTGTGTTGTAGCTGGCGCTAAACGACAATTGCCTTTCAGTGTACGCCGCCCCGTTCACACCAGGTGGTAATTCTCTCGATAATTCATCACCAGCAGCAAAGTAGAATGTTCCACTTTCAGAGCTGATCACAGTTTGGATGACTTCAGCATCAGATATCCCACTTGACATTGCGTCTGCCCAGAACATTTCAACTGGAGGCAGGGGTGCGAATGCATCTTCTATCACAAGTACTGCCGATGGAGCTCCCTGCTGCATTTGGAGTGTGGGTGCATCTCCGATGTTAGATACGTTGAGAACAAGCTATGGAGTGGACTGCGGTATGACCGCCGGCAGACCCTGGCAAGGGTCGTCTACGCTTCGTCCAGTTTGGACGGACACGCGCACAAGCCCTGCAAAATCAGGCTACGCCGTCCATGTCAGTGATCCAAGCCAATCATTGATGCATTTGGGTATGCCACTTGCCTACAGAATATAACGGCTTGGATTCTTGCATGCTCTCCAGGAAACCCGAGAGGTCGGTTGACACTCTTCAGTGAACGTGCCCACTAGCTCCAGAGGTCCCTGTCCTTCGCGCTGCCCCGGGATACGTGAACCCCCGATTCCCTGTGCCACAATCAAGACCTGTGTTACTTCAGCAGGAAAAAATTTCGTCAGCGAGAACAACCCACTCGATTGCTGGTCACCCATAGGAAGTAAAGCTCGGTGCGAGCGATAATCAAGTCGAATCGATTGGTCTTCCAGCCCCGGTAGAACCGGTACCCCCGGCCATCCTGCTTCTCCAACGGGCAGCGGGGCAAGCTGTACCTGCGCATCATATGACCGCAAGTCGGCAAAATGCACGGTGACGTGAGCGGCTAAACTGGATGCTTGTGGTGTACTGCTATCATCGGTTCGGTCTAGAGCATAGAGAACAGCCGCAGTGGCATTATGGGATCCGCAATTCCCCATGTCATCCAACGACAACAGGAGCTCCAGCGAATCGACAGCCTAATTATCCGGGCAAATGATGGTACAGGTGGCTGCCTGCACCTGCACATCAGTAAGGGAGCCAACTAAGGTCGAATTTGAAACGTGAGCGGCATGTTTATCGTGATCGCAATTCAGCGAGCACATGTGATCAGCTGAACCTGATTTACTCGTCTCCACAATCGAAAGCGATAGCAATACCCGCCCTTGTTTATCTACAGGAGTATAAGGCATCACCGTCGCGGGGTACGAGAACATGCGGCCATTCAGCCACTGGAGTGGAGAGCAAGCACCACCCGGCTCTTCCGTCGTCAGGTCTGCATCTTGCACTTGAATAGGCGGCAAGGGCACTTCGCGACCGCTAATGCCGATTGTACCTAAGTCTGTGGACAACTTAGGAGCCTGGTTAACTTTCGCCACGAGTACACCCAGTCTAAGGGACGTAACACGAAGTTTCCCATTGATCGACATTGCTCCAATATCAATACCTAGTTGTGCCATGCCGGGGCAATGGGTAGATACAATACGCAATCCATCAAGCGCTGTCGATGCATCTTCAGGAAGTAGAACTGCGCGTACCATATCACCACCTGGATGCATGTTTGCTTCGATCAATCTCGCGTTTGTCGCAAACTGAGGGATCAGACGCACTTCACATGGCGTTCTGATACCACCAAGAGCTGACCGTACCTACATGACCTCGATAGATATATTCTGGAACGATGCAGAGTCAAAGTCAATCCCGATGCCCCAGAGTTCAACGGCAGAATCGGTTGCCACCACAAATGAACCTCCGAGCCCTGAAGACCCTTGCCGTCGCTCCATCTCTAGCAGCCCATGCACTAGCCTACTATTGGCAAGGTGCCCCTCTGGTCTTGCCTAGGACTCTGTGTCTACCTTAATGTGTAGCCTTGCAGTATTAGTTAAATCGGTTGCTGAGTCCCCCGGGATTCCTGCAGTATCAGAATGTGGGGCAGCGTTGTTCAGTGAACTTGCTGTTGACGTGACTATTAGATGGAGGTCGCCATCGATTCTGCCGGACCTTGGTACATTTAAGGCGACACCCTAGCTTAGTTGGGATACCAGTTTCTTGCCTTCCGCGACTACATGCATGTTTCCGGATAGAACCCGTGCGGCCAAACGCACAGTCCCGCGGAAGGATAGAAGCCTCATCCCTACGCGCCCTAAATCTGCCACGACTTCACTTGCTTGCCCAAATATGATAATACAACTAGATGTCCGCACATCGCATGAGCCGTCTACACTCGCAGATGACTCTGAACGTAGCCACGTAGCACGATACGGCGGGTTCAATAAGTCAACTTTAACGCCAGAGGCAGCGAGGGCAATCACAACAAGCTATGCATCTCCCAATGCAAATGCCCCCGTATGCAGCCCGAGTCCCAAAATAGCAGTTAATCCGCTTGAGTTGACAGTTAACGTCCCCAGTCGGCCAATTGACTGGTATGGTTGTAGTTGCATCAAGTACTCAAGACTGACGGGCGAGTGATACTCCTGGTACACAGCTAAAGACACCGCATCCAACGTGATTACGCCGATGCTAGGATGGATTTCGTGATGAGCGCTTACGTCCAACAATGCCACTTTGGGGAGAACAGCAGAAGGTGCAAACATCGACACATTAGCCGCCCTTAGAACCTCCTCATGCTGAGAATCAGAGGCCAAGATAAGAAGATGAGTCGGCATATTTAATCCGGATTCCAGTCTCTAGACAGCAAGTCTTGGCATGTGCGTTAAGGCGGCAGCTCGAGTCAATATGTCCAGCTGATCTGAACCAGTGAGGCGGGTGCTAGGGCCGTAGAAGGCAAAGTGCTCAGCTTCACTGCCTTCAAAGCATAACATTGCACCAGCACATGTCGGGAGATAGGTTCTCGAAGCCAGCTGGCGAATCTCCAATAGCTAAGCTCGATTTCGCGTCGCAGCTCCAGGCGCTAGTGACTCAAGGGTGCATGGTCTACTTGCCGCGTTGAGGCTTCGAAATACTCTGATTCTCTGCTGTGTTACCGCATCGAATCTCAGAGGCTATGGTGGCTTCACTGCAAGCATCCCCCCGATTGATGCGATACACATAGACAAGGACGAGCTTGTAGAGTGCCGAGGCAGTGCTCTGCGCATCAAGTCGACTACTTCGCTGGAATCAGATGCTGCACGGTTGGGCATAACACGTGCTAGATACTTTCCCCAGTCCATGGAGGCATCACGGTGACTACTAGGTGGACTAGACCCTCCGTCTGAATCTTGCAGCCAGAACGAATCCACTTCAGAAAGCCTCCCCTCCGTCAAACCCAATGGAATTGTGCCCAAATCATCGAGCTCAATAGCGCTTGCATTCCTCCAAACAAGCACGGTTGGCGCATCGTTCTCACACTCGACAAAAATACCAACAGGTGCACAGTATTGCACCTGGGATCCGGTCGCTAAACACACAGACAGATCGGTTTGCCCGCAAAAATCTGGCCCAGGCGTCCATA